>Ga0206225_1000001_pt1 | contig 90035 bp, 70 predicted proteins | sample MancosB2_FD_155470 | JGI IMG/M metagenome (GOLD analysis project Ga0206225, IMG submission 155470) | Subsurface sediment microbial communities from Mancos shale, Colorado, United States - Mancos B2 | ecosystem: Environmental > Terrestrial > Deep subsurface > Rock core/Sediment | place: USA...
TCTTCTGGAAAAAAAACAGCGGAGAAAAAAGGTCTCCCGCAGCCCTCCTTACCCATCGCGCCTCCGCCCTTAATGAAAGGGGAAAAACCGATAAAGGCCTTTTGGGTAGAAAGAGAAACGCCGACCGTTCCTGTGAAAAAAGAAGAGCGCCCGGCGCCGAATATCAGCCAAAAAGAAAAAACGGCCTGGCAAGAAAAGGAAAAAATAGCAGCCCCATCGCGCGGTTTTACTGAAGCTCATAAAGATAAAGGGGATGAAAAAGATAGCCACAAGAAACAAGCTTCTTTTGAATCTCAAACACCCGTCAGTCCGCCGGATCCGCTGCCGCCCGCGGCGCAACAGGTCGCGCAGATCGCCCAGACATCGGCATCCCCGTTCCTGACCCCCCAAACAGCCGCGCTATTTTATCAAATGGTAGGTACGGTCGTTTTCATGTCGATGCCCAAAACGGGCGTTTCCTTAACAGAAGTAGTGCTGAATTCCCCAAAGTTTCAAAATTCCGTCTTCTACAACACAACAATTACCATTGCAAAATATTCCAGCGCTCCCGATTCTTTTAACATCCGCCTCACAGGAACGCCGGAAGCAGTAAAGGCATTCAATCAAAATATCAGTAGTTTGACGTCGGCCTTTACGGCTGCTTATGAAGATCATCGCATCAAATTTCGCATCGGCCGGCTTGAAACAGAGCTATCGCCTGGACGTCCGTTGATCCGGCGAAAAAAAGAGGGCGGCGGCAAAGAAGATATGAATGAGAGGGAAAAATGACGAATGGGCTTCCATTGGCTTGGGCGCGCAAAGTCGACGACGCTTTGCGGCGGCTCGATAAAATTCCTCTCTATGGAAATGCACCAAGATTGGATATCAGCCGCATCTCTTCCGCGATCAAAGCGCAATTCGGCGCACCGTTATCGATTGAAACGGGGGAAGGAACCTGGCGCGAAGAGAAAAAAATTAAAGAGAGTCTGGGTTCGGATGTCATGAGTCTGAGCGTCTCCATCTCCCCGCTATCCGGTAATGCCATCTGGATGATGGGGCGCGAAGATGTCGCCCGCATGACCTCCTGGCTGATGAACGGCAAAAGCCGCACCCGCACCATCAACTCGGAAATCCTGCAAGAGGGATTTTACCGCTTTTTGGCTCTTGAGGCCTTAGCTGCCCTGCAAACCATCGAGCCAATCACTACTTTTTCATTGAAAATCAACGAAGAGAGCGAAGAGAGCATCGAGAATGCCTATTGCATCGATATTAAACTGTCCTTTGAACATGGCTCTTGCTGGGGCCGCCTCGTTTTGCCTGCCCACTTGCTGACCTCCTGGCAGCGCCACTTTTCATCGATGCGGGAGCTGTTTTCTTTGTCGCCGCTCGCCCCGAGCATCGAAGTGCCCCTCAGCATCTGTACCGGGAATTGCCGATTAACGACCAAAGAGTGGAACAAGCTGGAAAAGGGCGACTTCATCCTGCTCGAAAGGGGCGGCTACGATCCTCGCCTTCGCGTTGGGGCTGCGACTCTATCGCTGGGATCAACGCCGCTGTTTCACATCAGCGTGAAAGAAAACAAGATCAAGTTGCTCGATTATGCCTTATTCTATGAGGAAACTATGGAAAAGCGCGACGCTGCGCCGCAAAAAAATACCGAAGAAACTGCATCTGCAGAAGAAGGGCGCGCGATGGCCGTCAAGGAACTTCCTCTGCTCGTGACTGTCGAACTGGCGCGATTGCGCATGTCCGTGGATCAATTGATGAAACTGTCCCCAGGCAATTTTTTAGAACTGCCGATCCATCCCGATCAGGAAGTCTCATTAACTGTGAACGGTCAAAAAATCGGCCGCGGGGAACTCGTCTATCTCGGTGAAGCGCTCGGCATCCGTGTGATCGAAACCGCCTGAAAACCACCGCAGAGGGGAAAGTCGACGAAACGTCGATAGGCATTGCTACGAAAAATTTTCACCACAGAGATCGAAACCACAGAGAGAAGTTATTTAAATAAAATATTTTTTCTCTGTGGTTTCGATCTCTGTGGTGAAAATTTTGCAGCATACCTGCTCGCCATTTTCGCGAACTAGACTTAAATAACTTCACTCTGTGGTAAAAATTTATCTTGAAACATTTTCGAAAAAATATCGCCCACCGCTGCTGTCGCATTTGCATTTATTGACGGGGTATTTTACGATTCAGATAGGCACGCTGCACACTTCATGATGAACGAACACACAAATTGGTTGTCTAAATCCTTCTTGATTCCATTGATCATCATTGGAACCGTTTCACTATCCCCATTGAGGCTTTTTGCCGATGACGCGGCAAAACCTCATGCGGCTGAATTGAGCGCGAAAGACGGCTACACGATCAATTACAACACCGTCTCGATCGTTGAATACATCAAATTTGCGAGCAAAATCTGCAACACGAATTTTATTTTTACCGAAAGCGATCTACCTTTCACCGTAACCGTCGTATCAGATGCGCCGATTACGTCGGAAAATGTGATGGCGACCCTAATCCAGATGCTGCGCATCCACGGACTCATGCTGCTCGAGCAGGGAAATAACCTCGTCATCCACAAGAGCGGCACCGTCCGCCAGCCCGCCACACTCGTTTTCGGAGACGAAAAAGCGGCAGCGAATACGCCGATCGTCACGCGCGTATTTCGATTAAAGAACGCGAATGTCGATTCCGTGGCGGCGATCGTCCGCCCAATGATCTCGGATGAGGCCCTCATCGAAGTTTCGCGCGATACGCGCCAATTGATTCTGACTGATGCGACGATGGTCGTCGAAAAAATCGCCGCCCTGATCGAAAACCTCGACTCGCCCCACACATCGCTCGAAATCAAAAATTTTGAAACGAAATTTAACAAACCCGAATATCTGATCGAGCTGGCTGCCCAGATCATGAACCCGATTGCGCAGGGCAACCCGTTTATTTTAGTCCCCCAATCGTTGGCCAACGCGATTTTCATCGTATCGACGCCCGAACTCAATGAAAAAGCCGTCGCCGTACTGACCAGCCTCGATACGCCGCCGAAAAGATCGGTATTAAATGAGCGGAAGATGCGGTCGGAAAATATTTTTGTCGTCAAACTCGAACATCGATCCGGCCACGAAATTCTCAAATCTTTAAAGGACATCTCGACCAACCTCCAAGAAAACGGGGTCATGGAAAGCGATCTTATCGAAACGATCGATAGCGCCAAATGGATCCAGGAAACCAATTCGCTGATGTTCGTCGGCTCTCCCGAATCGAACGTCAAAATCAGGGAATTCATCACTTCCCTCGATATCGGCGGACTCCCGAATGAGGGCAAAGCTTCATTTTTCGTCTACAAGCCCGTTAACCGCAGCATGGAAGAAATCCAAAAATCCATGCAGGAGGTCGCAGACAACCTCAGCAAGTCGAAAAGCGCCGACGAAACGCTCATCGCTACGATCCGCTCGCAAAAAGCCAATCCCCTCACCCATACAATTCTCTACACCGGCGACTCAGTCAATTTTTCCAAGATCAAGGATCTGCTCGCGACCATCGATACGCCATCTACGAAGGGGCCAAAGCTGCCGCCCAAATCCGGTTTCATCGTCTATAAACTGCAATCGGCCAGCTACGACCAGATGGAATCCTCCCTGAAATCCTTCGCCAAGAGCCTCGAACATTCAGGCCTTCCCGAAGAGGGGATTGTCAATGCGATCTATTCCCTTAAGTATATCAAAGAGACGAACTCGATGATGTTCGTCGGTACGGACGAAGCGCTCAAAAGACTGCAGGAGTTCCTTCCGCAATTCGACGCCGGCGTTGGCCAGCAATCGGTTCCTCCGAGCACCCAGTTTTTAGCCTATAAACCCAAGCATATCAAGGGCGAGCTGATTGTCCGGTCTTTGAAGGAAACTTCTGACAGCCTAAAGACCAGCCTGGTCGATCCGGCTCTGCTGCACGCTCTTGCGAGCATCAAGTGGGTTAAAGACACGAACACTTTGCTCTTCACGGGGGATCCTGTTTCGTTGAAAAAAATCGATGATCTGATCGCAACGATCGACATGACGACATCGATCCCCAAGCCCGGTTCGGAAAAAGGCTTTTACCTGGCTAAACTGAACTATGCTTCCCGCGAAAGTACAGAGAGCTATCTCAGCCAGCTGGCGGATCATCTCAACAAATCCAACGACTCCGATCTCATCGACGCCATCCATTCCATGAAATGGATCGAGCCGTCCCATTCGTATATGTTTTCCGGCGCGCAAAGCAGCCTGGACCGGATCAAAGATCTGGTGCAGTCATTCGATATTCCCGATCAAAAAACATCCAAATCCGGCTACTTCATCTACAAGCTGCAAAATCCGGATGGCGAGAGAGTCGAAGAAGATCTGGAGAACATGCTCAAGAATATGTTAGCGACGGGCATGAAAGACTCTTCGATCGTCAAGGTCATCGAAAATATGCGCTATGTCAAGGAGACCAACTCGCTTCTTTTGACCGGTGACAGCGCCGCCATCGAAGAAGCCAAAGCAATGATCGCCAAATACGACTCTCCCGGCACGATGGGGCTAGAAAACAGCACCTTCTTCATGTACAAGCCGCTCCACGTCGCACCGGCAAAAATCGAAAAATCACTCAAGGACATCGGATCGAGTCTGCAAAAAGCCGACCTGTCCGACCCAAATCTGCTCGCGACCATCTCGTCGATGAAATACGTCGATACTACCAAGACGTTTGTATTTACCGGCACTCCGGATTCGATCTCTAAAATCCAGCTCCTCATCAAAGAAATCGACTTTGCCGCCCCGCAAGCCCCCATCCAAGTGGGCAAAACGACATTCTGGCTCTACAAACTAAAAAGCGCCAGCGGTCCGCAAATCACCGCTTCCCTAAAAACGATCGCCCAGGATTTAAAAAAAACCGGCTCGACCGATACGGAATTTTTAACAACGCTCAGCAGTCTGAAATTTGTCAAAGAGACCAACTCTTTGATGTTTACCGGCTCTGAAGAGTCCCTCGCAAAAGTGCAAGCGCTCGTCGATAAATTCGACGTCTCGAGCCTGGCAGCTCCTGCGCCAATCAAAATCGATACGAGTGCAGGCCCCACCGAATTCTTCGTCTACAAACCCCAATCTCTTACAGGCCTCGATCTCGAAAACACGCTGCGCGACTTCGGCGAGAATTTACAGGTGAGCGGACTCAACGATCCGGGCCTGTTCATCACCTTGCAGACGATGAAATACAACGATAAAACCCAAACGCTGGTCTTTACGGGCGACGCCAAATCACTCGATCGCATCAAACAGATACTCAGAGACTTCGACATCCCCGCCAATCTCCCCGAAGGCGCAAAAAACGAACCGACGATCCAGGCGATCGATAATACCAGCTTTTTGGTCTACAAGCTCGAGTTCCATAAAGGCGATGAAATCCAGGGAGCGCTGCGGCAGATCGCCAAAGACCTGATCCTGACGAATGCACCCGTGAACCAGGGCCTGCTCAATTCGATCAATTCGATTCAATGGCTGGAAGTGACCAACTCTCTGCTCTGCTCGGGCGATCAGGAAACGCTGACCCGCCTCAAGGAGCTGATCAAAAATCTTGATATTCCGCTCAAGCAGGTCTTCATCGAAGTGCTCGTCATCGACACCTCCCTGACCAACGCGCTCACGTTCGGCCTCGAATGGGGCGGCAAGGTCAAATACAAAGACAAGGTGTCCGGCAGTTTTAACAATTTCCAACCCTCTGCGGTTTCACCTTATCCGTCAGCGGGTAGTTTTCAATCCAATCTGCAGGCGATTACAGCGACCCGAACGCCGGTGCCGACCGATACTCCCTTCGCTCCCGACTTCAATCTGGGCGTGATTGGGGACATCATCAAGCACAACGGCCAGTCCTTTATTTCTCTCGGATCGCTTCTAAACGCACTGCAGCAAGACACTGAAACGACCATCGTCATGACGCCCAAGATCATCGCCCAGGACAGTAAGACAGCGACAATTTTCTCGGGGTCTAACGTCCCGTTTGCCGGATCGTTCGTCTCCAACCAGACATCGAACACCCTGACGACGGCCAACCTCGAATACCGCGATATCGGCATGAACCTATCGATCACCCCGGTTCTCGGCAACTCGGATATCATTACGCTCGATATCAGCCTGGACAACTCGCAGCAGACCACAGATTCGACCGGATCAACGATCACTTTCGGGACGGGTCAGGCACAAGGGATCACCACGAGCCGAACCACAATGAATACAACGGTTCATGTTCCGAACAAAAACTTTTTGATTTTGAGCGGGATGGTCAACAACTCAAACCGACGCGTGAAAACAGGTATTCCGTGCCTCGGCGGCATACCCATCATCGGGTCTGCTTTTTCGACCAACAACGACAGCAGCGTCGGCCACAATGTCGTCATCTTCCTGCGGCCCACCATCATTAATTCACTGGAAGATATGAAGAAACTCAGCTCCGACCAGGAAGAATTCTTCCGCAATCAGGCGGGCACTCCGGCTCTCGAGCATAATTTTGATGAAGCGATGGAATATATCAAATCGCCCGAAGATGACTGATGATTCAATGGAAGTCTTTTTTGATCGCTTGCCTCTTTTTGGCCAGCTGCTACCGTGTTTCCGACAAGATTGAGCCGCGGATCAACGACCCGATTCAAGAACTACATTTTTCACGCCTCCACTCCCCTTTTGCCCCGCTCAGCGAGGACGAAGAGATGGCCGACTGGGGCCGGGAAATGCGCATCGCCCTTTTCTTTGCCAAAGATCTGGATCTGTACCGCGCCGTATCGACCTATAAGCGCGCCGAAATCCTGATTGGAAACAAAGATCCCGGGCGTAAAACCGAGATCCAGTACGACATTTTGCTCTGCTATTATCTGGGCCAGCATTATGACGATGCGGTAGACATGGTGAACAAGAGCGCGCTCGCCCATGTCGACAAGACCTTTCCTGCCTACCACGATCTGCTGCTCATTCTCTACGAATGCTACCACAAGATGAACTGTACGGAAAAAGAGGATTGCGTCTTTGAGATGATCCAGAAGGACTTTCCCGAGACGGCTGAAAAGATGAACGTCTCACGAGCTCTCACCTCGGGCAATCTGGATCAGATCCAACAAATCAATCAGGATCTGCCTCATCCCTCCTATCTCGATCCCATGCTCCAATCATACGAAGCGGAAAAAAAATCCGTCCGAACGGCGCAGACCCTGAACGCTCTCATGCCTGGTGCCGGCTATCTCTATTTGGGGCAGAAAAAATCGGCCCTGACCGCTTTTTTGCTCAACGGCCTTTTCATCGCCGCGGCCTATGAATTTTTCCATCACAACTATTTGGCGGCCGGCATCATCACGACCAGCTTTGAAGCCGGCTGGTACTTCGGCGGCATTTACGGCGCAGGCGAAGAGGCCAAATACTACAATGAAAGGGCCTACGAAAAAAACGCCGCCCGCACGCTCAATGAACACAATTTATTTCCTGTCCTGATGATGCGCTATGCTTTTTAGAATCACTATTTTAGCAATATTTATTCCCCTGCTGATCATCGCAAAAGAGCCCTTTCAGGAGCCTTGGGGGAAAGACAGCGATCTCGCCACTCCCAAAACCCATTCGCCCGTATCAAAACCGGGCATCGGTGTCAAGATCGCCGATGCGATCATCCGTTTTCATCAAAACGTCATCACACAAGTCGACGGACCGCGCAGCCATTTCCGGCCTACATCGTCGCGCTACATGCAGCTCGCGATGCAGCGCTACGGCTTTCTCAAGGGCTATTTGATGGGGTGCGACCGGCTATTGCGAGAGAACGATGAAGAATGGGTCTATCGCAAGATCGAAATCGATGGCCGGATCTTCAAATACGATCCGGCATGGTCTGACAAGCATAACGGCTTGAAGTAGTCAATGCCTAGCCTGACTTTACAAGTTAGCTGAAAAAAATCGGATAGGGGGGAGCTAACGCTCCCGCCCTTCCACACCACCGTACGTACGGAACCGTATACGGCGGTTCATGATTACTGTGACCTAGCTCGTACTATGTCTGCCATAGAAACGTACCCCATCGCTTCAATCACTGCGTTTGACAGTGCCTTATGCATACCTGGCGTCTTGGCCATTCTCCATGGCCCTTTCCCGCTGTACGCTGTCTTTTTGGCACTGTTTTCTTTCAGTCCGAGTGCTATTAGTCGCTTGCATCGAGTTCGGGCTTTCTTCCATTGTCGCCAAAGGATATCCCTCATCTTGCGTCTAATCCACCCGTCCAAATTCGCGAAAACGCTTCGAGCCTCGGCTAATCCAAAATAATTGGCCCACCCTCTGATGATTGGCATAAGCATCTTTTGGATGCTATCCGTTAGATTATCGCCTCTCATCCTCTTGGTGAGTCCTCTTATTTTATCTTTCAACCGCTTGACCCTGCTTTCGTGGACTGCAATTCGATTCGGCTCTTTTCCCCTTGTGAAGGTGAATCCAAGAAACTTTCGTTTCCATGGATTATCCACTGCACTTTTCTGCATGTTAACTTTGAGTTTCAGTTCTTTAGTTAGATAGTTCACCACTTTTTCCATTACACGCTGCCCTGCTTTCTCTGATTTTACATAGATGTTGCAGTCATCCGCATATCTGGCAAATCGTAATCCTCTTTCCTTAAGCTTCCTGTCAAAATCATCCAACATGATGTTGGATAGCAGAGGGGAAAGCGGCCCTCCTTGCGGAGTGCCTTCTTCCGTTGGTTTTACAAGACCATCATCCATAATCCCTGATTGCAGAAATTTCCTGATCAGAAGGAGGATTTTCTTGTCCTTTACCCGTCTTGCTACCCTCGCCATTAGCATGTCATGGTTAACTTTATCGAAAAACTTTTCCAAGTCGATATCTACCACCCACTCACATCCCTCTTGGATGTATTTCTGAGCTTGTAACACGGCCTGATGAGCGCTTCGATTTGGTCTAAACCCGTAACTGTTTTGCGAGAATATAGGATCGAATACAGGTGTCAGTTCTTGATTTATTGCTTGCTGGATAATCCGATCCATAACCGTTGGGATTCCCAATTGTCGAACCCCACTCCCATCCGGTTTCGGTATTTCCACCCGCCTTACTGGGCTTGGGCAATATTTTCCGTCAAGAATGGCCTGTTTGATTTGAGGCCATTGCTTTAGCATGACATCTGAGATTTCTTCGGTGGTAACACCGTCTATGCCAGGAGCGCCTTTGTTGCTTTTCACTTTTGCAACGGCTCTTTTCATATTACAGTCGTCCACTACGCTTTCTATCGTAGCGATATAGGCGTCGTGACCGCTAGGTAGGATAGATATCCCCATTTCCGCCTTGTCAACCATCGCGCTATTCAGAAGTGGTACGAAGTTCTGCCTCGATTCTTCTGTTTTTGCTTTAGACATGTCTTCTTTTCTGCGATTTTCTGTTGCCATAGAGGTTTTGGATCTCTCCTTCGTTTTCATGTTCGGACCTTCAGCATCTTGCGATGCCTACTATGTCGTCTGCTGACTGCTGTACCGTTCACGTCATCTCTCCGAGACACCGCTAGCATGACGTTCCCCTCTTTGGTCGGGTAGTAATTATGCGTGAATACAGCTCTCACCGGGTAATTCGCTTCACTTTCCTGCTAACCTGTCGCATCTACATTGATCCTTCCAAGTAAGTATCGGACTTTGGAGTCACTGGCCTCCTTATCCTAGGATCTCTGCCTCGTATGCGCTTCCTGTTCGTCAGGTCAGCATTTTGTATACGGCTTTCTTCAGATCCCACCTCACGGTGGGCACCCTTGCCTTCTCTAACGGTTCTCCTTACTAGAGCCCGTAAGGGACTTTCACCCTTTAGTTTAGCGACATACCGGTCGCACCAAGTCCATTTCTCGAGGAGAAATGGACTTTTTTTTCAGCTAACTTGTAAAGTCAGGCTAGTCGTACTCCTATGTCTTAGGAGCAGATCAGGTGGCCCTGTTTAAACGGGGAGCACTCCAACAGGCTCCCCAGTGCAGGTGTAGTTTTTTAGATAATTAGAGAGAAAGACCTATGAGGAGGCGAAATGATTCGATACTCATGGGCTCCCAAATGGTTTCGAAGGGGACAAAAAACATTAATAATTTAATTTGACAAGCTAAACAAGTCAGGTGATGACAATTCATTATAAATCGAAAATTACTCGAAATTTGAAAAATAAAAACATGAGCGTCTGATTTGATGGGTTTTATCTTCGAAACAGCCCTAAATTATTTATACGAAGCATTATAATTGCGAAGTTCGGTGGAATGCGATGGAGTTGTTTCTTGAATTAATTTGTGCAAAAGTGGCCTTAAGAAAAACAAAACCGCACTTCCAGCGATGGAACAAATGGCGAGTTTTAAAAAGGACGAACTATAACTAGGATTCGTGATGAGAGGATCTATCGCATTCGAAGATCCAATCGCCGTTTGAGAAAAATAGTTTGAAAGAGTTGCCGCCACCCCCGCAACCATGTACCAAGTGCCCATTGCAAGTCCTTGTAATCTGGAAGGGATCAACTGGCCGACCATTGCAAAGCCGATCGGCGAGATGAAAAGCTCTCCTACGCTTTGAAGTACATAAGAACCAATGATCCAACCAATTGCAGAATATCCTTTCGAATCTGCGAGATATATGCCGATAGGAGGGAGGAGAAAACCGACGCCAATTAGAAAAAGGGCTGTAGTAAACTGGAATGGAATGGATATATTGTATCCTTTCTTTCTAAAACTTTGATTGATCATCGCTAAAAGCGGCCCACCGAAAACGATCACAACCGGATTGATATTTATTATCCATTGAGGAGGAATCGTATATCCAAAGAAAAAACGATTCACATTGTGCTGAAAAAAGAGAGTCAACCCCATGGGGGCCATTTGATACAGAGTCCAAAAGATCAAACTACTCAAACCAAGTATGAAAAATGCCTTAATTTTTTTGGAGATTTCAAGCGCCGGCTCTTTCCAATAGAAATAGACGAACAGAAGAGCGACAACAATACCTGCCAGGCAAACCATTTCGTTCGTTAAATTCACATGATTCAAGAGAAATGGGAGAATGATGATCAATCCAATGAAAATCAATCCGGTTAAAATACCCCGTTGGATCCGATTTTTGCTGCAACTATAAAGAGTTCCTTGATCAGCCAGATATTTCCAATTCAAAATCGTTATCAATAAAGAAATCAGACTTCCGAAAGTGGCGAAGAGGAAAAGAGAGTGGAAATTTTTATAAAGTTGAAAAAAACCGCTAATGGTAAAGCCGATAATAAAGCCTAAATTCAGCCCACTGTGATTCCAGAGAAATGCCGATTCGCGTCTTTTGTCGTGCGCCTCAAACATTTGGGTCAATATGCAATTAATGCAAATCACATTAAGACCACAACTCGACAAAAAAATCGCCATACCCAAAATAAACGATTGAAGAGTTGGAATGGATATGATCAGACACCCAATAGATTGTAAAAACATTCCGACGATAAACAGCCCTCGATAGCTCAGCAATCGACCGCACAAATAGCCGCCCAAAACATGCAGCGCAAAATTTAAGGCGATAAATCCACTTGTCAAGGCGATTGCATGAGGGGATTCCAAGTGCAAACCCTGCGTTGCATACAAGATCAATGTCGAATATAGGATGCTGAACGCCAGAGTCGTAAACATTTGCATTAAGAAAAGAACGTTGTGTCCTATTCGAACTTGCGCACTTAAATTCATGAAAATTTTATGCAGGATCGGATGGATTATTTACAATTGCTAAAATTGTCAAAGAATGGCTGGTAAGTCAAAGAGTTGGTCGCAATATAAGGCAACTACCTCTGCGATCTCTTCCGGTTTACCAATCCGTTGCAGAGATTGTTTAGAGCAAGACAGCTTGAAAACATCCTCCTCTGTCATGTCCATGCGCGTAACACATTGTGCCAAAGCATTTCGGTAAATCCGGGTGTCAACGGGTCCGGGGCATACGCAATTAATGCGTATATTATACTTCCCGTAATCAATTGCCGTGCTCTTTGTCAAAGATGCGATGGCGGCCTTTGTAGCCCCGTAGATGGCGCTCTCGCTCTTACCCACCAAGGACTGATCTGAACCCATTAGGACGATATTGCCGTTCAATTGTTTTCTCATGATCGGCAAAACCGCTCGAAGTGTGTTAATCATGCCCACGAGGTTGGTCCTGATTAATCGATCGATATCAGCTTCTGAAATCTCTTCAATTGTAGACACATGATGGACTCCGGCATTGGCGAAAAGGCAATCAATGACCTTGTGTCTTTCGGCAATCTGCCTCACAGCATCGTCTACCTGTTTTGCGATAGAGACATCGCATTGCAACCATATGCCATCAGCATGAGCAGCTCTTAAAGGAGCCTCCAGGTCGAGGTTATAGATAATATAACACCCTCTCTTGACCAGCGCTTCAATGGTAGCTTTGCCTATGCCATTGCTCCCACCTGTTATAATGACAATATCTCTTTTCATAGTGAGGCCAGAAGTCCAACTACCGCGTCAAATGACCTGTGCAAACCATTTGCCACTTCTTGAGAGAAGAATTTCGGTTGCCAATGTAGATCTGCCATAGTATCACTGATTACAAAAATGGCCCCTATCTCTTTGTTGCGGAACTGCGCCACAGAAAAACAAGCTGATGCTTCCATTTCTACCGTCAGAACTCCCATTTTTTGATAGGTTAGCACCTCTTCTTTCGTCTCTCGATAGGGAGTGTCAATCGTCCACGTTAATCCTTTGTGATGGGGAATATTTTGGTTGTCCAGGTAAGTCGTCATCTTTTGCATCAGAGCGGCCGACGGGGTACTGAAATCTCCCTCTAAAACATAATGATGGGAAGTACCCTCATCACGCAAAGCGCCTTCGCACAGCACTAGATCACCCGGGTTCACTCGTCCCTGAAGGCTTCCAGCACTGCCCACAATGAAAATCCGCTGGACCCCTGAAACAATCATTTCCTCAAGATTGATTGCCGCGCCAGGAGCCCCTACACCATGGCACAGAAACAAGCCGACACGTTCATTGGTTTCATTTATAGAATAAAGTTCTCCTATATTGAAACCATCCTTCTTGGACAAGGTATATTTTGACTTGGCGTATTCCACCATGGCAGGAGAAAAGCACATCACTACCGCCATAGGAATCTTTTGTTCCTTGATCATCCCTTGATCGCGGAGATATTGATAATACCTTTCCGGTTCGACCAGGGATTGAGAAGAAAATTTATTTTTACATTTGGGAATCGACATGTTGTTTAATGCCTCCTGTTACTTTTCTAGGCAACATTTTTGCTTGCGAAGAGCCTGGTCGCCGCTAAATTTATTCTTAATCTCTTCAGTCCGTGCGGAATCGATCTTTTCAAAAAGCTTAGGAGCCTTTATTATCTTACGTCCTTCGAAGTGTACAGCCGCCGTCTTTAAAAAGCTGAACGGGATCTGACTGGGATCTCCTTCTTCTCCAATAAACGTGAAGAGCTTTCGGCTTGTAGTGGGGATGATAGGAGCGCAAGCAACCGCGAAACAGTAGATCAGGAATAAACAGTCGTGTAAAATTTGAGCTGTTTGATCCCTATCTGTCTTGATGAGATTCCATGGTTCTTTTTCAGTAAAATAAAGGTTACCGAGTACAAAGAGGCTTCGCATTTCCTTGATGGCCTCCCGGTATCGTAAATTTTCAAGGCAGGCGCCTAAATTTTCAAAATGAAGCTTTACCTCTTGAAACAGTTTTTCATCATAGCAAATGCCGTCACCCTTTTGAGGGATTCGTCCATCAAAGTAGCGATCGACAAAAGTAGTCGTTCGTGACACAAAATTACCCAAGACATCTGCAAGATCTTTATTGATCGTTGCAACGAATCCTTCGATCGTGAAACTGGAATCCTGAGATTCCGGAGTAATTGACAAGAGATAATAACGCCAGTAGTCGGAAGGGAACTCTTCAAGTGCGGTGTCGGTAAAAATGCCTCTTCCGCGAGAAGTTGAAAATTTTCCATCCTCATAATTAAGCCACGAAAAGCTGTGAAGAGTATCGACAAGTTTCCAGTTTTTATCAATGGCCAGCAAAACAGCCGGCCAGAAAATAGCATGGAATGGAACATTGTCTTTCGCCATAAATTGTGTGTAATGCACATCTTGTGGATCGGATGGCTTCCACCATCGTTCCCACTCTAAAGGATTGTTCTCTTGTTCGGCCCAATCTTGCGTGATCCCAATATATGCATTCGGGGCATCAAACCAAACATAGAATACTTTGTCCTCGTAGCCCTCAAGAGGAACGGGGATTCCCCATTTTAGGTCTCTGGTAATGCATCGATCTTTTAATCCTTCTTTAATCCATTTGAGAGCGATTCCCTGGGTAGCTCGAGACCATGTCCGGGTTTTGACCCACTCCTCAATGGTTTCCTGAAGGCCTGATAAACGAAGAAAAAAATGCTCTGTTGTGCGTAGCTTGATTGCCCGATCTCCACTGAGTGATGAATAAGGATTGATCAACTCCGCGGGGTCCAGCAACTCACAGCATCCATCGCACTGATCGCCACGTGCTTGTTCATAACCGCAATGAGGGCAGGTCCCTTGAACATAGCGGTCAGGCAAAAACCTTTGATCCTTCTCCGAATAAAACTGTTCTATGGTTTTTTTATAAATATGCCCCTTGTTGTAGAGGTCGATAAAAAAATGCTGAGTCAACTTATGGTTGTGTTTTGAAGAGCTCCGTCCAAAATGGTCGAAGGATATTTCGAAGCGCTCATAAATATCCTTTTGTTTTGTAAACATAGCAGTGCAGTATTCTTCTACGGACTGCCGATTGTTTTCGGCTGCTATTTCAGCCGGAGTCCCATGTTCATCGACTCCGCAAATGAATAATACCTCTTCCCCTTGCTGGCGAAGATATCGTGAATATACATCGGCAGGCAAAATAGAACCGATAAGGTTGCCCAAATGTTTAACTCCATTGATATATGGCAATGCGCTTGTAATTAGATGGCGTGGCATGAAAAAGTGGGCTCCATTTTTTAAGCATCAATTTTAATATTTTGATCCTCAAGTTCAGCCACTCTTAGAGAGCCTGTACTCGAGCAGTCGTATACGAGGATGCCATATACAATACTGTTATCTGCAATAAAAGAATGCTACATCTTACCAGAGGTTTCCTCTGAGAACAATGAAAAAACACTATGCTGTTGCCACTCATTGAATTGTATACAGGTTTAGAGTAAAATCCATGAACAGGGAACTAGAGAGGCGGCATTACCATAAAAAGCCTCTTTTGAAGGGCTTTTATCAAATGAATCTTAGATTGGAATGCGTGAATTATTAACTATCACTTTTACCGAACATGCTTCAAAAATCGATTTTGGGCTACATCGGCAGCCACAGCCTTTGAGCTCGCCCGCATCATCGAACTTATTCAAGTTGGGCTGTTTCGGCGTCGATTTCGCTTGGCTCAAATTCAGGGTGCCTTCTTGCCCAATTCTCGATTTTTGAATCACATGGTATACTTATGGATGTAAATCTTATGAAAAGTCGTCACATTCGAGTTATCGCACCCTCGCACAGTCTTGCGATGATCTCTTCTGAAGTGAGAAATCAAGCAATACATGTTCTAGGGACGTTGGGTTATACAGTTTCTTACTCAAAACATTGCAATGAAAAAGATGAATTTAATTCTTCTTCGGTTCTTTCAAGAGTCGCAGATATTCATGATGCATTTTCTGATCCATCGGTAGATGTCATTCTTACAGCAATAGGCGGATTTAATTCATGTCAATTGCTGCCTTATCTTGACTTCGACTTGATTCGGATAAACCCAAAAATATTGTGTGGTTATTCAGATATTACAGCCCTACAAAATGCTTGCTTAGCACAAGCAAATTTGATGAGTTTTTCTGGTCCCCATTTCTCAACTTTTGGTTGCCAAAAAGAGATGGGGTACGTGATTGATTATTTTCAGAAATGTCTATTTTCCCAGCAACCAATCCGTATTTCTCCCGGTAAACAATGGAGCGACGACCTATGGTATATCGATCAACATAATCGAATCTTTCATCATAACGAAGGGGTCTTTTCTATTTCTCAGGGACAAGCATCAGGAAAAATTATTGGTGGCAATTTACAAACATTTACCTTGCTACGGGGATCAAAATATATGCCTTCTTGGGAAAATGCGATTCTTTTCATAGAAGACGACGACACCGTCAATCCTGATTTATTTGATCGTAGTCTCCAGTCGCTGATTCTACAACCTTCATTTTCTAAAATACGAGGACTCGTATTTGGAAGATTTCAACAAAAAGCAATGATACCCAATGGGTTGCTTTTTAAAATCATTCAATCAAAACCAGAATTGAACGCTTTGCCTATCATTGCAGGACTTGATTTTGGTCATACATTGCCCATGTTCACTTTTCCTATCGGAGGGACAGCTACGATCTATGCTTCCCCTGCGAGGGTTGAGCTTGTGATAGAATCTCGTATGCCTTTCTAATCGAATGCCAGAAAAAAATATTGAACTGTGTAGATGTCCGGAAGATGACTGATTGAATGTTAACTGTTTAGTGCAGAAGCTCTGTACTGGACAAAAAATAAATTCATAGCGCACAACCAGTTGGTTCTAAACACGTAAAACACGGACACAGTCGCCTGAATTTTCTTAGAGCCCATCTCCCAAAAATTGCTCGGCGAATCAGATTTAGCCCCTCCCTAAAGAGGCTCCTAGCTCTTCTCCCATGAGTTTTGACCTCTATCGCCCGTATCTGATCCTGGATACCCCCATTCGGTATGCCCAGCAGAAAGCGATCGCCAGAACGAACATTATCTTCTCAATTTTGTCTGGATCGGTGATGTGAGTGTCCTCCATTCGGAACCCACAGGTCTTCAAACAACCAAACATAGTTTCGATTTCCCAGCACCTCCTATACATCCCCAGAGGATCATCGAATTTGAAGTTGGAGACCACGATCATTTGTTCCTTGGCGCCTTTTCTCTTTTCGATCGAAACGTAGAGGGAAAGACCACAACTTTTTTCTTTGAGAGCCGTTTCCGTAGGCGTCCTATTGGAAGTTTGTCATTCTCTCCGATTTCCACCATGGAATTCTGTTTAATCCTGATAACGAATGGAATTTTCTGTTCGATCAGAAAGCGAAACCACTGCGTTTCTATGAATTCGCGATCCGCGAGAAGTGCCTCGAATCTATTGATCCCAAGGCGGTTTCACAACTTGTTTTAGCAGATCGATCATGTCCCCCGCGCACGAGTTGCCTTCAAGATTCAGCACAACAACCCAGAATAGTGGAATGCCGATACCTTTGTAGGCAATCGAGAGCATCAAGATATTGATGGGAATTTTTCCCCACTTCCAGTTCGTGCGATCCAGGATTAGAGTGCATTTATCGCCGAAAGGAAACAGGCGGAAAACCAGAGGGACGATTGTACTCATGTCGAAGGTGAAACCAGTGAAGAATCGACAGACTCTTCGGTATGACGACTCCTCCTTGACCTCCGACTTGAAGGCTGAAGCAACTTGGGTCAGGTTTATAGTTCTGACTACGAACAAAGCCTGAATGATTTGCCCTAGGCAATCTAAACGGGCCTTGTTCCAATCAAAGAAATGCGATAAAATTTTTTGCAGCTCGCTGACGTGCTTCATTATACCTCGATGTTTGAAAATCAACGAGATATGATCGCTCTTCAGCGAGTTCTCTTCATCAATTTATTTTTTGTCCAGCACAGAGGTGGCAATGATAGACCTAAATACCATCAATTTTTATAACAACAACTTCTCCACCTATTTTGAAAGGACTTTTTATCTGAATTTGAAGGATCAGCAAGAACGATTCTTAAAATATCTTCCGGTTTCAGCAACGATTCTGGATGCTGGCTGCGGCCCTGGCCGAGATATGTTAGCTTTTTATCATTTGGGATATAAGGTAATGGGTTTTGACGCGTCTGAAGAAATGGTTAAGTATGTAACAGAAACCTTAAAACTCCCCGCGACAAAAGGGGTCTTTGAAGAAATGGATTTTTTTGAGGAATTTAATGGAATCTGGGCTTTGGCATCTTTAGTGCATGTTTCATTAAATTCTCTACCTGATGTAATAAATAGGTTATGCAGAGCTCTTAAACCGAATGGAGTTCTTTTCATGTCTTTTAAAGAAGGAAAAGGAGTATCTCACGAATGCGACAGAACCTTTAACTATATCGATAATGAGACGCTTTTACCCTTCCTCGACGAATTTACCATCCTTGATGAGTGGATCCATGTTTCAGGCACTGAAGCGACTCGTAGTCAGTGCCATTGGCTGAATATCATAGTGCGAAAAAAACCATAAACGTAGAGGTGTTTTATCAAAAAATTAGTCCGAGATCGCATTCCTGAGATATGCAAGGAATCATGCGATGTTGCTTTTTATCAAGCGGACCCTGCTGAATATCATTTTTTTTTAAGAAAAAAACTCCAGGAAGAGGTCGATGAGTTTTTAGAAAATCCGTGTCCCGAAGAGATGGCGGACATCGTGGAAGTGTTGGACGCTTTTTGTCATCAAATGGGAACGTCTTTACAGCAAATGGAGCTGGTACGTCAGCAAAAAGGGCAAGAACGGGGAAAATTCATCCAACGATGGATCATGAAAAGATCCAGAAAAAGCAAAGCCCAAACAACTTGAACGCAACACATTGCTGCTACGTTCAAACTATAGAGGGGATTCTGCAAATCGATTTTCTAAAAAAGATTTAGTAAGAATTAGCCCAAGTTCCCTGACTCTTTTGTAGATTTTGCTCGAAAAACACCGCCTACCGTTTGTAAGTAGCTAATTCTTAGGCCGTTCGTTTCACAGCAGCGTCTTGGCATCTCAGTTCTTTTAAACTCAGCGTTTTCCAAAAATTTAATGAGAATGTAAATGAGCTGATCACATGGAATATTTCGCCGACTTATGGATGAGCTCCTGGGCGCGCAGGCATGCTTTCCAGGTGGAAAATTGCGGATTGCTCTCATCGGTGAAATAGAGATTGTCCAGGCCAATGCGCTTGACCAGGCCGGTGCGATGAAAAACGTGCCACACCTCTTCAGTCAATCCGCTGATGACGAGATGGCGATGAGTTGATTCCAGCGTTTCATGCAATCGCTGGATCGCCAGGCACATGGACGCATCCATATGATAGACATTGGTCAGCCGCAGCACGATGGCCGCAACGCTGGGATCTTCGGCGATCTCCTGCAGCGCTTCTTGGAAAACATCGGCCGAGGCAAAATAGAGATCGCCGCCGATGCCGATGATTCTCACTTTGCGATGAACGTCTTCTTTGGGGCTGACGACCACGAGCCGGCCCTTGGAGTTGAAGGCATACTCGACGAGATGCGGAATGGCGGATCTGCGCAAGTACGTTCCAATGGAAATCACGATGCCGATAAAAAAGGCAACGTCCAGAGTAAAAATCAGGCAGGCGGCAAAAGTCAGAAAAAAGACCCACCGATCCTCTCTCGTCGCGCGCAGGGCCAGCCTGACTTCCTTGAAATTCACCAGCATCGGCATGGTGGCGAGTAAGAGAGCCGCCAGTGCGGGCAAGGGGATTAGCTGGATGAGCGGCCAGCAAAAGATGATGATCCCTGCCGTAAAAATGCCGCTGAAGATGGCGGCAAAACGGGTCTGGGCCTGAAAGCGGAAGTTTAACGCCGTTCGGGTCGCGCTGCCGGAGGCGGGCATTGCGCCAATGAGAAATGACAAGACCATGTTGCCGACGCCAAGTCCAAAGATATCCTGATTGGCCTGCACGCGCTGGCCGCAGCGCGCGGCAAAATTGCGCGAGATGGAAAAGACCTCCAGGATGGCCAAAAAAGCGATGGCGATGGCGGAGGGAAAGATCCGGTTGATCATCTTGAAATCGAGAATCGGCCATGCGAGCTCGGGAAACGGCTGGGCCGACAGGCCAAATTCACGAAGCGTTGGGGCGGCCGGATGCTGCAGCCATACGCCGAGGCCCCAATTCAGGGCGGAGGCGGCGATGAGCACGATCAGAGCGTCGGGAAGAGCCCTTCGCGAGCGCTTCAATAGCATGAGCAAAAGCAGGCTTGCGGCGCCGATCGCCACCGTCAGCCAATGCGTCTGTCCGAGATGCATCAAAAATTGTGCGCCCTTCAATACGACGATGACTTCAGAGCCTGTGGGGTGGACGCCGAAAAAGTAAAAGAGCTGATTGATGATCACAGCCGTCATGATCCCGGCAAAATAACCCAGCATCACGGTGCGGCTCACAAACTGGAGCAGCTTGCTGACATTGAAAAAAGCGGCCCCAATCTGAACAACGCCCATGACCAAAACGATCTGCCCCAGGATGTGCAATACCAGAGCATCGCGCTCCGGCCCTGCCACCGCCGGAAAATAATCAAAGAGCACATCGGAAATCGCCGTTTGAATCAATATGGCGATTCCGGTGCTCGGCCCGGAAATCAAATGGCGCGAAGAGCCGAAGATGGAAGTAAAAATCGTCCCGAAGATCGCAGAAAAAAGACCCGCTGTGGGCGGCAGGCCGGCCAATAGCGAATAGGCGATCGATTGGGGGATCGTGAGGAGCGCGACCGCCAAAGCAGCCATTAAATCGCCCTGCAAAAAACTCCACCGGTATGTGCGGATTTCCTGCTTGAATGGACAAAAGGAAACGGAATGGTCGTGAAGTCTCATAGGCGCCGCTTAAGGAGCTGATCAACGATAAAGTAAACCATTTGGCTGCGTCAAAGCCACTAGGGTCAACGATCGTAAGTAGGCTTGTATTGCTTTATTAATACTAGCCCACTTACGATCGTTGACCCTAGAGAGCTTTCACGCTAGCCAAATGGTTTACTTTATCGTTGATCAGCTCCTAACAGTACTTATACTCGACCGAGGGCATTTTTTGTCTTAAGAAACTGAAATGGGCTCCACAGCCGAGCGATCCACCATGTAGGCTTCTTCCCGTTTGCCGCGCATATCGAAAAAGAGCGGGCAGCCCGAGAAGCGAAAAGCCTCGCGGAATTGGTTGGTGAGATATTTGAGATAGTGAGGCGTCATCAATTCGGGGCGATTGACAAAGAAGACGAATCGCGGCGGCGCGATCTGCACCTGCGTCATGTAATAAATGCGCAGCCGTTTACCCGTGATCATGGGCGGATGGTACTTTTGCACGCATTTTTCGATGAATTTATTCAATATGCCCGTTGTGATGCGCTGGTACCTGTCGGTGTACACTTCGCGCACGCTGGGCAGGATTTTCTCGGTATTGCGGCCCTGAAAAGCGGAGAGAAAAAGAGCCGGGCAATGGGCCAAAAACGGGACTTGCTCGCGGACGGCGCGCAAGACGTGCTCCATGCGGAACCCCTCGACCAGATCCCATTTGTTAAAAATCAGAACGCAGCTTTTGCCGAGCTCTTCGATATCGCTGGCAATGTGTTTTTCCTGCGTCGTCAGTCCCTCACGGGCATCGAGAATGAGCAAAACCACGTCCGAGCGCTCAATGGCTTCTTTCGTGCGGATGGCGGCGAATTTATCTACGGTCGCGTGTTCGCGGCACTTGCGGCGGATGCCAGCCGTATCGATGAGCAAATAGTCCTGTCCATCGACCGTCAGGGGGTGATCGATCGCATCGCGCGTCGTGCCGGCGATCGGGCTGACAATGGCGCGGTCCTGGCCGAGCAAGCGGTTCAATAGTGTGGATTTCCCGACATTGGGACGCCCGGCAATGGCCACGCGAATGCCTTGAAACGGGGGCGTGGAAATTTCAGCCGGCGCTTCTTCCGATTCAACGGGAAATAGCGAGCAGATCTCTTCCATCAGCTCGGCGATCCGGAAGCCCTGGACGGCGGAGACGGCCAGAATGCGCTGAAAAGAGAGCGAATGAAACTGGTGGATCTGCCCCTCATCCAATCGGTCATCGATTTTGTTGACGGCGACAATCACGGGCTTGCCGGAATGCAGCAAGAGCTTCGCTACCTCATGATCGATCAGGGTGGGCCCCACTTGGCTATCCACGACCAGAACAGCAGCGTCCGCCTCGGCGATGGCCATCTCCGATTGCCGAAGGACAAGCTCATTAAACGGGAGCTTGGCACCTGGGTCGATCCCGCCCGTGTCGATTAAACAAAATTTTTGACCGAAGAAGTCGGCCTCGGCATAGAGGCGGTCGCGCGTAATACCCTCTTCCTCATCGACGATCGAGAGCCTCTGAGAGCACAGGCGATTGAATAGAGCCGACTTGCCCACATTGGGGCGTCCGACGATGGCAATTTTGGGAATGGAATGTTTCATCGCTCAAGGAGAATAGACTATTTTCTTTATTTTTTGAAAGACAAATATTTTATAGCAACAAACTCAATTAAATGATCGAATTATAAGTGAATAATTTCTGGTATGCTGGCAAGGGAATAGTTACTCTTGTCTTTTTTTAGGGCCAGTAAATTCCATCACATAATCGAATCGTCTGCTGCACTCGCTATCGTAGAGTAGCTCGAAAGCGAAGGAAGTTCCTTGTACATCCAAACGCAGATAATTCGCATTCAGGAACTGTTGCAAGCATGGATTTAGATGCGCATCATCCCACCCAATCTCACTTCTCAACGCTTTTCTGCTGAACCGAAAGTTGGAACGTTCGATCTTTAAATATCGACAAGCAGCCATCACTCTTTGTTCGATCAGGAGCAAAAGAATCCTGGCCTCGGGAGAAAGAATCTCTAAGCCTTTCCCTAAAACCTGATGCGCGAGCATCTTGGCCTGGAAAATCATTGCTGGAGTCGAGTCGGAATAATCACTAATCGAATTCCCGGAACATTGGTGTAGAAGGTTAATGACCCGAATAAGGCCCAAATCGTTCATAAATTACTGGATCCAGGTGATCGTTTTAAAAGCTGCAATCATGGATGATTCCTGGAAAAGCGATTACCGTATTGATTACGGTAGCCAAATTTTAGGGGTAACGATGACTTCATTCAAAATTTCAATCGGTGAAGAAGCTACTCGACCGACATTGCCAAAAGAAGTTTGGATAGGCTGGATTGCTAGCCTATCGGAGGCTTACAATATGGCTATCTACACTTTTACAGCTCCTTTTCTGGCGAAAGTTCTGTTTCAACAAGAGACAGTGTGGAGTGCTGTTTTTTTTTCGTATTGTCTGATTTTTGCCGGTTCGAGTCTTTTTTATCCGTTAGGAGCGACTTACTTTGGTTTGATGGGGGATAAACGGGGAAGAAACAAGACCTGCATCTATTCAACTTTGGGATTAGCGATAGCTACTGGAATGATGGGTCTAATACCCGTGCATCTGTTAGGAGAACAAGCATGGGTTTTGTTCTTTCTATGTATTTGCTTTCAATATTTCTTTTCAGGGGGTGAGTACTATGGATCCATTGTTTTTTCACTCGAACATTCAAAAGTGCAAAAAAGCGGGCTGATGAGTGGAATCAGCTGTTTATTCGCCGTATTTGGAATCGTCGCGGCCAATGGGTTAGCCGCTCTATCGCTATTAATGAAGAATGAACTCTGCATAAAGGCCTGTTTTTTTGTAGGCGCTTGCGGCGGGCTGATTAGCTATATCTTAAAAACTCATTGTCGAGAAACTCCGGCGTTTGCCGCCATTCCGCAGGAATCTCTACAATCGATTGGCATCGTTACCCTGATCAAAACCAAATGGCCCGAAATTCTTGGCGCCGTTCTCATCCTGGGTCAATTTTATGTTCTTTGTTCATTTATATTTATTTTTCTCCCTCTGGCATATGGCGATCAATCAAGCGGATTTGACACATTTAAATCGCTGATGGCGTACGGCCTGTTTTTAGCCGCTGCCGGATGCATAGCGAATCGGTTCGGGGTGGCCAAAGTGATTTTGATCGGCGCGGGATTGCTTTCCATAAGCATCTTTCCATTATGTTATTTTTGCCGCAATTTTCTGACGCTTCAGATGATATTAACCGTTTTTGCCAGCCTCGTCATAGGCCCAATTCATAGCTGGATGCTGCATCACTTTGAAGTCCAGGAACGCTGCAGAGGAATATTTATCAGCTCAGCCATCGCGATGTCTGTTTTTGGGGGAAGCACAGTCCCAATATGCTTAATTGTTTTTGAAAGATTTCATTCAATTGCAATTTGCTGTATTTTTCCATTTGTAATATTCGTTCTTTCTTTTATCTATCTTTGGATGCCATTCTCCAAGAGCCCCACTAAAGAAGGCCCAAGTTTTCAAAATCGCCAGCGATAACGAACAGTTCATGTTTATTGCTGCAGCCGAGCTTATTCTTGACATTTTCGAGGTAGAATTCGACTGTCCTCGGAGAATGATGCAGTTCGAGCGCAGAGTCTTTGGCAGAATTCCCACGGATTAGAAGCCTGAGACAATCACGTTCGCGCTGAGATAATGACGCAGCTTTTTTAATTTCTTCTTTTTTTCCTAATGCAATGAGATAGGCGTGAAGTGATTCCGTATTTATTGCCGGTGATTGATCAAGACCGGCGTAGAAAGCTTTGCCTTGCAAGTCGACGAGAGAAAACGATTCTTCTTCCATCTTGTTAAGAAGCAAACATAACTCTTTTTTGTAATGCGTGGCAAAAAGCCTTAACAATTTCGAATGTTTGAGATATAGAATATGAAGCGTTTCCTCTTTCTCACCGGAAAAGCAGAATATTTCAACATAATTTGATCCCTTTTCTGAAAACACCAACGGGGAATGGATGTTAAACTGACGACTTATCTTACAAGTATAATTTTTAAAATCGTCTGAACTATTTATTCTCAACCAAAAAAAACCAGCCTGATGAGTATCTGGATGTCTGAAATAAGGATCTATTCGAAAAAGCTGTTCGGAAGCGTAATATTCAGCACAATCGGGACGGTTAGTTAAATAAACAAACCTACCATCATTGTAAATTTTTAAATAATCCAAGCATGTAATGTCAAAATAGTTTTGTAGAGGTTGAGAAGCCTTGGCAATTTGATTGTAGTACTTGATAGGATAACATTGGATAATTTCTTGCCAGGTCATCATGATTTTTGCCAACATTGTTATGAAAGGCAAGAGCACATATCATACAGGCAATCGTTTCGTCTACAAGATTTTTCTACAGCTGCATTTTGAAGAAGAACTTGCTGGATTTGGACAGGTGAAGCGATTATATTTGTTTGTCCTGTTGAGCCGGAGTTTACAGGAAAACATACCGGGAGTAGCCCGACGGAACGGCTCTTGCTGGCAGTGGATCAAGCGGCATAATTTCATTCCCTACTGATCATCCTGGCAGAGCTAATGAACCATAAACGTTTAAGGATCAATTATGAAGCGTATTACAGCAGAACTGAGTCTATACCCCCTGACCGAAAATCACATCCTTCTCATAAAAGAATTTATCACACGATTAAACACATATAAAGAACTGGAAATTAATACAAATTCAATCAGCACTCAAATCGTTGGAGAACATTCACGTGTCTTTGACATTATATCAAAAGAAACAGCCGCCATTTTTTCGTCTGGAAATCCATGTGTCGTTGTTTTGAAATTATTGAGTCTCGAACTAGATGTTCGAAAGATATACTAGTGAGCCAGTTACATAGTTCCGCTAAGTTTTGACGATAATTTGACTTTAAACAGCAATAACTGTTATTATAATAGAACAAAAAAAAACTCAAACGCACTGTTTATGAGTATTAATTATTTACTTGCCGAAGCTCCCGGGTCGGGACGTTACCTTGAAAAAGCATTGTCAGCGGTCTACGACGACAACCCTCTGGAAGACGACGGCTGTAAACGCGCCTCCAGGCGCAGTTCGAATGTCCTGGTCATTGTGGCGACCATTTTAGCAGATATTGCCTTTATCCCCGTTTCGATGCCTTTGGGAAAAATTTGGGGCCCTGTTTGTGCATTGGGAAATAGCGCGACCTTTATGGTTCTGGATTTGTGGACGGCAAAAGGGATCATTCACTCCCTGTGGGGCGCGAAAACGCGGGAAGAGCAAGATTTAATTCTGAGCGCTGCCAACAATCCTCTTTGCAGAACCGCGGCTTCGGTGACAACGGCTTTTTTTATCGCGTTATTAGCTCAGGTTCCCCATGTTCTGGCTACCATGAAATACAATGATCCACAATATAAGCTGGCCGCCGGTATCATTTTGGGAATCACAGGATGCCTTCTTCCTCTGCGCTCTATCCAACTTTCCATTGATAGTCTTTGTAGAACACAAGAAGCGGCTGTAAGAAAAACCCGAGAGAAGCTGAGTGATCTTTTGGGTGCTTGTAGAGCCGCATTCATCAATATGAGCGACGATGATAAAAATGCTTTCATCCAAAAAACCAACGCCGCCCATTCTCTCGAAGAAAAACTCATTGTATTGACACAGCCCAACGCAACGCCTTTGCTCAGCCCCATGAGAGAAAACGTGAAAAAGGCGTTTAACTATGCCGGGCTGGGTCTTGGGACTATTCTAGCAATCACTCTTCAATATAGCGGAGCACAATACACATTTGTCGAAATCGGGAAACAGGGCTATAGCAACGACCTGGTGGCTGGATTATTCGCCGCGCTGACGTTCGTTTGCACGATTCAGCTGGTTGGATTGTCGATTCTACAAACCACAAAGCGCATCTTCAATGTTTGCGGAAGTTGGGCCGTTGGGGGAAAAACACAAAATCTCAGCTGGCAGCAACGACCGGGAACATCCGCTGCCTGGATGGCGTTAGGGCTCTTGATGAACATCGCAGCCTTGGGACCCAATTACGTCATCTGGCGCGATTTCTACAATTCGGACAAGGTGACACACGTCTTATTTCCGACCATGATCTGCGCGGCTTATTTTTCCCTCTTTTTTACTTCGACTCTCGACGGAATGGATGGAATGGTCGCCGATTCTCTGAAAAAAGGAACGGATCGGGAAAAAGCCATTTTCCAAGTAATCAAAGACATGTCGGAAACGCTGCGCCTGATCCAGGAATGCCCCTCAAGAGAGCTCGCGAACTTTGCAAGCTCTCACGCCGAACTTCTAGCCAGAATCGGCGCTCCCGTGAGCGATCCCTCCACAACCAGTCATCCAAGCTACGGGATCGTTTAAGCCCTGAGTTTCACAAAAGCGGGCACCGGCTTCGAGCGATCCACATCTTTACCAGCCAGTTACGACCAACATTACACAATTAAATAAATATCTTACACCAAACACCACCAAACACCACATTTAGATAGACTTTTATTATAATTATAATTATAATTGTATTGTTTAATACCAACTAATAGGAAGGTAAAGTATGTTTAAAAAATATTTATCAATCATAGAAAACACAACTATTTTCAAAACAAAAATAGATGACAAAAAAATGCTGTTGAAATGCTTAAGAATCTTAGGCTTTGGCTCGCTCATGAGCTTCGGAGGATTGGTAGGCTTTGCGCTCAGCGGACTCATCGGAGGAAGTTTTGGTTTAATGCTAGGATATGTAGCAGGAAAATTACTAAAAATATAAAATAAGGTGATTTATGAACAATTCTTTAAAAACCGAAGAAAGTCCGATTCAAACTGAGCTGCCAAAAATCGAGTTCTTGCATCAGCTCCTTCCGTATGATCCTTCCACCAAAAGGGCAAAAGCTTTGCAGACCGGATTGAAAGAGTACCAGTTTCTATTGAACGCAGCTTTGGAAGCAATCCATCATTTCGAAATGGGAGATCTCGAACGATTCGATAGTTTGGTGGGTGAAAATGCCTGTCAGATCCGTGCTGTGATGCTTGCACTCATTGCATCCAAAAAAACAGTCAATGTGTGTCACTTTCGTCAACGAATCTTAAAGGCTCTCGTAGCTCTAAAAGAATATTTAGAACCTAAAAAGATTGCAGCACTGATGCTCAGTCTGGCGTCTCTTTCTGAAGTTATTCGGAATGAAAAATTGATCGTCTCGTTGACAGCTGAGGAGATATTTCTCATTCAATCATTTCTTCTGACAGAGTCAAAAGTAAGCCCAGCAGATTCTAACATTGCTGTGACGATTAGAAATGTGACCTGTCCTAACAAATTAAAAAAAATTAGCGATGTGTCATCTAACTTTACAACCAATCTAGTCAAAAAAATGCGAAAATTGCTCTCACTCGCTTCTGTTCATTTTGTGAGAGAAACCGCGAAAGTATATCATGATCTACTGACTCAAAAAATGGTTTCAGACGAGTTTACAAATCGGCATATCAATTGCGCTTGCATTCCGATGTTTTGGGCTTATAAATCACTTTTAAATCGAATGCTTGAAGAAAAAATTCCTGTTATTATTCATGCGAAAGTACTCAAAAAGGAGGAAGGCGGCCAATATAGCATAGCGAGGGAGATAAGCCTTTACAATGGAAATGACAAGACTGATCAATTTATCGAAATGCCTGCATCTAAAATCGAAAACGACCAACCATCAATCGTCCTCGAGGGAATTATACTCAACGAGACTCTGACGGAAGAAGAATGGATGCGCTCGATGGAGTTATATTCTGTTTCCGATATTATTTTGGCCGCCGCGGCTGACCATCGCCAATATCCAGATCCTGAATTAGATCAATTAATCAACACTTTGGATAATAAAGAATTTCAATTTTATAAAAACCAAGCTGAGCAAAACGGGTTTTCTTTGAAAAACCCTTTCCGGTTTTTTATCCAACACGTATATACAGCCAAACCAAAAACCCTTTCATTTCTTCACGTCTCGGATTTGTTCAAAATTGCTTAGATTTTGCCTCTTTCTTATACAATTTTCGCAGAGCCCAAAGCATTTCTTCTAGGAACAGCGTGCTTAGGAAAAATAATACACAGATGCCCATTGAAATATATAAATGCATTGCATTGGATTCACCATTCTGAAAGTTCAAAATGATGACAGAGACACAACCAATAAACCATGAAGCACTACCAACGAGTTTGCCGAAAGAAATCGGACGGCGTTTGACGACTGTTTGTACTAAATACGTAATTGACAATGCGACGCTAAGAATAGCGATGAAATCAGTCGCTAAATTTTCCATAAAAAACATTGGGGGCGGCACTTGTATAAATAGATAAGTCACTGTGCCGCTCAATCCAATGATAGCATATTCTTTAAACCCATCAAAATTAGGCATCATCGCTTCCAAACTAATAGATGCATAATAGATGTTAATAAGAAGATTGCAAACGGCAAGCAAAACAATAAAAGCAATAATTAAAAATAAAAAAATAGCATTTGAATTTTGAAAGCTGGGTAGAAGATTGTCAAATCCTATCCAAATACTTGAAACCTGAAAAAATATATTTAAAATAGCGATGAGCGTTAGAGCGAGATACGAATCAGCTAGCGAACGCGAATGTCGAAAAAAAGTTGGAAGAAACATAGTGACCTGAATGTTTAGCAAGACAACGCTGGTGATTGCAGGAAGTGAAAATCCCCACAAATCGTCGATTAATTGAGAATGATCAGAAGTGACCAGCAGATATATCTGGGCGCTCAATAACAGTGGCAAACAAATAACGTTCAGCCATTTAACCATTCGAATACCACCGATGGCCAGCAAGGATCCCCATATGCCGATCCCAGCGCCAATACGAACGGTATTATCATTGATTACATACGAATGAATCTTGAGAACAGTTTCTACGGCATCAACAGATGATTGGAGCTGAATACTCGCCCAAAACTGGTATGATAGCATTATAATGATAGCTGTGAACAATGCGCTGCTTTTACCTAAATGCTGTCGAAAGTTGGCAATAGCATCGGTCCGATTCTGAGTACTCATTGATATGACGACAAGTCCAATGACCCAAAGAATGAGATTGCCAATAAAGCTAGCTCCGATGGCGTTGCCCGGACCATATTCTTTGGCCACTTGCCACAAAAAAAACATGCCTGGAACTCCCATCGAACCGACCTGGATGCTGGCGATCTCCCAAAAGTTCTGATGAGAATCGGGTATTGTTCGATTATTCATCATGGGCAATGTGATTCCTTTGCTGTTTGTAGCGGTAAATCAGCCGATGAAGCGAAAAAGAGAGAGCGATCACTAAAACGATCGTTGCGAATGCTGCCAGCAAAGAGGGCGATTGAGGCGCAAACACTTGAAAGAATTGCAAAGTATTCAAGAGAGAGGCGCTCAGCCAAGCAATCTGATAGGTCGTTTGCTCGTAGGGTTTTGGATCATGATGCAGGTAATGCCGAAGCAAAAAGGCAAGAACAAAAACAAGACTCAGATTAACCAGAAAGCAGCCGAATAGGGCACCTAATGTATTCAGAGAGAAAATATCTGCGACCAGAACAAAAACAATCGTCATACCCAGCCCCAGAATTAAATATTCTTTAACCCCAGCGAATATGGGTGCTACGAGTTCCCAGCCGACCGATGCAGAATAAATGCTGCAGATATTAGCGCAAATCACTGATAAAAAGATCAAAATGATCAGCAAACTTCTCGTAGTCAGGCTTTCATCTGGAAGCGCGCTGATATCAGACATTCCGAGCCATGGAAGAATGGTCGAGCCGAAAAAAAGAGCGCCGAGGCCGATGCAAAAGCTGATCACCTGGATGGCCGTCAAGGCAATGAAAGATGAGCGCAAGGACTGGCTATGGCGGAAAAATGTTGGAAAATCCGCCGTTACGCCGAGGTTGGTCGCTAAAAATATGGGGAGGCCCGACAGTGAAATTCCATCATGGGTAGATTGGGGAATCGAAAAACCATCGCTGCAAATGCCTCCGATAAAGGCGATGACTAGAATGGGAAAGCAAATGGTTGCTGTATAACGAAGCACTTTCATTCCATTGATGCAAAAGAGCATACTCATAATTCCAATCAATACGCCGATCTGGATGAACTGGTTGACGCTTCCCTCATCGATATGGATCAGGCGGCACAGTGCATTGCTGGCCATGGTCGTTCCCACGACGAACCATTCCGCGGCGGACGCAAGAACTAATATGGCGATCCATAGAGCGCCAAAAGGTCCCAGATATTCCCGCGCGATGTCCAGCGTGCTTTTGCGCCCTTCGCAGCTCATGGCGACAATTCCTAAACGGATTAGCCATAGTAAGATATTACCGACGATCAGAGTTAATATTGCGCTGGCGAGATTGCTGTTTTGTAAAATCAAGACGCTTCCCGCCAATACCGGAAGACTCACAAAGCCGCTCAACTGAATAAATGACAACTGCCACCAGGATTGGTGGATATCCGAAATTCGAGGATGTTGCTCTGTATGTTTCGACAGATGATTGGGCCATGAAAAAGAGAACACCAACACTCTCGCTGAGTTTTTTTTCACACTAATTGATTTTGTGGAATGCGTCAATTGGTGGTTCTTCTAACGGTTCAGCAGGAGTTATACACAAACAACCTGAAATTCTGTTTTCAGCGGCATCGTCATCCACTGTTTTTGAACTGTTGATAAAATTCCCCCTGACATCTATCATTTCCGCTAAAAAAACTTGTGTCGTTAGTTTGATTCAAGTTGTATCTATTTTTTTGTTCAATGAGGTGATTATGAGAACTGTGAATGAAACGGATAATCTTTTGATCTCTAGAGAAGTTTCCATCGCCATGCCGCTTCAAATTCAAAGATCCAACCCATACGTCAACAGAACACTTGCTTGTGTTTTGCCTCTCGCAGAGGCTGGCGGTATGTTCAGCGGAATCTTTTTGGCTGAAGTGGGCGGATCTTCGAATCCAGGGAACACTGCTATGGTTGTTGGCGGCGTTGGGATTGCGAGTATTTCCTTAATTGGAACGATGTTTGGTATGCTTTTTTATTTTGGTCGTCGTCATAATTTATGTCCGGTGGTCCCACCAACTCAAAGACCCCATCGATGCGTCATCCTGACAGTCAATTATTTGATTCATCTCGCAGCACTGGGGGGTGTTATCGGTGGAACGGCTTTGATGATGATGGGCGCCTATCCACAAAGCGATCAGCGCAAAATGGCTATGTTAGCTGGTGGCCTTACGCTCATGATGTTGACCATATCTGTATGGTCTAGTGGTTTCATTTTATATCAATCCCGTTATCCCGATATTTTTCCTCATTCACCTGCTTCTGGGAGATCCGCGATGGGGCTGGGGCATTGTGGCAGTAGATGAGCTTGACAAATCCACATCACTAATTAACGCACTACTTGCCGCAATCCCATCCATTCAGGGGTGGGCCTAGGGAAGCTATTTTATTGGCCCGGTAAGACGCTTTAGCCGCACTGCCTCCAAAAGCTGCGAAAGAAACCCCTCCTTTCAAGGAGGAGTTCTACAATACGTCAAGCCTGCCTTTTCCCGAGATGAAGGAGAAGTCGATGGCTCTTTCCTCGGCAATCCTGTCAGCGAAGCAACAGTGCGCCTTTTAATTGCGCGCTCTCGCGCAACTGAGCGGCCTTGTCGGTTTTTTCCCAGCTGGCGTCGATATCCTCTCGACCAAAATGGCCGAAGCTTGCCGTGGGGCGGTAAATGGGTCGGAGTAAATCCAGCATTTTGATGATCCCGTAGGGGCGCAGATCGAAGTGCTGACGCACTAAAGCGACGATGTCAGACTCGGGTATCTTCCCGGTATTGAAAGTATCGAGATAGATCGCTGTGGGCGCGGCGACGCCGATGGCGTAGCAGATCTGGATCTCGCAGCGCTCCGCCAAGCCGGCAGCGACGATGTTTTTCGCCACATAGCGCGCGGCATAGGCCGCCGAGCGATCGACCTTGGAGGGATCTTTGCCGGAAAATGCGCCGCCGCCATGGCGCGCCATACCGCCATAGGTATCGACGATGATTTTTCGCCCCCGTCAAGCCGCAATCGCCGAGCGGACCGCCAATGACGAAGCGCCCTGTGGGATTGACGAGAAAGCGGGTATTCTTGAGCCATTCATTCGGCAGGGTCGGCCGGATGATCTCTTCAATGACCCCCTCGATGAGCTGCGCTTGCGAAACATCGGGATGATGCTGCGTCGAAACAATGACATTGTCGACACTATGCGGCTTGCCATTGACGTAGCGGATCGTCACCTGCGATTTGGCGTCGGGGCGCAGGAATGGTAGAATTCCTTTTTTTCTAACTACGGACTGCCGGAGCATCAGGCGGTGGGCATAGGCTGGTCTTATTTTTTTCATCTTTGGGATAGGCGAGATCGAGAAAGAGATTTAGATAAATAATTTCAATCTAAGAAAGAGATCTCTAATATTATACGGCCTACTCAACCTCGCAATTCGCCACCAGCATAGCGCGCCATGCCGCTATATCGGACATCCCGAGCCAGGGAAGAATCGTCGATCCAAAAAAAGGCGCCGAGGCCAATGCAAAAGCTGATCACTTGAATGGCTGTCAAGGCATTGAAGGATGAGCGCAAGGACTGGCTATGGCGGAAAAATGTCGGAAGATCGGCCGTTACGTCGAGGCTGGTCGCTAAAAAGATGGGGAGTCCCGATAGTGAAATTCCATCGTGGGTGGATTGGGGAATCGAAAAACCATCGTTGCAAATGCTTCCTATAAAAGCGATAAATAGAATAGGGAAGCAAATAGTTGCGGTATAGCGGAGCGCTTTCATTCCATTGATGCAAAACAGCATACTCACGATTCCGATCAAAACACCGACCTGGATGAACTGGTTGACGCTTTCCTCATCGATATGGATCAAGCGGCAAAGGGTCCATTACATTTTTCGGCTAAGCAGCTGCTGCTGAAATAAAAATAATCGACAAAAAAAAGAAAAAGATTTCATAAAAAACCACCGAGTCGTAGGATCGCCATCTGATTTTTAAAATTTACCTGTGGGCGGCTCATGACAACCGGTGTAATTTTTTATGATCCAATTCAAGGAAAATTCGTTAGCCAGTCTTTCACTCAGAAATGCGACACTCCCATCCCACCCTTTATGGGGATCGTGCCTCAAGTGATAGTTTCGTTTACTGGAATAGATTTCAGATGGAGTGTTTTCAATATTACGGAGTTTAATCTTCTTGGGATCTTATCTGGATTATCGGGCCTTATCCCCAACATTTTGCAGAAATGCTGTGATTTTTTAAATCACCCCAGAGCCCATCACGGGATGAAAAGACCTATCATATTAATTGAAATATTCAGCAAGCGCTGCGATCAGTTTAAACCCAGACTGGATCAGGCACAAAACGATCTGAATGGTTTGATACAAAACCCCCCGGAGAGCCTTGAAGATTGGTCTACCTATGAAGCTAAAAAACAAACGCTTCTTACGGAATTAATAGATCTTGCGAAAATTATGCAGCGTTCAACCTTTAAGCTTACAGACGCCACGGCAAAGAAAAAACTGGATCACCTCGAGGAGAAAATAGATTTTTCCTATACAACGTATAGACAATTTCAGGATCTCCACAATTCGCTTGTTCCTTTTTGCGATTATCTCAATAACATCTTCACAAACGTCCCTAATCAATTGGCCGAGAGTCAGCTCAATGCTGATTATGCAAATCGGATGATAGAGTATAGTTCGTGTCAACAAAAGTTTGGGGAACTTTCTGCCTGTATCTGGGACCCCAATACATCGGAAGAACAAAGAGATATAGCTCATTTAGAACTTGTTACACTCAAAACCGAGCTGGATCAACGACTGATTCAATTATCTCAATTATCAAATACAGCCACCCTGCATATTGACATTGATTTTTCGCTGCAACAAAATTTCATCCAGGCCAAAAGCGACGATACGCAATTTTACTTTCAAACGGACAAAGAAAATCTCGCCATGCTGCAAGAACTGCTCAAAAAGGGCGACTCTCATGAATATCTGAGCCAATCCATTCTGTATCAACACAAATTGAAATCTAAGGGTATGTTTGACAGCGCCGCGAAATATGCAATCGATTGTATGCGATCCCTGCCAGACACAGCTCCCCCCACTGATGTTCTTAAAATGGGATACTTATTCCTGGAAGCTGTGAAGGACCTCGCGACTCCTAAAAAATCTTCCACAGTCTTAAATGCTGATGCTTCCACCTCTCCCAATTCAGACGCCAACCCAGCCGATTCCCCCTGCCCTGCTCTCAGTACAGAGGCCCTACAAAACATACAAACTGCTATTCACGACTTTAAGTGCTTGTTCATTCAGTGGTACTGCGCTCATCCGGAATTCCATATTATCCTCGATGAAATGGGTCCTTTAAAAAATCCTGAGGATCTCAATAATCGAGAAGCTGTGACGCTTTTAGCCGGCAAATTATGTGCATCTGACCAAGATCAAAGCCTCGAAGCCAAAGAAATTTATCAAGAATGTGAACGCTTTCTGCTGACCGATTCAACATTCCCTTTTATGGAAGCTATTTGTGATATTACTTTGCATAAGTATTCAGATGCCAAAGCAATATTAAAAGACTTGACTCCAGAACAAGCGATCATCGTTATGCGAGGTATGGCTCTGAGCCAATATGAGACATGGTCAACGCTCGCGAACGAGGTGGGGTTCATTATCTCAATCGCCAGAGAACACCTTTTTCCTACAAAAGGGCGGTTGGGACGGACGGCCAACGCATTGAATGCGGGCATCCAATTCGCTGCGGATCCCATTGTTCAGAGATTGTGGGTTCCTACACTGATTGATTATTCAGAGCAGCTTCAGGCCAATTTGCCGCAAATCAGCATCGGTTCCATTGCCTACCTGGGATTTTCTAGCGTACAGAATTTCAATCTTCTGGGACTGGGCCTCGACTATTGGTATTCAAATGATCCAGAAAACAGGGAATGGGGGCGATATTATTTGCAGGGCGGGCTTTCACTGGGTCTCAATATAGCGAGAGCCGCCAAACCGTGGCTTTCGCCCATCAGCAACAACCCCACCTCTCTCTATACCTTTGCGAAGATATCTCATGCAGCGCTGCCTTTGCAAATGATCGGCGCATCTCTGGTTGAACCCTATCTGAGTACTAATGGCCGTGCGATCCTGCAAACCACCATGAAAACCCTGTGCGCAATCGCAGGCGTGGACGATATCTTATCCATCAGAAACTTTCGTGTGACCCAATCACTCAGGATATTCCTAAACAGCAAAGCAAAGTTCAGAATGGCATTCACCGCCGCAGCCAAAATCGGTCAATTCATCAAAAAGGCAATTCCACGCCTCACAACAGCCAACGCCACTGCGACCTTTTTCACTACAAAAGCGATCGTCTATGATTATCCAAGAATCAAAGGCGCCTGCGCGATCGAAGATGCCAACCAGCTTTGTGCTCAAGGGAAATTCCCGGAAGCCAAAAAAGTACTCGATACAGCCAAAAAATCCATTGTTGGCAACGGTCCCTTTCAAGAGTATGGCCAATGCATCGAGTTTCTCGAAGAACTCCCGCGCATCCAGGCAACGGCAGAATGGCGCCTAAAACTGATCGACTATGTGTTAAATGTTGATGCAGCCCTGACTAAATTCAAAGCAGACAGTCGTTATGAAAGCATTTACAACAATCTGCTCCTATTCAAAATAATCGCGCAACTCAAAGTGAACGACTTCGCATCAGTTAAAAAAAGTCTGGATGGCGATATCGACACTTCCGTCAAAGAACAGGTCCTTGGCTTTATGCTTAACCATGCCAAGACACTCTCTCTCCAAACGGCAGAAGACTACTTGAGAACCGCGGAGGCAATTTTCAAGGATGCCGCCTACAAAACGATTATCACAAAATTCAAAGAATATACGACGCATCAAAAAGAACATCCCGTTTTCAGAGCAGCGTCAGCTGCATCAGAGCGGTTAACGGCCATTGACAGTCTCTCAAGGCTCGTTGCACCGATGAGAAACCTTTACGATTTTTATTCTGCTCTTCAATTCGATAGGCTCTGCGTATATGTGGATACTTGTCAAAATGCAGGCGCCGCCAACGCTCTTCTTCAAAAGATGGCGCAGCCTAACCACACAAAACTGGCTTTATACTTGATCAATCAAGCGGAAGTTCTTTGCGCTGAAGGCAAATACGACAAAGCGATCGAGTATCTTCGCGGCTCGCGCGACTCTTTGCATCCCATCCATTACACGGGCTTCAATCAGTTAATCGATCAATATTTGGATTATATTGCATCCCGAAAAAACACTCCTGACTTGATGGAAGGAGATTTAGAAGACAATTTAAGGACACGAATTAACGCGATAAGTGCTCTCATTCATCAAACAGGTCTGATCGATGAATTTTCTTCTCTTTGCGCAAAACTTCAATTCGAAAAGCTACGAATATTGGTCGATGCGAAAATTCATACGTTAGTTAATAAATATCTGCAAAATATGGACCTCATCGTTCACAATCAGCTCACTGACTATATATTTCATCGTGCAAACACGATTCTTCATGAAAGGGGATGCACTGAAGCTTGTGAATTTCTTCAAAATGCTCATGACACATTGGACGTTTCCAAGTTCGATGGATTTAAAGATTTAATGATCCAATATCGAACATATATCACCCAACAGCAAGCTATCCCGAACACACCAAAACCCGACCAGTTGGGAAAGCGGCTTGCATCAATCGATGCTGTCACGAAACACATTGAAAGATTTTCTGAGTTTTCTACCATTCAGTCCGATCTTCAATTCGAAAAAATCTGTCTATTTGTTGATGAGGAAAAATATCAGGACGCCAATGAAATCCTCAAAAAGACAGAAGCGCCTATCCATACAAAACTGGCTTTATATTTGGTTAGTCAAGCAGAAGCTCTTAGCTCTGGTGGAAAATATGATGAGGCGATCAGCTACCTTCAAAGAGATCGCAAGCCATTGGAATCCTTCGAATACTCTGACTTTGCTAAATTATTTGAGCATTATCAACGACACATCACGGCCCAAAAGGCCGCACCGGAAATGACAAAAGAAACAGACATTTCGGAACGGATCGCGGCGATCGACGCTGTTATTTCGTTCATAAAACCGATTCCGGAATTTTCACAGCTAACCACAAAGCTTCAATTCGAGAAGATCTGTACCTATGTGGAAACAGAAAATTATACCGAGGCAAATGCCCTTCTCCAGAATATGGAACCAGCTATCCACAGAAAACTTTCTTTCCACTTACTTAGCCGGGTTGCATACCTTTGTGGGGCTGGGAAATACGATTTGGCCCACGAGAATCTCAGAAAAGCTGGTTCTTTATGTCTTTCAAAATTTGCTGAACAGAAAGACCTGGTCGCTAAATATCAGGAATACATCACCATAAGAGAAAAAGCTCCCGACAATCTGGAAGGGTTACTCGGCAAGACAAACTCTATTTCTCAGAGCATTGAAAAGATCACTGAATTTTCGCCGCTTTACTGGGAACTTCAACGCGATAAACTTCTGATACAAGTCGACATAGGAAAACACCCAGAAGCAAACGCTCTTCTCGCAAAATTAGACTTCCCGATTCACACAAATCTTGCATTTTACCTGATTCAACGGGCAGAGGCGGCTGTCCTGAAAAACAGACGCGAAGACGCTTATCTGTATCTTTCCAAAGCTGGCGATATGACTCAATTCATTCACAGCGTTTTTATTGCTAAATACAAAGAGTATATGATCTGCCGGGAGAGTGAACGAGTCATGAAAACTGCAAGATCGAAGACCCTGATTCAGGTTCGGATCGACTTAATCGATGCAGTCGTTTCTCATATCGAAAGGATAGACTCAACAATACCCATTTATTCGAAACTTCAATTCGAAAAACTTTGCGTCCTCATCGATTCAGAAAACTATCAAACCGTAAACGATCTTCTTCCAGGTATGGAACCTGCAATCCACAACAAGCTGGCTGCCTACATACTCCATCGCACTGAAACTCTTTGTCGAAACAACGAAAATGGACTCGAACGCGCCTGCCAATTTCTGGAAGAAATCGCTGGCTATATACAGACAGATTTCGATCATAGTAATCTTCTCAAGAAATATAAAGCCTACATCTCCAACAGACAAAATTCCGTTAGCACAAATACCGATATCAATAAGCGGATCACAGAAATTAACGATCTGATCAGTGATGCTCAAAAAATCGACGATTCTGCGCTGCTCTATGCACTTCAAAGCGACGGGTTTATGATCAGCATGGATGCTGAAAGATATGAAGAAGCCAAAAGCTATTGGAATCCAGAGATTGCTAAAAAAATCCCACCCCAGTTTTTCACTACTCAAGTTGCCAAATTAATCCATAAAGGGGAACGGCTGATTCAACAAGAAGGAATCTCAGCAACCAACAGATTCTTCTCCCGAATTCCATCCGAAATCGGCATTCGAGAAAATAATTTGGTTCAAGAATATTTAATTTTCCTCACCAACTTTGAAAGGACTTGCGATCAGGACCCCTCAATCCAAACACTTACAATTTCTATCGAATCCATCGACAAAATCATCAATGGTTTTCATGAAGCGAACTTGCCCATTCCTCATTCATTTAATCAACATAAAATGGGCTTGTACATTGGACTTGGGGAATTTTATGAACGAAATGCAAAATACATAGAAGATTGTGAAAAGGCATCAAATGCCTGCGAACTTGCTCTTAAACTCTTTCCTGAAAACAAAAATGATAAAGAAGAACTTTTAGCAACAAGAATTATGAATCTTAAATTTAGGGTAATGCAGAAAATGGAGGAGTGTTTGTTATGAATTTGACAAAACTAAAATTAGAACAGAAAACCTAACGAGCCAATTTCGCAACCTGATCAAAAAATGGAGAAAACGATATGAGTACAACATCTGTGCCGCAACAACCCGATCAAAGAATGGTATTCCTTCAACCAGGCGAATCCGTAATTAAAGATGAATGGTTGAATGATATACTAAATCGAACATACACCACGCAAACTCGCCTGGAATTACAACATTGCGCCACGAAAGAGCAATTTGAAAAATACAGGGCACAAGCAATTTCGTCGATAATTAGCAAAGACGATGAGATTTTTGAACTAAAGTTCTCGCAAAAGCATGGCATCGAACTTTTAGTCACATCCTCACACAATAGTAAAACGTTGCTGAAAATTACCAAAATCTTATTTCGTTGTCTGTTTGGCATTGTTTTAGGTGCTATTGGATTCGCAGGAAGCACATTAGCTTTACCAACTCTCCCCCTTGTGGCTGTAGCGTTGGGAGGAGCCAGCGGTGTCTTGATTGTCGGACCAGTAGTTCATGAGCATTTTATCATAAGAAAAATCAAAGATATTAAAGGAATAGAGAAACACTTAGACAAACAATCCACCGAGTCCTCTCATTTACCTGCAATAAACGTTTCCAACCAAGAAGAGAAATAATGAGCACAAACATTTCATCGACGTCCAATGCTCAACCCATTGACCCTAATCATTCTGCGGCAAATAATCAATTAATGATGGAGTTTAGCGCAAAATTTGATTCCATTAATCAACGATCCAACGCAACGAGTCAATCAATATTTGAGCTATCTCAAAACATTGGAGAACTAGATCAAATTGAAAAGACTCATCACCAGAACTTTACAACACAAATGAATGAAATGATATCAACGCAAAAAAAAGCAAATGAAATCATTGGCACGATAAATGAGCAAACGAAATTAACCATTGCCTATCAACAACGAGTAATTAATTCAATAAAATGTATCGCGTGGATATTTTTCAACCCTTTCAGGAGAAAGCCTCCAGTGATAGAATGCCCTGTAAATTTAGCAATCATCCCCCCTCTTATTCTACCCACTCAATCAACTCAAGTCGGAGAGAACCATTCCAATGCGAATGACTTGCCAAAAAAGAATGTTAACCAAAGCAATTGCATTCGCTTCACCTTATGGATCTCAAAACCCATTAGATGGTTTTGTTACTTCGCAAAATCAATTATTTTCGCCCTGGCTCAAAAGAAGGGTTTGATTCACCGAAATAATCACCCTGAATAAAAAGAGTACACGAAGAGACGTTACAAAAATGGAGAATAAATATGAACTCAAATAGCTTTCAAATACCTACTTTGACAACCTTTACATTTCCAGTATCACCCCCCGCTTCTGTGAACTTTTCATTACCCCAGCAACGAAACTGGTCTGCGATTGACCCACGGTCATTTTCACAGCCGACAAATTTTGATTTTAGATTGCCTTCGCCTGATGTATTTCGAAATGCAAATATTAATAGCTTTTTTTCACCTACCGATACTTTTTCATTTCCAATAGCACCGACTTCCCAATCTTTTGCCTTGAAGCTATCATCTCCCGATGTGTTTCGCAACGCGGTTACGCCAAAAAATTCATCCATTGGCTCATCATTTCCAAGCGGCTTAAGAGTAACATCCACACAACGCACCGACCCATTCGCATTTTCTATAGCTTTTCAAAATCTTCTTCCCGTCAATGCAGAGATTCAAACATCCAATTTCCAAATTTTTGAACGAACATTACCACGTTTTGCCAATGAAGGACTCATACCTAATTTCTATTGCTTAAGAAGCCTGGCAAAAATGGGTCATCACAATCTCCGTTTTTCTCCTGATCGACCATTTTTCACTGAATCAGATCGAATGTTTTTTTTAAACCCGGAATTTTCTTTACGGACCGGTAACGCAGACCGACTTGCCATGCGAACATTTCATTTTGAGACGACATTTACCACAAACCCACTTAGGCCACGAGGGACAACAGATCAGATAGCCCCATCCCTTCCAGCTCAAAATGCACAATCTGGTGCCATGGTTCCTTTCACGAAAAGAAGCGCAAGTCTGATTGAACCAAGCTCACGGGAATCCTCTTCAATTGACTTGCCAGCGAGAGCCAACAATCCTGTTAAGGTTTTTCAGGAACTTCAATCAGCCGCAGCTTTTATCGGTCTTTCCGATATGGATATATCCCTCCGTGAGAGGCACCAAATAATTGATAGAGTAGAGGAGTCCCAAACAAAGACCAATCTAAACAGAGAGAATTCTGCCAGACCAATGATTGTCTCGCTACCCGTTGAAATAACCGCACAATTAACACACGAATTTTACAAGACGTTTTACGCACCTCTTGCATCAACGCTTGCTTATCTTTCGCCTTCAGACTCTTCATTTTTGCTTGCTGGTTCCCAATCATGGAATGAAACAAGAATGTGGAATGAACGCCAATCCATTGATCGATTTTTTGGCACACATATTGCAGATTTAGAGATAAATCAGACTAAATCGGCATTTTTTGGGTTAAGATTTACTTTGTGTGAATTGCCAACACCTGCCATGGGTTTAAAAGGAATCCTAATCAATCAATTTCGGGCTGATATCTTAGGAAAAATAGAATTATATGTTGGTCAAAACGCGAGACTTTTTAGGAATACACATGGAGATTTATTAATTGAATCAAATGATGGCTTAAGACAATTAAGGCTTGATCTAAACCACTTCTCTCCGCACAAAAATCCTCACATTCATTTAGTGAAGTTTAAAATTAAAAATGGAAGCAAAGTTGAAATTGCAAATGAACGAATATTTCCAATAGACGCAAACCCGGAATAACGGCATGAACCCTGAAACATATAGTTTAGTACAGGAATTGACAATTAAGTATACTGTAAACGAAATAAGCAGAAATGAAACAGAAATACTTATCAGAATTCCAAAAAAATATGAATCATTGTGGCTTTTAAAGCTATCAAACCTCAGAACGACTGATACTGAAATTAAGAAATATTCAGGAGAGTATTAATTAGCTTGACTTTGAACATTTTTAGCACCGAAGACCTCGATGGATTTGCTCTCTGACTTTCGACCAAATGTCGAACGTCAGAGAGCAAATAGGCGAGGCAGGCAATCCTAAAAATGTTCAAAGTCGAGATTAGAACATTTAGCAAATCTTAAATTGGAGAATAAATATGAGCACTTCAATTGAACCCCTTCAACCGGGTCAAACGTTGGTAATTTTTCAACCAGATGAATTCGTTGTAAGACTTCGATCGGGCGAGTCTATTGTAAGGCTTCAGCCAGGTGAAACAGTTGTAAAAGAAGAATGTTGGAAATTCAATGACTTCAAGCGTTAGCAGTTCAAATCAAAACCGCGGCATTCCTACTGAAACTGATAATTCAGTTGTTGCTCAGGTAAACGCTGAAAACGATAATCTTAATCAACAATTTGAGGCAATATTTCGTTCGATTGAAAATCAAACAAAATCATTGGATGATCTTGCACAAAGCATAGAGGAACAGAATCAATTCGATAACAAACATCATCAATATCAAATCGAACTCTTGGATCAATTAGTGTCAAATCAAATTAAGGCAAATGAACGGCATGCTGCCATGAACGAGCAAATGGAATTGAGCAACGCCTATATGCAAAGATCGATAAATTTGATAAATGGCATTGCTCGGTTTTTTCTCAGTCCTTTCAGAAGAAGACCCGAATTACCAGCGACTCCCATCAATTTACCAATCGTTCCACCTCCCCTTCTTCTGACAAATTCAGTTGCAATTCAGGAGACCACGTCAACTGCTAATCACCCCCCCAAAGAGAATGTTAACCATAGCAAGATCATTCGGTACGCTTTATGGATTTCAGCACCAATCCGATGGCTTTGCCACATCATCAAAGCGATCATATGCTTCCTAGCACAAAAAATGGGTTTGATTCTTCGAACCAGTCATCGAGAATAATTGATTCACATCAGAACATGAGCGATTTTAATGGATCGAAAGTATGATGGGTCTAGTCAAGCTATTTTATAATGCGATATGTGGCTTTAGCCGCACCGCTTTCTTAAGCGAAGTAAAGAAACTCCTCCTTTCAAGGAGGAGTTCTTCAAAATTTTTGCGGTCGTACACTAGTACCAGTAGCGACTCTTTTCTATGTACGGAACTTCATAATAAACGATGCCGCCCAGGTCAATGAGAATATTTGCTATTGCGTTCGTTCCCAGCGTATCTGCAAAGTTCAATGCAGTGGAACCAATTGGAAAGGTAACATGCGGGTCAAGAACGGGAAAACCAGTTTTGGGAACATCGACATCAATAGAGGTCGTTGTTCTTGCATTGATATCAGCTCCTTTTTCTTTCAGAAATTGAATCATCGAGCCTTGTCGTCCGATCGCTGCGCATATAAGTGGAGTCGTTCCAACTTTATCATAAGCGTTAATGTCAGCTCCTGTTTCTTCAATCAGCATTTTTGCCATGACAATATTGCCTTCCAGGGCCAGCACGCTCAGTGGCCGCATCCCGCGACAGGTCTTATTTATATCTGCTCCGCGACTCACTAACAAACGATATGCTTTCAAGTTGTTATTTCGCAGGCTAACAAGATAGGCCGTATTTCCATCTTTTGCTCTGGCATCGATCAAAGCACCCAAGCCTAAAAACATCTCAACGAGTTCTATGCATCTCGTATGCTGACAAGCGGCCATCAGAGACGTATAACCGTCATCTCCGACTCTATTCACATCGGCTCCCGAGTCGATCAATAATCGGACTGTTTCAATGAATTGCTGAAAAGATACTCTCGATCCTACTTGAATGAATTTCACTAAAGGCGAATAACCTTTTTCCGAAATCCCATCAATACAAGCTCCTTTTTCAATAAGATACTTGATGATGAGAGGTTTGGCAGTGATTGCCGCCTCAACAAGAGGCGACCTCGCGTCATAATCTTCAGATAGCTGGTCTACTTCAACTTTGAATGACTCCACGAGAGACTGCACCTTAACTAAATCACCGCTCTCAATGGCTCGGCTTAAGGCTTTTCGTGGAGTATCTTCCTCTGAGTGAAGATGCAGACTAAAAATAATAAACCCGGCAAGAAACCATCTGAAAAATCCTGTACGCCACATTCAACACCTCGTATGTGAAGTTGAAAAACTCTAACAGAAGAATTAAATATGTCAAGGCTGCCTTTTCCCGAGATGAAGGAGAAGTCGATGGCTCTTCCTCGGCAATCCTGTCAGCGAAGCAGCAGTGCGCCTTTTAATTGCGCGCTCTCGCGCAACGGAGCGGCCTTGTCGGTTTTTTCCCAGCTGGCGTCGATATCCTCTCGGCCAAAATGGCCGAAGTTTGCCGTGGGGCGGTAAATGGGCCGGAGTAAATCCAGCATTTTGATGATCCCGTAGGGGCGCAGATCGAAGTGCTGACGTACTAAAGCGACGATGTCAGACTCGGGTATCTTCCCGGTATTGAAAGTATCGAGATAGATCGCTGTGGGCGCAGCGACGCCGATGGCGTAGCAGATCTGGATCTCACAGCGCTCCGCCAAGCCGGCAGCGACGATGTTTTTCGCCACATAGCGCGCGGCATAGGCCGCCGAGCGATCGACCTTGGAGGGATCTTTGCCGGAAAATGCGCCGCCGCCATGGCGCGCCATGCCGCCATAACTGTCGACGATGATTTTTCGCCCCGTCAGTCCGCAATCGCCAAGCGGGCCGCCAATGACGAAGCGCCCGGTAGGATTGACGAGAAAGCGGGTATTCTTGAGCCATTCATTCGGCAGTGTCGGTCGGATGATCTCTTCAATGACCCCCTCAATGAGTTGCGCTTGCGAAACATCGGGATGATGCTGCGTCGAAACAATGACATTGTCAACACTATGAGGTTTTCCATTGACGTAGCGGATCGTCACCTGCGATTTGGCGTCGGGGCGCAGGAATGGTAGAATTCCTTTTTTTCTAACTACAGACTGCCGGAGCATCAGGCGGTGGGCATAGGCAATGGGAGCGGGCATCAAAACATCGGTCTCATTGCTGGCATAGCCAAACATGAGGCCCTGATCCCCTGCGCCCTGCTCTTCTTTATTTTTCTGATCCAGGCCCATAGAAATATCAGCGGATTGCCGGCCAATTGCCGTGATCACGGCGCAGGTATTGGCATCAAATCCCAGATCCGAGCTGGTATATCCGATATCTTCAATGACCCTGCGCACGACAGACTCTACATCGATCTGAGCACTGGTCGTAATTTCTCCACCGAGAAACACCATGCCTGTTTTGACCATCGTCTCGCAAGCGACGCGCCCAGCTGTGTCCTGTCCCAGAACGGCATCAAGCACAGCGTCGGAGATCTGATCGGCCATTTTATCCGGATGACCTTCGGAAACGGATTCTGAAGTGAATAAAAAATCGTTTTGCATAATTATTATCTCATAAACCAATTCTCAACTAGGATATCAATTGGCAATTTTGTTTCGAGAAAAAAATCGCAAATATCGTTTAATTTCCCAAACAACTCAACGCGAGCGCGTTACTCATTACAGCCAAGCATGCCGTTACCCTATTCCCGTCTTTCCAGCTCTCGATCTTACGAACGAGGCAGCGAGTAATAACAATCCGCTTCTTGTTCAATCTAGCCTGATTCATTCCAATAATTGAGAAAAATCAATGATCTTATCAAAATAGCCCGCATCTGAAACACCCTCATCAACCCCATTTACATGAATGAGGACAGGCCTGATTGAAAAATGCCTTGGAACCATTAATCGCCTTCTCTTTTCTTCCATTTCTTCGAGAATTTTTTTCTCAATCTTATCCTTCTTAAATTTAACTTCGCATAAATACAGGGTATGAAACCGGGTTTGTATCATATAGTCAATTTGGCATCCCGGCTGCTTTGTTGTCGGGCTTTGAAAAAACGGCCCATCCATTACCACTTCATCGACGGAAACATTCAGCATCTCCCAAAGAGTTTTAAAGTTATGGGTAACAAGGTTTTCAAACTGCAGTCCCATCACTCCTTCCCAGCCAGGAAGATTATTCAGCATCGACTCCGGCACTTTCTCTTGTTCTATTTTAACGCGATTGGGAGCAACGTATTTCAGGTAGAAGCGCAAATAGTTATCGCTTAGTCTATAACGGCTCAACTTACTGTACTTCCCACTTTTCAGATTCCACGTAAACTCTCTTCTTACAAAACCAGCCTTTACCAATTCATCCAGGTATTGACTGTATAGCCCTCCTTGCCTTTTACCCAGTTCTATGCAAATTTCAGCGAGTTCCTTCGGCCCGCCGGCAAGGCAAGTCACGATCTCTTTATGACTTCCTTTGCGACGAGAAAAAAGATCTGAGAATATCTCATCGAATTCGCGAACAAGCAAACCGCCTTTTGCAAAACATAAATCTCTAATATTTTGTTCCGCGGATAAATGTGGCTTAATACGCTCCAAATAGAACGGTACTCCTCCGGTTACAGATAAAACTTTAAATTTCTCATAAGCGGTAATACGCGTTTCCTTGGGATGCCAGAATGCATTGCATGATTTAAGAGGAAGTTCTTCGAGAACCATATCAATGACGATTCTTCCAAGGAATCCAGTGTTGCTAAGAATGTTCTTCTCAATCCAGGAAGAGATCGATCCGCAGAGCGCAAAAATGAGATGAGGGTTCTTGCTAAAATACATGTCCCAGGCAGTTTTTAAATGGCCTAAAAATTCGGAATCTTTTCCTCCCATCCATGAAATTTCATCAAAGACAATCAGTACACGCCCTTTTTGGGTATGTTTGGAAAGATGCCAAAAGATATTTCCCCAATCATCCGGCTGGACGCCAGGAATGCCATTCCTCTCGAGCTGTTTCACGAAAACAACGCGCTGCGACTGTGCTGTTGTCTTAAGCGCTGGAGGGTTTCCAGAAAAAAAATAACTCTTTATTTCTTTACCAAACTCGACAAGCAGCCTGCTTTTCCCGATCCTTCTTCTGCCTCGGACTACGATAAGATTCGCGCTTCTAGTGCTCAATAAGCCTTCGAGCCTGGCCATCTCAGCTTCACGGCCGACAAATTGGGCGGTTTTCATGAAATCTCCTGAACGCACTGCTTGCCTAGAGTCCCATCCCTTTAGGGGTGGGTCTAGGCAAACTATTTTATGATGCGGTATGCGGCTTTAGCCGCACCGCCCCCTTAAAGCGGAGAAAGAATCTCCGCCTTTGAAGGAGGAAATTCTTCAATTTTAATCCTATGGTACCTTTTTTGAGGTAATAAATCCATCCGCAAACAGCAGAAAAAGCGTTTTGCGGATGGATTTATTGAGCCAAAAACACATCCGCAAATGGAGTTTTTTGCTGTTTGCGGATATTTACGCCGAAATCCCCGGCTGAGGAACGTCTTTCCAAATCGCATCGAAGACGGCCAGTTGATTAGTAGTCAGCACTCAATCCATCAATTTTCTGATTGCTGAAAAAACGGCCAGAAAACTGTTTTTTTCTGGCCGTTTTTTCTCTTGATCAAATGTTTAAGGCGAGAAAAAATCACAAATTTCAATAAATCTCGCAAACAACTTAACGCAAACGCTTTAAAATAACATTTGCATTTATTTTCGATATAGACTAGACTAAGCTTAGTCCAAGCAAAGGGTGCTGTATGCGAACTGTCAATATTCATGAGGCGAAAACGCATTTTTCCAAGCTGGTGGATTCGGTCATGCATGGGAACGAAATCTTGATTGCCATGGCCGGGAAGCCGGTGGCTAAACTGATTCCTATTAGCCAAAAACCGCAGAGAAAGTTTGGTGTACTCAAGGGTAAGATCAAAATTGCTAAGGATTTTGATGCTCCGTTAGCTGAAGAAGAACTATCTGATTTTGAGAAATAATTATGAGATTACTACTCGATACTCATGTCTTTTTGTGGTGCATTAAAAATGACCGGCGGCTTTCTAAAACAGTGCGCGGAAAGATTTCGCAAGCAACCGAAGTATATGTAAGTAGCGCGTCGATCTGGGAGGCGATGATCAAGATCAAGTTAAAAAAACTGGATGTTGATATCGGACAAATGGTCGATGCGATTTTTGAAAGCGGTTTTTTAGAATTGCCCATTACGGCCAAACACGCCGCCACCATATCCTGTCTTTCCGACATTCATCGGGATCCTTTTGACCGGATCCTCATTGCGCAGGCGATCTACGAGCCATTGACATTTATCACTGCAGACCATGAACTCAAGAACTATTCTCAGTTAGTCGAAATCATCGACTGAGGAACGTCTTTCCAGATCGCATCGAAGACGGCGAGCAGCTCCTCGCGATTGAGATAGCTGATCTGATCAGCCTCATCCTGCCCGATGAGATCTTCCAGAAGTCCCTTTTTCTTTTCGATGAGCGCATGAATATGCTCTTCAATCGTGTTTTTCGTGACGAGCTTGAAGACCTGCACGCCGCGGTTTTGGCCGATGCGGTGGACGCGGTCGGTGGCCTGGTTTTCCTTGGCGGGGTTCCACCAGCGATCATAATGGATGACGATCGACGCGACGGTCAGGTCAATGCCGACGCCGGCGGCGAGCAGCGACGCGACGAACACTTCGCACTGCGGATTGTCACGGAAACGGCGCAGCTGTTCGGCTCGGTCGCGCGTCGAGCCCTTGATCGACGCGAACCCAATCCCCTTCTTCCGGAGATGCGCCTCGATGATGGCGAGCATGTCGAGATACTGCGAGAAGACGACAATCTTCTGGCCGCTATCGCGCGCTTCGTTGATCAGCTCGACGAAAAGATCCCACTTGCCCGATGAATGGGAGGTGTAATTCTTGACATCGCCCATTCTAAGCGACGGATGATCGCAGATTTGCTTGAGCGACGAGAGCACCGAAAAGACATGCACATAGGGCACGGGCTTGGCGGGGTCCTTTAGATCCTGATACACCGTTTCGCGCATATGTTGGGCGACCTCGCGGTACATCTCTTTTTGCTCATCGGCCAGATCGCAATAAGAAATTTCTTCGATTTTTTCCGGCAAATCGGTGAGCACTTCGCTTTTCTTGCGGCGCAAAAGAAATGGCTTGATCAGACGATGGAGCAACGCTTTTTTCTCCATGTCCTGATTTTTTTCGATCGGTTTGATGAAGAGCTCGCGGAAAACGGCATCGCCCGGCAAATAGCCCGGCAAAACGATGTCGTAGAGCGACTTCAGCTCCCGAATGCGGTTTTCGATCGGCGTGCCGGTGAGGCCGAGACGCATGCGGGCCGGAATCGCACACAGCGCCTGATGGGTTTGCGAGGCGTGGTTTTTCGCTATCTGGATCTCGTCGAAAATGGCGATCTCGATCGAAAAGGGCCGTAAATCCTCGCGTCCGGTGCGCAGAATGCCATAGGAGGTGAGCAGCAAATCATAATCCGTTTCGAAATGATCCAGCGTGCGAGCCAATCCATAAAAAATACAGACGCGTAAATCCGGCAAAAAGCGCCGGAGCAGCTCCTGCCAGTGATAAATCACCGAAGTGGGACAGACGACGAGGTATTTGTTATGGCGGTCGGAATCCTCGTTCATCGACGCCGCGAGCAAAGCCATCGCCTGGTGCGTCTTGCCGAGCCCCATATCGTCGCATAAGAGCCCAGAAAGGCCGTGGCAATAGAGAAACCAGAGCCACTGAACGCCCAGCTCCTGATAGGGGCGCAGGGTGGATTTAAGGCGGCTGAGATCGAGATGCCGATGGCTCTCGAAGCGATCGAGCTCTTCCAATAAAGCGCGCGTCTCTTTCATGCCAGGATCGTCGCCGTGCGGCGGCCGCACCTCTTCAAAGACGGTCAGACGGATCCATTCCATAATATTCAGACGGATCACTCCGCGCTTGCGATCGATGCGGCGTTTGGGGAGCTGGCGGATCCAGTTGTAGCGCATCTCTTTGAGATGTACGAGTCCCGCGGATGAGAACAGATAGCTTCTTTTGGCCTGGAACGCGTCCCAAATAGAAAAAAGATCCACTGACCCCAACTCGGAAACATAGACGGCATCGACGAGCCATTCGGCAATGCGCTTTTTGCGATCGCGCGTAATCTTGCGGATGTTCAAATGCATCTGCTGGGGGCGCATCAGGCGCGGATCGATCTCGAGGGTAAAGGCCTTGAGCGGCTCGAGATCGTACACTAAAAATGCCGCTTCCTGATGCTGCGGCAAAACCATTTTCGTGCGATAGCGCTCCGGAAGCCGCGATGCGGGCGGCAGCTCTGAAAACCCTTCCATGGGCGCGAAGACAAAATCGCCGTAAAAGGAGACATTGGCGCTATCGATGCCGGTTGCGAATTCGCGCTTCGGTTCAATCGCAATGCGCCCTTCCCCGTTCACTTGAATCGCCAGCCCTACTTTCACAATGGGCGAGCGGCTGGCAAAGAATCCCTTTACCTGCTCAAGATCGTCTTTATGCGACGCCAGAAAAGAACCGATCTCCTCTTTGGGAACGATCAGCCCGGGATGAAGAGGCAGCCGTCCGCGGTTTTGCTTCTTCATGTAAAACCCCTGGCCGCGAATATAAACCCACTCGTCCAGATCGATCGCCTCTTCAAACTGATCGGGAAAATCGATTTGCGCGCCAAAGAGCAGCCCCCCATCGCCCGTAAAGGCATAGGTCAGGTGCGCCTCCAGCGATCCGAGATGGGTCTGAAAACCGGGGAACTGATGCAGCCAATGGCGATGGCGGTTCACAAAGTCCGCCACTTCCCCCTGCAAAACAATCTTTTCCCTTGTGTCGAACATCGGCTCTTCCAGCAGCCAAAAACCTCGCGCAGACACAGGCGCCGGCAAATAAACCCAGGGGAAAAAGCAGGCGGCCTGCGGCTGAGTGAGATCTTTCGGCTCAAACACATACAGATCGATATGCAGGCGGGCCGCTTCATCGAAATGGAGCAGATAGCGCGCCGGGATTGATTCGAGATGAATGGGGACATCGATGGATTTTTGGATCGTCTTCGCCGAACGGTTGAGGAAAGCAGAGATCTCCGCCTCTTCCACCTGGCCGCCGCGCAGCCACGGATCAGTATGCTGACGGTAAAAGCCTTTCCCCGCAACGTATAGCCATTCGCCGATCTCGACGCCGGCTATGGATCCTTTCACCGGCTCGTCCTTGCTCTCGACAAACATTGATCGCAAATCAGGGTCATAGTGAATGCGCCTTTCCTTGTCCTCGGCCTCAACAAATACCTGCAAAGGGGAATACACCGTGGACAGAGCCGGAATGAGCCAGGGCCAGTTAACGTCGGAGATATAAAAACGGACTGAACAATCGCGAAAGACAATGACCATCTCGTGCGGCACCAGCTTCGGCGAGCCCGGAAAAGAGATCGTATATTCTTCGCCCTCATCGCACAGCCACATCACCCATTTAGCCAGATCGGACCAAAAAGAGAGCTCATAGCTCAGCAAATGAGAGGCATGCCCCTCGCGCCACTGCACGATTTCATCCGGAGACAGATTGGAAAACTTGATGGACGTCTCTTCCGTTTCTACAACTCTTTGATCGACGATTTTTTGCAGCCTATGGATCGAAGGAGCGTTGAGCGCTTCAATGAAAAACAGCTTCTTTTTCGTGTTGGATGTGCAATAGTAGGCCATCTCGCCGCTTTTTTTGAGACAGTCCGTTTCATAGCCGTGCCGTTTGCTGGCCATCTGAAAGAGGCGGTTCCAGAGCGATTTTTTGAAGCGGACGTGCAACGGCTCCTTGCAGGCGTTGAAAATCCGCAGCCAGGCGGCCGCCAGATGCGGACACCCTTCGCCATTTTCTGAAACTTTGCATGTGCAAAACGAATCTGTCAGCACCCCCTCATCGGTGATCTGCAAAAAAGGGAAAAAGGAAGTCTTGCGATCCTCGACTTCGACCTGATAGGTGCCGCGGGAATACGCAGGCTCGCCAACAGCGTGGATCTTCAATAGAGTGAGCGCCTGCTTTTCATAAACAGATACGAACCGAGGCTGATCCATCGCTTTGGTGCCTATGTAGACCTTCCTCCCATTCTACGGCTCCATGAATTTTGGGTGTATTAAATAAACAATTTTGGGCTATGCTTCTCGCACTATTTACGATACACAATTATGATCGAGGCTAGAAATAATAACATCCCACAGAACAAATTTTATTACGTCGCTCAACCCTTTTTTTATATAGCACGACGAATTGTTGAAATATGCAGAACAACACTTGTAAATATTACTGATTTTATTCTACCCAAAAACCCCATCACGCATCGGCGAGAAATTCGGCTGCTGCCTTATTGGCTCGAGCGATCTCTGGCAGAAAAAAAACTTCAAAAAGAAATCAAATTGAGCAGCGGCGAATTCGTTGATGAGCCGATAAAAGCAAGAGTGAACTCTATTTTTCAAAGACTAGTCGCTCAGTGTGAATGTAAAGATGTTTTTAATTGGGAGATTAAAATAGTTAATGATCCAAAAATTGAAGCATTTGCGTTAATGGCCGGTAAAATCATCATCGGAGCTAACTATGTGCAAAATCTCTGCAGGAAAGAAAATGCGGATGATTTGATTGCCGCAACGATCAGCCACGAAATCGTTCATATTTGCGCAAGAGATTACGCTAAAGTAGCGTACGAATATCGCGTTGGTATATTTTTTCAAATATTTGGCATCTCATTGATCGCCAACCGCTTCTTACCTCCTGTAGATGAACAGGATCTGGAACCGATCCATCGCTGCAATCTTTCACTTTTTCAACGATTCCGGGAAAGATTATCGGGTCAATTATTATTTTACGCCTGCTGTCGCTTTGCTGAACTGCGCGCAGACAAACACGGCCTCACATATATGCGAAAAGCAGGGTTCAACTTGCAAGCGGCTCCTGAGCTTCAAGGCTATTTTAAATCCGGCAAGGAACATCGAAGAAAGCAACCGGACTCTTCACCGAAGAACAAAGCATTACATACACATCCCAACAAAGACCAACGTATCGATGCTATTAATACAGCAATTAAAGAAATCACTTAAGGAGCGGCTCGACTTCCTTGTACGAGCTGACGATCTGGTCGAGCAATCCAAACTCGAGCGCCTCTTGCGCCGTCATCCAGTTGTCGCGGTTGATCGCTTTTTCGATGGCTGTCACATCCTTGCCCGTTGACTGGGAATAGATTTCGACGATCATGGCGCGCGTCTTGAGCATCTCTTTGGCCTGGATGTCGAGATCGGTCGCCTGTCCGCGGATAACGCCGCCAATGAGCGGCTGGTGAATCATGATCCGCGCGTTGGGCGTTGCCAGCCGTTTGCCCTTCACTGCACTGAGCGAGAGCAGAGAACCCATGGATGCGGCCAACCCGGTCACCATCGTGATCACGGGCGAAGAAATCATCTTGATCTGATCCCAGATAGCAAATCCCGAATCGACCGACCCGCCGGGCGAATTGATCACAAACAAAATGGGCTTGCCCGGAGCGATCTGATCGAGATACCAGAGTTTGCGGATGATATCTTTGGCCGTATCGGAATCGACGCCATCGGACAGGAAAATACGCCGCTTTTCGAGCATGGCCTGATCGATTTTATCATTGAGGCCTTTCGGGGCTTTTTCTGCGCCTTCCGACTCTTTCACTGGGGGCTCTTCTTTCGATGGCTTCACGGCAATATCTCCTCGTTATCTAAACCTGATTCTCTCGATTCTCACTATTTTAGTCGATGATCTTCAATTCTGGATAGAGCGGAAAACGGCCGAGCATCTCGGCCACCCGTTGCCGGGCCCTTCGCAGGGCTTCAGGGTCGACAGCCGCTTTGGCCTTGGAGGGCTGACTGGTTTTTTCATCGATCAGGCCCTTCGCGTTTTTCAATAAATCGACGATGATGGACGCGATCGCGCTCATTTCTTCCGGTTTCATCCCAAGAGTCGTCGCCGCGGGGGTCCCGAGGCGCACGCCCGACGTATACCATGGGCCGTTGACGTCCATCGGAATCGCGTTGCGATTGGCCGTCAGATGAGCCTGTCTCAGGACCGACTCGGCTTGCCGCCCTGTCAAACCAAAACTTCCCATGACATCCATCACCAGCAGATGGTTATCCGTCCCATTCGTCAGGACGCGCGCCTTGTGCTGCATTAGCGCGTGGGCCAATGCTTTGGCGTTGTCCACGATCCTGTGGGCGTAGCGCGAAAATTCAGGGGTCGAAGCTTCTTTGAAGGCGATCGCTTTGGCCGCCATGACGTGGGGCAGCGGCCCGCCCTGGACGATAGGGCAGCCCTTGTCAACCACTTCCTTAAACTCATTCGTGCAAAGAACAAGTCCACCGCGCGGCCCGCGCAGCGTTTTATGAGTCGTCGACGTCGCGATATGGGCAAATGGAATGGGATTGAAATTCCCTGTTAACACTTTTCCGGCAACCAGGCCCGCAAAATGAGCCATATCGACCATGAGAACCGCATTCACCGAATCGGCAATCTCACGCATCTTGGCAAAATCGATGAGCCTTGGATAGGCCGAATAGCCGCCGATCAGGATGAGCGGCTTTTCTTCTTTTACCTGCCGCTTCAATTTCGCGTAATCAATGAGGCCGCTTTCCGGATCGACGTCATAGGAAACCGCCTGCATGATCTTCGACGAAATATTATGCCGATAGCCATGCGTCAGATGGCCGCCGGAGGAAAGCGACATGCCCATCACTTTCTGGCTGACGAGAAGCCGGCGCACGCGCTCATATTCTTCCGGCGTCAACTCATCCAGTGTTTTTTTGCCGAGAGCCTCCACTTCTTTCGTCTGGATCTTGTGGATCAGTATCGCCCAGAATGCGATGAGATTGGCGTCGGCGCCGGAATGGGGCTGCACATAGGCGTGCTCTGCGCCAAAAATGCGCTTGGCATAAGTAATTGCCTGATTTTCAATAGCATCCACATTTTCGCATCCGGCATAAAAGCGATGCCCTGCATAGCCTTCGCTATATTTGTCGCTCAGAAGATTGCCCATGGCCAGCTGGACGGGCAGCGAGCTGAAGTTTTCGGAAGCGATGAGCTTCAAATGGGTGCGCTGGTCGCGCAGTTCTTGAACAATGGAGTCGGCGATCTCAGGAAATGACGCATGCACGACATCAAGAGCCGCCATATAGGCGATCGCCGTTTCTTTGCGATCCTTTTCGGGAACGGCGTGAAAGTAATTTTTTAAATATTTCATCGTTTCACCTCGCTGACGAACACGATACACCGCCCCAGTGGAAATTCAAAGGGGAAAAAACTTGAGGTTTACCCATCAAACCGGGTATTGTTGCTGCCAAGTATTTATGACTCCAGGTGTATATCCATGCTGCAACAATTAAAAGTCATTTTAGACATCCAGGAATATGACATGAAGATGATTCGCCTCATGCGCCTCAAAAAGGAGCGTATGACAGAGTTGCGGCACATCGAAAGTCTGCGCCAGGAGCTGCGCCAGCAGCAGGCAGACAAAGAAAAAGAAATTGGGGGGTTGAATCTCACGATCTCCAATCAGGAAACGAGAATCCACGAGATCCGCGAACGGATCAAAAAGCTCGAAGCGCGCCAAAACAGCGTCAAGAAAGTCGATGAATTCAACGCTCTGACGCAGGAAATGACGCAATCCGAGCGCGAAAAGATCGCCACCGAACAAGCCACATCCGATCTCATCGACAAGCGCAACATGGAAGAAGAGATTCTGGAAAAGATCAAGACAAGCCTGAAGGAATCGGAAGAGAGCAGCCGCAATCTGGAAAACGAGATTGTGAGCAGCATCCGCCTGATCAACCAGGAAGGCCAGGAGCTCAAAACGGCACGGGAAGCGCTGGCGAAAAACGCCGATCCGGAAATCATGCGCATTTATGAGCGGCTCTTGAATAACAAAAAAGACCGGGTCATTGTTCCCCTCGAAAACCGCACCTGCAGCGGCTGCCATATCGCATTGACGGCGCAGCACGAAAACCTCGTGCGCAAAGGCGAGCGCCTCGTATTTTGCGAGCACTGCTCGCGCATCCACTATTGGCAGGAGAGCGAACAGATTGAAGGCACCGTCGCAGCCACCAAGCGCCGCCGCCGCCGCGCCACAGCCTAAATTTATATATTTTTACCGGAGAAACAGGTCATCGCTGGCCAGAATTTTCTGGCGAGAGGAAAGTCCGGACTTCACAGGAGAGGATGCCAGCTAACGGCTGGGAGTCGAAAGACTACGGAAAGTGCAACAGAAAACACCGCGCCGGCAGCAATGCCGGGGAGCCTGAAAATATCGGTCTCGTGGGCCGATCGCACCTGGGGGGAAACCCGGGGCGTTGTAAACCCCATCCGAAGCAAGGCCGAAGCGAGCCGTCGCAGCTACTCCAGCAAGGCTCTAGCTGGCCGCCCGAGGAGTTTGGCGACAAACTCCCCAGAAGAATGATGACCCCTGATCCGCAAGGGTCGGGACAGAATCCGGCTTACCGTTTCTCCGGTTTTTTTTTCACAAAAAAGAAGAGAGGTTCTTTCGAACCTCTCTTCTTGCTCTTTTTGAAGAATCTCCTTCCTAAAGGAAGGAGATTCTTCGACAGCTAATGGCGGGCGCTTAAAAGCGCCCGATAAAATAAATAGCTCGGCTTACCCGCCCCTGAAGGGGCGGGATTGCGCTTCGAGCAAGCTGTTCAACACTCGAGATTGTTTAGAAATCGAAATGCAGATTGACGGTCAAACCTTCCATCGATACTGCATGATTTCCGAAAGCAGCCGTTGGCGCCAACGCTGCGGCTTCATTCATTGAAAGAATGTTGAACTGGTTCCAATAATAATTGACTTCCCAGCCAGCATTGATGCCCAAGAGATACTTATCGCAATTAAAACATGAGCTCCAATCCACCCCTAAGAAGAGCTGCAAATTGGGAACAACCTGCGAGAAATGATCTTTGACATTGTGCCGGGTCAAAAACGTTGTGGAACCGGTAGCCAGTGATTCTGAGCGATAGCGAGTCCTGGTTTCTCCGAGCAGAAGCGCGGTTGAGGCTTTGCCCAGCACGCTCCAGCTGTTGTCGCAGAAATGCCAGTTGCTCTGGATCCCCACACGAGGCCCTACGCCCCAGAAATTATTTTTGCCATGAAAATCCAACTGCGAAAACGAACCAGTCATTGGCAGCGTCAGGCTGCTTGTGAATTTCTGATGGATCCAGCCGCCGCGCAGACCATAGTGAGGTCTTAACGAAAGATGTTTCGTAATATAATAGGCTCTTCCCAACTCTAGATCGCACGCATTATGCCACATATGCCAGCCAGCGTGAACATGTTGCCATACCGGAGAAGAAGCGGCCATGTTCGGCCACATGGGAGCAAATCCCAATAACGTTCCTGTAACGCCAGTCACTGATCGGGATTTGGTCGCATGGTCTCTAAACCATGTCCAACCGGCAAATACATCCCAATGATCATAATCGGTATTCCATCCGGCGCCGATTCGGAAACCCGGATCCCATTTCGCCGGCAGGCGCATGATCGATCCAATATTATTCGAAGCTGCTACAGCATTCGGATCTTTGATCTCATACCCATACATAAAGCCGGTATTTTGGGCTTGCCAGTACAGGAAATCGAACTCGAGCCGACCTCCGTATGAGCATGCGCAGCCGCGGGCCAGGCAATTGTCCCCCTCCACAATGCCGCACGGCATTGGCGTCTGCATAGTCGGAGCTGACTTTGTCACGTTTTGCGCAGCGATGTCTTGCGCAGCAGCGCCGACCCCTAACAAGGTCAGAACTGGCATAACTTTCAAAAATGAACTAAACATAAATACACCCCACAAAGTTCTGTGTCTAATTCCCGCATATCTTGTTTTGGGAATTTTTACAAAGCATTTTTTTAAAATTTATTACCCCACACACTATTTATACCGCTCGTGATTCAAAAATCGGTTTAAGCAGCGTCGGCTTTGCGTTGCCTTTGTGTCTGCCTCGGTCGCCCAACTTTTCAAGTTGAGCTTCCTCGGCACCGGCTTCGCCTGACACAAATTCAAGCAGCCTCCTTGCCTACTCCCGATTTTTGAATCGCTCCCGGTATACCAACCCATATCAATTCGATGACGGCAAGAATAATCAAACACAAGAACCTGACAAGCAGAGATTTACTTTGCTCTTGGATGGGTTTTGTCGTAGACTTCGCGCTTGAGCCTGGATGATACGTGCGTATAGATCGTCGTGGTCGCCAAAGAGGTATGGCCGAGCAGGAGTTGGATCGTTTTCAGGTCCATTCCATGTTCAAGCCAGTGGGTCGCGATCGTATGGCGAATGGTATGCGGCGTGATGCGCTCGGACAAACCGCTCGCCTTTAAATAAAGGGCGAAGTTGCGATCCACGGAACGAGCGCTTATGCGCTTTCCCCAGCGATTGAGAAATATCGAAACCGGATCCGCTTCAGCCTTGTGATCAGGAAGATCCAGCAATCGCTCCGGATGCTGCAGGTATTTCTGGATCCATTCGGCCGCATTCTTGGTGATCGGCGTGATCCGCTGTTTCTTGCCTTTTCCAAAAACATTGAGCTGTAAACTTTTGCCATCAAAATCGCGCTTGTTCAGACCCACAATTTCACTCAATCGAAGCCCCGAGCTATACATGAGCTCCATGATCGCCCGGTCTCTCAACCCAAGATAATTCGAGGTGTCCGGCTGCTCAAAGAGATGCTGGATTTGGGCATATTCGATCGATACCGGCAGCTTTTTCTCCCGTTTGGGGCTATCGATCTCCTCCATGGGATTTTCGTTTCCCAGCTTTTCGCGCATAGCGAACTTGTAAAAACTCCTTAGAGCCGAAAGCCGGCGCAAAACCGTGCGCACGCTCGCCTTTTGTTCGTGCAAATGAGCGAGATAGCGGCGGATGGTGCGCTTGGCAACCTCTTGGAGTAAAAGCGGCTCCTTTTCGCAAACAAAACCCATAAATCCCTTCAAATCAATGGAATAGCCGCGCAATGTATGCTCAGAAACACCTCTGGAAAGGCGCAAGTGGGACAAAAATCGGTCGACAGCCTGCTGAAATTGCATAAATTCATTTTATCACGAAAGCGACTTCTGCTAAAATGTTCGTCTCGGAAATCTCATGATCACATTAACAGATATTACCAAAAGCATCGGCGGGCGAACGCTGTTCGAAAACGTCACCGTCTCCTTCAATGAAGGCTGCCGCTATGGCTTGACCGGCCCGAACGGGTCGGGCAAAACGACTCTGCTCAAAATCATCATGGGCGTCGAACCCGCGACATCCGGCACGGTCAGCCTGCCGAAAAAAGTCGGCTTTTTAAAACAGAAAATCGAAGAATTCCGCCACCTCACCGTTATTGATACCATCGTCATGGGCAACCAGCGCCTGTGGGACGTTTTGCAGGAGCAGGCCCGACTATATGATGTCGAGATGACCGATGCGATCGGCATGCGCCTCGGAGAGATCGAGGAAATCATCGCCGAAGAAGACGGCTACAGCGCCGAATCGGACGCTGAGGTGCTGCTGACCGGCATGGGTTTGAGTGCCGAGCTGCACCGCAAGAAAATGGCAGAGATCCCCACGGACCGGCAGTTCCGCGTGCTTCTTTGCCAAGCCCTCTTCGGCCATCCCGACGCGCTGCTCCTCGACGAGCCGACCAACCATCTGGATCTGGAATCGATTACCTGGCTGGAGGCGTTCCTCCACAACTATTCCGGCACACTCGTCGTCGTCAGCCATGACCGCCACTTTTTGAATGCCGTCACGACTCACATCGCCGATATCGACTACGACACGATCATTATGTATCCCGGCAATTACGACTCGATGCTGATCACTAAAACAGCTGTGCGTTCGCGCGCGGAAGATGAGAACAAAGTCAAAGAAAAAAAGATCTCCCAACTCAAGGACTTCGTCGCCCGATTTGGCGCCGGCACACGAGCCAGCCAGGTACAGTCGCGCATCCGTGAAATCCAGCGAATGCAACCCATGGATCTGAAAAAATCCAACATCCAGCGCCCCTACATCCGATTTCCCTGGCCGGCCAAACAATCCGGCCAGGTCATCGTCAAGCTGGATTCCATCGGCAAGTCCTACGACGGGCAGTCCATTTTCAAGAATTTTTCCCTCGAAATCCACCGCGGCGACAAAATTGCCGTCATCGGCAACAACGGGCGAGGCAAAACGACTCTGCTCAAGATCTTGGCCGGCAAACTGGTTCCGGATAGCGGTACAATCACTTACGGACATCAGATCGACACCGGCTACTTCCCCCAAAACCACTCTGAGGTCGTCGACAAGAAAAGCACGATTAGCGCCTTCGACTGGCTCAAGCAAAAGAAAGAATCGGTATACGACCAGGATGTACGCAGCGTGCTCGGCAAAATGCTCTTTTCCGGCGACGACGCCTTTAAGGAAGTGCGGGCCCTTTCGGGCGGAGAAACGGCTCGGCTCATTCTCGGCTCATTTTTGATTACAGCCCCCAATTTTCTCGTTTTCGACGAGCCAAACAACCACCTCGATCTCGAAGCGGTCTCCGCGCTCGCATGGGGGCTCGACGATTTCAAGGGTACATCGATCGTCGCATCGCACGACCGCGATCTGATCGGCGGCTTTGCCACTAAGATCATCGCAATCGAAAGCGATGGCATTCACGTATTTGACGGCGAACTCGAAGAATATTTCCTACGCAAAGATCTATCTAAAAAGTAATTCAGAGAACGTCGCTTGCGCGTTTGCCGTCGCCGCTGCGCATATCCGCGCAAGCCGGAAGATATAATAGCGAATAACCCTGCAGTGCATACATCTCGGAACACCATTGGATCTTGGCCTTCAGATCCTCCGATATATTCGACACGTCATGGCACGGGACAAAACCGAATTTTTCGTAAAAACTGAGCAGATGCTGAAACGGAATGCAATAGACGATCTTGCCCTCATCGGCCAGATCCAACAAAAAGGGAACGATTTTCCGGGCGATCCCGTGGCGGCGGTACGCTTCCAAAACGTACATGCCTCCCAACTCGAGATGACCGTCGTCGAGCGTCACAAGCCGGCCGAGGCCCGCTTTTTGCCCATCGTATTCCGCAATCGCAATGATCTCTTTTTCAAACTTCGAGTGCATGAAATGAACCTCGTCATACCGTTCATTGATCCAATCGATTTCATGCGGCTGGGCTAATCTGATCTGTATCATGGCATCCATTTTACCAAATTTCCTCTAAGATCCTCAACATGATTACTACCGGAGCCATTCCCGTTGCAGCGGGAATGGCTCCGAAAAAAAGCACTCTTCCAATCAATCTTCCTGCTCATTATAATGCTATGCCCAAACAACCCGAAAAATCGATTTTTCAGGTTCTTTTTTGCGCACAGTATAACAACATCAGGTAGCCATGAGCATTCCAGAAGGTCTTTTACTTCGGCCTGCATTTTCGAGAAAGGGCTGGGTAAATAAGCTATATCGTGAATTGAACGACCGAAGGATTTTTCTCGAGTTTGTACAATCCCATGGCCTATCGGCAATAGAATTTATTGGCTCGAAGTTACTGACAGATGATCCAGATATCCTACTGCGTATTGCGGACGAAAATACCATGGATCCCAATAGTTACAATATCCTTAATTATGCCAGCAATGCATTGAAAAAACTTCCCATCGATATCGCTCGATACATCATTATGAATATGATTCTGGAATTTCCCGAAACACTTGAATACGCCGACTCTGTATTAAGAAATCTTCCGGCAGAAATCACTCGCGAAATCGTTCTGGTGGCCGTGCAAGAAAACGGCTTAACACTCAGATATGCAAGCCCAGAATTCCAGAACAATCGAGAAATCGTTATGGCAGCAGTACAGCAAAATGGCCTAGCGATTTTATTTGCATCCGATGCGTTAAAGGGAGACGAAATAATCGCTCGCGCAGCTGAGCAACAAAACAGCCAGCCGATTGATTTCGTAAACCTCAATCTCAGAAAGATGGTTTAACGCGGAAACGGAAAGCGCTTCAGATCGTCAGCGACGAGGGTATTGGGGAAAATCTCGCGGGCCTCGTTGCCCAGCTCCTCAGGATCGCGATAACGGGCGGAGAAATGGGTCAGGATCAACTGCTTGACGCCAGCAGCCAGAGCCACTTCCGCGGCCTGTTTAGCCGTCATATGCAGATATTCCTCGGCCTTGTCTCGATCCGCCTCGAGATAGGTGCTCTCGCAAATCAGCACCTTGGCGCCTCGGGCGATCTCGATTGCCTGGGGACAGGGCCGCGTATCGACGACGTAGGCGATCGCATCGCCGGGGCGTACATAGCTAACCTCTTCGAGATGGATCCATTGGCCGTTGATTTTGATTTTTTTGTCCAGCTCGAGTTTGCGCACATCGGGACCCATCACGCCGCATCGCTTCAATTCTTCCGGGCAAAACTTGATCGTATCGGGCTCGGTGATGCGCCAGCCGACATTCTCGACGCCATGCTCGAGAAAAACAGCCTCGATTTTGAATTTCCCATCATCCTCGACAAGGCCCGCTTGCTTGACGGGATGCTCCACCACATTGATATTTTCGCGATAGATGCAGCCATAGCGCAAACGGTCGAAATTCTTCTTGCCGCTGGCCGGATAATAGCAATGGATCGGATGGGTGACCTTATCGAGGTTAAGGCGCATCAGCATGGATCCCAGCCCCAGGCAATGATCGCCGTGGAAATGGCTGATAAAAATCCGCGTCACGACGGGCGGAGCGATCTCCGCGTAGATAAACTGGCGCTGCGTCCCTTCGCCGGGATCGAACAGCAGCCCCTCGTCGTTCCAACGGATCAGATACGCCCCATGATTGCGGAAGCGAGTGGGCTGCTGACTGGAGCAGCCGAGAATGACGATATCGCGCACGCTCATTTCACCCTCCATGCAAAAAAGGACATCCGGCCGCACAATGCGCCAATCATTGCTCCAACGACGTGAGCAGTATTGGCTATGCTCAAAACAAAGGGAAGATTCGTAAAAATCTGAATGAAAAAGGATACAGTTTGCAGCACGAACATCGCCAGGACAAAAAACACTAAAAACAAAATAGTGGCGCGCGGCAGAGGATACCCTTCCCACGGAGCGATGCGCTCGCGCATCCAGATAAATCCCGCCAATCCCATCACTACGCCCGAATAACCCAAAAACAGAGGTCCGCTCATCAAATATTGCATCGTATTTGAAATAATCCCGACGGCCAATGTAAGCATAATCGTGCGAAAAAACCCTATGCGCTGCTCAATGGGCCGGCCTAACACCCAGAGCCAGATCATATTGAATAAAATATGCAAAAAATCGCGGTGCATGATGCAAGGCGTAAAGAGACGCCAGATCTGACCTTCGCGGATTTTGGTAAACAGGGGCCCTTCGGCCGAAGATCCGTCTCCCGTCTTCGCTTTGATGAGCACCCAATCGTAGATCCCGCGCCAAAGGGGCGTTTGGAGAATTTTTTCGAATTGACCGCGATCATCTTCACTCAAATCCTCTATTGTCTGGGTGGACTGAATATGATGCTCCTTGATGAACGCATTGTATTGCATAATTACTGATGGCAAATCGAAGAGCAGCTCGCTCTGGATCGGAGTCATGACAAATCCCGGTTCCATCAAATGGTCGGGGCGCATCGATTGTTCCTGCATAAAACCCAACATATAGACAAAAGCGCACAGCGCTAAAAAAAAACTCGTCACGGGCGCAAAAAAACTGGGACGCTTTTCTTCGATTTCAGCCTCGATCTCGATCGCAGAAATGGGAACATTAAAAAGAGGATCGCGAGGATTGGACTCAAATCGTTGAAGAAACTCATTAGCCTCTTCCATGCGATCTTCGTCGGAGACCCAAATCTGCCAGGAATTTTGATTGGAAAGCGGATCGACGCGGTTATCGATCCCCTGTCGGATCAAAAAGGCGCTGAACTTTTGCGCATTTTCTTCGGTTGCAATCGTTCCAATCACCCGCATTGTTTGATCTTCTCAATGATGTTGCTTGTCGAAAGCGTGGGAATCCTGTCTACGAGATGCAGACGGGCGCCGCAAGCTTTCAAAACCGGTGCTTCGATACAATCTTCTCCATATTCTTTGCCGTTCACGTGGACATCCGGCTTGATCTTTTCCAATAGAGATCGCGGATCCGTCTCATCGAACCAGGTGACATAATCGACGAATTCGATCGCCGCGATCATTTCCAGGCGATACTGCAAAGAGACGATCGGCCGATTCGCGCTCTTGTATTGCCGGATCGAGGAATCAGAGTTCAGCGCCACTATCAGCCGGTCGGCCTGCATGGATGCCTGATAGATAATATACAGATGACCGGCATGGAGCAAATCAAATGAGCCATTGATGGTTGCGATCGTCAGGCGCCGAGCGCGCAGGCCCAAACATTTTTCCTCAAGATGCCCGGGATCGATGAGCTTTTTGAGCAGATACGGTGGATGGGACATGTTTCATCTCGGGAAAAGCAATTTTAAAAACCTCATCGTAATATTCGACAAAGTGAACCTCGAGCCCTTTTTTCAAAAATTCAGGCAGCTCGTCGTAGTCGCGTAAATTTTCCTTCGGGAAAATCAACACGTTGAGTTTCGATCGGCGCGCCGCGATGAGCTTTTCCTTCAACCCGCCGATGGGCAGCACGCGCCCCGTGAGCGTCAGCTCGCCGGTCATGCCGAGGTTTTCCCGCACGGGTTGTTTCATTAGCAAGGACAACAGGGACGTCACCATCGTGATGCCGGCCGAAGGGCCGTCTTTCGGCGTTGCTCCTTCGGGTATATGAATGTGCACCTGCGATTTGTCAAAGAAAGGAACGCCCGGCGCATACTCGTTCGATCGGCTATGCACGTAGCTCCAGGCGATCTGCGCCGACTCCTTCATCACATCGCCGGCCTGTCCCGTCAGCTTCATTTCCACTTTTTCAGACGGGTATTCGATGGCTTCGACGTACAGCGTGGCGCCGCCGAGCGACGTCCAGGCCAGGCCAGTACATACGCCCACAGGGTTTTGCTTATAATAGCGATCCGACGTGAAGATCGGCTTGCCGAGATATTCGAACAGATTTTTTTCGGAGATCACCACCTTCGGACGCCGTTTCTTTTTGCCCTTGCCATCTTCCTGGCGGGCGATTTTAACAGCGACTTTGCGCATGATTTTTTTGATATTGTTCTCTAATGTGCGCACACCCGCTTCGCGCGCATAGCCATTGATGATCTGCGCCAAAGCGCCTTTGGTGAAATTCAAATCGCCGGCATGCAGGCCCATGTTTTTGCGGTTGCGGGGGACGAGATACTTGCGGGCGATTTCAATTTTTTCCGCCTGGATATAGCCGGACAAACGCATGATCTCCATGCGGTCTTTCAATGGCTCAGGGATCGTATCGATAATGTTGGCGGTCACGATGAACAAGACATTCGACAAATCGCATGGGACGTCAAGATAGTGGTCGAGAAAATCGCGGTTTTGTTCCGGATCGAGCACTTCGAGCAGGGCCGATGCGGGATCGCCCTGATAGCTGATCCCCATTTTGTCCACTTCGTCGAGCATAATGACCGAATTCATCGTCTGCGTATATTTGAGCGCCTGAACCAGCTTGCCGGGCATCGCGCCGATATACGTGCGCCGATGGCCCTTGATTTCAGCCTCGTCGCGCATGCCGCCGACGGAAAATCGATAAAATTTCCGGTTTAGAGCTCTCGCCACGCTTTTTCCAATGCTCGTCTTGCCCACTCCTGGCGGGCCGACGAGGCAGATGATGCTTCCCTTCACGCCGCCGGTGAGTTTGCCGACGCCGATGAACTCGAGAATTCTCTCTTTGATATCTTTGAGGCCGTAATGATCCTGTTCGAGAATTTTTTCAGCCTTTTTTAAATCATGGGTTTCCTTGCTGTAGATGCCCCATGGAATGATCGTGAGCCAATCGAGATAGTTGCGGCAGACGCCGTATTCGGCGGATTGAACCTCGAGGGCGGACAGCTTGTCCAGCTCTTCGCGGATAACGCGCATCACCGGATCGGGAACGGTCCTCTTCTTGAGGCGCTCTTCGAATTTTTCGGCGTCGACAGTCTTGTCGTCCTTTTCCATCCCCAGCTCTTTCTTGATCGCCTTGAGCTGCTCGCGCAGGAAAAATTCCCTTTGCGTCTTGGAAATCGTCGCCTCGATCCGCTGATTGATCGTGCTCTGCAATTTGCTGATGTCGAGCTCTTTTTTCAGAAGCATCAGCGCTTTATCAATGCGGTCCTGGATATCGAACGTCTCGAGCACTTCCTGCAGCTCGTCGCGCGTTGCCGTCGTCAGAGCTACGGCGAAATCGGCGAGGCGCCCCGGCTCGGTAAAGTCGGAGTGGCCCAAAAAGATCTGCAGTTCCTCTTTAAACAACGGATTGAGTTTTAAAAGCTCTTTGATCGTCGTGATGATGCTGATCGAGTAAGCCTTCAATTCACGGGACAGATGCTCCAGGGATGTGTCGTCGTGATATTTGACCTGGGCGCAGAGATGCTTGTTCTTCACCGGCTTTTCAATGACGACGCGCTTTTCCATATTGAGAACGACCTGCGCGCCGCCCTGGTCGATGGGAATGATGCGCAATATCCGCGCCACGACGCCCACTTTATGCAAGTCGCCGAGTCCGATCTTGTAAATATTGACATCTTCCTGATGCGTCAGGAAAAGACCGAGGCACTTATGGTCTGTTTTTGCCACGATTTTCAGCACTTCATAGTACGCGCCCGGCTCAATGACGACCGGCGCCGCCATGCCCGGGAAAAAGGGCCTGCGGTTCAAAGGCAGCACATAGAGCGTATCCGGATAGGTTTGGCCGGGAAGCTGCAGTTCTTTTTTGGGCAGCGCCAATTCTTCGGGAATCAGTTCGTCCGGCTGGTTTCCTGGAGGAGAAGTGTCATCATTCATGATTTTATCTGGGCCCAATTCATCAAAAACAGGCCCCCTTTATGTTAAAATACGGGAACGCGTCAACCATGTCCCGCCCCCAATTCAGGTATTAAATCGGCGCAGGCTCAAAAAGCAAGCAAGATTATCATTCTTTCCATAAAGGCGCAATCCAGTGAACGCACTTCTTACCTAGAGTCCCACCCCTTCATGGGTGGGTCTAGACAAGATATTTTATTCGTGCGGTAAGCGGCTTTAGCCGCACCGCAACATTAAGCGAAGGAGGAGATTCTTCAATTTTTATCTTGTCTGTCCTGTCGACGTTTTCGTCGATCCTGTTCATCCTGTTTTCTCTTCTGAAAAAAAGGCCATCTCCCCGATAATAGACGGCCATGCAAGGCCTGATCCTCGATACCAGTTGCAACCGCTCCTACATCCTGCTCGCCCAAGATGGGCAGGTATTGGCCTATTTGCCGATGAACGGCGGCGAAAATCTTTCCAAAAATCTCGGCCTTGAAATTGAAGAACTCCTCCTTGAAAGGAGGAGTCTCTTTGCTCCGCTTAAGGAGGCGGTGCGGCTAAAGCCGCATACCGCATCTCATAAAATAGCTTGCCTAGACCCACCCCTAAAGGGGCGGGATTGCGGCAAGCAGTGCGTTCAGCGACAGCTACAGGAAAATCCATCGTTTCGAGCGGATTTTGTGGCCGTGGGAACGGGGCCGGGATCATACACCGGCATCCGCGTCGGCGCTGCGATGGCCAAATCCTTGGCTTTTGGCTGGGGCGTTCCCATCATGGGATTTTGCAGCCTGATGGCGTTGGCTCCGCCTCAGATCGGGCCATTTGCCATTCTTACCGATGCCCGCTCCTGCGGATTCTATTGCCTGGAGGGCTCGCGCAGTGAACAGGGCCTGCGGTTTGCTTCGCCCCGGCTGATCGCCTCGCTCACTGAGCTGGACCCGGGCCGACAAATTTACTCTCCGCATCCCGCCCAGATTGAAAAACGAATTGAGGCTCAAGAAGTCTATCCCGACCCTGTCTGGCTGGCCGATCATTGCTGCTGCAAGGCCGCGAAAATGGGCCAAAGCCCCCTCATCCATCTCCCCCTAAATTACCTGACATCACCTGCTGTTCTTTAGAACTTCCATAAAACAGCCATTTTGATTACCTATCATTTATTTTTTAATTGTTAATAACATCAGGTCCGCAGTAAACTTTACCCACCAAAACCTGAAAAAAGGAAATTACAATGGCGATATTTGCATACCTACCACCAATCTTACAATCATCTGCAATATGGGCTGTGAAATCTCTTTTGGGTAGAGATCATGTAGGAGATGCCATTAGGGCTGGGGAACGTGTTGCGAATAGGGGCGTAGCCTCCGGGGTTCAATTAGGTAATAACGTCATTCATCAGGTGGGTTATCAATACGATCAAACCCTTCAAAGAATTGATGCAACGGGACAAGCGATTATAACGCGGACAGACGAAACAGGCCGCCTCTTAAAGGACATGGCAATCATCGTCATATGTACGGCCGTAGTCGTCCATGGAGCGTTGGCGAGTAATGAAGGATATTTTTTAACTTGCTGCCAGACAGCTCTTAGAATTTTAGCTTCCGCCGTTGCAGGACAAGCATTATTGAGACTAAATAATAACAGAAAGCCTCCATTTGAGCGCGCTACATTGAACGGTACGAATCGTGAAAGACTTTCATTTTCCATTAAAGACATCGCATATTCAGAAGAAAACTTTTTACAAGCGGCTCAAAACGGAAATCTCGACCTGATAAAAAAATTCCTAAAAGAAGGAGCTTCTTTACAGCTGACAGACTCTCAAAAACGAACGGCGATGCACTACGCAGCTTTGACCGGTCAAGATAAGCTGATTTTGTTTCTCCAGAAACAAGGGGTCAATTTAGAAAGTGTTGACGCAAACGGAAGATCTCCACTCCATTATCTTGCTTATGGAGCGAACCAAGCGATCGAAGCCTCTGACACAAAGACCGTAGAAAGATACATGCGGTGTATTGAATGGCTATGGTATTGGGGTTGTTCTTTTGATAAAACCGATTCGCAGAAAAATTTTGCCGATGATTACTTTCCCACAAGTATGGCATCTGATTCTGCCGTTAAAGAGGAAAAGAAAAGATTTATAGCCAAAATCGAAACGTTAAGAAAGACGAAAAATCGATTTGAAATTGAACCCAACTATTTGTTTTACCCCCCTGAAAACCTGGTTTTTGAAGGCGGGGGCGCTAAAGGGATTGCATACGTTGGAGCGATCGAGTCTTTAGAAAATAACGGCCTCTTAAAAAATTTGCAACGCGTTGCAGGAACTTCAGCCGGTGCGATTGTATCGCTGTTATTGGCGTTAGGATATTCCTCCAGTGAATTAAGAACAGCGATGCAAAGCGCTGATTTTAAAACATTTTTAGATCATGGCTTTGAAAATGAAATCGATGCTATCAATGGCCTTTCTCAAGTTGTGACCAATGGCAAAAATGCAACGCTAGCTCAATTTGGCTCTGCAATAAAAGGTGCGATTCAACTCATTGGCGCAAGTCGGGGAGAAGCGCAAGGCTCCGTTGTCCAGCAATGTGTCGATCGTTTGCAGGAAATGTATATAAAAGGCGGAGTGTGCAAAGGGAAAATCATTTTAGAGTGGCTGGAAGCGCTGGTTGAGGAAAAGACAAAAGATAAATATTTTACGTTTGGCGATCTGAAACGCGCCATTTTGGATGGTGCGAGCTACAAGCATCTCGTTATTTACGCTACGCAAGTCGAAGGAGAAACAGAACTGGTTTGTATTTCTACAGAAGATTCGAAATGGGATAACGTGCCCCTCGCCGATGCCATTCGAGCTTCGATGTCGATTCCTTTTGTCTTTGAGCCCTATACATTGCGTGAAAAAAGAATGCCGTTGGAACCACCAACTGAAGCGCCTCAATTGGGCCGATTTGTAGACGGCGGGATGATTAAAAACCTTCCTTTTGACGCTTTTGATGCGACCAATTATTTATCGACAAACCCTGAAGCGAAAGAGCCTTGCTGCAATCGTCAAACGCTCGCTTTTCATTTGAGTGCTCCTAAAAAACAGACGGGTCTTGCAGCTTCAAAACCAAAAAAACTTGATTTTAGCGACATATTGATTCAAGTGGCATCTGTCTACTTCAACAGCGAAGTGCTTGGAAGAGATTCGAATCGAGTGGAGCGATATCTGAAAGAACGGATCATCAATATTAATACTTTGGGCATTGGAACGCTGGATTTTTCGATCAGCTCTCAAAATCAAGAACGCCTGATTCAGGCCGCATGGCTAAGCAATCAACGGTTCCTTGAAGAACAAGAAAAAATTCAATTAGATCACCCGCTGGTAGATCCTTATCAGATTCTAGGTATTTTCAAAATATCTCAAATCAAACATAGGCTATGCAAGGTTGAGAAATTCTCATCACCTGAAGCTCTGGATGATGAAAAAAATAGCGATTTAGTCTCCTCGGAGACACGAGCTGAATCGGACAAGGTAGCTTTGTCTGATCCGGAAGAAACCATGAACGCGAATGGAAACGATAATAGTAGCGACGTAGATGAGAACTTAGTTTTTACTGAAGAAAGAAGATCCGCGCAAGCAGCGAGAAAATGATAAGTTCTATAAATTATTATAAATTGAAACAAAAACCACCACATTAAAGAAAGGAATACTTTTATGCCAACAACTGTTAATGAAAATTTACCAACCATTTCATGGAAGACTAGCGGTTTTGATGCGAGTGGCGTTTTGAAAGAGTATGAAATACGATCTCGCACCAATGGTCAATTTCAATTCATTGAAGGCGAAACGCTTCTTAACACTTCTAAGTTTGCAATTCCAGTAAATTATTTCAGATCAGGTCCCAGCCTCATTTCTACAATTGAACAATTTGGACACTGTTTCCAGAGATGGACCAACATCCAAATGCCTCGCGAAAAAGGTGTACACCTATATGATTTGAGAATGTTTGTAACGAATGAAGTGTTAGACGGTTATCAAAACACCTATTGCGTTCTTGCAGATGCAACCGACAAAAAAGTTGAAGTCTATCCAGAAAAGTTGACTCTAGAAAAAAAAATGCATCGATTAAATTTTCAAATGCCAGACGTAGCAAAATGTTTTTTCGGAAAACTGTTCCATCCAAATACACCTACGCCGAGAACTCTTGGATGGGAAGAGTATCCAGAACAATCGTACAATTGGCAAAGAGATGATGAAAAAAGTGAAATTGGGATTGTTCGAAAATATTTGAGGGACGGCTCAATTTTATACAAAGATAGCGTTGCTTTATCCGCGAGGAGCTGTCTTTATTTAGATACTAATGAAATGGCCAGAACTAACAATGGGGAACCTTGTTGGGCAATAGCTCAAATTATTAAAAGAACCATTAGAGAAAACACGAAGATCATTGGGTATATCATAGATAGAGAAGGATTAGGAGCACATTTCTCAGACCCCTATGATGTTTCTAGAGCGACCAGAGATAGAATAGCTGCAGGAAATACTAATAATCCATTTACAATATTAGAAGGAATGCATGGCCCCATAGACATCCCACCAAGAATTATAGGCGGCGATACTGAAGTGAGAAATTTCTTAAAAGTACAAGAGAAAACGAACCTATTCTCATTTATGCCACTTGACCAAGATGGACATCCTGTTGATTTATCTAGAATCAGCGATTATGATATCGCCCAACATATGAAGAATATTTCTCTTAAATTCAACGGTCCGAATGGCATAGTTATGGCGGCGTATAAAGATGGTGATGTGACCGTTTCAAGAAAAACGGATAAGTTTAATGGGCTTTATTTCCCAACTGTTACAATGAAATTGCACTTATCGATTTCTGATAAAATAATACAATCCGTAAAGGCTTGTATGCGCGCTCAGACTGACGAAATACCCCTCTCTGAGGAGGAAAGCGCTACTCTTGTAGATGCTTTCCGCTCAAGAAACCGAGCCTTTCTCTCACAGGAATTGGATATGAGAGCGTGGAGTGAAGAAAATAGACTTTCAACGATGCAAAAAAGTCAACTTTCGGCTAATGAAATACAAATTCTCTTAGATGCTAAACTTGCAAAAGATCAAAAAGCGAAACTCACCAGAATAGAAGAAGTCATACTTTATGCAAATGATATTTACACAGGTCCGATTCAACAAGCTATTCTAGACCCGACAAATTGTACTGAAGATGAAAAAATGATGGCTTGGCAGCAATTAAATATGGCTGCAGCACGTGGATCTGATGCAACTTTTAAAATAACTGTCAACAAAGAGTTTGGAGAAGTTGTAACAGATAATAGCATTCATATTGGATTCCGAATTAGAAATCAGCTTTGCCCGAGCCAGCCAGCAGATAGACACTCTCCAAATTTGGAATTAGGATCAGCAGATAGGCTCTCTCCAGATTTGGAATTAGCCTTCCCCGAGCCAGCCAGCAGATAGGCTCCCTCCAGATTTGGAATTACAATAAATTAGTTTTCAAAAAACAAAAAAGGTGACTATGAATATTTCAAATGTAAATAGTTTTAGCAGCCTACAAGCTACAGCTCATCCTAGAGATCTTTCGCAGATTGAAATCAATCAAAGAAGAGCCGTGGAAGCAGCAGCAAAGGAGGTCATGGAGGGTTTTTGTACTCGTCCTCGCGGTGGGCCAATCAAAATCAATCAATGGGATAAGTCTGGAAATTGGCTAAGATACGACATCCCACATTTAAGTCTTGGTGATTATATATCTTCTGCAAAGAGGATTGCCTCTCTTTATTACTCAGTAGGTTGTGGGCTCATTCTTTATGACCCTATGGCAGAAGTCCAATGTTACGCGACGGTTTATTTTCGCAAATCGTACGAGCAAGCAGAAGATGATTATGAGAAGATTTTGACAGAGAGAAAAATATCCGAAAGGCACGCTTTGCATACAGACACGCCCATGAGTTGGCTCGCTAGTCTTGATAGAAGGTGGAACCATTCTAATTATGTACAAAGAAGCGAAGCAAAACGAGCTAAACAATTAGCAGGCCTGGAGAGGATCCGACAAGCATGGAAAAAAACAGGCTTATTTAAAGATGTGATTGTTCCTGACATTAATTACCGCATCGACCAATTAGGTCAATACCCAGAACATGTGGCCACCAGTGATGAAATTTTTTTTCTTTTTAAACCACTTGATCCAGATTTTGATGAAGATAATGAACAGCTTATTGGACAGCCGCTGGAGTTTCCTAAAGTTGTAACACCAACTCGTCCTTTACGATATGCACAAAAATCCAATCGTGCTGAGTACGACGCTAAAATCTGGCATCGCGTTACATCGGTTCGCGTTACATCGTTTTTTGCTTCATGTTCTTGGTTCAATCGCTCTAGCCCTAGCAAAATCGAAGAAATTAAAGAGGAAATAAAAGCAACAATTCCCGCTGGCACTGCAGACATCGAAGCGCCAAGGTTGTCATCTCCACTCATAGGAGAATCCACTCAGGGACGCACAGGTGATTTTAGTAATGGTGACGAAAAACCCATCCCAGAATCTACGAACGGAACTTTATTAATCGCTTCTACTTCAACAGGTTGTGACTTAACGGGAATTGCTGAAATAAAAGAAGTCACTAATAATGAGAGAAGCGGGAGCACCCCAAATGTTTTTCCCGAATCTGGAGATGCGTTAGCAACTGCTTCGCGTGCCTCTTCAGATGTTTGCGAAGCTGCTTTTCAGGATTGTTTTTCCGAGATGCCAAAGTGATGCCGCAATCGGCTGTACCAGATGATGAGAATGGCTCCGGACACAGGAGTTCCCGCTAAAGGTTTTTTACATAGATAATCGGACCAAAATGTTTTCGTACAGAAGTTTTTAAGCACTCGTGTCCCAGTCCGAGTCCGAGTCCCAGTCCGATTTCTACTTTTGAGCGGGAGCAGCTGCTCCGGACAAAGTCCAGTTGAAGGAAAGCCATGAAATATTCTAAGATAGAGGAACTTTACATGAGAACCCAAAACAAAGGTAGTAAATGCCCAGCGTAAAAGTCCGTATCGGCGAGCCCATTGACAAAGCTCTGCGCGCGCTCAAGAAAAAACTCGATAAAGAAGGAATTATGAAAGCCGCCAAGGCTCACCGTTTCTACGACAAACCTTCCGTCAAGAGCCGAGCGAAATCCAAAGCTGCTACGAAGCGCACGAAAACAGCGCTGCGCCGCGGGTATTAAACAGGACTGGATGTCAATTAATTATTAGCAGGACAATCTGCGAAGCGTTTTATTGCTGCGCCGGATTAGCACTCGCTCAACGTTTTTGCTAATTTTTGTTTGAGGTAATTCCGGTTTATATTATATTGATAGTAAATTGAGACCATCGCATCTGTTGCTTTGGATCGATATTAATACCTATCATCCTGACTTGATTATGAAAGACTATTACTCGACCTTAGGAGTTCCCCGCGAAGGAACGATTGATGACATCAAAAAAGCGTATCGCAAGAAAGCGCTCGAATGCCATCCCGACCGAAATCCCGGCGACGCCAAAGCAGAAGCGCAATTCAAAGAAGTTTCTGAAGCCTACGAAGTATTGAGCGACGAAAATCGGCGGCGCATTTACGACCAGTATGGCGAAGACGGGCTCAAGAATGCCGGCGGCATGGGCGGCGGTTTTCCCGGCGGCGGCGGCTTTTCATCCATGGACGAAGCCCTGCGCACCTTCATGGGAGCCTTCGGCGGGGGCGGCGGTCCCTTTGAATCGTTTTTCGGCGGCCATCCCGAAGAGATGGGCAGCGCGCGCAGAGGCGCGAGCAAGCAGGTCAATTTGTCGATCCGCTTCGAAGAGGCAGCCCGCGGGATGGATAAAGAAATCACGATCATGAACCTGCTTCCGTGCAAAAGCTGCAACGGAACCGGCGCAAAAACCAAGAACGGCATCAAAAGCTGCCCCACTTGTCAGGGCAAAGGGCAAGTATTCCAGAACCGCGGCTTTTTCAGCATGGTGACGGCGTGTCCCCAATGCCATGGCGCAGGACAACTGATCACCGACCCATGCAAAGCCTGCGGCGGCGAAGGCCGTGTCAAGGATCGGCAAAACATTACGATCCGGATTCCGCCTGGCATCGATTCGGGCATGAGCATGAAGATGGACGGATATGGCGAAGCAGGCCTGGCCGGCGGACCTCCCGGTGATCTTTTTGTCAATATCACCGTGGAACCGCATTCGACATTCCACCGTCAGGGCGATGACGTCGTGCTAGAATATCCCGTTTCGTTCATTGAAGCGACTCTCGGCTGCCGCAAGGACATGCCCACTCCGCTCGGGGAAACGGTCAAAATCATCATTCCCGAAGGAACGCAAAGCGGAAAAACCCTGCGCCTCAGCGGCAAGGGCATCCCCAACGTCCACGGCAATGGCCGGGGCGATCTGCTCATCAAGATCATTGTCGAAACGCCAGTCCGGCTGAACGAGAAACAAAAAGCGCTGCTCAAATCATTCCAGGAACTGGAAACGGAGCAAAACAACCCGAACCGAAAGAGCTTTCTCGATAAGCTGAAAGGGCTATTTTCGTAACCTCGACTTTGCAACTTTTTGGACCCGAAGGCCTCGAGATATTTGTTCTCGGGGGGGGTTATTTATAACGGGAAGGGGTTAAAAACCCCTTCCCGTTATAAATAACCCCCAGTTCGACCATGGGTCGAACGTCCGAGAGCAAATAGACGAGGCAGGCGGGTCCAAAAAGTTGCAAAGTCGAGGTAACAAGCCTTTTTTCAATTTAAACCACAGAGACAGATACCACAGAGGCCCGAAGCGGGCATTTTTTCTCTGTGGTTTCGATCTCTGTGGTAGTTTTTATAATTCGTTAATGAAACAAATCCGTCAGCGAATCGCCGCTGACGATCATTCGGATAGCCGAACTCACCAGACTATAAGTCATATATTTGGGCAATGTTTTTTATCACGTCATCAAAATTGATATTATTTATTCCCAATTCTTTCAAGTTGATCGGAGCGCTGTTTTTAATGCAATTTAAGAATTTTTGCATATCTGTCCTGATCGATTGAGGCAAAACAATCCGACTCCCAGTAGAGAGCAGCTGATACAATCGAATTACATCATTTTTGTGCTTGCGAATGTCTCCGCTATCGACATTTGAGCCAATATTCGATCTTTCGGAAAGATCCAGCCATGCTCGGGCTTTAAGAGGAATTATATATCCAGGAGCTACCACAGATAGTCCTTCTATTTCGCATTTTCCTGCATGAATGAACCGATAATAGTCGTCATCGAGCAAAATCGCAGAGAGACTTGAAATTTCATCATCCACCGGAATGGGTGTTAAATGGCTATCATCTGCCAGCTTGATTGCATCGGGCTTACGAGAAAACAATTCCAGCATGTCGGGGTATGCTGCATCTGCCGGCGAATGAAAGCGATAGAACAATTTCTTCCCTGTGCTTTTCTGTCGATATTGATATTTCCCCTTTCTAATAAATTCCCAGAAAGCCTTCGCAAATTTCTCATCTAAGACTTCAACACACAAGACAATATCTAAATCTTTTGTCGCACGGAAATGGAGTCCCACCTCTTCCATTGCTAACATGCACGCTACGCCTCCAATGAGTACGTAACTGTTGGGAAACGGAGCAAAATGCTCCGCAAATCGATCTAAACCTTTTACCATTGAATACTCATCATCAGCCTCTGCAAAGCAGCCTCAACTCGTTCATCATTATTCGCTTTTAGGCTGAGAAAAAGCGAAAATAAATCAATAGAACCATCTTTTGAAAAAACAGTCGGATCGTAACACCAAACTTCAATCTCAATATCAGCTTCCTCTGTGGAAGGAAGTTTTTCAACATCGCCTGACCGTTCTATTGCCTTCCATGTCTGATTGCTAATTGCATAAACAGGTAGTATCGGTGAAGAAAGCATGGAATGGCCTGCGAGCGCACTGAGACCGGCTATGGACCCCAGATGTTTGATTTTCTCAATGACATATCGATTCCCTTTTAACCAGAAGCGTTTTTTTACCGGACTCAGCATGAATGGCTGTGCCTGTTTCCAAAGTTGGCACCGATCTTTGGCAAAATAAATTTGACGCTCTTTTCCCATTCGCTGTGTTTTAACAAGTTTGAATGACTCAAGTTCATTCAAAGATCTTGTCATAGTCATCGGAGTATAATTTAATGCCTTCGCCAAATTTATAGGAATAAATGGTTCATCGCCTCGATGAATTAACGCAAAAATCAGCATCGCTTGCGTTGATGGAGCCAATTTTTGGATGTGAAGATGTTTTTTCTGACAAAACTGGTAATTTTCAATCCAATCAATCCCTAAAGCTGGCAAATAGATCTGTCGATTCGGAATTACGAATTGAACTCGATGTGCAATGAGCCGTTTGAGGTTGTACGAAGAAATGGATGAACTTGTATAGATGCAAGGCAATCCTGTCTTCGCATGCAGTAGCTCTAAATGTTTGCGGATTGCCGCAGGTGTTATCTCATCGCTTTCGCGATTTGCCGCTAAAATACAAGATCTTCCTAGCAGCGTCAGAGTGTAGAATTCATAGAGATTTTGTAAAAAAAATGGGAGAGTTTCTATCGTTTTCCAAGGCTTTATACTGAGCTGAATATCTAGAGCTTCCTCAACATAGCGTTTCAAGGATCGGATCATAGTTTCCGTGGCCATACAATCCAACGATAACCTTTAATATGCACGATAACATATGATATGTTATCGTGCAAACACAGAGTTATCGTCCTTATTTACAGTTGGATAGCAATTATTGACAAGGTCAATTCGTGTTTTACGTAAATCATCTGAACGACGCATCAATCAGACGCTGGGCGGAGGATGGGTTTTGGATGCCGATGCGAACGTCGTTAATGAAACAAATCCGTCAGCGAATCGCCGCTGACGATCATCCTGATGGCCGAGCTCGAAAGCGGCGCAAAAGTTTTGTGCCCATAAAATCGAGGTAAGGGGGCCCCGTTTCGGGGTCTTACCTCGATTTTATGAGCACGTGCGAAAATCAGACGGTTTTTTTCGCCTGATTCAGATTTTTGGCAAGAGCCGCCGCATCTGTTTTTTGATCTTGCAGGGCCGTAAATGACTGAGAAATTTTTTGATTTTGATTTTCCAGATCAGCGCGTTTTAATGCGCTCGCAGTCTGATTGAGCACCTGCATCGCCTGGTCCATGACATTTTTAAATGCTTCTTTTTTGTAAGGAGAATCCGCAGTGTTGTACTGATCCAAAGCGCGCTGAAAGAGATCGACGCCGGCCCGATATTCCTTTTCATAAAGAATTTTGTCGTGATGGCTGATCGGAATAGACCCGTCGCCCGGCCCTTGAACGTTTGACATAATTTTCCCCCGATTTAATTGGCCTCTTTGAAGAACTCCTCCTTGAAAGGAGGAGATTCTTTCTCCGCTTAAGGAGGCGGTGCGGCTAAAGCCGCTTACCGCACGAATAAAATATCTTGCCTAGACCCACCCCTTCAGGGGTGGGATTGCGGCAAGAAGTGCGTTCATAATTTCGTCAGAAGTTCGACCGGCTGCGGCTTTGCCAGATCGATCCTCTTCCTCATCCATCGCGCCTTCGGCGATGGATTCGTCATTCGGATTGCTGCGCTCCGATCTGGCGGCGCCTCGCTCGCTCGAACTCTGAGACGAATTTATGAAAAAGGCCATTTAATTCACCTGGAATGTCCATGTGAAGTTAAGGACTCCAGTCACAAAATTGTTGCTGTTGCGCCCATATACGCTAAACCAGACGCCCCCAATAATGCCGATGTTTTCATTCCAGTTATATTCGATCGCTGGCGCCAGACTGAGATTATCGCTATATGCACCTCCGAGCGATGCCAGTGTGCTGCCGCCTTTCGTCGTTGTGCCGGGATGGCCGGAAAAGGTTGTTTCATTGGAAGCCGTATAGGCGATATCTGTCGCAAGAACCCAGCGCTGAGTCAGGCTGATCTCAATTCCCATATCGGCATTGACCGTCTTGCCCGGAAAAATTCTGGCATGAGTACCGTATCCTCCGCCATAAGTATTAAATCCGTTCACGGTGACCTGCGAGGCAAAGTTATAGCTAAATGACCAGCGAAGGTTCAGCGGATGCAGAGTGTCCCAAAAAAAAACCTTGGAAATAGCCAGCGTCATTTGGGTCTGATAGGAACCGCCGCCCGTAGAACTCAAGCCGTAGCCATTGTGATTGAGATGCTGGTACTGTCCGGTCGGCAACGTCTCCTGGACGGCGAATCGGATACCCGGCGCATGAACTGTTTGGATATAGATCGGAAATCCAAACGTCACCTGGATATCGCTAAATCCGGCGCCATATTGGTGATGCTGCCAATTAAAATCGGCTGGAAGGCTCAGCGCAATGTCCAGCGTTTTCGTAATGCCGAATTGCATGCCGACTTTTGGATTCAGATTGACGCGATCGCTGTCCAAATGGTGGGAATGTCGATGCTTATCGAATTGGGCATAGTTGTCAGCGAGAGCAAGATAGGGCGCAATATTGCCCCATCCCTGCGGCATGTTCGATGAGCCCGATGTGATAATCGGCCCTGTGTACCATGGGTTGAACATCTTTTTCGCTTTTTGGAACTGAACTTCGGCGACCCTCAACTCCTCCGCGATTTGCTCAGGCGTCTTACGCTCTTCATACTGTGCGACTAATGCAGTAGATCCCAAACATAAACAAACTGCCGCGAGAATCTTTCTCATTTCTCAAGCCTCTTTATATCTGTACATAGTTTTTTCACAGATTATTTACAAGAGGCTGAACCTATTTTCATGACATTTGCATCGGCATCGAAAACCCATCCTCCGCCGAGCGCCTGATAAATTTGAATCAGCGAAAGAAAACTGTTGCCTTTTGCCGACTCGTAATCAATCTCGCTGCGATAGAACTGCCTTTGGGCATCAAGAAAAGTCAGATAATCCGCTTCTCCTTCCCTGTAGAGCAAATCAGAGAAGTTGAGATAGTTTCTCGTGGCTTTTAAACGCTTGGATTGCGTTTCAACCAATTCAAGATTGATTTTGTGCGTAACGAGAGCATCATTGACTTCTTTAAAAGAATTTAAAAGAGTCGATAGATATTGATGAAGAGAATCTCTTTGCTGCGCTTCAGTCAACCTGAGATTGCTGGTCAATTGACCTCCAGTGAAAATTTCCTGAAGAACATTTGCGCCGTATTCCCAAACTTTGGACGAGTTATTTAAAAGAGTATTGAGCTGAACGCTATCATACCCAAAATTCCCGGTTAAAGAAATTTGCGGAAAAAACTGTGCCCTTGCTACCCCAATTTGTGCGCCGGCTGCGATGAGCTGTTGTTCCGCAGCACGAAGATCCGGGCGCTGGGAAACAACATCGGAAGGAAGATAGGCCGGAACGGAAGGAGGCATCGAAAATGCATCCAGAGTTGTGCCTCGCAGAATTGTTATTGACGGTTGGCCAATCAGAACGCTCAATAGATTTTCTGTCGTCGCAATCGCAATCTGAAAATTCTCAACGTCCACAACAGCTGTTTCGATTTCAGTCAAAGCTTGTTCAACGGGCATTTCAGAAGTGAGACCCAGCTCAAAGCGCACTTTAGCCAAATCATAATAACGGGTGCGGTCCTCAACCGTCCTTTTAGCAATCATGAGCTGCTGATCGAATTGGCGTAGCTGAACATATGTATTAGCCACAGAACTGACAAGCCTCAGAACAACAATGCGGCGCGCTTCGATGGAAGACAAATAGTGATGGTAGGCCACTTCAACGGCACTGCGAACCTCGCCCCACAAATCGAGAAAATATGAGACGCTGAATAAAAATTGAAAGGAATTGATGATTTGTTGACTTTGAGAGGGAGGTGAAGAAGTGTTGCTTGAGTTTTTTTGTCGATCCGCACCTCCATTCACTTCAATTTGAGGATAGAGTTGAGATCGTGCAATGCCAAACTGCGCCTGAAATTCATCAACACGCGCAATCGCAACCTTGAGATCCTGATTATTGGCCAACGATTCATCAATCAAACGATTCAAAACATCGTCGCCCAATTGCTTCCACCAGGCAATATCAACCGCTCCATCTGTGTTTAAAGAAGTTCGCCAGGCATCGGAAGATTCCATAGTGGGGCGATGATAGGGAGGATAGAGTGTACAGGATGCAAAAAACAGCAAGAGAACAACGAATTTTTTCATTTCTTTCCCCGATAGATAAGAGTAAAGAACAGAGGGATGAAAAAAAGGGCCAAAGTCGTCGCGGCAATCATACCGCCCATGACTCCCACACCCACAGAATGGCGGCTGGCAGAGCCGGCTCCCGAGCTGATCACCAGCGGCAGAACTCCGAAAATAAAGGTCAGCGATGTCATTACAATCGCTCGAAAACGCAGTGAAGCAGATTCAATGACAGCATCGCATATGGAAAGCCCCTCTTCATGTTTTTTGATGGCAAACTCAACAATTAAAATGGCATTTTTAGCAGAGAGAGCAATCAGGGTGATGAGACCGATCTGGAAATAGATATCGTTCGGCATTCCATTGAGAGTAATCGCGCAAAAAGCACCAAAGATGCCAAAGGGCACAGCCAGTAAAATGACTACGGGCGCTGACCATTTTTCATATAACGCAGCCAGAATTAAAAAAACGACAAAGAGTGCGACAGCGAAAACGGATGCAGAAGCACCACCAGAATCAATCTCCTGATACGCCGCGCCGCTCCATCCAAAGGAAATGTCCGATGGGAGCGTCTCTTTTGCGATCTCTTCTATCGCCTTGATAGCCTGGCCAGAAGTATAACCCGGAGCTGCCTCCCCAAACATCTGGGCTGCCGGAAATTCATTAAACCGGCTGACTAAATTGGGACCTTTCGAGGGACGAATGGAAATGAGCGATTTCAGGGGCACCATATTTCCCTGCCCGGATCGCACATACATATCTCCGAGCGACGTTAATGTTTCGCGAAATTCAGGTTCCGCCTGAACAATTACCTGATAAACGCGACCAAATTTGTTGAAATTATTGACATATACGGCCCCCACCAGTGTTTGAAGCGCTTCAAAACAATCGCTAATCGCGACGCCGAGCATACGGCATTTATAGCGATCCAAATCGATATAAAATTGCAAATTATCAAACTGGGCCGTGGAACGCAGCGAAGCCAGTTCGCGTCGTTGTTTTGCTTTCTCGGTCAATGCCTCGATTGCCTGCTGCAAGGCCTCGTTTCCTTTGTCGCCTCGATTTTCCAGCCAAAATTCCAAACCGCTTAATGTTCCAAGTCCTTGAATAGCAGGCGGGTTAAAGACAAAGATGTTTGCATCGGGCAAATCATAAAAAGCACGATTGAGATCTTTTGTAATCTGATCGCATTGCAAAGCGGGATTTTTTCGGTCCTTCCAATCCTTCAACACAATGAAACAGGCGTCGCTTGAGGTCCGATATACTCCTTCCGTAAAACTTAATCCCGTCAGCGACAAGACGTGCTCAACGCCCGGATGTTGCAAAGCAATTTCTTCAATTTTTTTATCTACTTGAATGGTTCTTTCCAGGCTGGCTCCGTCAGGCAGATTGGCGATCGCGATTAGAAAGGCCTGATCTTCATTCGGAATAAAACTGGTTGGTGTTTTGGCGATAAAAAAACCGATGGCCGCAAGAATCAGAGCAAAAGTTGACAACCCGGCCAATCGCCTGGTGAGTAGATAGCGCGTCCCGCGCAAATATAAGCACTGAATCCAATCGAACCCCTGGTTGAATCGTTCGGCCCATAAATGCGATTTCATTTGCGGTTTCATGACCAGCGGGGCGATGGCTGGACTGAGCGTTAATGCAACAACGCCAGAAATCAAAACAGCTATGGCCATTGTGATCGCAAATTGGCGATAAAGTTCTCCTGCAATGCCGCCTAGGAATGCAACAGGGATGAATACCGCACACAGGACAAGCACAATAGCGATGATCGGCGAACTCACTTCTTTCATGGTTTTCAAAGCCGCTTCCGTGGGCGAAAGGGCTAATTCATTCATGTTTCGCTCAATATTTTCGATCACCACGATCGCATCATCTACGACAATGCCAATGGCAAGCACCAGACCAAATAAAGTAAGAGTATTGATTGAGTAGCCCAAAAGATACATTCCAGCAAATGTACCGATAATGGAAATGATCATAGCCATGACCGGAATCAAGGTCGCTCGCCATTGTTGTAGAAAGAGAAAAACGACGAGTATCACAAGAATCGCCGCTTCGAAAATGGTGCGAACAAGCTCGACGATTGACATTTTGATAAATACAGTGGAGTCATGACCGATCGTATATTCGATTCCTTCCGGAAAATTTTTAGCCATTCGCTCCATTGCCCGGTGTACTGATTTTGACACCTGAATCGCGTTGGAGCCATACTGTTGATAAGCCAGCAAAAGAACGGCTGATTTTCCCAGGTAGCTGCCACTCACTGAATAATCTTCTGCCCCCAGCGTGACCGTTGCGATGTCTTTCAGAAGGACCATTGAGCCGTTGATATCGGCGCGCAAAACGATGTTTTCAAATTGTTCGGGAGTCGAGAGCCGACCTTGCGTTGAAAAAGGAACTGTCAATGACACGGGCCGGCTATTCGGCTCTTGTCCGAGTTGTCCCAATCCAAAATCTGTATTCTGTTCCTGGATCGCCATTATGATATCATTTGGCGTGATCCCCATTTGAGCCATCAAATCGGGTCGAAGCCAAATCCGCATTGCATAATTGCGCTGGCCAATGACCGCAATTTTGCTGATACCCGGCAACAAGTTGAGATCATTGACCACGTTAATATTGGCAAAATTACTGACAAACGTGTCGTCGTAGCGCCCATCGGGAGATTGCAACACAATCGCCAGAAGAATATTGGGGTTTTGCTTCGTGATCGTAATCCCTTCTTTTTGCACAGAATCGGGCAACGATGACATCGCTTGATTGATCCTGTTTTGCACATTGACTTGCGCCATATTGGCATCGGAACCAATCGCAAAGCAGATATCCAATACCGTCATCCCTGTCGATGAATTCTGCGATACCATGTAGATCATGTCTTCGGCGCCAAAGATTTGCTGTTCGAGAGGGGAAGCGACATCATTGGCCATCGTATCGGCATTGGCTCCATTGTAAACGGCACTCACCTCAATCAAGGGCGGTGTAAGATTGGGAAACAACTCAATGGGAAGCTTGTACATGGCGATCAACCCGGCCAGCGTGATGATCAAAGAGATCACACTGGCAAAAATCGGGTGATGAATGAAATAACGAGAAATCATTTGATCACGCCCGACATAACCTCTTGAATAATGACCGGACTGCCATTTTGAACTTTATTCACTCCTTGCGCGATCACAAGATCGCCCTCTTTGAGTCCTTCGTGGACAATCCAATAATCCTGGAACCAATTTCCAAGCACCACGAGTTTTCTTTGCGCTTTTCCCTGTTCGATCACAAAAACAGATGGACCCTGGTTGCTCTGAATCACTGCTGTTTGGGGAACAAAAATTGCGTTGGGATGCGTTGCGCCTTTGAGAATCACCCGCACAAATTGCCCCGGAAAAAGCAACCGATTCGGGTTTGAAAATACAGCACGAAACAGCATCGTTCCGGTACTCTGCTCAATGGCTGGATTCGTAAAGTCAATGACTCCTTCCGTTGGGAAAATGGTTCCATCGGAAAGAATGGCCTCGACCTTGAAATTCATCTTTTCAGGCCATTTCAACCATTTTTTCTCGATTTCATTTCGCCATTCTAAACGATCGCGGTCTGCGACCGAAAAATTAACCCAAATCGGATCCACTACATAAAGGGTCGTCAAGAGTCCCCGCTCTCCCGGGGAGATTAACGCACCCTCGCGATACGTGGCCTGGCTTGCAAAACCACTCACAGGCGCCTCAATTGACGCAAAGCTCAAATTCAATTCAGCCTGGTATAAATCAGCTTGTGCACTTTGCAAACTTGCTTCAGCGGATAATTGGTTAGAAATGGCATTATCAAGATCATGCTGACTCACAGCATTTTGCTGATACAGGGGGAGCATTCTTCCCTTGACCTGATTGGCATTCCACAAAATGGCTTTTTGGTTTTCAACAGCGCTTTTGGCTTTTTCGACAGCAGCGTTTAAGGGCCGTGGATCAATCACAAACATCAAATCGCCCTGATTAACCCTTCCACCCTCCTGATAATGAATCGACTGCAGGACTCCTTCAACGCGAGCGCGTATTTCTACGATGTGTGAACTTTCCGCAACTCCGATATATTCTACATCCGCAGGAAGCGTTTTTGGCTCGATACGCATCGCAACAACGGCCACAGGGGGAGCCGTCGATTTGGAGGTCTTATTACAACTCCAAACTGCAATTAAACTTAAAATAACAACAAAAGATGGAATTCTTAAAATTCTCATAAGGCAACCCATAACAAAGCTTTCGAATATTGACCAGAAAAAAATGTTCATTTGGTTGTTGGCAAGAATCTCCCTTGAACAGCTTGCTCGAAGCGCAATCCCGCCCCTTCAGGGGCGGGTAAGCCGAGCTATGAAGAAATGGGGAAAACACAAGGCATTGACTCTCTTAACTTCAATGTGATAAATTTATCTATTAATTAATCAATAAAAGGATGCGGATTGGACATTTTGAATTTTCAAAGTCTTGTAAAAAACCTTGCCGCAATTCGCAAAGAAACGGAATGGCTTGAACTGAAACACAATAACGAAAATCCTTATGAAATAGGCGAGTACATTTCCGCTCTTTCAAACGGAGCAGCTTTACTTGGAAGAAATAACGCCTACATCTTATGGGGAGTTGAAGATTCGACCAGTCGCATCATCGGTACGAGTTTTCGCCCGAGAGAAGCAAAAATAAACGGTCAGGAGCTTGAGAGTTGGCTCATCTTTCATCTCGATCCCCAAATCGATCTCCAGATTCATGAAGGAGAGCTTGAGGGAAACTATGTGGTTCTTTTCGAGTTTGCTCCAGCAACTCATCGCCCAATCCGTTTCAAGGGCATGGAGTATATTAGAGTTGGAAGTTACAAGAAAAAGCTTCAAGAGTGTCCTGAAAAGGAGAGGGAGTTATGGCGTCGATTTGATAAGTTGCCTTTTGAAAAAAGAGTAGCAAAGACTGGGGCTTTAGAATCTGAAGTTCTCTCTCTGATTGACGTTGCGGCCTATTTTGAAATTATGAAACTGCCATTTCCAGAAAATCGTGCCGTAATCTTCCAAAGACTGGAATCAGAAGGAATCATTGTTCGCAGGGAAAGCAAACACTATGACATTACCAATCTGGGAGCAGTCCTTTTTTCGAAAACTTTGGGAGATTTTGATCGGCTTTCCAGAAAAACCCTTAGAATTATTTTCTATCGTGGCGATAGTCGCATGGAAACGATTAAAGAACACGAGATAAAAAAAGGTTATGCATTAGGCCTCGAAGAAGCTGTCGCCTATATTAATGATCAGCTTCCTCAAAATGAACATATTGGTGAAGTCTTTCGCCAAGAAGTGCGAATGTATCCCAAAATTGCAGTTAGAGAATTAGTAGCAAATGCTTTGATCCACCAAGACTTTACCGTCACTGGCGCAGGCCCCATGGTTGAAATTTTTACAAATCGGATTGAGATATCCAATCCTGGGTTGCCACTTATCGATATCCTCCGTTTTATTGATGAAGCGCCCCGATCTCGCAACGAAATACTGGCTAGCCTGATGCGTAGGCTCAATCTTTGTGAAGAACGTGGAACAGGGATCGATAAAGTTGTTCTTCAGATCGAGCTCTTTCAGCTCCCAGCCCCAGATTTCAGAAAAACCACCCAGAACACTCTCGCTATTCTATTTGCTCCGAGAAATTTAAAGGATATGGATTCAACAGAACGGATTCGAGCCGTTTATCAGCACGCCTGCCTTCAGCATGTGATCGGCAAAAAAATGACGAATGAGTCTTTACGAAAACGTTTAGGGATCAACCCCTCCAGCTATCCGTTGGCCTCCCGTATCATTCGAGATGCCATCAAAGCTGAATTAGTCAAGCCTCAGGGAAACGGGGTTGGAGTAGGTAAAAGCGCATGTTATCTTCCATTTTGGGCGTGAGACGGCTTCATAAAAAACAACGCCTCGATTACCATAACCATCTGATTATCAATTGGTATTATTTGTACACGGATTGTACACGGATCTCGTTCTTTAGTAGCTATTTTTTCATAAGCTACCTATTGTAAGATTGTTGGGATTGTACACAGATTGTAGTCAGCTCGATCTCATCGAGAACGCACTTCTTGCCGCAATCCCACCCCTTCAGGAGTAGGTCTGGCGGGAGTTTACAAGTTATTTTGCGCAACAGCGGAAGAAGAATTTCCTTCTATGTTTTCTGGAGCTCCGACATCGATTCCGGCATGAGGCAAGCCGCCCGATATTCACAGCTGAAAACACCCTCGGCATCGCGCTGAACTTTTTCAGGATGGATCGCATTGGCGATGATCGTTTCCAAATGGAGCAAAGGCACTCCGACCGCACCGACCGTTCGCCGCAATATTTCAGTGATGCGGGGCGAGCCCAGAATTTTGTAGCCGAACAGTTCTTTCAATTCACCGGATAATAACCAGGAGTGATCAAATTGGGCCAATTGCTCGGGCGTAAGCAAACTCAGGCTATAGTCGAAATTCCGAACCGCGAGGGAAATCCGGCGTCCATGCGTCGGACACGTTGTGATCGGAAGTGCGTGAGCGGAGGCAAGCGGACGGAACAGTTGAATATGAACATCCAGCCACTCTTCATCGCGATCTTCATTATAACCGTTCGTTCCGAGATGGCTTTCTCCGGCCTCCGGCACAAAGTCGCCATATTCGAATTGATGAAAGATCTTCCAATGCTGACCCAAACCCCGGATCAGATCCCGATATTTGCGGCCGAATCGCATGAATTCGCGATCCACGGCCGTATTTGTTGCAGGTCCGTTATAGGCTCTACAGATAAAATGAAATCCCGGGCAAGGAATCCGCCTTACGCCAGGTCCAAAATAGTGAATGCCGAATTGGGCCAGCGCGCCACCTAAACTATGGCCGACGAAAACGATATCCTGCGCTTTTTTGAAACGAGGCAGCTCACTCTCGCCCTCTGCCTCAGCCAATAAAAAATTACGTATTTCTGCCGCGCTGTCTGAACATTTGAGCTGCATGATCCGGGCCAATTTTTCATCGCAGCAAATACCCCCCTTTTTCATGGAACACTCGAGCTCTTCCAGCGCATCGCGATAGGAATAAATCGCCATGTCCGGGAGCTGATTGTCCCCGTAGAGAAGCATCCCGACCCAAAGGGGAATCGTGCGTTTAAAAAAATACCCTTCCTTCGCCCCTTTGGGAATCTCTTCGCCGAGCGTTCCCGGCGAGCCTTGCGGATTGAAATCGTTTTCGATCGATCCGGCAGCATCGATCGCATTACGATCCGAATTCGTGCTGCGATATAAATGAATCATGGGCAAGGGGCGTTTGTCAAATCGAAAGCCCTTGACAGCCGGCAGCAAGACATAATTGAGATTGCCCTCGCTGTTATCGCTCACTTTCGTAACGCAATACCAGCGCTTATGTCCTTCTTTGCTCCCAGGCGCAGGAATAATCACTCCGGCGCGCCAAACCGAATCCGATCCATTGGTGCTATATTCGCGATACAGGTTTTTTTTCACAGCGACATGGGCAAGGAGCTCATAAAAATTGTCCCAATCTTCGCATTTTTGCAGATCCTCAAAAATTTGCAGCAATTCCGCCTGATCGCGAGCCGGGTCGTTTTGGTCGGGATTACCCATCGTTTTATATCCGCAGATCGCCAGATGGGTAATCTGCCGGCCTGTCATTGCCCGTGAAAGTTCTTCGCCGGTCGGCCAAATCATCGCGATCAGGGCATTGAATTGCTCCGGCATCAGGTGAGGCAAATGGTCGGGGATCAGATCGCCAATCAATCGATCCAAAAATAATTTAAGGGACGAATCATCGACGATCTCTTTCCCTCCGACTCGGGCCATGCCTCGCAACTCCCGCATGCAAAAACGAACCGGCGCTTCTTTCGAATGATAATACTCCAATACCTTGTCGATGGGTTGATGCAAAGGATGCGACAAAAGATCCATGCGCAGCAAAATCAGCCGTTTATACAAGCTTTCCAAATGACCCATTTCGATATTATTTGCACCGACGTTCATCTTGTAAACATGGTCGGGCAAGAGCGGAAGCCCCCTTGCGATCATGCCGTTGAAATTAAAACCGTATGCATATTGGGCATAATCCACGTATTCCTGACCCAATTCATCGAGCAAAAACTCCTGGTAAGCGCGCACGGTGCGCTGATCTTCCCGCGGATCGTCCTTCAACGAAATCAAATCGACTTTCAATTGCCCCTCGCCCCCTACGACCAGACGGCAGCTTCCCTGCACGGCCCGCTCGGAGACAAAATCGGTTTCCACGCTTTGCAAAGCCTCCGCAGCCAAACGGGTGAACGGATCCGTGAATGGCAATCGCCCCAACCGCTCGACAAAGGATTCCTGGGCATTCAAGGGACAGTAGATCGGCCGGCGGACGAGCTGGCCATCGATCGCATAATATTGTTGCGATGCGATCAGGTCATGGACCTGGCGAAAACCGGATGAGATCGAATCATTTTTTATCTGGCTAGCCCGGACAGCAATGCAATGGTGCGGAGGATACTTAGC
>Ga0206225_1000002_pt1 | contig 88818 bp, 76 predicted proteins | sample MancosB2_FD_155470 | JGI IMG/M metagenome (GOLD analysis project Ga0206225, IMG submission 155470) | Subsurface sediment microbial communities from Mancos shale, Colorado, United States - Mancos B2 | ecosystem: Environmental > Terrestrial > Deep subsurface > Rock core/Sediment | place: USA...
GATTTATTCACAGCAATGGGACCTGGCTTTAAAGGAGCAAAACTAATTGTGGAATCTGGTTAACCAGTGAGCTTGAGGAGGCCCCTGGTTCTTGAGCGTGTACAGACCTGAGGCGCACATGGCAAAGCTGCCATAGCGGAGTTTTGTCCAAAAATATTCTCACCTTTTCGGCAAAGCCGATTTTTCGCGGCTCCCGCTTCCAGCGGGAGCCGCTGACCGGTGAAGTGAACGCTTGCAACCCAAGGGCTTTGTTTGGTACCATCGATCAACAACCAAACGTGCCTTTTCCATGTCAGAAAAATACCAAGCTGCAAAAATACCTTTGATACTCCGCTATCACCGCCTGATGGACGCCTTTGCCAAATCGGACGATGAGAGGGATTTTTACCTCGACCGCCTCGAGGGGTTTCTTCTCTACGCCGATCTCGACAAGAGCACAGAAGAGCTCGAGGCGTTGGAAAAGGAATTGCACGATCATGCTCACCGCTATTGCCTGATCCCCAAGATGACCTTCTATGAAGTAAAAAAATTCATGGAGGGGTTCGTCCATGAGAAAGTCTACGATATCGACACCAAGGAAAAGCTGCTCGACCTTATTTCGGCCAAAGAGGCGAGGGAAAACTTTCTTGAATTCATCTACGACCATTTGACCGAGTTGGAAAAATGGCAGCTATACTATCAGGAGCGCTCCCGCGTCCGGATCATCGAATGGCTGCGCGTTCATCAAATTCAATTTGTATTCGAAGAGGATCTTGAGCTCACCAAAGCAATCGTTGAGAAGCTCAAGCGGACTTTATTCGAAACCAAGGTGCCGAAAGACGTCAATCAGGCCAGGGACATCCTGCAGGCCAAAGCCAAGACCTATTATTCCAACGAAGCTCTGAATCCCCGCCCGAAACGCGGCCGCCCACCTAAGCAAGTGGCGAAAATCGAACTGGAGCCGCAAGTCACCATCGACATTTATACTCAGGTGCCTTCGGCGTGCCGCCATTTCTTATATATTCCGGACATCGTTAGCGCCTCGTCCGTCACATTTTCTGCCAAATTCGAAACCGAAGAACACCTCCTCGCCTCGCTGCGCGGCAGCCCGCGCGTGCGCGTCGACGAAAAACTCGAAGCGCTGTCGCAAAGACTCGAGTCGCTGCGCCATCTGTCGAACCGCCTCGCTGGAGCCGAGAAAATGCTCGGCGTTGAGAAAGGCAGAAAACCTTTTGAATCACTCTCGCGTCCAAAACTCAAGGAATCCAAGGCGATCGAGATTCTAGAAGAGAAGAGTTCTCCCAAAATGGAATCGGCGATTGGCAGCGTTTTACCCAAAAAGAAAAGCCGTCAGCGCAAAGAAGATCAGTCGGAAGAGTTTGTCAGCCAGCATCGCCGGCGCTTTTCCATCAAGAAAGTGTCCCAGATCAAGTCCAAGAAAAACAAAGACTGATTTTGCGAGGGCCATTCTCGATGTGTCTCTTCAGGAGCTGTTTTGTTGGTTTTTGTAATCAGCTCTATTTTAGTGGTTTACTTGCTGCGGCTAAAATACGTACAAAGTCTGGTTCAGATCGGTTATAATTATAGGAGTAAAACTTATTTTAACCGGATTTATGGGTATTCACGCGGTTCGGACACTGAGGACAGAAAAGAACTTATTGGACGATCTGATCGGGCGCCTTCCACCGGCATCCATCGATCGCAAGCACGCTTTGCGCGCGCTTGAGGTTATGCTTTTGGCTCGCCTGATCGACGACAAGATGGAAAAAATGGTCCGCCAGAATAAAGGCGCGACGTTCCAGCTCTCAGTCAAGGGCCATGAGATGATCGGCGCTTTGTCGGCGCTTGCCATGATTCCAGAGACGGACTGGGCATATCCCTATTACCGCGACCGCTCGTTTGCGCTGGGACTCGGCTGCAGCGTGGAAGAGATTTTGGCGGCATTTTTAGCCCGCGATATTCCCCATCATTCGGGTGGAAGAATGATGCCCGATCATTTTTCCCATAAAAAGCTTCGCATTCCCTGTCAATCCAGCGTGGTCGGATCTCAATATCTCCAAGCGGTCGGTTGTGCGAAGGGCATTGCTCTGTCGGGGCGCCAGGAAGTAGTTTATGTGTCCGGCGGCGATGGCTCGACATCGCAAGGTGATTTTCACGAAGCTTTGAATTTTGCATCCCTGCATGGCTTACCTGTCGTCTTTGTCGTGCAGGACAATGGCTGGGCGATTTCGGTGCCCACCGCAGAGCAGACCGCCGGCCTGACGATTGCGAAAATGGCGCGCGGCTACGAGGGCCTTATAGTATTTGAAATCGACGGCTGCGATTACGTACAGACAAATGACGCTCTTCGACAGGCAGTTTTCAGAGCGCGCTCCGGCCATGGTCCGAGCCTCGTCGTTGCGAAAGTTCCGCGCATCGGTTCGCACAGCAATAGCGACGATCCCAAAAAATATAAGACAGAAGAGCAAATCGCCTCTGAAAAAGAAAGAGATCCGATCGCTCGATTCGAAAGGTTATTGATCGAGCAGGGCGTAGCGAGTGTTTTTGAGATCGAAGAGCTGCGCCGTCGTCTTTTTCAACTCGTTGAAGATGCTGCAATGGCTGCCGACAAACTGAATGGGCCGAGCCGGCAGAGCGCTGCCGATAAAGTATTCGCACCTTTTGAGATCATCAACAATCCCTCCGAGTGCGGCGAGTCCGTCGTGATGATGGATGCCTTGAATCATGCCATCGCGGAAGAGATGCAAAGAGATCCCGGCGTTATCGTGTTTGGCCAGGACGTCGCGCATGGCAAGGGCGGGGTGTTTGGAATCACCCGCAACCTCACGCAGCGCTTTGGTCGGGATCGCTGTTTCAATACTCCGCTCGCTGAATCGACCATCGCAGGTCTTTCCATCGGCCTTTGCGCGGACGGCATTCACAAACCAGTCGCTGAGATCCAGTTTGCCGATTATTCATGGACCGCCATCAACCAGATCTTTAATGAACTCTCCAGCATCTATTATCGGTCGAACGGGGAGTGGAATTGCCCCGTCGTCATCCGCATGCCCTATGGCGGCTATATCCAGGGCGGGCCATATCATTCGCAGAGCATCGAAGCGTATTTGTGCCATTGCCCGGGCCTGAAAGTTGCGATTCCGAGCAATGCCGCTGATGCAAAGCGCTTGTTGAAAGCCGCGATCCGCGACCCCAACCCCGTCATCTTTCTCGAGCACAAGGCACTCTATCGCCAGCGTCTGTTTTGCGCTCGGCCTGAACCGGGAGCCGATGAGTTGCTTGCATTCGGCGTCGCTAATGTCGTTCGCGAAGGAACGGATGTGACTCTCGTCGCGTGGGGCATGATGGTGATGATGGCGAATGATGTGGCGGAAACGCTGGCGAAAGATGGATTTTCTGTCGAGATCATCGATTTGCGAACGCTCGTTCCGCTGGATTTTTCAACTGTTCTCACCTCGTTGAAGAAGACGTCCAAGCTGCTGGTACTGCATGAGGCGCCCCGCAACTGCGGATTTGGCGCTGAAATCGCCGCGCGCGCTGTGGAGGAAGGGTTTCGTTTTCTCGATGCGCCTGTGGTCCGCGTAGCGGGAAAAGATTGCCCGGTGCCCTACTGTAAAGAACTCGAAGAGGAAGTTCTTCCTCAAAAGAAAGATCTCGAAGCGGCGCTGCGCCAGCTCATTCAATTCTAGTGGGATCGGAAGGGGGGAACTATTTAGAATTCAACACAGCAACGATCCTTTCTTGATTCCCGGGCTACATTATTTTTCTAGAAAAAGTGCCATTTTCCATCGTTTTTCCATAAAAATCCTGGATTCCATTGTTTTTCTAGAAAAAAAGCCGTTTTCCATCGTTTTGACATTTTTACTATCACCTTGTATACTAAGGATATCAAAAGTGATCTGGCAAGCATTTATGCATAACACGCTGAAAAGCAAAAAGATATCACCTGTAGGTTATGCTGGGCTCATAGAACTTTTTTCGATAGAGGCTATACCTCATTATAGACTCTCGTACATTCTAGCTCAAGGCTCCCCTGGCAATAGCATGGAAGAAGGGATAGAAATTCATTGCTATCCAAAAAAATACTTCTTAAAAGATTTTAACAATCCTCTACACCATCTAGAGTTTGCCCTCAAATACGATGGGTTAAATCTAGAAATCTTACGAGCTGTATTTGAAAAAATAGAGCCTAAAAAAATAGAAGACCATGTGCAGTCACAGCCTACAAGTAAATGGGCTCGCAAAATCTGGTATCTTTATGAATGGTTGACAGGCAGAACTCTGCTGATTGAGGATGCAAATGAAGGGTCTTATTCTTTGCTGCTCGACCCAACAGAATACTACACCGCCTCAGCAATACGCAGCCGCAGGCATTATGTGGATGATAATCTTTTAGGCAACCGCCTCTTTTGCCCCATTGTGCGGCGCACGCCCGAATTGCAACAATGGCAAGACAAAGATTTTTCCTCTATCGCGATTCAACTCATCAACGAATCGGACCCAGCAATTGTTGCACGAGCTATCAATTACCTCTACGTAAAAGAGACTTTTTCATCTTATAAAATAGAAAGAGAACAGCCTAACTTAGCACGGTCAAAAAGGTTTATCGATGCACTCCAACATGCAGGTAAAATAAGCGCACTTTCAAAAAAATCGCTAATTGAACTACAAAACCTAATAGTCGACCCGCGATTCGCAAACAACGACTATCGCAACTTTCAAAATTATATAGGTTCCGAGGCACGACTAGACGCCCCCTCACTTCTGATAGATTACATTCCACCAAAACCAGAAGATGTCGAGCCTTTAATGGCTGGTTGGCTAGATTCACTGCAGCGAATGATCAAGTCTGATCTCCATCCGGTGATTGCCGCAGCAGCAAGCTCATTTGGTTTTGTTTTCATCCATCCTTTTGAAGACGGCAATGGCCGTATCCATCGCTTTCTGATCCATTATCTTTTTGCACAATCAGGTTTTGTTCCCAAAAACATGATCTTTCCCATCTCTGCGGTTATTTTACAGGATATGGCCTCCTATGACTCCTTATTAGAAAGCTTCTCCAAACCACTCATGCAATTGATCAAGAATTATGAAATCAATTTTCAAGGCGCACTGCAAGTTAACGACAAAACCGCCGACTATTATCGGTATCTCGATTACACCCGATTTGCTGGGTTTCTGTTTGCCTGCGTCGAAAAAACGATTAACACTGAATTTAAAAATGAAATTGCCTTTGTAGCTCATTACGACCAAACAAAAGAGGCTCTGCAAAAAATCGTCGATATGCCTGATCGCAATATCGACCTCTTTATTCAGCTCGTATTACAAAATCGTGGCACCTTATCTGCCAAAAAACGACAAAGCCATTTCGCATCTCTTACAGAAAATGAGATTCAACAAATGGAAGCTGTCGTTCAGGAAAAAATGGCTATACGCAACCCCTCGTAAACTTGACTTTGTACATTATATTTGCCTGGTGGGGTAGTACTCTGCCGAGCCGGCTCAAGTGTGAATGCTTCTGATGAGGCGCTTCGCCGTTCGCTTTGTGAAAATAGGTCGTTTTTTTTCAGCGTTTAGAATTGTATTACTGACTGTTTTTTTTAGTTTTTCAAATCGTTGGTGTTTTTCTTGAATTTTGAAAATGACTGATCTTTCGTTTTGTAACGGAATCGGTTTTCTGTTTGTTTCGTAAGCCTGATCCATATGAATTAAATGGTGAAGGAGGCTTTCTTGTGTTTTTTGGAACGCATCTAATTCGGTCTCAGTTAAATCAGAGATGGGCGTCCCTTCCAGAGTTTGTGCGTTCCGAATAAGTTGTTCTAAGGTTGCATCAATTTCTGACAGAATTTCTTTCGCGATCATTTTGTCCCTTTACGATTGGACGATCTAATTTTTATTCATATAATGTTTGCTTTATTTTTTCAAAGGAAAAAAAGTGATAAAGTGACTGGTTTGGTTTTTAACAATTATTCAACTCAAATTTATACATAAAGAACGCTCCTGAAATCAATTGATTATACCGAACATGCTTCGCAAATCGGTTTTCGGCGGCGTCAGCAGCCACTGTCTTCGAGCCCGCCTGCATCGCCCAACTTATTCAAGTTGGGCTGCTTCGGCGCCGGCAAGCCTGGCTCGAATTCAGGGCGCTTCCTTGCCCAATTCCCGATTTTCGAATCACGTTCGGTATATCTGTTTTTCTCTCTGTGGTTTCGATCTCGGTGGTGAAATTTTTGCAGCATCGCTGGCATAATCTGAGATTTTTTCTTACATTTCACAGCTTCATTGTGTATTTTTTTTCTAAAACACTCCAAACTCCCAAGCGTCTTAGTATATCGGAACCAAACATGATTGGATTTTGTCCCCTCGCATCCGGCTCGAAAGGCAATTGTATATATCTGGGTACTGTGCAGACTCGCGTATTGATCGATGCGGGCATTTCTGCCGGCGCTCTGGTGAAAAAATTAGCCGAGATCAATGTTGCGATCGATTCAATCCAGGCGATTCTCATCACTCATGAGCATACCGATCACATCCGAGGACTCCCTATTATCAGCGAAAAATGGAATATTCCCATTTTCGCCAATGCTGAAACGGCGAAAGGGATTGTCAGAGCACTGAATTTTCGTCCCCGCTTCAAGATCTTCACCACGGGAGAATCTTTTTCGTTCGGTGATCTCGAGGTGCTTCCTTTTTCCATTCCCCACGACACGCTCGATCCTGTTGGTTTTGTCATCAAGGCGATGGGGCGCAAGATCGGTATTTGCACTGATTTGGGCCACGCCACCTCTTTAGTGCGCAAGATGCTGGAGAAATCCGATTATCTGTATATTGAGGCCAATCATCAGCCCTCAATGGTCCATGCCAGCCCGCGGCCGCAGATCTATAAACAACGGGTCTTGAGCAAACAGGGCCATCTGTCCAACGAAGAATGTGCGCAATTGCTCTCGGCGCTGTGCCATCCCGCATTAAAGCACGTGCACCTCGCGCATCTTTCCAGCGAATGCAATTCTCATGAGCTCGCGATCAAAATCATTCGGGAAGCGATCGAAAGTAACAGCGCCCCAGTCGAGTTGTCCATTGCCTATCAGGATAAAGTCTCAACTTCTATATTATTTTAGCTCGATTCGTCATCAAAGGCCGGCAATGGATTGCCCGATGAAAGGATGCGCCGGGGCTTGGAGCCGTCCTGCGGCCCGATGATGCCGTTTTCCTCCAGCTCATCCATCAAACTGGCCGCCCGGGCGTAGCCGATCTTGAGCTTGCGCTGCAAAAAGGTCGTCGATGCGACTTTCGATTGGACGACGATCAAAAGCGCCTGATCGTAGAGAGCGTCTTTCCCTCTGAAGTCGCTCTCATCAGCGGACGAGTCGAGAGGGCGGAAGGCGTCGAACGAAGGAATCAGGTAATTGGGCGAGGCCTGCAGGCTCGCGTGCTGGATGATCTGGTTGATATCGTCGTCGCTGATGAATGCGCCCTGCGCGCGAATCAGCTGCGATGATCCCGGCGGCAGGAAGAGGCAGTCGCCGTTGCCTAGCAGGTTTTCTGCGCCGTTATCGTCGAGGATGATCTGCGAGTTGATACGGCTGGCCACCTTGAAGGCGATGCGGGATGTGATGTTGGCTTTGATGATGCCGGTGATGACTTCGCGCGACGGGCGCTGCGTGGCCAAAATCAAATGGATGCCGACGGCTCTCGCCATCTGCGCGATGCGCGCGATGGGCGTTTCGATATCAGCGCTCGAGACCATCATCAAATCGGCAAATTCGTCCACGATGGCGACGATCATGGGAAGATGCGCCGGAATGGGCGTGCTGAGCGAGCTTTCCAGCTCGGAGTTCACTTTGCGGTTATTGAATGCGGTGAGATTGCGCAATCCGAGCTGTTTTAATATTTCATATCTGAGCTGCATCTCTTTGACGAGCCACTGCAGGGCGGCATAGGCCCCATGCGGTTCGGTGATGACGGGCGCGATCATGTGCGGCAGGCGCGAATATTGCGTCAGCTCGACTTTTTTGGGATCGACCATGAGCAGCCGCACTTCTTCCGGCCGTAAGGTCATGAGAATCGACATGACGATCGTATTGATACAGACCGATTTGCCCGAACCCGTTGCGCCGGCGATGAGAAGGTGGGGCATTTTGGTCAGATCGCCGAACACCGGATCGCCGCTGACTCCTTTTCCGAGGAGGATCGGAATCTGCAGCTTGCGCCCTTTCTGCTGATAGTGGAGCAGCATTTCCTTGAAGCTCACTTCCTGCGGATGGAGGGCAGGCACCTCAACCCCGACCGCTGCTTTGCCCGGAATGGGAGCGACGATGCGGATCGATTTGGCTTGCATGTTGAGGGCGATATCATTTTCAAGCGCCTTGATCTTTTGCACCTTGACGCCGATGGATGGATGGACTTCAAAAGAGGTGATGGTCGGGCCGCTGTGGATTTCGCCGACTTTCGCTTCAATGCCAAAGCTCTTCAGCGTTTCTTCGAGAACAGCGGACTGGCGCCAGAGATCCTTTTTCAACTGCGGCTGGTCGACTTTTTGCGTGGGCGTGGAGAGCAGATTGGGCGAAGGAAGCTGATAGGAGCTGTCATATTTGACGGGCAAATAGGAGGGCGCTGGGTTGGGCATCGCCGCATCGGGCGTTTTTTCTTTCGGAGCCGCTTTGGATTTAGTTCTCTCTTTTTTGAGAATTTGCACGATTTTATTCGCCGACGCTTGGATGATCGGAACTGTCTCGATTTTTTCTTCAAGAGGCGGGGTTTTGACAACGGGCTTGGGCAGTTCTTTGTTCAGGCCGGAAAAAACAGGAGGAAGCCCTTTTTCTCTCGAGAGTGGTTTGGTTGGGCGGGGTATTTCGATGCCCGATTGGATCAAAGATCCGGCCGCCTGCCCCAAGATGCGCAGATTAGCTAAGATCCTGACACGCGTTAAAAGTAAAAATGAGACGAAGGACAGGATGGAAAAGATCAGAGTAGTTCCCACCGTGCTCAATATGCGCTGCAGATTCGCAAAAGGAAGGTCGCAAAACAGATAATAGAATGGAACGCCCCCCATATTGTAGCGCACTACTGTATGAGGGTATGGATTTTGCAAAACGATGGTGTCGGTGATGATCTTGTCTTCAAATCCGGCCGCGCGATCCGGCAGGCTTTCGGCAAATACATTCAATAAAATGCAAATTGAGCCGAGAAGAATCAGAAAATAGAGGTGCTCGCTCGCCGTGTGTTGGGGTTTTTGCGCGCTGAGAAGCCGGCATCCCCACCATAAAAAATAACAGGGAATGAGATAGGCTCCGAGGCCGAACGCGTATTCGCTGACGAGGGCGGCGCTATAGCCGACAAAGCCCAGCCAGTTGCCGTTCAAATGATGTACGCTGAAGCTGAGCAGGGAAAGAAGGCCGAGAAATCCAAAGGCAATCAGAAAAAGGCCCTTGGCGTCGGGATGAGTATTTTTTTGTGTTTTCTTTTTCGTCATCGCAGCCAAACTAGTGAAATCAACCCCACGGCCAGGCAATACCAGGCAAACGGCCGGAGAGATCCCTGATTTAAAGAGCCGGCCGGCTCTAAAATCCAAAATAGCAGACGGACCGATACCATTCCCATCACAAAAGAAGATCCAAAGCCGATTATGCAAATCTGCCAGGGGACCGAAGCAAGATTCAAAGAGGCGTGAATGGTCTCTAAAGCGCTGCCGCCCAAGATAGTGGGTATGGAGAGCAAAAAGGAAAAGCGGGCCGCGTCTTTCCACGTCCAACCCAGTATCCGCGCGATCGAAATCGTCGACGCGCTGCGCGAGATTCCCGGCAACAGGGCGAAACTCTGCGCAATTCCGATCCATAATGCGTCGCGCCAAATAAGTTCGCGCTTTGAATTGGGCGCATCAGCTCCGACAGTGGCCCAGATCGAAACTTTCGACGAGGCGAGGAACATCAAAGCCGATGTACAGAGGAGGAAGGCGCCGGCATCATGGGCCAAAAGGATGCGCAAGGGCTTAAACAGAAAATAAGCGGGAACAAGCGGCAAAAGAGCCAATGTAAAAAGAGCAATGGATTTGATGCTCGTCAATACGTTCCAGGCGTCTTTCCATAGAAGAGTTAATACGGCGAAGAGCGTGCCGAAATGGCACATCAGATCGAAATAGACCATCCAAACAGCTGATTCGATTCCCATCAGCTGCTTGGCGATTCCCAGGTGCGTCGAAGAGCTCACCGGAAGGAATTCGGTCAGCCCCTGAATGATACCTAAAATAAGCGCCTGGATATTTGTCATAGACAAAATTTTTCACAAACAGCAAATGATGTCAAATGATGGTGGAAAAGAGTGAAAAAAAATGGGGCGGTGCTGCGGCTTTGATCTGAACGCCGTAGGACTCCCCTTCCTTTAGGAAGGGGGGGATGTCAAGCAACAAAACTTGTGGATAAAGATCAGCTTTCCATTTTCCGATCATGTCATTATACTTCAGGCTTATGAACAGAAAACCCCTCCCCATTGGAATTAGCGATTTCAAGACTATCATTGAAGGCGGATATGCCTATGCGGATAAAACCTTGCTTGTGCAGGAATTTCTTGAAAAAGGAACCAGCGTCGCGCTGATTCCGCGTCCCCGCCGATTCGGTAAAACATTAAATTTATCGATGCTTCGCTATTTCTTCGAAAAAAGTGAAGAAGATACAGGCCGCCTCTTTCAAAATCTTGCGATTTGGAAAGAACAAAAATTCAGGGAAAAACAAGGAACATATCCCGTTGTTTTTCTGACTTTCAAAGACAATAAGCATGCCTCTTGGGATGAAACATTTGAACACTTCCGCATTATTCTGGGAGAAGAGTTCCAACGTCATAGATATCTAGTGGAGAGCGCTGTGCTTTCTCCCGAAGAAAAAGACGATTTTCTCAAAATTATTCGAAAGGAAGCCAACCCTACCCTGTATGAACACAGCCTGCGCTTTCTTACCAAATGGCTCTATCTCTATCATAAAACTAAAGTCATAGTCCTGATTGATGAGTACGATGCTCCCGCTCATGCCGCCTACACAGGGAAATTCTATCGCCGCCTGATTGATTTTTTGCGTAATCTTCTCTCAGGAGGCTTGAAGGATAACAATTATCTGGAACGAGGCGCTCTCACGGGTATTTTGCGCATTGCCAAAGAAAGCATCTTTTCAGGAGCGAATAATATCTCCACATTTTCTCTATTGAATGAGGAATTCCAGGACAAATTTGGCCTATTGGAATCTGAAGTAAAGGTGTTTTTGGCCAGCTATGATCTTACCGAAAATCTTTCAGAAATCACAAAATGGTATGACGGGTATTGTGTCGGGTCATGTAAACACATATATAATCCATGGTCTGTTCTTAATTGCTGCGCCAAAAAGGGAAACATTCTTCCTTACTGGGTCAATTCAAGCGATAATACGCTCATGCAGCAGTGCTTGACGCAAGGCACCAGTGAACTGAAAACGGAAATAGAGGAGCTTTTACAGGGGGGATATGTCGAGAAAAAAATTGAAGAGGGTTTTGTCTTCACGGATCTCGAGGAAAAGCCGAATGCCATTTGGGCTTTACTCCTTTACAGCGGGTATCTGACCACTGATTCAGTCTTACACGGCAATCTTTGCCGTTTATATATCCCCAATGCTGAAGTGAAGGAACTGTACAAATCGACGATTCTCGACTGGTTTGAAAGGAGTTTGAATGAGCATAAATATCGGATGCTTCTCTCCTCCCTGATTACAGGCGATGTGGATACATTTTCCCAGATTTTTCAGGAATTCGTCCTTTCGTCAGCAAGCACTTTTGATGCATCTGGCAGCGAGCCGGAAAAAATCTACCATGCCTTTGTTTTGGGAATGTTAATAGGCCTTAAAGATCAATATGAAGTGAAATCAAATCGGGAAAGCGGGCTGGGAAGGTATGATGTAATGCTCATCCCTAAAAACAAACATGACTTGGGCATCGTCATGGAGTTTAAAAAGATCGGTCCATTTAAAAAAATGGATATGATGACCGCAGCAAACTCTGCTCTACTGCAAATCGAAGAAAAAAAGTACGCATCTGAACTTCTGGATCGCAACATAGTGCGCATTCTCTATCTCGCCATCGTTTTTGAGGGCAAAAACGTGCTCATTCTTCCAAAATTCAAGAATCCCCTCTGATGGGAAAAGAGGGCGATCGACGGGATTTGAACCCGCGACTTTTGGATCCACAATCCAACGCTCTAACCAACTGAGCTACGATCGCCATTCGGTGGAAGATATACTACAAAACCCATCATTTTTACTTCAAAGAATCTAAATTAGTCAATGGCTTCAGGTGGATTCCAGCAAATAAAAGAAAAATAATGTAGGGCGCCAGGGCCCATCCGGGAAAAGGACTCGAGATGCCGTAGTCCATCAGTGTGGGTGGATTCGCAATGAGATCAAGAAGATTTTTGGAAACAAGATGGGCGAGCTGAAACAGGGGTAGGCCCAGTACGGGAATGGCGGCATAGACCGTCAGAGCCAGGAGCAGCAGGAACAAGGACAGAGCGGTCCACCCGGGGGTAAAGAGATTATATACGAGGCTCAGCCAGGGAAATCGGTGGAAATGGGCCAGAAGAAGGGGCCATAGGGCGAGATTGACGGCCAAGGTGAGGCAGAGGGCGCGATGAAAAAATGATGTGAGGATATAGGCGCATTGGGCCAAGGGTGGGAGTTTAACCGTCTCATGGAACCTTCGCATGGGGAAAAAAATAGACAGGAAGCGGCGCAAAGGTTGATGAAACAGAAAAATACCGAAACAGCTCAAAAAGCTCAGCTGGAACCCCACGCTCATGGCGATGATCGGGTCGATGGCGGTTTCGATGAGAAGACAGGCCCCCAGAATATTGAGGCCGGATGCGCGCCGATTTAGAAGCTGGCCCGCTAGAAATATGGCGGCGGCGAAAAAACTGCGCTGCACCGGCGGCGAATTGCCGACAAAAAGATAATAAAGGCAGATGATCGAAAGCAATACCCAAAGCTTGATCCTGGACGGCAGGATCGATCGCAAGACGAAAGTAACGAATGCCATCAATATGGCGAAATGAAAGCCCGAGATGACCAGCAGATACTGCAGGCCGATGCGGCCGAATTCGAATTGCAGCATCCTGTTTTCGATATCGCCGGTAAAGAGAGCGGCGAGAAAAGCCACGGTGCGTGGATCGTGGATATGTTGAGTGAGTACCCTGTGAATATGCTGCTTGGCGCTGTATCTCCATTCAGCCAGGCTCCAGGTCGAAGGAATTTTTTCCCAGGAATTTGCTTTGAATGTGAAATCGAATGAACTGCGTTGCCGCAGCTGTCCCGTCAGCACATAGTCCGCATCAGCTCGGGGGCGGTCCACGGCTTTGCCGTAATACGCGAGACTGCAGGGAAGGTGGATTCGCCATTGTTGATTGTCCGATTGAAAAGCCGGTAGAGTGCCGCGGTAGAGCCAGCCTTTTTGAAAGGGGGATGCATGGAGCTGGACGCTATGAATGGAAAAAACGGCCCGCCCCGGGCCGGGAGAGGGGCGATTTGAATATAGCAGATAGGACTGAGTGGCGATCAGGCATATAATGAACGCGTGAACCAGGGCTTTTGCTGGAAAAAGGAATAAAAGATACAGGATCCATATTATCGCGGGGACGATGGCGCCATAAAAGAAAAGAAGAGCGCCGAGAAGAGCACTGATGCCAAAACCCATGGCCGGATGCTCTTGCCAAAAAGCGCGATGAATATTCTTCATCGTTTAGGAAGCTCTTCGTCGATCGATCGATAGATCAGACGAGCGTCGCGCTGGCCGGTGAAAAATGAAAAAAACCATTGCATCAATACGGAAAGACGGTTGCGGAAGCCCTCGAGATACGCGACATGCACAAAGCCCCAGATCATCCACGCGAAAAAGCCGCTGAACCGGAAATTTTTATACGATCCGATCGCTTTTGTTTTGCCGATCGCGGCGAGCATGCCTATGTCCAGGTACCGGAATGGCGCGCGCTCGGTTTTTTTTTGATGGCTCAGCAGGAGTTTACCAACATATCGCCCCTGTTGGTTGGCCACGGCTGCCGTGGCTGGTAATTGACGGCTGGCCGCATCGCCGATCACAAAGATTTCCGGGTGATGGGGAATGCTTAGGTCGGGATCGACGAGGACGCGGCCCCGGCGGTCCAGCGGCGTGCTCAAAGTTTTTAAAATAGGAGATGCCTGATCGCCAGCAGCCCAGATAATGTTTTGGCTGGGGATGAACAGCTTGCTCGAAGAATCTCCTTCCTTTAGGAAGGAGTTCTTCAATGGATCGCCGATGGAAACTCCCTGATCGGTTATGTCGCTCACGCGGCGATTCGTCATTACTTGAACGCCCATTTTTTCGAGATATCGCTGCGCTTTTTGCGAGAGCTCTTCGGGAAAAGAAGAAAGAATTATCGGCAGACCTTCAATGAGAAAAATTTTCGCCTGGGACGGATCGATATGCCGAAAATTTTGAATTAGGCTATTCGTTGCGATTTCTGCGATAGCGCCTGCCATTTCGACGCCGGTCGGGCCGCCGCCGACGATGACAAAATTGAGATATTGCAGCGCGAGTGATTGATTGCCGCATCGTTCCGCTTTTTCAAATGAGATCAGAATTTTTTCGCGGATCTTCAAAGCATCTGCGAGAGTTTTGAGTCCGGGTGCATTTTTTTCCCATTCGTTCTGGCCGAAATAGGAATGGCGCGCGCCAAGAGCGATGATCAAAAAGTCGTATCCGATCTTTTCGCCGTTGCGAAGAGCAATGATGCGGTTTTCTTTGTCGATGGAAATCACCTCGCCCATCAACACATTGATGTTTTTGTATTTCGACAAAATTTCACGGATCGGCGTGGCGATATCCGCAGGAGATAGTGCGGCCGTGGCGACTTCATAGAGCAGCGGTTGGAAAAGGTGGTGGTTGGCTCGATCGATCAGCCATACGTCGAACGTGGATTTCCCGAGAACCTTTGCTGCGCTCAGTCCGGCAAACCCTCCGCCTAGAATGATGACTTTTGTCGCTGCCACAAAACGTCTCCTTAGGTAGATGCGATTATACCACGAGACTTTTCACGATCCGATGATTTTTTTTCAACGTTAAGAAAGAATAAACGTAAAAAAAGCATTTTAATTATTTCAGTACAATGTCAAAATGTACACGGAGATGTCAGCTCGTTGTGGTGCATCTTTATAAAAATAATCATAAACGGAGTGTTTTAGGAAGGTTTTTATTTAGAGCAGTTTGCGAGTCAAATGAATACGTTGGTGCGCGATTTTTATCGAACCGAAGGAAAAGAAGAGGGCCTTTTCAGCTCTGCACTTTTTCTAACTGTTGACCAACAGAGCTGGGAGGAAGCCAGTGCAAAATGCAGCCGTCTTCCTCGCGGATGGTTTGAGTTGTGCCATCTTCCGGCGGAAGACCGCATTGAATTTGTCCGCGACTTTTGGCTTAATCTTCTTCCCTACCATCCATCATTTCATCTTTTCTTAGAGGATTTTTTCAGAAAAATCGAAGATATCACGGTTGTTTTGACCCAGTCCCAAAAACAAGGGCCGTGGTCGGTCGAAATGGTCTATAGTTTGAAAGACAACCGAAGTTTTTTCCGCGGTCTGCCTCCTTGCAATGAATCAGCAATCGACGAATTAAAAAGCAGGGTTGCGACTCCGTTTCCCCGCGATTACCTCGCTTTTTTACGCATTCATAATGGGTTTGGAAAACTGTCCGAGCTTGGATTGTTGAGTGTGGATCGGGTCGTGGATGCAAAACAGCGGTTGATGGATCAGTATCTTGATGCCGAGCGCCCGTTGAGAGCCGGCAACGTGTCAATTGATCCCTGCGCATTAATTCCATTTTATGAATCTTATGGTTTGGGTTCGTATCAATGCTTTTTTAACGAATGGTATCCAGGAAATGAAATGGGCAATGTATATTTATCCGGTATAGATTATACAATATCCGATTATGCGGATCGGAAAAGGTGGGCCGATCATTTTGCTTTTCCCACGTTTCTAGACTGGCTTTCCTTCTATTTAGAAGGGAATAGCATAGATTAAGGCGGCTCATGTATCTGGTGCAGAACCTTTACGAGCAGCATGGAAAGGATCTCGGCCTTGAGATTATCGCCGGCCGCAAGGGATTGTCCCGGCGTATTCAGAAGGCGGAAGTTCATCGCCCGGGCTTGAGTCTGGCTGGCTTTTTGAAGAAATTTGCTAGTGCCCGTTTGCTGATTTTTGGCAGAAACGAGATTGATTATCTGCGCCAGCTCGACGAAAAAGTGCGATTTGAGCGGCTGCAATCGATTTTAACTCCGTCTACGCCGGCCGTTATCGTCACTCATTTTCGTCCGCCGAAAGAACTTCTTCAGATATGTGAAGGCAAATCCATTCCGCTGTTTCGAGCCAAATCGACGGCCACCAGCCTGCTCAGCCGCATCACATTTCTTTTGCTCGAGGAATTTTCTCCTGGCATCACTCTCCACGGAACGCTGGTCGAATTGTTTGGCGTCGGTGTGCTCATTCAGGGGGAGTCATCTGTTGGTAAAAGTGAAGCGGCTTTAGGGTTGATCGAACGGGGACACCGATTCGTTTCCGACGACGTCGTCCGCCTCAAGAAAAAGGAAAATCATCTGATCGGATCGGGGCCGGAGCTTACAAGGCATTTGATGGAGATTCGCGGGATTGGAATCATCAATGTGGCCCATTTATATGGCGCTGTCTGTGTGCGCCCGGACAAACAGCTCGATATCGTGATCAAGTTGGAAGAATGGGATGACCAGCATTTTTATGACCGCGTAGGGCTGGATGAAAAATTCATCGATATTCTCGGCTCGAGCGTTCCATACCATGTACTGCCGGTCAAACCCGGTAGAGATGTGGTTTTGCTTGTGGAGACGATCGCATTGAATCATCGATTAAAAGATATGGGCTACAACTCGGCCAAGGAATTCAATGCGAAATTGCTCGACACGATCGCCCAGAAACAGCGGAAAAGGACAATCAAATGATATACACAACGAATGTGTGTGTATAAAAGGCAATAAATAATGGCTGTTAAATTGACGTGTAAGGTAAAAGTAAAAAACCAGTTGGGTTTGCACACCCGACCGGCTGCTGCCATCGTCAAGATGCTTCAGCCATTGAAATCGTCCGTTTATTTTACTTATAAAAGCGAGACGATCAATGCGCGCAGCATCATGAGTATATTGATGTTGGCAGCCAGAAAAAACTCTCAGATTGTGGTCTCGGTTGAGGGAGAAGATGCTGAGGCGGCCATGAGAATAATGGTGCGCGCTTTTGAGGAGCAGTTCGGGGAAAAGTGATGGAAAAAAATGAGGAAATTGTCCTTCGGGGCCTTCCCATCAGTCGTGGGATTGGCATCGGACTGCCTTTATTTTTTTCTAATACCGACGACAATATTCCTGAAACGAACGTTTCTAAACACTGCATTGAATCCGAAGTGGAGCGCTATCGGCAGGCACTGCATCTCAGCCGTCAGGATGTCGAACGATTGCAGCACCTCTCATTGAACGACGGTCCTCCGGAAATTGTGAATATTTTAGGGACTCATCTTGAAATGCTGCAAGATCCTTTGATGACATCTGTCATGGAGGATAAGATCCGGGCGATCTGCAAAAATTCAGAGTCGATCGTTTTGGGCGTCATTGATGAGTATAAAAAGCGCTTTCGCAACATCAAGGATGGCTATTTCCAGGAAAGAGTGCGGGATATTATCGATGTTTCAAGGCGGGTTCTTGGTCATTTGCGCCCCGTTCAATCGATGCGCCTTTGCTCTGTTCCTACCAATTCGATTGTTTTAGCTCACGATCTGGTTCCATCCGATACAGTTGAAGCGAGCGCGGGGCAAATCGGGGCGTTTGTCACGGCGTCGGGGGGTATTACCTCCCACGCCGCCATTATTGCCCGCGCCAAGGGGATTCCTTATGTGGCTCACGTCGATATCAAGCTATTCAGGCGATTCGACGCGGGAATGGTGATCGTCGATGGAACGCAGGGGATTGTTATCGTCAACCCCACTTCGCAAACTCTAAAAAAATATCAGAGTCTCAAAAAGGGACAGCTGCAGAATTTCCGCCTGATGCAGAGCGCGACTCATTTAAAGGGTGAAACGATCGACGGGTATCAGGTTCGTATTTTCGCCAATTTGGAAGAGCTGCGCGAGATCGATTTTGCGATCCGCCATGGCGCGTCCGGAGTGGGATTGATGCGCACTGAATACCTTCTGTTTTCCCGCAAGCGCTTTCCGACAGAAGATGAGCAGACGGCGATCTATCGGAAGATGGCGCAGCGCCTGGAGGGCCGGCCGCTGGTCATCCGCATCTATGATGTCGGTGGCGATAAAAAGTTCGACTTCGAGCCCGCCAGCCCGGACGCCCATTATTTTGCGGCGCTCGGCAACGAACCCAACCCGGCGCTCGGATGCCGCGCGATCCGCTTTATGCTCCGCTTTCCCCAGCTTCTCGATGCACAGCTGCGCGCCTGTCTTCGCGCCAGCCAATATGGCGATGTGCATATTTTGATTCCGATGGTCTCGGATGTTTCCGAACTGAGACAAGTCCGTGCGCGCGTCGCCAAGATCTCATCCGAGATGCGGCGCAAGGGGATGAAGGTGGCGCGCTCGATTCCGATCGGATGCATGATCGAAGTGCCGTCCAGCGCTCTATTGTGCGATGCACTGGCCAAAGAGGCCGATTTTCTCTCCGTTGGCACGAATGATCTGGTCCAATATGTATTGGCGGCCGACCGGAATAATATTCTCACTTCGAATATCTACAGCCCCGCCCATCCGAGCATTCTGCGCCTCATTCGGATGATCATTGCCTCTTCCAGCCGGTTCAAAAAGCCGCTGCTGCTCTGCGGCGAGAGCGCCGCCGATCCGGTAATGATCCCTCTATTGCTCGGCCTTGGCATCCGAGAATTTTCCGTCGCTTCGCGCAACATTCCCCTTGTCAAGCATATCATCCGCAAATGGCGTATTCTCGACGCCTGCCAGCTCGCCGAACAGGCGCTGGAGTATTATTGCGCAGATGATCTGAAACATTTTCTGGAAGAAAGAATTTCTTCCCTCAACGGGTAAAAAAAATATTACCACAGAGTGCAGAGGTTGAGAAGACAGCGTCTTTTGATGAAAAAGATTTGACAGTTGCTAAATTATAAAAAAGGCCCCGCTAAGCAGCGCTCGTCTAAAACGAAAGCCCCGGCATTTTCATCGATGATGAATTTTCAGCTTTACTGGCAGCATCTTCAAATGCCGCGATGATCAGATCCTGTAGCCCCTCGATGTCATTCGGGTTCACGCACTCCGGCTTGATGTCGATTTTTTTTAGCGATTTTTCTCCGTCGAGAGTAATGGTGACCAGGCCTGCGCCTGCGCTGCCTGTTACAACTGTTTTTTGAAGGTTCTCGCGCATTTGGCCAAACTGGTCTTGCATCATTCTGGCCTGTTTTTTCATTTTGGAAAATCCACTGCCCATACTATCTCCGGGTGCCATCTATTAGATTTGCTGTTCAAGAGTTATACTCGAACTGAACAATAATTTGGTACCACTTTGTGTTTATATTGAGCTATTGCAAATTATTGAAGAATAATGGTTTGGGATTAGTATCCCGGTTTGTCAATTTTTTATTGTGCCTTCGAGCTCGACGGCGGCAAAGCGCAAAAGAGTCTCGTAGCGGCCCGCTTCATGGGCCGGTGAGGGCGCGGCGGCTCTTTCCGGTTTGATTTGCGGTGCGTTGGCGGTTTTTTCTTCGACGCGAGTCAGAAGAGGATTGAAAGGAACGGATTTCATTTCGAGCGGCGGTTCAAGCGGAGGGGCGGCGGGCAACGCATTCTCTATTATTGGCTCGGGTGCTTTTGTAGCTAGAATTTGCGGTCTGGCGTCTTTGTCCGGACTAATTTGCGGGATTTTTTCTTCATGGCAAGTCGGAGCCGATTTTATCTCGAGCGGCAGCGAGGATGGTGCGGGGATATGAATGGGCTGAGAAACGGGCGCAGCCGGATCGAGCAGCTTTTGCTCGAGTTCGCTGAGGCGCCGCACCAGCACTTCGACGGGAATGCGGTTTTTGCTGCGCAAAATCTGTAAGAGGATCGATTCGAGGCTGACGCGCTGCATGGAGCTTCGCTGCAATTGAGCGAATCCCGTAAGAAGCGTTTCCAGGATATGAAAGAGCTGGGATGGCGTGTAGAGTTTGGTGGAGGCGATCACATGCGACAAAAGAGGCTCCGGCAGATGGAGAGAGGCTGTTCCCATCGTTTTGGCTACAGTCAGGCGCCGGTAATGGCCGATGAGCTGTTCGGTGAAATGCCCCAAATCTTTGCCCATTTGAAAGAGACGATCGACCATTTCAAAGGCAAAGGCAGCGCGCCCCTCGCTGAAGGCAGTGTCCAGCTCGAAGAGCAGTTCGTCGGGCACGAGTCCCAAAACATTTCGGACATGCTCGGCCCGGACTTGTTCATCCGTGAAGCAGAGGATCTGGTCGAACAGCGACTCGGCGTCCCGCAGAGAGCCTTCGGCGAATGTCGTGATGAGATGGATCGCTTCCGCTGTCGCCTCGCGCTTCAGATCGGCCGCGATGGCCGTGAGCTTGCGGGCGATCTCTGCCTGCGCAATGCGCTGCAAATCGAAGCGCTGGCAGCGGCTCACAATCGTAGGAAGAACTTTGTGCGGCTCGGTTGTCGCAAAAAAGAACTTGGCGCGCTCAGGCGGCTCTTCCAGAGTTTTTAGGAGAGCGTTGAATGCCTCCTTGGTGAGCATATGCACTTCGTCGATAATATAAATTTTGTATTTGCCATGGCTCGGCGCATAGCCGATCGTTTCATTGAGCTGCCGGATATCGTCGATGCCGCGGTTGGACGCACCGTCGATTTCTATGACGTCGAGCGACTGCCCGGAGAGGATCTCGAGACAGGATGGACATTGATTACAGGGCTCATGGTCTGTAGAGAGCGCCTGGCAATTCAATGCTTTGGCAAACAGCCTCGCAACGGTCGTTTTGCCGATGCCGCGCGAGCCGCAGAACAGATAGGCGTGGGCGACTCTTTCGAAACGCAAGGCGTTTTTCAGAGTTGTGATGATCGCCTCCTGGCCGATGACATCGGAAAAGGTCTGGGGGCGGTAGCGTCGGGCTAAAACAAGGTACTTCATTAAAATACAGATGGTTGTGTTTTTAAGCGCTATTTGTAGTATACTGTTTTTATTGTTTTCGCGTCCAGAAGGATGAGATTAATGAAAGACCAGCCATCCGCTCCAAATGTCGGTTTAATGCATTGGTTGTCGGTCAACGACCGCGGCTGGCGTCTGTTTATCTGTTTTGTCTGCACATTTTGTTTGGCCCTTTTTTTGCATTTTCGCGAAGTCAGGCTCGAGGTCCTCGAACTCAATACGGCCGCCAATCGCTACATCGTCGCTCAAACGGATTTTGAATTCCCCGATTATGAGAGTACGATCATTCTCAAGCAGCAGGCGATGCAGGATGTCGGGTTGCTCTTTCAACTGGATTCGAGGCAAATTCGCGAGGAGAGCCATGAGTTGGAAAATACTCTGATCCATACCAAGGATTGGCACTCTGCGGCTCCGGCCAGCACGTTCGAGGAGATGTATAAAGCGATTGACGAGATGGAATCTCTATTGCTTGAAGCTCGTTTTACCGACGCGCGAACGCTCCAGGTGATTAAAGAGCTATCGCTTCCTGACGCCTCCTATTACGAGTTTATCCCTGAAGGACCGGGCTTAGCGCATATTCTTCCCGATGAATTTTGGAGCATAGCGGCTTTGCGGATCGATCAGAGCGATGCATTTCATCCGGAAACGATTGCCTATGTCGTCAAGATGTTTCAGATCCAGAGCTGGGATTTGATGCAGGACACGGCTCAGGAGCGATTCATTCGGGGAGCGGTCAGTAAGACTGTGCCGGAGAAATTCACTCGCGTGCAAGCAGGGACTCGGCTGATCGAGCCGGGAGAAAGGATCGTCTCGCGCCATTTAACCATGATGCAGGCCATGAAACAGGCGATATCCGACAGCCGCAAGGTATGGGAGCTATTGCCCATCGTTTCGAGTCTTTTGCTGGCGCTGATTTTTGTCGCGATCAGCGGTCTGTATTTTCACCTTAGTCGGCAAACTTTTACGCGCTCGCTGCAGCAGTTATCTATGGTTGTTTGCATTGTGCTGCTGACTTTGTTTTTTGCAAAAATGACTGAATACGCGCTGATCAAGAGCGCCAGTCCTTTTTTCGAGAATGTCCGCTACCCGATCATCGCGCCGTTCGCGGCTAGTTTGATTTGCATTCTTCTTTCGCCCAATATTGCGTTATTCGCCGCTACGTTTATTTCGATCATTCTTTCTGTTAGCCTGGCGGTGGACCATAGCCGCTTTTTGCTCTTGAATCTGATCACTTCGATCCTCGTCATTCTCTTCGCGCGCCATTTGCGAAAGCGAAAGGAAGTGTTTGCGATCTATTTTAAAGCGTGGCTTGGCTCCATTCCCATTCTCTTTACTTTCACGCTGAGCGAAGGGCATCTTGGGAGTTTATTATTTATCAACGATGTCGCCGCATCGTTTTTCTTTCTGATGGCATCGTCCGTTCTCGTAGTGGGTCTATTGCCGGTTTTGGAGACTATTTTTCATGTCCTGACCGACATGACGTTGATGGAATATATGGATCCGTGCAGCCCGTTGCTTCAAAAGATGGCGATGGAAGCGCCGGGAACATATCAGCATTGCCTGGTTCTTGCCAATCTCGCCGAATCGTGCGCTGTTTCCATCGGAGCGAATGGACTGCTGTGCCGCGTTGCGACTCTCTATCATGATATCGGCAAGATTCCCAATCCGCAGTTTTATTCGGAAAATCAGCAATCTTCCGTCAATATCCATCAGCTCTTGACGCCCTATGAATCGGCGCAAGTCATTATTTCCCATGTCAGCGATGGCGAAGAGCTCGCCAGCCAGTATCATTTGCCGCAGTCTTTCATCGACGTGATCCGTCAGCACCATGGAACAACCCTGGTCTACTATTTTTATTGCAAGCAGCTCGAGCTGAAAGGAAATCGCAAAGATGACGTCGATCAATCCCAATTCCGTTATCCCGGTCCGAAGCCGCGCTCTAAAGAAGCGGCCATTATCATGATCTGCGATGCAGTCGAAGCCGCGTCGCGCTCATGGGAAGACGTCAGCGAATCAACGCTATTGAAAATGGTCGACCGGCTCGTTTCCGAAAAGGCTGAAGACGGCCAGTTCGATGAATGCAATATCACGTTCGAAGAGCTCAGCCGCGTCAAAGCCAAGCTCGTCAAGTCTCTCCTGTTAACTCATCACATCCGCGTCAAATATCCTCAGAAAGTTTAGCAATAAACATCTATTGCTATTAAATAATATTTATTTACGCTATGTTTTTAAATAACGTTTAATACGTATTAAGGAAATCATGATAAAAAAGACTGTTTGTTTAAATATGATCGTGAAAAATGAAAGTGCGGTCATTCAAAGATGTTTAGACTCAGTAAAAGAGATCATCGATTATTGGGTCATTGTAGATACGGGATCGACAGATGGAACCCAGGCGATCGTTCAGGACGTTCTAAAAGGGATTCCGGGGGAACTTCACGAGCGTCTCTGGGTCAATTTCGAGCACAACCGCAATGAAGCCCTGGCTCTGGCAAAGGATCATGGCGATTATTTTCTTTTTCTCGATGCCGATGATCGGCTCGTCTTTCGAGGCGAGATAAAATGGCCGGATCTTGTAGATGATTATTATCTCGCTGCCCATCGCCATGGCACCCGCATGGATCAGCGCATTTTGCTGGTTCATTCCCAACTCGATTGGAAGTGGGAGGGCATTGTTCATGAAGCCATCATGTGCCCGGAAGCTTTGCATGAAGCCGTTTTGGAGGATCCATATGTTCTCGCAACGCAGGAAGGATTCCGTTCAAAAAATCTGTTGGAAAAATTTTTATCCGACGCGCAAATTCTCGAACAGGCCATTCAGGATGATCCCACGAACAAGCGCTATGTCTTTCATCTGGCCGGATCGTACGCTGCTGCGGGAAATCTTGAGCGGGCTTTGAAGTATTTTAATCAGCGGATCGCTCTAGGCGATTCAACGCTCGAGGTTTTTTTCTCCCTGTATCAAAAGGCGGTGATCGAGCGGGAGCTGGGATTTCCAACCGAAGAGTTCATTCAGAGCTATATTCGCGCTTATTTATGTAGGCCGACGCGCGCCGAGCCATTTTTTTGCCTGGCGGATCATTATATGAAAAACGATTGCTATCTTTTGGGTTATCTGTTTTCAAAATGCGCTCTTATGATTTCCGATACGAAAGATTGTTTCAATAATCAGTTCGCTATCAATGATTATGGTCTTTTGTATCAGTTAGCCGAATGCGCCGGGCGCATTGGGAACTATCAGGAAGCGTACGAGGCGCTGAAACAGCTTTTGCTCGTTGAAAATCTTCCCTCAGATATTCGGGAAGCCAGCGAAAAAAACCTGGCTTTGCCTTTGTTTGATTCGTATCGGGGTTGATTGAATCATGGAAAAGAAAACGATTTGCTTGAATATGATCGTAAAAAATGAAAGCGCGGTCATTCGAAGATGTTTAGATTCCGTGAAAGGAATCATCGATTATTGGGTCATCGTTGATACGGGATCGGACGATGGAACGCAGGCGATCATTCAAGAATGCTTACAAGACATCCCAGGGGAACTCCATGAGCGTTCCTGGGTTAATTTTGCGCACAACCGCAATGAAGCTCTGGCCCTGGGGAAGGAGCGCGGAGACTATCTATTGTTTATCGACGCGGATGAATGGCTCGTCTATCGCGATGCCCTCCAGTTGCCCGAGCTGACGGAAGATTTTTACGCAGCCGCCTATCATCATGGGAGCAGCATCTCTCAGCGCGTGCTTTTCGTGAATGGCCGATTCGATTGGAAATGGGACGGCGTTATCCACGAATCGATCGATTGTCTCTTCGCTCACCGCGGCCATTTTTTGGAAGAGGCCTATATTCAGGCGACGCATGACGGCTTTCGATCAAAGGATTTGCAAAAGAAATATCTAATGGATGCGCAGGTGATGGAAGAGGCTCTTCAAAATGATCCTCAAAACACGCGATATATCTATCATCTCGCGGGGACGTACGAAGCGGCCAAAGAATATGAATTGGCTTTGAAATACTTCGATCAGCGCATCGCAATCAATGATTCCAATTTTGAAATTTATTACTCGCTCTATCGATTAGGAATTATTCAACAGCACCTCGGCATGCCGCCGGAGGTGTTTTTAAAGAGTTTTGTAAAAGCTTACCTTTTTCGGCCGACGCGCGCCGAACCGTTTTTTAGTTTAGCGAATTATTACATGGGTATTAAGTGTCACATTCTTGGTTATTTGTTTTCTAAAAGTGCGATTTCGATTTCAGACACAAACGATTTTTATTATAATCAGTTTAAAATAAATGAATATGGCCTTTATTATCAGCTGGCGGAATGCGCTGCTGCGATCGGAGAATTTCAGGAGGCGTACGAGGCCCTGAGACATCTTCTTGCGGTGGAGACGCTCCCGCCGGATATCCGGGAAGCCAGCGAAAAGAACATTGCATTGCCAGTTTTTGATCCGTTTCGCAATCAAATATATACCGAACATGCTTCGCAAATCGGTTTTCGGCGGCGTCGGCAGCCTCTGTCTTCGAGCCCGCCTGCATCGCCCAACTTATTCAAGTTGGGCTGCTTCGGCGCCAGCAAGCCTGGCTCGAATTCAGGGCGCCTTCTTGCCCAATTCCCGATTTTCGAATCACGTTCGGTATAAAAGGTATAATAATGGAAACGATTGGAATTGTTACTTATAAAGTCCCGGCTTTAAATCCGTGGGATCCCGATACAATTAATCGCGGGATTGCCGGCTCGGAAGAAGCTGTTATTTATGTTTCGCAAAAACTGGCCGCTTTGGGCTATCAGGTCATCGTGTTTGCTGATCCGCCGCGAGGATCGGTTCATTCTGCCGTGGGAGCGAATCCGCGTTTTATCGATCTCAATCAGATTCATCAATTTTCGATGGATATTGCTGTTTCCTGGCGCATGCCCGGGATTGGCAAAGAGCTAAAAAGGTGCGCGAAAAAGGTTTATCTTTGGCCAGAGGATACTTTGCATGAAAAAGTGCGCCCGGATCAGGTGTTCGCTTTCGACGATTGTTTGTGGGTGTCGCAATGGCAAAGAAAACAATGGATGTCCCTCACTCCGGAGTTTGCCCGATTTACTCGTTCGTTTGGGAATGCGATCAATCCCGAGGAATTTGGCCCTGCCCAGGAGCGAGAGAATCCCTATTCCTGCATTTATGGATCCAATTACGCCCGCGGCCTCGAGATCATGCTCAGGATCTGGCCGGCCGTCAAACAGCATTACCCAAAAGCGACTTTGGATATTTACTACGGATGGCAGCACTGGGGCTGTCTAGCGCCGGCCAAAGAAGCGTGGATGCGGAAGACACTTCCTGCACTGCAGGACGTCAAGGAACACGGACTGGTCGGGCATGCTGAGCTCAATCAGGCTTATAGCAATACCTCATTTTGGACCTATCCCTGCATCATGCCGGAAACGTTTTGCACATCGGGGATCCGCGCACAAATGGGCGGGGCGATTCCTGTCATCATCGAGGGCTCTGTGTTGTCCGAGACGGTGCGCCACGGATTTCGCTGTCAGAGGCCGGAAGACTATCTCGCAACTCTTTTGAAAGCGATGAGCCAGGCGGAGAAGATCCAGCTGGATGAGCGCCAGAAAATGCAAGAATTCGTTTTACAGGAGTATACCTGGGAAAAAATTGCGGCCGGATGGGCTGAAGTGTTTAAGAGTTAATAAATCATTAAATAAAAGGTGTTTATGAATCAAAAGTTAAATAAAATGACCAATACCCGTTACGGGAAAATGCTTTATAATCAAAACGATTATTTTATCGGAAAAAGTTTGGAAGAATATGGCGAATGGGCGCAGGCGGAATTGGAGTTTTTGACGCCCTACATTCCGGTCGGCGGCATTATCATGGATGTCGGGGCGTATATTGGCACGCATACTCTCTATTTCGCCGATGCGGTAGGACCCAATGGGATCGTCATCGCAATCGAACCGCAGCAAGTCATGTTTCAGCTGCTTTGCGCCAACGTCGCTCTCAACAATTTTCTCAATGTCCGCGCGTTCAATCTGGCGGTCGATGAGACAGCGGGGCTGGTTCAAATCAACGAAGTGGATTATCGGCACTCCAATAATTTTGGCGCAGTGGCGGTGAACCGCTTTGAAGGATATCCCGTCGAAGCGAGATCTTTGGATGATATTGCGATGCCGTCGCTGGATCTGATCAAAATTGATGTCGAGGGGCTGGAGCCCGAAGTGATCAATGGCGCAGCGCAGGCCATCCGCATGCATGAGCCGTTCGTATATATGGAATATAATCCGCATGATCAATCGCAGGATCTGGTCCAATTGATGCAGTCGATGGATTACGACGTCTACCAACATATATCGTCGGCATACAATCCCAGGAATTTTAAAAAGTGTAATGAGGATTGTTTTAATGGCTATACCGAGTCGAACATTTTTTGCGTTCCTAAAAGCAAGGGATTGATGATCGATTTACCATTGATGCCGGAGTAGGATTGATATGGCGCAACGACATAACCGGTTTACTGATACCCGCTATGGAAAGATGCTCTATAATCAAAACGATTATATTTTGGGCAAAAGCCTGGAGCAATATGGCGAATGGTCGCAGTCTGAAATGGATTTTCTGTCCGCTTATATCCCTTACGGTGGAGTGTGCATTGATGTAGGAGCCAATGTTGGCACTCATACGCTGTTCTTTGCGAATGCGGTGGGTCCCCAGGGAAGTGTGATCGCCTTTGAGCCGCAGCCCATCATATTTTATCTGCTATGCGCCAATATTGCTTTAAATGAGCATTTTCATGTCTCTGCCAGCAATGTTGCGATCAGCTCTTCGAGCGGCTTGATCCACTTCCCTTACGTGGATTATCAAAATCCATATAATTTTGGGCTTGTTGGGATGAGTGCGGAGGGAGGGTATCCGGTTCAGTCGCGCGCGCTGGATGATTATGGCTTCGCATCCATCGACCTCATTAAAATCGATGTCGAAGGCAGTGAGCCGGAAGTGATCATGGGAGCGGTGCGGTGCATTGAGAAATTTCAGCCGCTGATCTATTCGGAATATCATCCCACGGTCCACTCGCAAAATCTGGCTAAACTGATCCAGGAACTCGGTTACGACGTCTATCTGCATCATGCAGTCAGTTTTAATCCGGAAAATTTTAAAGGCGACCGGACCAATTTCCATGGAGATTACCAGGAGACGAATGTTTTTTGCGTACCGAAGAGCAAAAACCTGGCCGTCGATCTCCCTAAAATGGAGGAGTGGAAGTTTTTGTAAACCAAAAAGAATCCCAGGTCATTGGGCCTGGGATTCGTTCTTCCAGCTGAAAGATTCATGGAGGGATTTGATGAGGTCGTTCAGACGTTGATCGCAGCGGGCGATGCTGTCATCGACCTGCCGCTCGGGCGGATCGCACACTTCGGCATAGATCTTGATCTTGGGCTCCGTACCGGATGGCCGGATCACCAGCTTGCTTTGGTCATCGAGCCAGAAGCTCAGCACATCCGATACAGGTAAAGAGGAGAGCGGATGGGGTTTTAAATAATCGTCGAGGCGCACGACGTGGCGGCCCAGAATCTGGGTCGGTGGATTTTGGCGTAAATTTGTCATCACGGTTTGCATCTTTTCCATGCCTTGCGGGCTGTCGGCAAAGGCCAGCGTGAAAAGCGCTTGCCGATGAACGCCGTAGGTGCGGTACAAATCGTAAAGGCGGTCGATGAGCGTGCGGTTTTGATCTTTGGCCCACTGCGCGGCCTCGCTGAGAAGGCAGGCGGCGCCAATGGCGTCTTTATCGCGGACGAAGGTGCCAGCGAGATAGCCGTGCGACTCTTCGGCGCCGAACAAAAATTGCTGCTCTCTCTTGCTAGTTTCCCATTCGCGGATGAGCTCGGCGATATATTTAAAGCCGGTGAGAACATCGAAGCACTGGATGCCAAAATCTTCTGCGATTTTGCGGGCCATTTCGGTCGTTACGATGGTTTTGATGAAGGCGGCATTAGGCGGCAGCTCGCCTCTGGCCCTCATGAGAGATGCGATATGCGCGAGACAAAGACAAGCGATTTGATGGCCGTTCAGCCGTACGGCTTGGGAATGGTCGCGCACTACGACGCCGAGCCGATCGGCATCGGGATCGGTGGCGAGGAGCACATCGGCCCCTTCATTCATCAGCTGCTCGGTTCCGAGCAAAAGAGCGCATTCTTCCTCGGGATTGGGCGATACGGCGAACGGAAAGCGGCCATCGAGCGATTGTTGCTGTTCGACCAGGCGAGGGGGAAGAAAACCTCGCCGCTGGAGTGCGCGAGGGATTAGCCGCAGGCCGGTTCCATGCAAATTGGTGTAGATGATCTTCAATGACGGATTGTCGTGCAAGCGATAGTAGTGCAGGCGGTCCAGCTCGCAAAAGTACGCCTCGTCGATATGGCCGTTCACCCAATGAATCAGCGGATGAGTGATCGGGGCCAGACGGACTTGATCGGGGCTGTAGACGAGCCGCACTTCGGCGATGATGCCGTTGTCATGGGGAGGGACGACTTGGGCGCCATCGCTCCAAAATACTTTGTAGCCGTTGTACTGAGGCGGGTTATGCGATGCGGTGATCATGACGGCCGCCGAACATTTTTCATGGCGGCAGCCGAATGAGGCGAGGGGAGTCGGGCAGATGTCTTCTGTAATGAAGGCTTCGATGCCGTTGCCGGCGAGAACGCGCGCCGTTTCATCCGCAAAGAGACGCGAGTGGATCCGCACGTCGTAGCCGATAAAAACGCGCAGAGGAAGTTCTTGGGGCCGCTTAGCGAGATAGTTCGCCAGGCCTTGCGTTGCGAAGCGCACGGTATAGATATTTATCCGGTTTGTGCCGACGCCCATGATGCCGCGCATGCCGCCGGTGCCAAATGAAAGATCGCGGTAGAAAGCGTCGACGAGATCCGACGGTTTTTCTTTTTCCATGCGCAGGATCTGTGATTTGAACTCGGCATCGTATGGGCCGTTCAGCCATCGCTGGACGCGCTCTTGAACAGTGGGATCCATGAATGAACTATTTTTTTACTGAGTATAGTCGATGTCGTTATTCTGCTCGATGAGATTATCGATATATCTCATGCATTGCTGTGCGATTTTCGTGCCTTCGATGAGAGGAGCGTCGGGATGATTGATCCCTTCGCAATTCTGAGCCGCATCGCGCCAGTTTTCGGGCGTTTTTAAAGTGTGCAGCCACCACGGAAAGGCCTGGCACTGGATGGGCCGCGACTCGTAGGCAACGCAGCGGTTGTCTTTTAAAAAGATGCATTTGTCCGAGCCGGGAGCGTCGAGAAGGCACAGATGGCCGTCGACGATGCGGGTATAGCGGTCGATGAATTCCTGGATGGAAATATCGAGATGGCTGGAGAGGGAAAAGAGATCCTGTGGGGAAAGGTATACATAGCCATCCGATCCCGTGCAGCATTTACCGCATCCCGTGCATTTAAATCGGAGGCCTTCTTTGAACCACGGCTCGCTCATAATTCACGCCATTGAAAAGAGGATTGCTTGAATACCTGCCAGGATCGATCGTTCCAAAGGTATCCCGACACTTCGCAGCCCTCTTCATTCAGATCGATGAGATTCCAGGTGCTTTGGGGCTTTTGGATGGGGCAGCCTGCATCGAGGATGAGGGGGAGATTATTGGGTCTTAGATCGGCGATCATATGGCGATGGGTATGGCCGTGCAGATAGAGGCAGGCGTTGGGAAATTTTTCGAGAAGGGCGCGCAAGCGCTCGGCATTGATCAGGCGATGCAGCGATTGATCGTTTTCGAAGAACGGAAAGTGGTTCAGCACGAGGATTCGCTCATTCTTTGGCAGCGCTCGCAGCGCTTCTTCCAGATATTTTTCCACGGAAGCAGAAAAAAGGCCGTTGGAAGAGGTCAGAGAGGTGGGCGGCGCTGTGTCGAGAGCGATGCACCACCATCCTTTTTGCAGGCGGTGTACCTCGATCCCATGCTCAGGCAACGAAAAAAAGTTGAGGGGATGCTCGAGAGCGCGGCGCTGGTTTTGAAAGAAGCGGTAAAAGCGCAGGTTCCGCTGCGATCTTCGGGTATATTGGTCGTGGTTGCCGGGAATGAAGATCTTGCTCTGCGAGAACTGGTTGAAAAAATCTTTGGCTGCGATGAATTCTTTCGGCAAGCTTGTGCTGGTCAGATCCCCGCCGACCAGGATCAGATCTACTTTGAGTTTTTGAAAAAGATCGGGCAAAACCTGCATAGGTTCATGCGAATACCAGCTTCGGCGGAACAAGAACCAATTCGCCATGCCGGCCAGCCGCTTGGCGCAAAAACGCAGGGGATTCCATGTGGGCCTTGTGAAATGGACATCGGAGATTTGAACAATCCTCATTTACTCATTTTAACAAAAAGGGGAGTAAGGGGGCAACTGGGACTATTGGGAGCCATTCCCGATGTGCCTCTTCGACGATATTCGGGAATCTTTTCGACGATTTTACGCCCATTTTTCGAAGTCCATATAACTTAAGGAGATATTGGACTTCGAAAAATGGGGTAAACTCGTTCGAAAACATCCCGAATCTCCCCGAAGAGGCATATCGGGAATGGCTCATTGGGTATCCTCGATTCTTTTGGGGCGGTACTGCGGCTTTGATCATCGGTCGCTCCGCTTTTCTCGGGGCTGCCCACTACGTGGCGGCATGGTGGAGCTTCCTCTCGCGCCTGGTTCCTCGGCGTACATAGTACCCCTCGCTCACTCATGCGGCGCGCCCGTCCCTCATCGGGGTTCCGCTTCAATATCAACCACTTCTGATTGACCAACAATGTGCATTAAAAAAACACTTACAACTCGACTTTGTACATTTTTAGGACCGAAGGCCTCGATGGATTTGCCCTCTGAGGCGTTAATTTAATAAGGAAGGGGTTGACTATCCCCTTCCTTATTAAATTAACGCCTAGTTCGACCAGAGGTCGAACGTCAGAGGGCAAATAGGCGAGGCAGGCGGCCCTAAAAATGTACAAAATCGAGTTACAATGGTAAATTAATGTTTGAGAATAATTGTTGTTTTATTGTATAATAATTAATAAATAAGAGGTTTGTATGTCAGCAAGTTCTGCGATAGGAGCGAGCGGTTTGGGTTCTTCGCCGGCTCACACCGATCAGAAGCCAACCGCGCTGGAACAGTGTGTTGCTCGAGTTAAGTTAGCGGTCAAACAGGTTCAATGGAGCCACCTCAGTTGCTCTATTACACTCGAAGCAGCTAAATATCCTGTGGTGACAAATTGCAATCATTTATTTGACGGAGCTGCAATCCAAGAATGGATGAGTCAGAGCAGGGATCCAAAATGTCCTTTATGTAGAACGGATTTGACTGTTGTGACTCCCCTTGAGGAACTGCAAGAATCAGATGAAGGGCGGCTGTCAAAACTCCTTCAATTGAATGAGCCGCAAATAGCCACACTGAGCTGCCTGGATACAAGTTTACGTCAGATTCAGGATGGAGAAATTCAAGAGGCAATCAATACCTTAGAATTATGCAAACCGGAAATCTTGGACGTCAGTTCGTTAGTCGTGGGACTTAAATTCCAATTCTGTCCGTCTTCTGAAAATGTTGAGTTGGCTATGGCTTGTGCATTAAAACAAGAAAATCCCGATGACCGCATTTTCATCTATCAGCAAGTGATTGCACATGCTTCTTGCCGATTGGATGCATATCAAGAATTAATCTTGTTAACCAAAGATCCAAAAGAAAAAAGGGCACTTCGGTTACAAGCGGCCGATTTGGCGCGCGATGCCGGGAAGTTTGAATTGGAAACGAGTTTTCGTAAAGAGGCAGAAATTCCTCTAGTATCCACTGTGATCTCTAAAGATGAATGGGCTGCTGCCGCAACAATCAATCTGCGTATCCGTCTAATCTAGTACACCGTTTCATCAAAATCTTGCCACTGGAGTTGCCTCGACTTTGTACATTTTTAGGGCCGCCTGCCTCGCCTATTTGCCCTCTGTCGTTCGACCTTTGGTCGAACTAGGAGTTAATTTAAGAAGGAAGGGGATAGTCAACCCCTTCCTTCTTAAATTAATTCCTCAGAGGGCAAATATTTCGAGGCCTTCGGCCCTAAAAATGTATAAAGTCGAGCGCAGGGAAAAACGACTCATTGGGAATGCCTGGATTACCGCCGAGGTTTTTTTTCCTTTGGCTTTGCGCCCACTTTTGGCCGTGGATGAGAGAGGCGGTCGAATATTGGCACGCGGTGTTTCATCTCCTGGTTGCGCTCCTGATCGGAAGGGTGGGTGGGTGTGCGAGCTAATGTTTCTTTTTTCATTTTCGCTTTGAACTGTTTCCGGAGCTGTTCTTTAGGTCGTTCAATTTGAATGGCTTGAACAATCAATTCCTCGGCGGAACTCTCCAATTCAGTTTCCATCTCTCGATGTTCTGAACGAATGACTCGGCGATTGAGCTTCTTCATGTGATGGGGAAGGTCTTTCATAGGCACCTCTAATTGTAATGTTATAATTTGTTGAAAATAGTTTCAACATTTATTTGACAATTGATTTAAAGCGCTTCAAAACTCCTTTTGTTGTGATAAAAAAATTCCATTTTTGTTCGCGCAACCTAAGTCCTTTAAAATTCGGGAGCCAGTGCGGTGGGCAGATGATCTCGCCGCGATGCCAACCCGGGCGCCACATGCGCATATTTTGTCTTTGGGCGCCGATGATAAGATGGGGAATCGACAGATAAGAGGCCAGGTGGCCGGGACCCGAGTCATTGCCGATAAAAAAACCGGATTCGTAAATCGTTGAAGCCAAATCTTCTAGTGTGGAAAAGAGGGGCGGCTCTATTTCAGGCCAATCGGCCCTTTCTTCGGGGGAGAGGATAAAGACAGGCTGGTATCCCTCTTCTTGCAAAAGCTTCGAGAGCTGGAGGAATTTGTGTTTGGGCCAATTTTTGTCCGGGCAGCTGCTGGTCGGGTGGATGATGACTCTCAGCATGTTTTTGCGATGGATGAGGCCCGAGAGCGGCTTCAGACCGTTGTTCATGCTGACGATTGAGCCGAACAGGGTTTGAGTGCCCAGGCAGGTATTGTCGACCATGGTTTGATTCTCATTGAAGGGAAAATCGAATCCGGCGAGAAGATTGCCATGTTTCGAGCTTTGATAGGTTGGATAGAAAATGTAAACGGGGATATTTGCGCGTCTGAGCAAGGCGATTTTTTTGGCTTTGGGAGTGTTGTCGTATTGGAGCAAAACAGAGTCAAATGAGGAGAGCGTTTGCTTCCAATCATCGGGCGGCAAACGATATTCGCCGTCCTCGAGCCAGCGGCCAAAGCTAGGCAAATGACGACTGAAGGTCGTCACTCGATTTCCGAGTCTAAGCAAATGATGAGAGGCGATGAGCATGATCAGCCCATCGCCCATTCCCGTTGCCGGGACAACAGCGATGTTACTCATCCGACGCATTGACGATGAGCGCTTCCGACAGCAGAATCACGCCGGCCATCGAAACAGCATGAGAAACGCTATTCTTGACGACTTTCGACGGATCAAGAACGCCTGCTTTCAAAAGATCTTCGACTTTCTCAGTCATCGCGTTGAAGCCCATCGTCTTTGAGCCGCTCAGCACTTCTTCGAGCATGAGAGAGCCGTCAAATCCTGTATTGGAGGCGATCTGTCGGAAGGGCGCTTCGCAGGCCTGGCGCAGGATTTCGGCGCCGATCTGCTCTTCCTGGCTCAGCTTGAGATCGCAACAGGCTCTGCTGGCGCGCAGCAGGGCCATTCCGCCGCCGATGACGATCCCTTCTTCCAGGGCCGCACGGGTGGCGTTGAGGCTGTCTTCGAAAATCTGCTTGCGCTTTTTCATTTCCGACTCGGTGGGAGCGCCGATTTTAATCAGTGCGACGCCGCCGGACAGCTTTGCTTTGCGCTCGTCCAGTTTTTCGCGATCGTACTGATTTTGCGTTTTTTTCAACTCATTTTCGATTTGCGCGATGCGCGCCTTGATTTCCTTTGCCCCTCCTTTGCCGCCCACGATCGTTGTCTTGTCTTTTGTGATCGTGATCTGGTCGGCTGTCCCGAGAACATCGAGGGTGGCTGTTTTCAGTTGCAGTCCCTTTTCTTCCGTCACAAATGTGGCGCCGGTCAAAATGGCGATATCTTCCAGAAGCGCTTTTCGCCGATCGCCGAATCCAGGCGCCTTGACGGCCGCGATCTTGAGCGTGCCGCGCAGTTTATTGACGACGAGGGTTGAAAGAGCGTCTCCTTCGATATCTTCCGAGATGATGAGCAGCTCGTGTCCCGATGCAGCCGTTGCCTGCAACAGGGGCAATAATTCCTGGATCGACGAGATTTTCTTGTCGGTGACGAGAATGCGGGGATTGGCCATTTCGATCGACAGACGTTCCATATTGGTGCAGAAATAGGGGCTCAGATAGCCGCGCTCGAATTGCATGCCTTCGACCATTTCGATCGCCGTATCCGTTCCTTTGCCCTCTTCAATGGCAACGACGCCGGTTTTACCGACTTTTTCAAAACACTGGGCGATCAGATCGCCGACTTCGCGATCACCTGACGCCGAGACGGCGGCGATATTGCAAGTGTCTTGCGTGTTTTTTACCGCAATGGCCATCGCGTCGATTTCTTTGAGGATTTTTTCCAGCGCTTTGTCCATGCCCCGCTTGATCGAGGTGGGATTGGCTCCGGAGGCGATGTTTTTTAATCCGGCGCGAACCAGGGCGCGGAAAAGGATGATGCCCGTCGTTGTGCCGTCGCCGGATCGCTCCTTGATTTTGGCGGCCAGCTCTTTTCCCATCGACACGCCCATGTTGGCGAAGGGGTCTTTGAGCTCGACATCTTTGGCGATCGAGTTTCCGTCGCTGGTGATTTGCGGCGATCCCCAGGAAGCCTGCAGGCCGACGTTGCGCCCGCGCGGTCCCAGAGTGATGGCCACGACATCGGCCAGTTGGTCGATCCCTTCTCGCAGCTTATTGCGCGCATCTTCTTCAAAAATGATTTCCTTGGCTTTTTCACTCATGGGTTTCCTCCAAACATTTGTTGGCAGCGCAATTTACTCCAAAAAAAGAAATTTCGCAAGGAGACAACGCTAAAAATCGATGCCTATGTCATGTATGATGGATCTGCCGATAGACGTCGCGCTTGGGCACATTCTTCATGTGCGCAGCGGCTTTGATCGCCTCTTTGAGAGAAAGGCCATGCAACTCCTGCAGCAGTGAGACCAGTTCTTCGACGGCCATTTCAACATCAGGGGGTTTCCCTTCTTCGATGAGGAGGATGATTTCCCCGCGCGGCTCATGGGCTTCGAAGTGGGCGGAAAGCTCGGCGGCCGTGCCGCGTCGGCATTCTTCAAAAGTTTTCGTCAGCTCGCGGGCAACCGCAATCTTGCGCGTAGGATCGAGGCTTTCGATGATCTTCAAGGTATCAATCAGCCGTTGCGGGCTTTCAAAAGCGATCGTGGTCCCTGAATAAAAGAGTGCGCGGCGCAAGGCTTCATTCAGTGGACCTGTTTCGCGCGGCAAAAAGCCGATGAACTGAAACCGCGCCGTGTTGAATCCTGATAGTTGTAGAGCCATGATCAAACTGCAGGGCCCCGGTATCGCCGTGATCGCCAGATTCCGCTGAATGCATTCTTGTACCAGAGAAAGCCCGGGATCGGAGATGAGAGGGGAGCCGGCATCGGAAATCAGTGCGATCTGGCGCCCCTGCTCCAGATCCTGCAGAATGCGCTCCTGCTGTTTTTTTTCATTGAACTGGTGGAAGGAATAGAGGGTCTTGTCAATTCCATAGTGGCGCAGCAAAATCTGGCTATGGCGCGTATCTTCGCACAATATCCAGTCGCACGCGCGCAGCGTATCGAGGGCGCGCTGGCTGATGTCGGCGAGGTGGCCGATGGGGGTTGAAATAATAAATAACATTGAATACTAACCGTTTAGAAAAGGTGGCACTCAGATTTGAACTGAGGATGGGGGCTTTGCAGGCCCCTGCCTTACCGCTTGGCTATGCCACCAAATGAGTATCAATTATGCGGCAAAAGAGCGTTATGGGTCAATCGCCAGGATTTTCGAGCCATTCCCGATGTGCCTTTTTACAATGGCCTCAATTTCCAAAAAGAGCTATATAGTTACCTGATCTTGCATCGGAGGAGACATGAGAGGCGTTTTAGTGCGCGATATCGCCCGCCATCTCGGGGTGTTTTGTGAGAGCGAGTTGCAAATATCAGGTTACCAGGTGGACAGCCGTTTGGTTCAGCCGGGTGAGTTGTTTTTTGCCCTGAAAGGTGAAAAAAACGACGGCCACGACTTTTTAGGCGAGGCGGCCCAGAAGGGGGCGGTCGGAGCGATCGTATCGAAAGGCTATCCGGGGTCGGTGGGCGGACTGGTTTTATTGGGCGTGGAAGATGTGCAGGGCTCGTTAGAGCAGCTGGCCCGCCACAGCATCGAAGAAAAACCGGCGCCGATTCTGGGGGTCACCGGGTCGGTGGGTAAGACAACGACTAAAGAGTTCCTGGCGACTCTCCTTGAGGGAAAATTCAGGGTCGGCAAAAGTCCGGCGAGTTATAATTCGCGAGTGACCTTTCCATTGAACCTTTTGAACCGCACGGGCGATGAACAGGTACTCGTGCTGGAAATGGGAATGAGCATGCCAGGCGAAATCGCCAAGCTCGTCGAGATCGCCGCACCGGATATCGCTGTTCTCACCAAAGTAGCCCTATCTCATGCCATGAATTTTCCCGACGGACTGGCTGGAATCGCTCGGGCCAAGGGAGAGATCTTTTCCCAGACGAAGACCAAGACGGCCATACTCGATCTGGAGTGTTTGCAATATCCCGATATGGTGAGCAGTATCCAGGCTGAAAAAGTCACGTTTTCCACGCAAGACGCCGCCGCCGATTACTTTCTATCTTTCGCCGAAGGGCGCTATCGCATGGATGAGCGCGGCGTAAGGGCTTTTGAATTTGATCTGCCGTTCAAGGCCGGCCATTTGCTCCATAACTTTACCGCGGCGGTCGCCGCTGCCCGGCAGATGGGGATGCAATGGGAAGAGATCGAGCGCCAGATTCCGCGCCTCCATTTGCCTAAAATGCGCTTTGAGCAGTTTGAAAAATCCGGCGTCTGGTTCATCAACGACGCCTATAATGCCAATCCGGCTTCGATGCGGGCCGCTCTGGAGAATTTGCCTGAGCCGAAAGAGGGCGGCAAACGCATTGCTGTTCTGGCAACGATGAAAGAGTTGGGGTCGTTTTCGAAAGAAGCGCATGAAGAGATCGGGCGTTTGGCGCAAAAAAGGATTGATGTCTTGCTTTGCCTGGGTGAAGAGGCCGCGCCACTGTGCGAAACATATCGCGAGTCCATGAAGCCGGCGGAGCTCTATTACGAGCATCAAACGCTAGCCGAAAAATTAAATGAGATCATGCGTCCGGGCGACGTGGTTTTGATGAAGGGCTCGCGCAGCATGCAACTGGAAAAATTACTGGAGATGATCCATGTTGCTGCTCCTTGTTGATTTTTTGCACAGCGCGTTCGGCCTGAAGCTGCCCATGGTGTTTACCTATTTTTCAACGCGCATGCTTCTCGCCGCGGTAACGTCGCTGGTTTTGTCGATTTATCTCGGTCCGCGCTTCATTAAGAAGCTCTATGAGTGGAAAATCGGCCAGTCGATCCGGAGCGTCGAAGAGTGCCCTCTTCTGGCCGAGCTGCACGGCAAGAAAAAAGATACGCCGACGATGGGCGGCCTTCTGATTCTTTTTTCGTGCATCGTCGCGCTGTTTTTATGGATGGATCTGGAAAACGTTTTTACCTGGATTCTTCTTTTGACGAGTCTGTTTTTGGGTGTGCTGGGAGCCGCGGACGATTATTTAAAGCTGCGCTATAAAAACAGCAAGGGGCTCAACGCGCGGCGCAAGATGATTTGCCAGATTGTTTTTTCAGCAGGCATTGCCGCGTATCTGCTCTTTCCGCCGATCACCGAGGCATTGTCCGGCAAAACAATTTTTAAGGCGCCGACGGCCAAAGAGCAGATCATGAAGTATCGCGATAAGGCCACGACAGTGATACTGTCGACGCAAGAATATATGGCGCGGTTCTATTTGCCGTTTTTAAAGGATCCCGCGGTACATCTCGACGGATGGCTCCGGCTGATATCATTTTTCATGATCATTATTGTCATCACGGGGGCGTCGAACGCGGTGAATCTGACCGATGGGCTGGACGGCTTGGCGGCGGGCTGTATTCTCATGGTATCGCTCGTCTTTGGCCTATTCGCCTTTTTGTCGAACCATATTGATCTCGCCCGTTATCTGAACATTTTATATATCGAGGGCAGCGGCGAGATCGCTGTGTATTTGTTTGCTCTCGCAGGGGCATGCCTCGGATTTATGTGGTTCAACGGCTATCCTGCGCAAGTGTTCATGGGCGATACGGGGTCGCTGGCGCTCGGCGGGATCATTGGAGTTTCTTCCGTGCTCTTGCGCCGCGAGGTATTGCTCGCGATCGCGGGCGGGATTTTTGTCGTGGAAGCGATGTCTGTGATTTTGCAGGTATTGAGCTATCGCTATCGCAATAAAAAGCGCATCTTTTTATGCGCCCCGCTGCACCACCATTTTGAGTATAAAGGATGGCCGGAGACGAAAGTTGTGTTGCGGTTCTGGATCATTAGCCTGCTTTTCGCCATAATGAGCGTTGCATCTTTGAAGTTTCAATGAATAAAAAAGCGATCGTCATTGGTCTCGGAGTCAGTGGGCGCTCTTGCGTAGAGCTGCTCTTTGCGGAAAAAAAATCCGTTCTGGCCCTCGATAAAAATGCCGGTGCGCTCATGAGCGATCCCAATGTCAAAACGCTTTTGAGCCGCGGTCTCGAGCTGGATACAGATCAGAAACAAGTAGACTGGAGCCAGATCGATCAGGTGGTCATTTCTCCCGGCATCGCTTTGACGCACCCCGTCGCTGCCCAGGCTCTGGTGAAAAAAATCGAAGTGATCGGGGAGATCGAGCTGGCATTCCGCCGCTTGCAAAATCCCTGCATCGGCGTGACGGGAACGAACGGGAAAACAACCGTTGTGCTGCTGATCTGCCATATTTTGCGTATGGCCGGGATGAAAGCGCAGTCGCTGGGTAATATTGGTACGAGTCTCAGCTCGTATGCCCTATCGCCGGATCCGAATGAGATTTTGGTTGTCGAATTGAGCTCATTTCAACTGGAGACCATCGAAAAAAAATGCCTTGACGCCGCTTTCATTTTAAACATTACTCCGGATCATCTCGATCGCTACGCCGGCATGGATGAATACGCCCGGGCCAAATGCAAAATCGAAAGTTGTTTGAAAGAAGGCGGGGAGATGTGGGTTTCGAAGCAGACGGCGCACGATTTTGGACATTGGCTTCATCGAGCCAAAATCATTGATGATAGAGGCTCCTTTGAAAACAGCGCCATTGCCACGATTTCTCCGATGAGGTATATCCAATTGGGTGTACCTGAAAGGCAAAACATCCAGGCAGCTGAACTCGCTTGCCGACGATTTGGTGTGAATGAGGCGCAGTTTTGGCGCGGATTGGAGACGTTCCGCAAGCCCAAGCACCGGATCGAATATGTCGGCGAGTGGAATGGGATCACATTTTACAATGACAGCAAGGCGACGAATATCGATTCTGTCATGCATGCCGTAGGATTGTTTGAAGGGCCGATCATTTTACTGGCGGGCGGCGTCCACAAGGGGTGGTCGTACCGGCCCTGGATCGAGTCTTTTCAGGGGAAAGTCACCCGGGTGGTGGCTTTCGGACAGGCAGCGGCAGTGATCGAAGAGGATCTGAAAAATGATCTGATCGTCGATCGCGTTGAGACGCTGACTCAGGCCGTCAGGACGGCTGTCCAGAATGCGGGGCCTAAAACAGCTATTTTACTTTCGCCCGGATGTTCGAGTTTTGATCAGTTTCGCAACTACGAGCACCGGGGCAATGAATTTAAGCGCATCATCGAGGAAAAATTATGGATCGAAAAAAAACGATCTTGATTGCGGTCTTGATCAACGCAGGGCTGTTGGCCTTGTTATTTATCGTAGCTCTTCATCATGAAGAGGCTCCCAAAAGCGTCGAAGTGGCGCAAGCGGCTCTGGAGCCAAAACCTTTGTTCAATGACGCTCCTCTGCTGACGGACGCGCCGCTGGCACAAAACGTTGGGGATGGTGCGAGCATCGATATGTCGGCTTCGCAGCTGGCAGCAAATCCGCTGCCGCTGGCGCCCAACGCGACAGCTGAAATTGTGCATCAGCTGCCTCCTTTGGCCTCTCAGCTAGAAGCTGCCGCGCCTCTGGCCGCGGCCCCAGCGCCTGCGGCTCCTGCGCGCGTGCTCGAGGTGAAAGTGAAAAAGGGCGATTCGTTGGAAAAAATCGCCAAAGCGCATCGGACGAGCGTCGATGAGATCATCCGGCTCAATCAACTGCCGAGCAGCTTTTTGCGTATCGGCCAAGTGTTGAAATTGCCGGGTGAAAGAATCGCTCATGGTGCCAAAGCGCCGAAAACGCTCGTGGCCGAAAGGCACTCCATCGATGGCCAGCCAGAATATTACACCGTGAAAGTCGGAGACAATCCGTGGACCATTGCGATGAAGCACCACATGAAAGTCGACGAGTTGTTGAAGGTGAATAATCTGAACGAAGAAAAAGCACGCCGTCTAAAACCCGGCGACCGCCTGCGCATCCGCTAGGGATATTCATGAATCGAGCGGCTGTTTGGCTCATCATTTGCGTTTCACTGCTTTTTTCGATCGGCCTTCTCATGGTTTTCAATACCACGTCGGCCGAAATCATCGACCGCTCGCTCGACATTAGCACCCATGGAGCCCTATTCAAGCAGATCACTTATGGTCTGATCGGATTGGGCGTGGGTCTTCTCATCTATTCCTATGGCCATCAATGGCTGCTGCGATGGAGCACTCCCATGCTGATCGCCTGCACTGTTTTGCTCATTTTGGTGTTTGTGCCCAGGATTGGTCAGACGATCAATGGCGCGCATCGATGGATCGGCATTGGAGGTTTTACCTTCCAGCCATCGGAATGTGTTAAAATCCTGATTCCATTGGTCTTTATCCGCTGGGTGCTGCAACAGACGGAGCCCATCGAGTTCAAGCCCTTTTTGAAAGCCTTGGGTCTATTATCGATTCCGATCGGCCTGATATTATTGGAGCCGGACAATGGGACGACGTTGATTATTTTTGCCTGTTTGGTCGTGCTCTTTTTGCTGACGCGAATCCGGTGGGTTTATTGGGCTCTGCCCTTGATCGCGCTCTTGAGCGTTGGCGTCATCGCCGCCTCCCAAATGCCGCATGTCCACGACCGCATCCACATCTATCTTCATCCGGAACTCGACATCCGGGGCAAAGGCCATCAGCCTCACCAGGCCAAGATCGCTGCCGGTTCGGGTCAGTTGATGGGGCTGGGATTGGGCCAAAGCCTGCAGAAACTCAATTATCTTCCTGAAGCCCGCAGCGATTACATCGCGGCGATCTATGCCGAAGAGTGCGGTTTTGTCGGCATTCTTGCTCTGATCGCGCTCTATATGACGTTTACATTTGCCGGATTTTTTATCGCGCTTCGCGCTCAGGATCGCGGCAGCTTTATGATCGCGGCCATATTAACGTTTTTGATTTCCATCCAGGCATTTGTGAATTTGGGCGTTGTGTCGGGATTGCTGCCCAGCAAGGGGATGACTTTGCCTTTCTTTTCGCAAGGCGGCAGCTCGCTCATCATGAACATCGCCGCGCTCTTTGTCTTGCTCGATATCGCAAGGCACCCGAAAAAACTTTCTGAGACCTTATAACAGCGAAAAACGAGAAAATCTTTTCGCGCGCATCGCGCCTCTGTGGTTTTTTTTCGCGTGTTGAGCGGGAGCTACAGAAACTCTCTCAGCAAATCCCGCTTTAAATTTTTCGTATAGATAGATACAATCGATTCTCAAAAAAAAATTCGCAAAGAACAATTTGGATGTACCTGCACCAGGAATTAACACATAAGATCATTGCTGCGGCCATAGAAGTGCATTAACTTCCTGTTCTTAAGCAAGGAATTCATCGTTGTATTTTAAGCCTTTCCAATGCCCCGATTCATTCACATGCTGATTAAAATTTTTGGAAAACGCTGAGTTTAAAAGAACTGAGACGCCGAGACGCTGAGAAAGAAAGAAAAATGCATAAGAGTGAGGGATACAAGCCGCCCATGTTTGCAAATGCATGCATGCGAAGCTGCGAAACTTTTAAGAAAGAAGGGGCACTTGAAAACCTGGCGTTAATTAGCCCCCTTTCTTTCTTAAAAGTTTCGCAGCTTCGCATGAAGAGCTTCGCTCAACATGGGCGGCCTCAGCGCCTCGGCGTCTCAGTTCTTTTAAACTCAGCGTTATTCTCTAATAACCTCTGAAGAGAAAACCTGTTATGAAATACCAGCCACACTCGAGAGAAAAAAAGACTCTTTGAAGAACTCCCTCCTAAAGGAAGGATATTCTTCGACAGCTAATGGCGGGCGCTTAAAAGCGCCCGATAAAATAAATAGCTCGGCTTACCCGCCCCTGAAGGAGCGGGATTGCGCTTCGAGCAAGCTGTTCAAAAATATTCTCACCTTTTCGGCGAAGCCGATTTTTCGCGGCTCCCGCTTCCAGCGGGAGCTACATAAACTCTCTACTGGTTCTTGAACTCGAGACGAAAAAGAGTTAATGTCATTCTAAACACTTTTTTTCACCATGAAAATACTTATTGCCGCGGGTGGCAGCGGCGGCCATTTGCTGCCGGCGCAGCAGCTCGCTGATGAGCTGCAAAAAAACGGAGAGGTTCTTTTTGCCGGACATCGGTTGGAGCGATCTCCTTTTTTTGATCAGAAGCGATTTCGCTTTCAATCGGTGGCGGCAGCGCCTCTTCGATGGTCGCCAAGAGGATTATTGGCTTTTTTTTCTGCTGCGATTCGAGGGGTTTTCCAAAGCTTACAATTGATCCGGCAATTTCAGCCCGATGTCGTCGTTGGGTTTGGCAGTTTTCATGTATTTCCCGTGCTCTGCGCCGCTGTCCTCATGCGCCGCCGCCTCGTTTTGTTTGAAGCGAACTGTTTGATGGGCAAAGTGAATCGTCTTTTTGCCGCTCGCGCAACAATTGTCGCATCCCAGTTTCCATTGTCTCGCGAGCCAATGAACGCACATTTAGTTCCGCTTCTTCCATGGAAAACGCCACCTGCGCCAATGGAAAAAAGTCAAGCTCGTGTCCTGTTGGGTCTCGATAGCAATAGGCAGACTGTTTTGATTTTCGGCGGCTCGCAGGGGTCGGCCTTTTTAAATCAAATGATCCCTGCACAATTGCCTACGACTGCTCAGGCCATTCATCTCGCAGGAAATGATGAACAGGCCATCGTTACCGCCGAGCGCTACCGTCAGGCAGGCATTTTGGCCGTCGTCAAACCCTTCGAATCGAATATGGAGCTCGTTTACAGCGCTGCTGATTGGGCGATTTGCCGCAGCGGGGCGGGGAGTGTGGCTGAACTCATTCGACACAAGCTGCCGGCCCTGCTGATCCCGTTTCCTTTTGCGACGGACGATCACCAGCGCATCAATGCCGAGTTCTTGGCGAAAAAGATTTTCGGAGCCACAATGTTGAATGAGAGTGCGGCAAATGCGGAAACGATCTCTCAGGCGATTATGCATTTGCTCAAAGAGTCGGATTCAATGAGAGAGGCGCTATTGGGCCTTTGTAAACATTGCGATGGAAGGATGAGCCTGAGCGAGCAGATCGTAAAAATGGGTCAACACACATGACGTATCATTTTATTGGCATGGGCGGAATCGGAATGAGCGCGCTCGCGCGGATATTGCTTCAGCAGGGGCAAAAAGTACAGGGAAGCGATATCAAAAAGAGCGCGCTGCTCGATCAGCTCCAACGCGAGGGCGCTCAGGTGCAGATCGGCCATACTGCAGTGGCTCTGCAGAGCGGCGATACGGTCATCTATAGTACGGACATCAATCAGGAAAATGTCGAGCTCCAAAAGGCGAAGGATCTTAAACTGATTGTTTTACATCGATCGGATCTCTTGGACCGCCTGATGGAAAATCAAAAGCCGTTATTAGTCACAGGTACTCATGGCAAGACGACCACGACAGCTCTTTTGGCGGCCGTTTTGATCGAAGCGAAGCTCGACCCGACATTCGTTGTCGGCGGCATCATGCGCTCGCTCGACACGAATGGCCGAGCAGGCCTTGGGCCTTATTTCGTCGCCGAAGCCGACGAAAGCGATGGATCGTTTTTAAAAACGCCCTCATTTGGCGCGATCGTCACCAATTTGGAAAAAGAACATCTCGGATATTGGAAGACGCATGAGAACCTGAGCGACGGATTTCGAAAATTCTTCGCCCAAGTTAAAAATCACTCCCATCTGTTTTGGTGTTATGATGATCCGGGTTTGCGGTCATTGGAGCCGCCGGGAGCATCATACGGATTTTCAAATGACGCCGAATGCCGCATTGAGGCATTCACACAAAGTGAAAAGGGCATTCGTTTTGATCTGACTATCAAAAACAAGCGCTACTCGCGGATTGAAGTTGCCCTGTACGGCCGCCACAACGCGCTCAATGCTGCGGCGGTCTTTGCGCTGGCCATGTCATTAAAACTCAGCGAAGAGGCCGTGCGCCGCGCTTTGGAGTCATTCGGTGGAACGGCCCGCCGGCTTGAATTGGTCGGCGAGATGCAAAAAATTCAGGTGTATGATGACTACGGCCATCATCCAACGGAAATCAGCGTGACTCTGAGCGCCCTGCGCGATCGCGTGCGCGAGAGGCGTCTGGTCGTGATCGTCCAGCCCCATCGCTTTACGCGCGTGCGCGACATGTTTGAGGAGTTTTTACAATGCTTTGTTGAGGCGGATGAATTGATCTTGACCGACATCTATTCTGCCGGCGAACCCCCGATTGAGGGAATCACTTCCGCGGCTCTATATACGCGCCTGAGAGAAAAAATGGGTCCGCGGGTGCGCTTTTTTCCCCGCCAACATTTGGAAAGCGGCGTGGCTGCTCTGCTTCGTCCAGGCGATGCCGTGATTACAATCGGGGCAGGAGATATTACGACGACGGGAAAAATCCTTTTGAACCTGATTGCCGAGCATCCTCCGAAGCTGACTGTAGGAGTGCTTTTCGGCGGGACGTCTTCGGAGCACGAGATTTCTCTTCTATCGGCTCGTAATATTGTCGTCGCGCTTGATCCTTCATTATATTTTGTGAAATTGTTTGGCATTACCAAAGACGGGGCGTGGATCAGCGGCGATGACGCCTTCAAGAAGATTGATCAAAAAATGCGTATAGGCAGGGATGTCTTAATTTCTCCGGCTATCCTGGAAGAGCTGAATCAATGCGATGTATGCATTCCTGTTTTTCATGGTCCGCAAGGCGAGGACGGAATGATTCAGGGGATGCTTGATACACTGGATATTCCCTATGCGGGATGCGATTACCGCGCCGGAGCGATCTGCATGCATAAAGCCTGGACCAAGCACGTCGCCATGATCAATGGCGTCCCGACGGCTCCCTATGTCGAGGGCAATGCCGCTTCCTGGCGGCGCAATCCCGATCAATTGCTGGGTAAAATTGCGCAAAATCTGACCTACCCGCTATGGGTCAAGCCGGTTCATTTGGGATCGAGCATTGGCGTGAGCCGTGTAGAGAACTGGCAGGAGCTGAAAACGGCAGTGGAAAAAGCATTCCAGTTAGACGATTGTATCATTGTAGAAAAAGAGATCGCGGGCCGGCAGATCGAGTTCGCAGTACTCGGCAATGAATATATCCGCATTGGCGCTCCCGGCGAAATTCTCAACCACGGACAGTTTTACGACTACGATAAAAAGTATGGCCCGCAGGCGATGAAGGGCCAAACTCCCGCGGATTTGACGGGAGTTCAGCAGCAGATCGGCCGGGAACTCGCTACCCGGATGTATGAATCGTGCGGCTGCAAGGGGTTGGCCCGCGTCGATTTTTTCCTCGATGCAAATGGCCACTACTGGCTCAATGAAATCAATCCATTTCCCGGATTTACAGCAAACAGCCTCTATCCGAAAATGTGGGAAGCAGCCGGATTGACGCAGCGCCAGCAGTGCGATGAGTTGGTCATTCTGTCCCTGCAGCGCCACCGCCGCTTGGCCGAAATTCGGGGTAAATGATGGCGCAGTGGACGTACCGGCAGGCCTGGGTGTGTTTAGTCGGGTCGACGCTGGCGACGCTTTCTCTAAGTCTTAGCGGCTATTTGCTATGCAGCAAATGGAAGCAACATCGCTTGAGCGATGAGCGCTCACGCGTCGTTGCCATTGTTCAGACGGGTCCCGAGCGCGAGGCTCTGAAAACCGCTGTTCTTGCATCCATTTTAGGTCTGTCCGCCGATTGTCCCGTTTCGCTTTATGCGATCGACGAGACGCGAGCGGAGAAAATACTGCTCGCCTGTCCGCTCATCTCTGAGGCAAAAGTCAAACGCGCGCCGCCCGGCACTCTCTATATCGACTATACCGTCCGCAAGCCCATCGCTTATCTGGCCGATTATCAAAATACCGGACTTGACCGCGAGGGTTATGTTTTTCCGATTGCTCCCTTTTATTCCCCCAAAAATCTGCCGGAGATCTATCTCGGACTTCCTCCTTTCGGCGCTCCGGCCGATGGGCAGGGGCGATCCGGCGGTGAGTGGCAAAAATCGTTACAAAACAAGCATTTACAGCTCGCTTTCGAGATCTTGCATGTGTTGGACGATGCGCCCTGGCGGGAGGGGATGCGGCTCAAGAGGATCGATGTTTCCAACGCCTTTGCCTCGAGCGCCGGACTGAGGGAGATTGTATTATTTACGGAAGATGAACTGACGTTTCGGGAAAATGATCGCGAAATCGTTTGCCAGTTTCCCAAAATTTTGCGGCTGCCTCTGAAGGAGTATACGCAGCAGCTGGGTAATTTTCTTTCCTTGCGCCGCACCATGCTGGATGATTATCAACGCCAGGCGATGCAGGCTCATTATACTAGCTCTCTCGTTCAATTTGCGCCGCGCATCATCGACTTGCGCATCCCTCAGATCGCCTATGTACAGAACAATTAATATCTCGCTTGGCTTCAAAATGAGGTTAAGCGATAATCGGCTGTCAGGAGGGACTATGGAAGAATTTATTGCATATATCATTAAAAACATGGTGAATCAGCCTGATATGGTCGACATCCGGTCGATGGACGGACAAGGCGGAACATTGATTGAAATCCGCGTCGCCCCAGAGGATGTGGGCAAGGTCGTGGGCCGTAAAGGGAATGTGATTCGATCGCTGCGAACGCTGGCGATGATTATTGGCGTCCGGTTAGGCCGCCGCGTCCATTTGGAAATTATCCAACCCTAGGAAAAAAAATATGAGCGCCAGCCTGCACATTGATCTCGAAGAAATTGAAAATAAGCTTCTCTTACGTCTCGATGGCAGGCTGGACGCTGCAACGACTCCCATTCTGGAGAGGAAAATCAACAGCCTTGCTGACGATAAGCACTATCTCATTTACCTCGACTTTTTACGGATCGATTATCTCAGCAGCGCTGGCATGCGGCTGCTTCTTTCCGCTTCCAAAAAATTGAAAACCAAAAAAGGCGCCCTTGTTCTGTTTTCAGTCGGAGAGGAAGTCATGGAGATATTAAAATTGGCTGGTTTTGAGCGAATTCTCCTGATTTTTTCCACAGAACAGGAAGCCCTGCAATATATGCCGTAAATTGTGAAAGAAGGCTCATCTATACTTTTGTCCGAAGAGAGGCAGAAAATTCCGGTCTGGGCCCGAAAAAAACGGGTGATTGTCATCGCCGGGCCGACCGCTTCAGGAAAAACGCATCTATCGCTAAAGCTGGCGCAAGCAATTGGCGGAGAGATTATTTCCGCTGATTCTTGCCAGGTGTACCGCGGAATGAATATCGGGACGGCAAAGGCATCATTCGAAGACAGAACCCTCATTACGCACCATCTGATCGATATCTGCGATCTGTCTGAAACTTTCAATGTCGCGGAATTTTATAAAGCCGCCCAGGAAACGATTAAAGAGATCATTCTTCGCGATAATGTTCCCATCATCGTCGGCGGTTCGGGGTTTTATATTCATGCTCTGCTCTACGGCCCGCCCTCGGGCCCGCCGTCGATGCCTGAAATCAGACAGCAGCTCGATCGTCAAATGCATGACCTCGGCGTCGAGGTGCTCTATGAAAGATTGCAGATGCTCGATCCAGATTATGCCGCGACCATTTCCGAGTTTGACCGGCATAAAATCATTCGGGCGCTAGAGATCATCGCCATTTCAGACAAGAGGGTCAGTGATTTTCCCAAAAGCACCGAGCTGCAAGAGCAAAATTATGATTTCCGCAGCTGGTTCATCTATTATCCCCGCGAGCGCCTCTATTCGCGGATCGAGCTGAGATGCGATGATATGATCCGGCAAGGTTTTTTGGACGAGGTCAGGGAATTAGACAAGAGCGGACTGCGCCAAAACTCATCGGCCTCGCAGGCGATCGGCTATCGCCAGGCGCTTGCCTGGCTCGATAGTCCACAGACCTCGCAGGATCTGGCGATTTTCCAGACCCAGTTTAAAAAGGCTTCAAGGCAATATGCCAAGCGGCAATTCACCTGGTTTCGCAAGGAGCCGCTCTTTCGCTGGCTGAACATCGAAGAGTTCGATCCCGAGAGACTCAAGGAGCTGATCTTGCAAGACTTTGAACAAAGTTATTAGCTCGACTTTGTAACTTTTTGGACCCGCCTGCCTCGTCTATTTGTTCTCGGGGGAGTTATTTATAACGGGAAGGGGTTTTTAACCCCTTCCCGTTATAAATAACTCCCCCGAGAACAAATATCTCGAGGCCTTCGGGTCCAAAAAGTTGCAAAGTCGAGACTAGCAAACCACTCTTCCCTCTCGATAGGAATTCATGATGACTTGCCACATTTTATCTTTTAAAGCCCCAATGGCTGCGCAGCCAACAATTGTTGCTGTAATTGTTCTAAGACCTTTAAAATCCAATGTATTGTCAAGACATATCAAGTTAATGGCTGCGCTGACTGTAAAGACAACGAGCGCTGAAATTGATACTTTCTGGATCATTTCCTTCAGAGAACATCTCTGAAAAAGAGCGCCTTTCACTGCGCCATATATTTGAGTGCCTCTGGCGATATTCGCAATGCATCCAATCTCAAAAATGGCTGCTTTGAATGCTGTATTCAAAATTTTAAGATCGAATGAAGGTGCGATGATGGAAAGTCCGATCGCATTCGTGACAAAGAGCGTTGCAACCAGTCCCGCCGCTTCTTTCCAGGCATCCGCCGATTCGCCTTTGTGAACTTTTTGGAACAGGCGAACGCAAGAGGATACGTTGATCGTCGCCATCACAAATTCAATAGAGCCTTTCCAGACCATCGCTGCCGTCAATACGGGAAAAGAACCGGTACTGATTGTAAAGACCACACATCCAATGGCCAAAACACCTGCTGCCAACATACTTACTTTTGCAACAGTTGCAGCCATGGATAGTTCGTTCGGATAATTCGTATGTGCCCAATTATACCCTCGGTTGAATATGCTGTTGGTTGTTGCCATAGAGCCCTCCATTTTTTTTCTGTAGGAGTTTGGCAGAGCGGTTTGTTTTTCAAAAGTCGAATAAAGCGTCGACGGTCAATCCCTGGAAAAAGAGATCGCCCTGCACGGGTGACATGGTGTGGCTTTGAGCCGCCGGTGCGTCATAATGGCGCAGCATCATGTTCTGCCTCCACCAATACTGCGCCTCATACGAAGCGCTGAATCCATAATGAAGAGAGCTGGTTTTGCTGCAGCTGCAATCGGACCATTGCATGCCAAAGGACAGGGCCGCTTGGGGGCGGTAGGTCCAGTAGCGGTCTGAGATGCGATAGGAGCCGATGATCGTGCTGGCCGTCGACGAAACATCGAACTCATTGCGGCCGACCTGAAAATGAGCGCCGAGCAAAGCGCCCGAAAGAGAGCCGAAGAGATTCCAGCGCGGGCTGAGACACCAGCGAGTGGAACATCCGGCGCCGGGGCCGAGATTGAACGAGCGGTTGTTCATATTCACTGTGGAGCTGAGTAGAGTTTCCTCGGCGGGAAGATAGACGATATTGCCCGGCGAATAGGACAGGACGTAGCGCTGTTGCAGCATGGCCATTTTCAAGCCGAATGAAGGCTGAAACGATAGGGCATAGCCCAGCGCGAGATCGTGGCGCAGCATCAGGTCAAGGAAATGGGCGTGGATCTTCCACTTTGCAAAAGCGCTTTGCCAGCGGGCATAAATGTTATTGGATAAAAATGCCCCGGGCGAGGTCCAGACGGAGAGTATCCCGCTGCCGAATGCTGCATCGGAATTGATGTCGAACGAGTGATGGGCCTCGTCTCTGACGTCCTGATAAAAAATGCTATAGCCGAGATCGATACTCCAGTTGTCGATGGGCAGGTGGGTGCCGAGCAGCAGGCGGAAAGCGGGGTCCCATTGGAAGGAAGGATGGCGGGAAGTGAGTTTTGAATTAAACTGCGGCTGTGTATTGATCAGGGCGAAATCAAGGCCTTTTTCCGCGCATTGCCAGTAGAGAAAAGAGATCCGGGTGTACATGTTGGTCTGGTCGGGCAGATCTCCTCGGACGCAGGGCCGGCTCGATGGGAGGGTTGAGCAGTTCTCATCGGCCGTTAAATTGGTTAGAGCCAGAGCGCAAAGAAATAAAATATGTTTTTTCATGCTAAAATCCAAATCCCAGAGTAGTTGTAATGCCGTGCAAATGTAAATCGCCTCTCATTGAGAATGGGGTAAATGAGATCGGCTCTGCCGTTAGTTGCCGCATCATATTTTGATCCCAATAGTATTGCACCTCGTAAGCGGCTTTCAAATGGATGTCATATTGCTGGCGGCATCCTAAGCAATCGCTCCATCCTATGCCGATCAGACCCTCGATGCTGGGGCGGTAGGCGTAGAAACTTTCCCGAAATTTTGACTGATCGTCATAGTGAGTGAGGCCGTTGTCGGTGACGGAATTGTCGAAGTCTTTTCTCGAAAGATTAAAGACGCTGAGAGACATCGAGACGGCGCCATCGGCCAATAGAGACCAGCCTTTTTTGAGGCTCCACTCGGAATTGATGCCGAATCGCGGCCCCAGGCCGAGGCACCGGTTGCGAAAAGCGGCTCTCGACGGCAGTAGAGTCACGGCACCATCGTCGATGCCGCCTGAATAATTGGCCGAAAATTGCTGCGATACGGAAATGCCCTTTAATCCGCAATAGAGGCGCAAATTGAGTTTGGGGGTGAAAAAGGGATGATATCCCAATTCCAGGTCGGCGGCGTTGAGGTGAAGATGCCAGATTCCGCGCGCTTGGCCAAAGACATTGGGCGACGCATGATAGCTTTGGGGCAATACCCAGATGGGCAAAAGGCCGCTGCCCGTCGATGCATTCGTCTGCGCGTGGCTGCTGGCCGAAGATCGGGTATAAAAAAAAGTCCATCGCGCATCGAAATCCCAGGAATTGGAAAAGTCCATCTCGAAATTGAGTTTAAAGGCGGGCTCCCAGGAAAAATGAATAGTTTTCATCGATCCGTTGACATCGGCGGCCAGATTGGGTGCGGGGACAAGGCGGGGGTTGTTTTTGATGGCAAATCCGAGGCCGTCTTCCCGCGCCTGCCACATAAGGAAGCTTAAATCAACTTGTCCTCCGAAAGAGCAGGGAAAGCATTGTTCTTTTTGACAGGGCCGGGCGGATCGAAGCATTCCGTAATGATCCTTGTGTTCTCGGCATCGATCGCAGGGCGCATCCATCGCGTTCGGCGGGCAGCAGCCAGGAAGCTGCTCAGCTGAGGCGAGAGATCCGAGAAGTGAGCCGAAAATTAGAAAATGGAATTTCATGTTTCCTCGATCCGTTTAAAAATCAGTTCTCAGCGTTGCTGTCAGCCCGTGCATTTGTAAATCGCCGCTCATATCCCACATGTTTCCCGGGGCCTGAAAGGCAAAATTGCGATGCGCATGATTTTGGGACCACCAGTATTGAACCTCGTAGGCGATGGACGCACCCCAATAGACGGGATTTTTCCTGCAGCCGAAGCAATGCCCCCAATTGAGTCCGATGGTTCCTTCGAAAACGGGCGCCAATAGCCACATATGGTCTCTCAGATGCAACTGGTTGGTGAGGTTTTCAGCTGCGGTCAAGTTGTAGAGGTGATCCAGATATTCGGTGTGCTGTTTGAAAAACGAGCTCAAAATGGATAGGCCTGCATCGCCGGATAGACTGAAGCCCCATCCTAAATTCCATTTTGACTCGACGCCTCCCCTCGGCCCGATTCCCCATGAATAGCTATGATATCCCATATGGCTGTCGTTATAGCGGAGCGATTGCGCCGGGGCGGTGCGGATAATTCCGTTAATGAGAGTGCCATTGCCGTATTCAACGTGATAGTGCTGGCGTAGCCAGGCGCCTTTTATGCCGATATGCATGCGGAAGATCAGAGAGCGCAAAGGAGTAAAGGCTCGGCCCAGATCCAAATCGATCGAGTTAAAAAAAAGTTTCCAGTTGGCTGAGGCATTCGTAAAGCGAAGCGGATCGCTGGTCTGGGTAGAAAACGAGATGAAGGGGTAGTGCCAAAGAGGGACGATGCCGAACCCCGTCGGGCCGATTTGCGACTCAAAGTGTTTTTTCAAATGGGTGAAATCGCCTTGATAATAGGTCCATCGGCTGTATAAATCCCAGGCGTCGTGCGGGAGATGATATCCCAAATCTACCTTGCAGCCAGGACTCCATGAAAAATCGGGAACAAAGAGCTTTTGTTTAAAAGTCTGCAGGCTAGACGCCGGATCGGAGCTCGTGAGCGATTTGGAGGCGAATTCGAGTCCCCATTCTTTCGATTGCCAGATCAGGAAGCTGCCGTTCACGGTCATTCTACCTGCACTCTCTTTGTCGCAGAAAGTGCACGAATGCGCCGGGGCCAGCAGGGCTTGAGGAATGACTTTTTGGGGGCTGGCCAGCAGGGGAGATGCGGCCATAGCCAACAATAGAATGCGGCAATCCATGCGAACCTCAAGAATCATATACAGAGGTTGTAGTCGTACGGTCTGGAAAAGTCAAAAGATTTTTTTTCTTTAGAAAGTGGATATATCCCTTTCGAAAAAAAAGGAGGTTCTTTAAACTTCTGCAAGTGATTTTTCAGCTAACGTAATCGATTATTTTTCATTTAGGTTTTATGATGACCGCTTCAGAGTCGATGCCTTCAGAATCTTCAGCCCCCGATGCCCCAGAACCCTTTCGCAAGCCTGAATCGATGAGCGATTCTTTTCAGGAATATCTCGCGAAGCTGGGCAAGCTCCCTACCCCGGAAGAAAAAATTGCTTTAGGGTTGGAGTTCATGCGCGGGTCGATATCTCAGGAGGGCACGCCGCGATTCCGGGAATTTTGGGAGGCACGGCGCGAGTTGCTGCCGCTGTTTAAACAAAATCTGGGTCCTGCGATCCGTTCCAAGCTGTGGAGCGAATACGTCGAATTGACGGTTGAGGCGCGTCGGCTCAAGGAAATTCTGGAGGAGCAGAGCTCATTTGCGATCGAGCAGATTGATTTGGCAATTACCGCTCTGGAACACGACATCGAACATTTTCAAAAGCTTTTGGAGCCAACTCCGCTGATTCATCTTCCGGCCGAGGCGCGGTCTATTCAGGAAAAAGCGGATTCTTATAATCTGATTCAGCGCGAGCTTAATTTGCTCAATCATTTGGCCAGCCGCTTGAACGGTCTTCGCAAGGAGATCATCAAGACGGAGATGCGGATTCGATTTAAGACCAAATTCTTCAAACGTCTCTCAGAGCTCGGGGATCATATTTTCCCCCGCCGCAAAGAGCTGATTGAGCAAATCGGTGCGCAATTCGAGCGCGATATCGATCAATTCGTCGAAAGTCATTTTCAGGGAACCGAGGTTGTCGGCGCGCCCTATTATGCCCTGCGAGAAGAGATCAAGGCGCTGCAAGGCTTGGCGAAGCTGATCACTTTGAATACAAGTGTGTTTACGAAGACCCGACTCAAACTCAGCGAGTGCTGGGATAAAATCAAAGTGTTGGAAAAAGTCCACAAGCAGGAATTCCAGCAAAAAAAACAGGTCTGGACCGATAACCGCGTGATCCTCGATGCAAAAGTGGAAGAGCTGAAAAAGCTTGTTGAGGGCATGGATCTTCCCAAACTCGATGCTGCGATCGATGAGATTCAAAATGAAATGCGCTCCATGGAACTGGGCAAGGAAGATGTACGGCATTTGCGCAATGAATTTAATCAGCTGCGCGCTCCATTTATGGCGATTGTCGAACAAAAGCGAAAAGATCTCGAGCAGGCGGAGCGAGATAAACAACAGCTTCGAAAAGACAAAATCAATTCATTGAGAGAGAGGCTGGCCGCTCTGCAAAAAGATGTGGAAAAGACTTCAGATGAGTTGACGTACGAATTTGATGAGATCCGCAGTGATCTCGATGCGTTGTCGCTGAGCAAATATGACATGCAGCAATTTGAGCGGCTGATGCGTCCGATGAAGGATGTCATTGCGGAGAGAAAGGAAAGAGCTCTTCTTAATCTAAGCGATGATGAGAGGAACGCTCTCGAACAGCTGCGCGAAATCCTTCAGCAGCGAAAAGTGCGCCGCCAGGAAATCAAGGATCAGTTGGAAATATATCGCAAAATGCTGGGCGGATCCAGCCTCGACTTTGAAAAAGCCATGACGGTGCGCGAACAGATCGAAATTGAGAAAGAAAGGCTTGATAAGGCGAACGCGAGCATTTCAGAGATCGAACAAAAGATTACAGCCATCGAAGAAAATGCTTAATCTGGATATTTGGTTCGTCTTGATGCTTTCGGCCCTAAAAATGTATAAAGTCGAGCTTAATAAAAAAGTCTCATGATTGAACAGCTTGCTCGAAGCGCAATCCCGCCACTTCAGGGGCGGGTTAGCCGAGCTATTTATTTTATCGGGCGCTTTAAAGCGCCCGCCATTACTACCCCACCAGGCAAATAAGTGACAAAGAGCGCGAGCGAGGCAAAGACAGATCGAAGCGCAGCGGTTCGAGAGAGGAGTCCATAGTAGAACTATGGACGACGATAGAGAATCGATATGTCGCAGCCGCAGCAAGCTATTTGTCACTTATTTGCCTGGTGGGGTAGTAGCTGTCGAAGAATCTCCTTCCTTTAGGAAGGAGTTCTTCAATTTATCTTTGATTCCTGATTGCGAATTGCTATCTTAAAGAGCTTTTGATGAGGCGTGAAAAAGATGAGCGAGCGATCTCAGGCAGTGTTTGCGATCGGCCAGCGGACAGCAACGCTTGGCGAAAGAGATAAATCCACTACTTTTCCATTCGGCGATCGTGTTTTCGGACGAAACAGGATTCAGCAAGCCCTTCCATCGAAACTGGCCCAGAACTGGCTCAATGCCATGGATGGGCAAGAAAAGGTCAATTGCGAATATCTCGACCGATTTGCTGAAGTTCTGAAAGATTGGGCTGTCAGTCAGGGCGCTACCCATTATACCCACTGGTTTCAGCCATTGACGAACAAAACGGCCGAAAAACATGACTCATTTTTGTCATGGAAAAAAGGCAGCGGCGAAGTGATCGAAAAATTGAGCGGCCATGAAATGCTTCAAGGCGAAACGGACGGCTCGTCATTGCCATCGGGCCACCTTCGCGCAACATCGTCCGCTTGCGCCCATACGATCTGGGATCCCACGATGCCTGCCTTTCTATGGGAGAGCAGCGACGGTCTGACTTTATGCATACCGGCTCTTTTACTAACGTATCGCGGGGAAGCGATCGATCATAAAATCCCGCTGCTCCGCTCGGAGCAAAAACTGGGATCCGCTTTGCTTAGACTCATCAAACTCGCTTCGATTCCGGCTGCATTCGCTTACCCGACTCTCGGCCCGGAGCAAGAATATTTTCTCGTGAGCCGACGCCTGTTCGATCTCCGGCCGGATCTGATGCTCTGCGGGCGGACTGTTTACGGTCAGCGGCCGCCAAAAGCGCAGCAGATGGCGGATCATTATTTTTCGGCGATGGATCAGCGCTTTTTCGCCTATGCGCGCGATGTTGAAGAAACCGCTTTCAGGCTCGGCATTCCTGTTAAATCGCGCCATAATGAAGTGGCGCCCAATCAACACGAGATGTCGCCGCTTTTTGAAAAGGCGTCAGTGGCCTCGGATCATAATTTGCAGTTCATGGAATTGATGCGCCAGAAGGCGCCTTTCTATGAGATGGCCTGTCTGTTTCATGAAAAGCCGTTTGCCAAAGTGAATGGATCGGGCAAACATTGTAACTGGTCGATCGCGACGGACAGCGGCTTGAATCTTCTCGATCCCAAGGAAAAGAGCTTGTCCTTCCTCGTGACCCTCACCGCTGTCCTTCACGCGGTGCATGAGCACGCCGCGCTTTTGAGCTCTAGCATCGGTTCATATCAAAATGATTACCGGCTGGGCGGCCATGAAGCGCCCCCGGCGATTTTGTCGGTGTACTTGGGCGATGCACTCGAAGAAATGATTGAAAAGATCATTCACTGCCATCAATTGAATCCTGAAGTCAGACACTCCATTGATTTGGGCCTCAATCAAATGATGGCGATTCAACCGGCCGCATCGGATCGCAATCGAACGTCGTTTTTGGCTTTCAATCGCAACCGGTTTGAGCTGCGCGCTGTCGGATCGTCGCAAAATGTCGCTTGGCCCATCGCCACTCTCAACACGATCGTTGCGGACAGCTTGCAGCTGATCATCGATGAGATTGAAGATGAGAAGAGCCGCAATAAAAATGAAGATTTGCTGGCCGCAGCCTGGCCGGTCTTGAGAAAACATCTGAAGAGTGCGGAACCGGTGATTTTTTCCGGCGACAACTATACCCAGGAATGGCAAAAAGAGGCTGATGGCCGGGGGCTGCCGCGCCATTTGAGCAGTTATCATGCCCTGACCGTGTTGCGCGATGCGAAAACAAAGAGGGTGTTTCAGGGAGTGCTCTCGCCGGATGAGCTGGAAGGGCGCTTGCAGGTGTTTTTTGAGCAATATGCGAAGTGGGCCGATATTGAATGCAATTTGATGATCGAGATGTTCCGCACCCAGATTCTTCCCGCAGCTCTCGAGCATCAAAAACATTGGGCGAAATCGATCGATCAGATCCGCAAACTGGATATTTTAGCGAGCGATCAGTTGAAGCCCCTCGAGCGATTTTCCGAGCAAATCAGCAAGGCCATCATTGCTATCGACGCACTGGAAGAGATCCAAAACGGGGCGCAGGGGCTGGGATGGGAAGCGCAAGGAAAGCTGTTTTCCGAACTGGTCCGGCCTAAAATGCAAAACGCCCGCCAAGCGGTTGATGCCCTGGAAAGTGTCGTCGCCGATTCGCTCTGGCCATTGCCTAAATATCGAGAACTGTTGTTTTTATTATGAAAAAAATTGGGTTTTTTGGCGGAACTTTCGATCCCATTCATTTTGGCCATATCAATCTGGCTCTGCAGCTGATGGAGATCCATCAGCTCGATGAGGTCATCGTCTGCCCGGCCGGAAGGTCACCGTTTAAAACGCACCTTGCGCCGATTGCTGCCGCATCGCATCGCTTGACGATGGCTGAGCTGGCGATTGAGGATATCGATTCATTTCGATTGAGCCGCATCGAGATTGAAAAACCCGGCATTTCCTACACCATTGATACTTTGCGAGAGCTGCGAAAAGATCTCGATGAGAAAACGGAACTTTTTCTTTTGCTATCTGTTGACGCCATCGAGACTTTTCACCTATGGAAAGATCCGGAGGCGATTGTCGAGTTGGCACGCCCGCTCATCGGGTCGCGAGGCGATGTCCAGCTGCCAATCCCACCATCACCCGTTGAAAATGCCCTGCGTTGGGGGTTGACCCCGACTTTGCTGCTCGAGATCTCCAGCACGCAAATTCGCGACAGACTCAAAAAAAGACTCTATTGCGGCCATTTGGCGAACGCAAAGGTCTTGGACTATATCCAAAGATTTTCTCTATATTCTTAGAAACCAGTCTCGAACTTCTTTCACTCGATTTTGTAACTTTTTGGACCCGCCTGCCTCGTCTATTTGCTCTCGGACGTTCGACCCATGGTCGAACGGGGAGTTATTTATAACGGGAAGGGGTTTTTAACCCCTTCCCGTTATAAATAACTCCCCCGAGAACAAATATCTCGAGGCCTTCGGGTCCAAAAAGTTGCAAAGTCGAGTTTCCCTTTTCAATAAATATTTGAGTTTTTAATGTACAATTATGAAGAAAAACCTGGTTAAAATGCTAAATAGAATAGCTCAAATTATTTATGACAGAAAAGGGTCGAACATCCTGGCTCTCGATCTCAAAGGGCTTAGTTCGATCACTGATTATCTTGTGATTGCGGAAGGAAATGTCGATCGCCATGTGATATCGATCGCCAAGTCGATTATCGAGGATTTAAAGGAAGTTCCCTTCCATATAGAGGGCCTTGCGAATGGCGATTGGGTCGTTCTGGATTTTTCCAATGTGGTCGTTCATCTCTTCCAACCTGGACTCAGAGAAAAATATTCTCTTGAAAAGCTCTGGAAGGAGGGGCAAATCGTCGATCTATCGATCAATGTAACGGTGCGGGATAGGGATGAAATTAAAAACTTGAATTGTCGGGTGTGGAGCTGATTTTAGAATTGCCCAATGCTGAGAAATGTGGTATCCTATTCCTAGCAAAATGAAAACTAATGACCTCGGACTCAAATAAATATTTTTCGATTTTTGAGAGTTCTGAGAGGGGATGAAGCTCGTTCATGAAAAAGAAGCGGATTGTCGTCACGGGGATGGGTGTCGTCTCATGTTTCGGAACCGATGTAGAGCTGTTTTATCAGCAGCTTCTCGCCGGAAAAAGCGGAATTGTGCCGATTGAAGAATTTCCCTGCAGCGATTTTCCTACCCGATTTGCGGGTGCAATCCGTGGATTTGATCCTGGCGACTATATTGACAAAAAACAGGCGCGCCGCGTCGATCCATTTATCCGTTATGCGATGGTTGCGGGCAAAAAGGCACTGGAATACGGCCGTCTGGATGCAGACGCTCTTCTAGCTCTGAACAAACGGCGCTGCGGGATCATCATCGGCTCCGGGATGGGTGGGATGAGCATTTTCCATGACGGCGTCGAGACGTTGATTCAGAAAGGTTTTCGCCGGCTGACTCCTTTTTTCGTTCCCTACATTATCACGAACATGGGCGGGGCTCTGCTCGCCATTGATCTGGGGTTTTCGGGTCCTAACTATTCGATTTCGACCGCATGCGCCACATCGAACTATTGCATTCAGGCGGCTGCCCAGCAGATCCAGCAAGGAAATGCCGATCTGATGCTCTGCGGAGGCGCGGAGGCGTCCATCACGCCGATCGGTCTAGCCGGTTTTGTGGCCTGCCGGGCTCTTTCGACGCGCAATGATGCTCCCCAGCAAGCGTCTCGTCCGTGGGACCAGGCCCGCGATGGTTTTGTCATGGGCGAAGGGGCTGGCGTTTTGTTGCTCGAAAGCCTGGAGCATGCGCAGGAGCGCGGCGCGCCGATTTATGCCGAGTATTTAGGCGGAAGCATCAATTGCGATGCCTATCACATGACCGACCCAATGGGAGACGGCGCCGGCGTCGCGCTCTGCATGGAAGAGGCTCTCAAGCATGCCGGCGTCGAGAAGGAGCTAGTGAATTATATCAACGCCCATGCGACGTCGACCATTGTGGGTGATATGTGCGAAATCAACGCCATTCGCTCTGTTTTCGGACCCCACGCAAAGAATATCAAGTTGAACGGGACTAAATCGATGATTGGCCACTGTCTGGGAGCGGCCGGCGGGTTAGAGGCCGTGGCGACCATCATGGCGATTCGCACAGGGAAGCTTCATCCTACAATCAATTTTGAAAATCCTGATCCGGCATTGGGAGATTTTGACGTGATCCCGAATGTGATGAAAGAGCACAAAATTGATTTAGCCCTTTCAAATTCATTTGGATTCGGCGGTCATAATTCGACCCTGGTTTTTGCTCCGTTTCGATCTTAAGTAAGGTGTGGTCATGGATTTGAAAGATGAATCATTTGGCGTGATCCCCTTGTCGCGCGAAAAAGGTTTTTGGGAAGTTTTTCTGATCCAGCATCGCCATGGCCGGTACTGGGGTTTTCCCAAGGGCCATGCCGAATCCGATGAAACGCCTCGCTCTGCCGCCAGCCGCGAGCTGAAGGAAGAGACGAATCTCGACATCGTTCGTTATCTGGATGATCAGCCGCTGATTGAACAGTATCAGTTTGTCATGGACAAGCGCCGTGTTTTTAAAAAGGTCCATTATTTTGTCGCTGAAGTTTCCGGCAGCGTGATTCTCCAAAAGAATGAAATATCAGATGGAATTTGGCTGTCGATGCCCCAGGCGCTGGCTCATGTGACGCATCCCGAGGGAAAATCCATCCTGGCGCAAGTTGAAAAAAAACTGGAGAAGATTTAGTCTCACTCCTGTGTTTTTTAGACCACGAACTCCAACCATTCCTCGAGCCATTCCGAACAAAATCGAAGTGTTTGCACGCCATTGTCTTTTTTCAAAAATCAGCCAGCATAAAAAACGCCTGACTGGCTTTTCGCGGGAAAAATGTTTGGCGAATTTTCTCGCCACCATAGACCCTAATCGCGCGAATGTTACATTTGTCCTCGATCATTTGAATGGCCAGCCCCAAGATCATTTTCTGTTCCGCCATCCTCAGGCCAAAATATTGACCATTCAAGAGGGGAATGAAGCAGGCTCATTTCTTTGGCTGCTGGGCTATATTGCCTCGCTACCTCTCGATCAAGACACCGTCATCTATATTGTGGAAGATGACTACTTGCATCGCCCGGGTTGGATTGATATTCTATGCGAGGGTTTTTCCATTCCCGGCATTGATTACGTGACGCTGTACGATCACTGCGATAAATACTTTCTTCCAATGTATGGCTCGTTAAAATCGAAGCTGTATGCGACCCCCAGCTGTCATTGGCGCACTACGCCGTCCACGACGAATACTTTTGCGGTTCGCTTGGGCACGCTGCGGAAGGATTTGCCCATCCATCGGCGCTATTCACTCGGGCGTGAGATTTCTCAGGATCATCTGAAATTTTGCCATTTGTTGCGAAAGGGTCGGACGCTGATTTCGCCTATACCCGGATGGTCGACCCACGCCGAGCCCGAATACGCATCGCCTTGCATTGATTGGGATGCGTTTTTAACAACGTAAAGAGCCATTCCCGATGTGCCTCTTCGACGATATTCGGGAATCCTTTCGACGATTTTACGCCCATTTTTCGAAGTCCATATAACTCAAGGAGATATTGGACTTCGAAAAACGGGGTAAACTCGTTCGAAAATATCCCGAATCTCCTCGAAGAATTCACATCGGGAATGGCTCGTAAAAAATGGCCGATTGTATAGTTCTGTGATTTTTGTTATATACAAACAACATGAAAAAAGCAGTTCTCTGGATTTTTGGGTTATTGTTGTTCACGTGTGGGTCGTTTGCCGCCGGACGGTATGTTCATCAGCATCGCCAGAGCCGGGTTGTTCAAAACTCTCCCAATATCGACAATCGGTTTAGCCCGGCGGATTTTCCTACGCAGAAACGCTCTTTTGTCTTGCTGATCTGTGCATTCAATAATGGCGCTTTTTTAGAAAAAACACTGCGGTCAGTATCCGGGCAGTCTTATGAAAATTATCGATTGATCTATATCGACGACGCATCGACCGATGGGAGTGCAGCGCTGGCCGCTGATTGCATCAACGCTTGCGGATTGTCTCATCGCACTACACTCGTTCGCAACGAGCAAAGACTGGGCACTTTGGCCAATTTGATGCGAGCTGCGCAAGTCTGTGAGGACCAAGAGATTATTGTGATGCTCGGTGGAAATGACTGGCTGGCCCATGAATGGGTTCTGAGCCGCCTGAATCAATATTATGCCAATCCCGATCTGTGGCTTACGTATAGTCAATACTGCGACTTTCCGTCTTATCGGCCGGGTATTTCGCGCGACATTCAGCAGATCGAATGGAGCCATTTGCGCTCTTCGCCCTTTGTTGCGACGCATCTGCCGACCTTCTATGCCGCTTTATTCCGCCGAATCAGTGAAGCGGATCTTCTTTTTCAGGGAGCCTTTTGGCCGCAGGCAGCGGTTATGGCGATCATGCTGCCGATGCTTGAGATGGCACGGGATCATTTTCAGTTTGTCCCTGACATTCAAACCATCGCAAATCGGCGAGCCGAAACACTGGAGGATCGGGAACATCAGATCCGCTGCGAGCGCTCGATTCGAGCTAAGACGCCCTATTCGCCTGTAACGGCTCTTCAGCGCGAAGCTGATCAGGAACAGGATCTGGAGGATGGATCATGATTCGTTCGATTCTGACGACCTGTTTTTTTGCCATCATCGCTCTGGTTGGCTTTCTTGCCGGCACCGGCGAGCTGCAGCGCTCCAAAGACAAGCCGAAACTTTCGTTCGACCCATTCATTAAAGGCGTTTCACCGGACACTGACCAGGTTGTCTCGGAGCAAAAACCATTTACCATTGTTCTGTATGCTCATAATGCCAGCGATTGGTGCGAACGGGCGCTTCGCTCGGTATTCGAGCAGGACTATGAGCGCTACCGCATTGTTTTCGTGGATGACGGTTCAGTTGATGGTACTCTAGAAAAAGCGCAGCAATTCGTCGTCCAGAATCATCAGGATCAGCGCGTGATTGCCGTTCGCAATGAAACGGCTCTTGGCCCCGTCGGCAGTCTGTATCGGGCGGCGGAGCATTGCCAGGATATGGAAATCATCATTCCTCTCGATGCCCGAAACTGGCTGGCTCACGATGGAGTGCTGTCTCGTCTCAACCAGGTTTTTCAGAATCCCGACACCTGGATTTCGATGGCTCAATCGATCGAATATCCCAGCTATGGGATCGTCAATCCTCCTGCCATCGATCGGGCCGTGATTGAAAAAAGGGGATTTCGAATATTGTCACAGTTCGACTGTCCTTCTTTCGCTTTTTACTCGGCCCTGTTCAAATCGATCCACCTGCCCGATCTACTCGTCGATGGACGGTTTTCTCAGCTCCAAATCTCTTACGCCATGGCGCTCCTTGAACAGGCCGGCGGCCGCTGCCGGAGTTTGCCGGAGCCTTTGACCTTTTCGAACCAGACACTGAAAAAACGCGACTTGCATCCCGGGGCGAACGAATCTGTCGTCCTGCAATCGCTGAATCCCTATCGCCCTCTCGCCCAGTTACCCTCATTGAACCACAAAGGAAAAAGCGACGTAGATATCGTTGTCTTTTCATTTGACCGTCCATTGCAGCTCTATGGAGCGTTGGAGTCGATCCAGCATTATGTCACTGGCTATCAGTTTCTCACGGTGCTCTATCGCGCCAGCGATGATCGCTTCAACGCTGCCTATAATCTGGTCAGGGCTGCCTTTCCTAAAGCGCGCTATGTGTTGCAGTCAGATACTCCGCGCAAAGATTTTAAACCGCTTCTTCTCCAATCGGTTTTCGATTCTCCATCGGAATATATTGTCTTTGGCGTCGACGACATGGTCATAAAGGATTTTGTCGATCTGAGCTTTTGCCGGCAAATGCTCGAAAAAACCGGAGCCTACGGTTTTTATCTGCGCTTCGGCCGCCACATTCAGCAATCGTATATGCAGCAAAAAGCGCAGTCCGTCCCGCCCAGCATCCCTCTCAGCAACGGCGTTTTTGCCTGGGATCTTCGCAAGGGTGAGTCGGATTGGGGCTTTGTTAATTCAATGGATATGACCCTCTATCGGAAAGCCGATTTGAAAAAGTGGTTTACTGAACTCAAGTATAAAAATCCCAATTCATTGGAATTCAACTGGTCGCAGCACCCGCCCGCTAATCCCATCGGTCTCTACTTCGAGCACTCAAGGATGGTCAATCTGCCTCTCAATCTTGTCCATCCCTCCGATTGTCCTCACATGAATTTTATGACGGCCGAAGAGCTCCTCGTGAAATTCAACCAGGGATTCAAGATGGATATCGATCCGTTCTACAAAATCGAAAATCCCTCACCGCACTGCGACTATATCCCCGAATTCATCCCTCGCTAGCAGGGGCTGGAGGGGCTGAGAGGGGGAGAAGGTCAAGGTTGTCCATCTCTTGCGATTAAAGAGCGGAGCTTTTCGATGAGATAGAGGGGGCAATTGAGAATATTCCCGTCTTTTCTTAAATTCATGGGAGAACTTCGAATGAGAATTTGTGGATTATATATATCTCCGTAGACTCTGAGGCTTTTTTTCTTGGAAGAATTTCCCGATTTAACCTCGAGTGGATAAATGGAGTCATCTTGTTCGATGATAAAATCGAGTTCTGCTTTTCCTTCGCTCGTCCAATAGAATAAGGCATATTGACTATGAATCAGTTCTTGTGCGACATAATTTTCCGCAATAGCGCCTCGAAATTCTTGAAAAAGCTCATTTTCATGAAGAATCGTTTTTGCGGAAAGTTGCGACATCGCCCCGAGAAGCCCCACGTCGACGAGATAAATTTTAAAAGCGTTCAGGTCTGCATAGGCAGATAAAGGAATTTTTGGTGTGCTGATGAGAGGCACTTTATAGATCAGCCCGGCTTCAACGAGCCATTGTAGAGCCACTTCAAATTCTTTGGCTCTGCCGCCTTCGCGTACAGCAGAATAGATGAACTTTTTGTTTTCTTTAGAAAGTTGACTGGGAATCGAGCCCCATACTTGATTGATCTTCATAATGTGCTCTTTCGGAGCGTGTTTAGCAAAATCGAGGCTGTAGGCGTTAAGAATAGCGGTTTGGATTTCTCGTACTTTAGATACACTTTGGTTGTCGATATATTCAGAAACAGATTCCGGCATTCCTCCGACGAATAGGTATTCTTTAAAATGGGTCAATAATTTTTCATGCAAATTAGGCGGGAGGGGTTCTATATTTCTTTGTTCTTCGAGAAAATCTTTTAATCGGATTTCTTTCAGGGCCTCAAGAAACTCTAAAAAACTCAAGGGGTAGAGCGTAATAAAATGGACTTTGCCAACAGGAAACCCTTTGATATGCGCTAGTTTGACTCCAAGCAGCGATCCGGCGGCCACAATGTGTTGTTCGGGAGCGTTTTCACAAAAGTATTTGAGGCTGTTGAGTGCATTTGGACATTCTTGAATTTCATCAAAAATCAATAGCGTCTTTCCAGCGATGATTTCGGTATTCATTTCGATGGTCAACGCTTTCAGAATCGTTTTGGGATCCAGGCTTGCGTCGAATAATTGGCAGAGACGGGGATTGTCCTCAAAGTTTAGATAAACAGTGCCTATATATTCTTGCGCACCGAATTTCTTTAACAGGAATGTTTTGCCTACCTGTCGTGCCCCCATGAGGAGCAAGGGTTTCCTCTTATGCTGGTTTTTCCAGGCGAGGAGGGCTTTCATTGCTTTTCGTTTCATACTCTAAATTTATCAGGATTTTACATTTATTCGTTCTAAAAAGCGTGATATTTCACGCTTATTCGTACCAAAAAGTGTATTAAAAATTGCAAGCCTCTTATACAGAGGCTGATGTGTTAATTTTGTTTTTTGCGAGTAAAATTAAAAAAGACGGCCAAACAGCCGTCTTGATGGTTCGGGCAAAAATAATAGAATTATCCACCATGGTTATGAGTATGAGATCCGCGAATTCCTTGCAAAGACTTGGTGTTATTTTTGAATATTGGTTGGGCGACATTATTGGTAGCTGTGGGTGGGTGTTTTTTAGAGAAAGTTCTCGATTGACCATTGAAAGAAACTGTAGGACTCAAATGGCGATCCTCAACGACTCCCTTTGCATCTCTCATTGATTTAGGGATTTTTTTGCTTAAAGCTTTGATTATTTCGCTATCCTCTATCAATTCACGCTTGATACTTTTGTCCGGAATCGGGGAAGAATCCCGTGAAGGGTAACGAAAAGGGGGTATTTTATTTTCACTCATTCGAACCTCCTATAAAGTTAAATTTTACTTTATAGAGGTTTGAGCGAATAGTTGTCCAGTGTCCGTAAAAAACTGGCTCAAAACCCGCTGACAGGTTAAAAATGTATGCTATTATGAAACGAATATTCTGGACCTTCATTTGTTGGATCTTGCGGCTCATTCTATCGCTCCGCTATCGGATCGAAGTGCGCGGGCTGGATACTTGCAATTCCGATCGCCTCAAGGACGATCGGGGTATTTTGTTTTTACCGAACCATTCGGCCCACATGGATCCGCTGATGGTAGTGACCTATTTGTGGCCGCGCTTTCAGATGCAGCCCATTGTCGTCGAGTATATCTATCGCATTCCCTGGCTGCTCTTTTTAATGAAGATCATGAAGGCGCTGCCGATCCCCAATTTCGATACATCCGTCAATCAGATCAAAGTCCGTAAGGCGGAGCTGGCGCTCAAGCAAATTGCCGAGGGGCTCAGAAGAAAAGAAAATTTTCTTCTCTATCCGTCTGGGCGCCTCAAACACAGCGCCCGGGAGATTTTGGGCGGATCGTCTGCGGTGCATGACGTCATCCAGGAATATCCCGATGTCAATATCGTTCTCATCCGCACCACGGGGCTTTGGGGAAGCAGCTTCTCTCGTGCTTTGACGGGGAAAACTCCCGATTTGAAAAACTGCATCCTTCATGGGATCAATAAGTGTTTGAAAAGTCTGATATTATTCTTGCCTCGCCGAAAAGTGCTCATCGAAATCGAAGCCCAGCCTTCTCATTTTCCGCGCTTGGCCGAACGCCTTGCGCTCAACCGCTATCTCGAGCAGTGGTATAATCGTTATCTCGATGAGAAGGGCCGGGTTGTAGAAAACGAGCCGCTCAAACTCGTCTCGTATAGCTGCTGGCATCGGGATTTTCCCCCTGTGGTCCCAACGAAAGAGAAGGGGAATAATGGATCGGTGATCAAGATTTCTTCGAAGATCAGTTCGAAAATTTACCCCGAGATCTGCAAAATTTTAGAAAAACCGGGGATGGAAATACGTCCCGACATGTCGCTCGCGATCGATTTAGGGATGGATTCGCTCCAAATCGCGGAATTGATCAGCTTTGTCGGTCAGAATTACGATGTCGATGAATTGCATCCCGAAGATGTCGATACAGTGCAAAGCGTCCTGGAGTCAGCTCAGGGAGCCCGGACGGTTGATAAACCGGTCCAAACGCAGAAATTACCCACCTGGCCCATCGAAGACAACCGGCCATCCCCGTTTTTACTCATGGGCAGCACGATCCCTGAATCTTTCCTGAAAGCCTGCGATATCATGGGCGATTATCCCGTCTGCGGAGATGATCTGGTCGGGGTTTTGAGCTACCGCAAAATGAAGCTGACCGCCCTGGTGTTGGCGGAAAATTTCCGCCGTCTGCCCTATGAATACATCGGAGTGATGCTGCCGGCGTCCGCGGCCGCATTTTTGGTGACATTCGCTATCCAGCTCGCTGGCAAAACGCCGGTCATGCTCAACTGGACCCTCGGATCGCGCAATTTGGACGGAATGGCCAAACTCTCCGGCGTCGGCACTGTGATCACTTCATGGCGATTTCTGGAAAGGGTTTCCCATGTCGATTTCGGCGGTATGATTGATTCCATCCAGCTGTTGGAAGATATTCGGTCCAATCTGACTTTGGGCATGAAACTGCGCGGCGCCCTGCGCTCGAAAATGAGCGCGAAGGGGATTTTGCGATCGACTGGTCTGCATCGGTTGGATAAAAACAAAAGCGCGGTCATTCTCTTTACGAGCGGCACCGAAGCGATTCCGAAGGGCGTGCCTCTATCGCACGATAATATCCTTTCGAATCTGCGCGCCGCCATGCAGTGCATTGATCTGAACAATAAAGATATTCTCTATGCGGTATTGCCCCCGTTCCATTCATTCGGATTTTCCATTTGCGGCCTTTTCCCGATTCTTGCCGGAATCAAGGTCGCATTTTATCCGGATCCGACGGATAGTTTTGCCCTGGCTGCCGGTATCGATCGGTGGAAAGTGACGATTTTTTGCAGCGCGCCGAGCTTTTTGAAGGGACTGTTCCAGGCCGCAAAAAACGAACAGCTTTCCAGCGTGCGCTATTTCGTCACCGGTGCGGAAAAAACACCGCCCGAACTCTACGATCGCGTTGCCAAGCTGGGCACGAAAGCCAGGATTATCGAGGGCTACGGCATCACCGAATGCTCTCCGGTGCTCAGCCTGACCCGTCTGAATCTCCCGCCGAGGGGCGTCGGTCATCCGCTGGCCAACGTCGAGGTGGCCATTATCCATCCCATGACGCATGTCGAGCTTCCATCGACGACGGAAGGAGAGATCTGCGTACGGGGTCCGAACGTCTTCAGCGGCTATCTGGGCCATCCCCGCTCTGCATTCATCGAGATTCGCGGCCAGTCATGGTATCGAACGGGAGACATCGGACATCTCGATGAAGATGGCTATCTGATCATATCGGGACGATTGAAGCGCTTTGTCAAAATCGGCGGAGAGATGATCAGCCTGGGCGCAATCGAAGAAGCCGTCTACGCGGAACTGCTGCGCCAGCAGCGCATCTCATCTGATGTGCCCTCCATCGCACTATGCGCCGATGAGCGCGAAAGCGGCAAGCCGCAGCTGATTCTTTTTTCGACGCTCTCGATTCCTGTCGATGAAGTCAATGAAATATTGCGCATGAACGGCTTTAGCCGTTTGATCAAGATCGCATCGGTTCGCAATGTATTGGAAATCCCGCTGTTGGGAATTGGAAAAACCGATTACCGCAGCTTACAAACGCTGATTGCCTGATGATGGAAAAAGACTCTACAACCCGTTTGATGCTTTTTAATACCGAATCGCGCGAGATCGAGAGCATTGTTGCACGCGATCATCTGATCCGCATGTACACCTGCGGCCCTACGATCTATGATTTTGCGCACATCGGCAACTTCCGCACCTATGTCTTTGAAGATTTGCTGCGCCGCACGCTTGAGTTTTTCGGCTACAAAGTCGTTCAAGCCATGAACATCACCGATGTCGACGATAAGACGATCCGCGGCGCGATCGCCAAAAAAGGCTCCTTATTGGAATTTACCGAACCCTTCCGCCAGGCGTTTTTCGAGGATCTGCAAACGCTGTCGATCGAAAAGGCCGAGTATTATCCGGCGGCGACCGACTATATTCCCGAGATGATCCGCGTGATTGAGCGGCTCATCGAAAAGGGGTGCGCCTACGTGAGCCCAAATGGAAGCATCTATTTTAAGATCAAGAGTTTTCCTACATACGGGCGATTGTCTCATTTGCGCCAGGAAGATCTTTTGCCCAACGCATCCGGAGACAATGATGCGGACGAATACGACAAGGAAAACATCTCCGATTTTGTCTTGTGGAAGGTTTTTGATCCGGCGCGAGATGGATTGATTTGTTGGGACAGTCCCTTTGGCAAGGGCCGGCCTGGCTGGCATATCGAATGCTCGGCCATGGCGATGAAACTGCTTGGCGAGACGATCGATATCCATTGCGGCGGCGTGGATAACATGTTTCCGCACCATGAAAATGAAATCGCCCAGTCTGAAAGTTTTTCCGGCCAGCGCTTCGTGCGCCATTGGGTCCATGTCGAGCATTTGATTGTGGACCACAAAAAAATGTCCAAGAGCCTGAACAATTTTTATACCCTGCGCGATCTGTTGAAGCGCGGCTATAGCGGCCCGCAGGTGCGCTACCTTCTCCTGTCGACTCACTACCGCTCCCAGCTCAACTTCAGTTTGCAAGGACTCGATGCGGCGAAAGCCTCTCTCGGGCGTTTAGAAGATCTGATTTTGCGGCTCAAGAGCATTCAATCGAATAGATCGGAGGAATCTGTGTCAGGGCTTTTATTAAAGGCGGATACGGATTTTAAGAGTGCACTAGCAGCGGATCTCAATATCTCTGCGGCTCTCGCGGTTCTTTTTGATCTGGTGCGCGAACTCAATACGCTCTCGGATGCGAATGTTCTCAGCAAAAAGGATGCCAGCGAGGCTTTGGCCCTGTTGGAGAAATGGAACAAAGTGCTGGCAGTATTGCCTTTTCAGCCGGAAGAGCAGATCCCGGAAGATCTTACGGCTTTGCTGAGGCAGCGCGAGCAGGCCCGCAAGGAGAAAAACTACGCGCTCAGCGACCAACTGCGCCGCGAAATTGATGCGCGGGGCTATTGTCTCGAAGACACGCCCACCGGCGTGCGGTTAAAGAAAAAATAGGAAAAAATATGAACCAGCGAAGTCAAACACCGGATGAGCGTCTCTTGATCAAGCTCTACCAGGTGGCCATGGAAAGCGGCGATCCGTTTTCACATATCGATCTGCGCGGCGCGGCCGCGTCGCTGGGTCAAAAGGAAATCGCTGTTAAGAACATCGTCAAACTCCTCGCGCAGGCGAATTTCGTGAAGAAAATCGACGATTCTACTGTTCATCTGACCCAGCGCGGCTGCGATTTTGTTCTCGATTTTCTTGAAGGGTCTTAACCTGATCGTTACCCACAAGTTCCGTTTCCAGAGGGAGGCGAGGCAAAGCCAGATGGAAGCGTAAGCGGTCCGAATGGTGAAGCCCATAGCTGAAAGCAGCTATGGGCGAGACAGAGGATCCATATGGCAAAGCCGCAGCCCCCTATGGAAACGGAACTTGTGGGTAACGATCAGGTCTTAACCCAAGTTCAACGATGTAGTGTCGAATCCGGCGTATTCAAGCCTGTCTTCGACACTACAACTTGAAAATAACCAACGAGATGCGTTAAATATTTCGACCCTCAATCGTTGAACTTGGGTTAATTTTTTCGCAAAATTTTAACGCTGCGACTCCTTGCCCAATTCCCGATTTTTCAGATTGTTTGTGTATAAACGATCCTTTAATAGTCGCGCGTCGGTTCCCGTACATAGACTCACCCCCGAAGGTGTGAGTAAGCGACTATGTTTGCTGCCGTTGTTAACAGGTTTGCGGGTACACTAGGGAGCGATGTTACGCTGCAATCATGATCGTTCCAATGAAGCTCACAAAAAAAATGGCCGCATGCACAATATCCGCCACTTTCAGTCGTACCGCAATTCGGCACTGAACAAATGGAACCAATATTTGTTGTCATTCGCTTTTCCTTTCTGTCCAAATCAAGTGTGATAAGATTGAACATACCAGCTTGAAGAGGATTGTTTTTTTGAATGGATCTTTATTTTTATCAGAAGTAAACAACTTTTCGATAGATTCGGTAGCGGCTTCTAAACCCTCGTTGTGGGGAAAAATGTTGTGAGAGGTTTGGAATGAGTCATGGGCTAAAATGCCAAGGATAGCCGCTCCGATAATGGTAATGGTAAAGGCTGCGGCACAGCCGGAAATGAGCGAAGCGCCCGCTGAAAAGACAAGAGGCATCACTATGAGAGCGGCAAGAACTCCTACAATACGCAGAGCGATGGAGTGGATTCGCTTATTTTGTTCTACAAGATCGCCTTTCTTGTTACAGGCGTCTGCGACATCAGTAAAGAAATCAGTAAAAGGTTTCTTCAGATTTTCAAGTTTCATAAACAACCTTCTCTTTTGTTGGGCTTATAGACTAACAAGATCGAGTGTTTTGGCACAAGGTATTATGGAACTATAATCGGCTGAAAAACTTTTAATGGAAGATTTTAGGGTTTTTCTTCACTATGTTATCTAGGAAAAATGATGATTCGATACCTGATCGCTGCCCTTTTTTGCTGCTGCCTTGGTTGGGCCGATCCGTCAATTATTTCTTTGATTCCCCGAAACATTTGGCAGACGTACAGGACGAAGACGCTACCCAAACCTGCTTTTGACGCGCAGCAGACGTGGCTGAGCCTTAATTCGGATTTTTCCTATTTTTTCACCGATGACGCGGATATTGAGGAATATATTCGAAAAGAGTGGCCGGCAGAATATCTCGAGTTTTATCACGCACTTCCCATTGGCGCTATGAAGGCCGATTTATGGCGTTATCTGATTTTGACTACGAACGGCGGCGTATATTCCGACGTGGATTCCATTTGCATCCAGCCGATTCAAAACTGGCTGCCCGATTTTCGTACAACTCACTCCCACGTGCTGATCATCGATCTGGATGAGGATCAAAGCAAGTTTTGCCAGTGGACTCTCGTTGCAACCCCCCATCACCCTGCGATGGAGTATGTGTGCCGCTATATATTGGATGCTTGGAAGAAAAGAGGCGGCTTTCCGCGCAATAGCGACGGCTCGATCAACGTGCTGGATTCCACCGGTCCCGGGATTTTTTCTTTCGCCATTAAAAGTTATTTAAATGAATCAACGAGTCGCAAAGCCCGTAAAATGGGTAAAGAGTACGTGAAAAACAAGGCATATCGCGCAAAGCTCAACAGTCGCGGTATTTTTGTGGCTCCCAAACGGTTTTTTCAGGGCGGCGGATCGAAAAACTTGTTTGGCAGCCAATGTTTTGGCGATGGCTATGTCAGTTGGTCGACTGAGGCCAAGAAAATGGCTCAAGCCGTCAAGCTGCAGGAAGATGCCTCTTCAGGGCGATAGGCATTGGCGAGATACTTCGAGGCGGGTGTTGGTGTCCAGCCGATCATTTGCCTCTTTTCGTTCACAATCGGCTCGACAATTCCCAATTTGCACTCATGGCCGTTTTCCCACTCCAACTGGCGGCGAAGATCGCTCCAGCAAAAGAGTCCCTTGATTTCCCGGGAGGTTCGCAGGCTGTAATCGCGAATTCGCTCGGTGAGTTGCTGCAAATAGTATGCTTGCGCCTCATCATCGATCTTGAATCTGGAATTGCCCCATTTCTGGATTTTGGCATCGGAACCATATTCAGTAATGTAAACTGGAGCTTTCAGCTCAAATGCTTCATCGAGGATTTCGTCCATTCCGGAGGCTCTCCAGCGCGGACCAAATCGCATGAGCACTCCGCCAGGTTCGCAGGTGGCGCCCATCGTGAAGAAGCGATTTCGAATTCCCTCAATTCCTGGATATGTCTGTCCGCGAGTCAGGCCTACCTTGACCATGGGCATTGGGTATGCTTGTACTCCGATCCGCATGAGGAAGTGGTTATTGTCCTCGAACTCCTCTTTGGGAACCACGAACTGGATGTTCGCCATGAAGGGAAATTCAAACGAGTAGCGCCCCTCTTTGAAGAATTGATAGACCGGCGTGAAGCAAAATTTGGTGACATAATATGCAGATAGCTTTTCCAGCCAGTTTCCTTTGGCCGTATCCATTTTCAGCCACTGGTGCGTAACGCCTACTTTTCTGTCAGGGAAGCGTTTGGCCACCGCTTGGTGAAGTCGACAGTGGGCCATCAGCATATTTCTTGTGGAGATCCCCGCTGCATGGACGCGTCGGGACAACGAACTTCCCTGGGGAAGGTCGGTGGGGTAGACCCCGCGCATTTGCTGGAAGGATTTGATCCCGATCTCATTGAATGACCACCAATCCTTGACTTTGGGGAACAGCTCCATCGCCCTCAATGCAAATTGTACGAAGCGATCGATATTTTCTGTTTTTAGAAAATTGCCCGATTCATAGAACCATTCAGGAACGACAAAATGGCACAAAGTGATAAACGGGGTGATCTTCGCTTCAAGGAGCTGATCGATAAAGGTGCGATAGAGCGCGACGGCCTTTTCGTCGATCTTTCCTGGTTGCGGCTCGATGACCGACCACTCTAACGAGAAGCGAAGAGCGGTGGTATTTTGGCTCTTGAGCATTTTGATGTAGGCCGTCGGATTGGAGAGAATGTCGGTAAAAAAGTCTTTATAATCGAAGCCTTCAGCGTGAATGACATGAGCGGGGATGTCCATCCACTTGTCCCAGTCGCATTTCCCCTTAAGATGCGGAGTTGCGCTCCATTTTGTGCCGAGGCCCGACGTTTGGAGCCCGGATGAAGCAAACCCTCGATATTCGGGCGGCCACGTGGGTTGAGGGGGAGCGATGTCAGGCTCTCTTTGATGGACGGTGATTTTCTTATGAGCGAAATAATCGTAGATCAGAGTCAAAGGTGAAACGAGCAGAAGGGCGATCAAGGTAAAGAAATTCTTCGTGTAATAGACCACCTTTTGCATGGTTGAGAGGTCTGGATCGGTTTCGTAATGTCCATGCTTCAATTGAATAGTTTGGGGGGGAGGAAGCAAGCATCGTACGAGTCGGGTCCAAGTAGTCATTAATGCACTCTATTATAAAAATTAATGAAATATTAACAGTCTGCCAGCGAATGGGCAAGCGATTCTCTGCTTTCGAAAAAGCGGCCGGATCGGTAAGGTGAAAAGAAAGCGATTCAACATCTATGTGGGAACGATTTCGTAGACATACGCCCCGGTTTGAGGGCCTGGAGATATTGAAGTACATCGGCCCGGGATTTTTGGTCGCGATCGGCTTCATCGACCCGGGCAACTGGGCGGCGAATATGGCTGCCGGATCGAGGTTTGGCTACGCACTGTTATGGATGATCACGCTATCAACCGTCATGCTGATCGTTTTGCAGCGCAATGCAGCCCGCCTGGGGATCGTCACGGGTCTATGCATTTCCGAGGCCAGTGCGAAATACTTCAAACGATGGATCAGTATTGTTTTCATGATCACCGCGATGATCGCCGCTATGTCTACGGCGCTGGCGGAGCTGCTTGGTGCTGCGATCGGGCTGAATATGCTCTTTGGCTTTCCGCTGATTCCCGGATCGATTCTCGTCACGATGCTCGTCTTTGTCATGATCGTTTCCAACAGCTACAAAAAACTGGAGCGTTGGATGATCGGGTTTGTTTCGTTGATCGGTCTCTGCTTCTTATACGAGCTGCAACTGATCGATATTTCGTGGACGAGTACTTTCACAGGCTGGATTCAGCCCGCATTTCCGATTGGATCGATCCCCATTCTGCTCAGCGTGCTGGGAGCTGTCGTTATGCCCCACAACCTGTTTTTGCACTCCGAAATTATTCAAAGCCGCCGGAGCGTTTCCGGTGAAACAGTGGTTCCAAAGCATCTTAAGTATGAATTCTTCGATACCATGTTCGCGCGGATCATCGGATGGGCGATCAACAGCGCGATGATCATCGCCGCTGCGGCGATATTTTATTCGCGGGGGATCGAGGTGACCGAACTGTCGCAGGCGCATGAAACGCTCCAGCCGCTGCTCGGCCATGCGGCGGCCAATATCTTTGGATTTGCTCTTCTTTGCGCTGGAATCGCTTCCGCGGTGACAGCCGCGCTGGCTGGCGGATCCATCTTTGCGGGGGTAATTCAAGAGCCCTATAACATTAAAGACATTCATTCGAAGATCGGGGTGATTCTCACTTTGGCGGGCGGGCTTTTGGCGATATTTTTTCTCAGCGATCCTTTTCAGGGGTTGATCTGGAGCCAGATCGCTTTGAGCGTTCAGCTGCCCTGGACGATCATCGCCCTGCTGATTTTAACCTCATCCAAAAAAATCATGGGAAACTATGCCAATTCCAACGCGTCCAATCTCATCAACTGGTCCATTGCGGGGATTGTGATCCTTCTAAATGTCATGCTGCTCGTCGATTCTTTTTGAGAAAATAGTCTCCCATCGTGCAACCTTTTTCTTCCAAAAAAGGGGAAATCAATGAAATTGAAACTTCTCGTGTTATCATTTTTGACCATTTGTTCTATCTATGCACAAGATGTGCCCAAGCTCCACTTGAGCGCATCGGCGACCATTTGGAAGCCGTCCGATGAACTGCAGCTCAAAATCGGAGTCATCACTCTGGGCGAAACGGCTGAAGGAGCTCTTGCGGAAAATAGCGGTAAAATGAGGAAAATATTGGCCAGTTTGGAGATGGTCGGTTTCGATAAAAACGATTACGAAACGAGCCAGTTCTCTATTAACCCGACATATACCCCCTATCCGCAGAACCCGCCGCCCCATTGGAGACCGAGCATCAATGGCTATGAGGTGACCAATTCCATTCTGATTCATACTCCAAAACTCGATATGGCGGGACAGGTGATCGATCTGGCCAATCAGGCGGGGGCTAATAGCATCACGGACATCCGGTTCGGCTTGCGCCATTCAAGAGATTATTGGACCGAAGCATTAACTGCTGCGGGGACGAACGCGATCAGCGATGCCCAGGCCATTGCCCGTGCGACAGGCGTTCAGCTCATCCGTGTGCTCTCCATTACGCTCAATCATACACAAGTAAGGTCGCCGCAGATCAATCTCCCCTGTATGGCTAAAGTGGGCGATGCTTCGCCGCCGATTGAGCCCGGAGAGGTGTCGATCGAGGCCAATGTTACTCTGGTTTATGAAATTAAATAATTTCTTGCCTCCGCAGCTATTTCATGGGGGTTTTGGGGGAAAATCGGTTGAAATTCGGGAGTAAAACAGAGTTTTTCTCTCGAATTGATAAGAAAACGGGCAATAAATCAATCGATCGTCTATAATGTTGTTCTTTGAAACACACGGAAGCGGTTTTTCGTGTGGTTTTAAAAGAAGTAATATCAAGCCATTAATTGAAAGTTAAGAGACTTTCGGTGAAGTGGTAAACAAATGAGGAAGTTACAGTGGCAAAAGCAAAAGGTACAATCAAGTTTTTCAACGCGCAAAAGGGTTTTGGATTCATTACACCTGATAACGGTGGCAAGGATCTCTTTGTTCACATCAACAACGTGAGAGGAGATGCTCAGTCATTGCGCGAAGGACAAAAAGTCGAGTTCATCGAAGGTCCAGGACGCAAAGGCCCGGAAGCGACTGAAGTTTCGATTCTGTAGTAAGTCTTTCCACACGGAAACGGGGCGGCTCGCCTCTGCTTTCAGCAGAGCTATCCCTTGTGGATGAGTTTTCCCCAACCGGTGATCTTTGTGGAGCTCTGATGAGAGCTCCACAGGGTGGCTTATTTAGTTCATCGGCTCCTCGTGACTGGTTTTCCCAGGCATCAGAGGAGCATTTTTTATTTTTACAACTACTTGAAAGGGTGTATGTCATTTAACGATTTTGGCTTGTCAGAAGAAATCCTTCGTGCGATTAAAGAACAGGAATATCTTGAACCAACGCCTGTCCAGCAAATGGCGATTCCTGTTGTTTTGAAAGGACATGACATGCTCGTGAGCGCCCAAACAGGTACAGGAAAAACAGCCGGATTTACTTTGCCAATGCTGCAGCGTTTGAGGGAAAACCCGAAAGAGCGCAGTCAGTATTCGGTCCGCGCCTTGATTTTGACGCCGACGCGCGAGCTCGCTGCCCAAGTCGAAGAAAGCGTGCGCACTTATGGTAAATACCTGCCCTTCAAATCTACGATCGTTTTCGGGGGCGTTAATATTAATTCTCAGATGAGAATTCTGCGCCATGGGGTGGACATTTTGGTTGCGACGCCGGGGCGGCTGCTGGATCTCGTATCGCAGCGCGCTGTCGATCTATCGAAAGTTGAAATTTTGATTCTCGATGAAGCTGACCGCATGCTCGACATGGGTTTTATTAATGACATCCGCAAAATCATTACTCGTCTGCCAAAAAATCGGCAAAGTCTTATGTTCTGCGCAACTTTTTCTGATGAAATCAAACAGCTCGCTGACGGTTTTTTAAAATCGCCCCAGCTGATCGAAGTCAGCCGGCGCAACATGGCAGTGACTAAAATCAAACAAACCATTCATCCTGTGGACAACCGGCGCAAGCGCGAACTTCTGTCCTTTCTGATCACTTCGAAAAACTGGAAGCAAGTACTTGTCTTTACACGGACCAAGCATGGCGCCAACCGCCTGACGCAGCAGTTGGAAGACGATGGCATTAGCGCCACGGCGATTCACGGCAATAAAACACAAGCGGCCCGCACCAAAGCATTGGCGGATTTTAAACGGGGAGTGGTACGGGTATTGGTGGCAACCGATATTGCCGCTCGCGGTCTGGACATCGATCAATTGCCGCACGTCGTCAATTTTGAGCTCCCGAGCGTCCCGGAAGATTATGTGCACCGCATTGGTCGCACCGGCAGAGCCGGATGCGAGGGTGAAGCTGTTTCTTTGGTCTGTGTCGATGAGCGGGATTTGTTGAGAAAAATCGAAATCCTTTTGAAAAGCTCATTGCCTAAAGAAGTAGTTCCGAGTTATGAACCCGATCCCTCCATCAAAGCCCAGGCGATTCCCAATGGCCGCAGCTTTCAGCGAAGATCGAGCAGCCGCACAACCCCTCATCACCGCCATCGCAAAAACATTCGTTAGGCGTTGTAAAATAAAACCACAGAGACAATACGTTACATCTTCCTCTCTGTGGTCTCTATCTCTGTGGTAGTAAAAATATAGCAACCGTATTAATCGCTTAAGTTTGTGGTTTACCCAAGTTTACTGCGATTGGCCGCCGCAGAATAAAGAACCAGGCCCTCTCGAAGATGCGGCATAATGCGCCGTTGGTCACCACATTGGAACAGGTGATCAAGGGATCGAGAATCACGTTGAAAGCCAGGATCATGGCGATCATTTCCGCATTGAAGCCGAGATAGGATTCGTAGATAGGCAGCATGATGAAGATGGCGCCGCCGATAACCGCTGCTGTGGCGAAACGGGCCAGAACGAAGACGAGACTGAATGCGACCCAGATCGACAAATCGGGGCTATGTCCATAGAAATGGCGGTAGATCAAAAAGCATAGAAAGGTGTTGGCGATGCAATCGCCGATCTGCTGGATGTTGGTCGTGGCAGGGATGATTGCTTTCGCCAGATCGGGGTTTTGTAGATTTTTCGCCGTTCCTTCGATGGTCCACGGCATTGTCGACAGGCTGCAGCTGGAGCTGAGCGAGACGCCGGCAGCGGGTAGAAGGTTTTTAACGCTATTGAAAAAAGTTTGCGGCGAGCCGATTGTTCCCAGTAAAAAAAGCAGGGCGATATAAACCGTGATGATCATCACAAGCCATCCTAAAAGATCCGAATAATCAGCCATCATCCTCGACAGAATTTGCGTCTTGTACATCCTTGCGATGAATCCGAGAACGAACAGGGGAATGAGGCGTGAAAAGACGCGCGTCAGTATCCACTGGGCTGTTTCTTTGCCCTGGGCAATCGCATTTCGCACAGATGGTAGCTTCAATGTAGCGAGCAGGCCGAAGGCGATTCCCGCAAAGGTTCCTTTGTCTGCCGACCACCAGGCAGGCAACAGATTGGGCAATCGCCATAAAGAATCGAATGCATTGCTAAAGGGATGCGGCTCGATTGAGGGCATGTGGGCCGCCGCGATCTGGCCGCAGCCATAGGCATACCAGACGCTGGCCGTATTGGAAAGGGCTTCAAAGAGAAACAGCACGAGAATGAAAAGGGGGGCGCGCCGCTCGAAAGAAGAAATCGCATGGGCGATAAAAAATCCGACGGAAAGCGGCAAAATCCAGATCAATAGATCTTTAATGAACAGACTGATCGTGTAGAGGCCTTGATGGACGATCATCGGTAAAAATGGAGCCATCGATAGATAGAGGGCCACCGTCAATAGAACCTGTACGCTGCGGTTCTTCAGCAGAGTCTGAATCATTTCTGTACCTCATTTGCAGAAAGCATAATTGGGCCAGAGTTTTCGCAGGAGAAAATTCTGTCGGTTTTTTCTATGATTCATGATCGAATGATTTCGCTGCACCGGGGATGGGATCGGCTATTTTTATGCATATTTGGCGCGATCCGGGCTTTCCTACCGCGGGATGCACAGCGATGCAGGAAAAGGACATCGGAGACATCGTTTCCTGGCTCGATGAAAAGAAGCATCCCGTTCTCGTTCAGCTGCCCATGGAAGAATATCTCTCACATCGCGATTTTCTTCCGGGAAAATAGGACGATCGCGCCGCCAATGATGACTATCCCGATTCCGCCCAAAAGTAGATAGCGGGACATTCCTTCGTAATAGGCGATTTGCTGATAGCCTTCATCGATTTTTTTTTGCGCCGATCCGGTCAGTCCCTGGCCGATTTCTTTGGTGACAGGGATTTTATCGAAAAGCCAATTTCCCCTATCGACTGTGCTTTGCGCAGACGAGGCCCTTTCTCTACCCTGTGATACCTGGCTGCTGATGTAGAACGAAAAAACGATCATCGCGATCCCGCACAGGGTCAGGAAGATTCCGAAAATTTGCTTTGTATTCATGTTTGTCCTCTCATTGGTAAAATATTTTAGCCGCGCCGTTTAAAAAACTGCACTTCCCGCTCGTGCCGGATGGCAGCGGCGCGTGTGGAAAAAGTACCCAGATTCCGACGCCGGCCGGTCAGAGGATTTAATTTTCGAGAGTAAAGACGGTATTTTCCGGATGGAAGTTTGCGGATCATCCCCTCGGCCTGATTCATTGCTTCTGTATGTGTGATTATCAGGGTCGGCGGAGATTGTCAAGAATCTGGAGAAAAACCCGGCCCTTGCAGGCCGGGAACGCACAAATTACCTTACAATTTTCTCATAAACATCGGCCAAGCCGGGCGCGGTGCCGAGCCATTTGCCATCGTTTTTGAAAAACACGACGTCGCCATATTCAAAGACTCTCATATAACCGGTGCCGGGTTGTCCGTCGTCGAATATATAATTGCCGCCTGTGACTAAATGAAGCGGATCTTTGGCCGGATCGAATTCCACATCGGAGGGAATCTCAAGAACCATCATTCCTCCCTTGGTATAGACAAAATAGTCAATATTCGGATCCTGGTTGGCGATTTCGAACGCTTCTGAAAGCGAGATGCCTCTTTCTACCCGGACGGCGTTGGAATAGTCCGAGCCTTTGTATTGGGCGAGGTTTTCAAGCCGAGAATAGTTGCTGTGCTGTTCGTCGACGTATGCGGGAATTTCAGTGTGTTCAGGTCCTAAATCCATAAAAAACTCCGTATTGGTTTGTTGAACGCTTCAAATTTATATAACAGTATGTGTATAAGCTATACGTAAAATAAAAACTTTACAGCGGAAACGGCGCAAAATAATTTGTCATCGCCTTTTTTCATTACTCTTCCGTTCAATGATGTGTTCGATGGCCCAGGCCTGTTTTTCCGGCGACAGGCTCAGTAAGGCTTCTTGCGCCTCTCTTTCTTTTTGGAGATGCTGCGCGCAGTCGATAAAAAGATAGGCCAGTCCGAATTCATAGATATCGAGCTCTACATTTAGGCTGTCGCTTGGGATTGACCGATTGAGAGCCGGTTTGATGAGATCAAAGGCTTTTTCATATTGCTCCAGGCTCGCAAAGTGATGGGCGATGCGGTAAATCGGTTCGGAGCGCATCGGCCGAAGCTGCGCAGCTTGCCGGTAGCTCGATAGGTATTGATCGGGAGCCATTTGCAGTTTTTCCTGCAATCGTCCTGCCATGTAATAGGAAAAGTAGATCTCTTCGTCGAAGCCGCCCATTCTTGTTCTCTGGAAATAGGTCTTCAGGGCTTTGCGAAACTTCCCGGCCTGGAAATAGCTTTGGGCCAGAAAAAAGACATAGCGGCTGTTCATCGGATCTGTTTGCAAAGCTTGAGCGAGAACTTTTGCGTCTTTTTCAAATTTTTTGGCGTCCCGGCTGCGGCGCCCGTCGGTAAATCTGGCGATATTCACGATACCAGGTAAAATCGCCGCCGTGCGCCCGTATTCCGGACTGTAGAGTGCTTCATGCAATACCCCTTCCCAGGCCCAGGGAAGATGATTGTTGACGAGCAGCATTCGATAGAATTGGACGTGGTTGGGAAGGTGCGTGGCAATGTAATAGGCGTCTTTGTCCAGCAAAGGCATAGAAAAGTCGTTCGCGAATTCCAGCTGTTCGTCGGCGTCGATGAAAAAAAGATAATCTCCATTTCCTCGCGCCAACGTTAGGGCTTCATTGCGATTGTGGGCAAAATCGACCCAGGGCCGCTCCACCAGTCGTCCGGGTACATCGCTCAACAAAACCCGCGAGATGATTTCTTGCGTTCCGTCCGTCGAGCCCGTATCAATGATCACCCAATAATCGATGATCGGTCTGACGGAGGCGAGGCATCGTTCGATGACCGCACTCTCGTTTTTTACGATCATATTCAGGCAAATTGTCAGTTTCATTTTGCGAGATAAGAATCAAGACGGTGGTACCAGCCATTGAGATAGCGCTGTTCATTGCGTATGGATGGCGCATTGCTGATGCGCTGTTCCAGGATTTTTTTGGCCGAATCGACGAAAGCCTGTACAGAATCGGTTTGCAGATCATCGACCATATTGTCGAGAACTTGATAGAGTCCCCAGCCCCAGCCATTGTAGCGCTCACCTTCCGATGTGCCATAACCCTTGAAATTCACGTAATCCAATAGAGCATAATGGCCATTCGGATGGGCGCATACGCGCTCGTAGAGCGTTTGGATCTTGTTTTTTTTCTCATCGGGGACAGCGGCCAATAGCGATGGAAGCGCGCGTTCGAGCCTTAAGTGAAGAAACTGGGCTTGCAGTTCAATGGTATTTTGCAAAAGCCGCCGGATTTCCATCATTTGTTTGGAATGGATTTGCAGTGCGCGGCGAAATTGTTCGCGGTTTTTCCAGGGACAGCCGTGGGCCTCCAAAAGCCATCGAGGGATGTTCACTCCTTTTTCAGCTAAAAATCGAACCAGCTCGGGAAACGTGGCGATATACGGTCCATTTTTATGCGGTGGATACCAGATAAAATGGCCGATGCCCAGCGATGCGAATTCCTCGCCCTCGTTCCAGCAGGTCAGTCCCTCCAGCGTCCCCGCGCATTCGTTCTGCCAAACCTTGACGCCGATTTCCATGGCCTGGTTGGGAGTGAGTGTGGCGGTCACAAAAAAAAGTGATGCGATGTAAATCATATCCTTATTCTTCGTTAATCGAAGAAATAAGGCAAGGATCAGAGAGAGCGAATGAACGCACTGCTTGCCGCGCAGATTGGTTTTGACATGTGGTGAAAATCTGCAATAATAGAATTTTTTTGAACGCACTTCTTGCCGCAATCCCACCCCTTCAGGGGTGGGTCTAGGCAAGATATTTTATTCGTGCGGTAAGCGGCTTTAGCCGCACCGCAACCAAAAGCTGCAGAAGAATCTCCTCCTTTCAAGGAGGAGATTTTCAAAAACGGGTGTTCGTATGAAAAAACTGGATCTTCTCGTCGTCATATTAATTCTGATTGGCGCCATCAACTGGGGGTTGGTTGGACTGATTGACTTCGACGCCATCAGTTATGTTTTCGGAGCCTTTTTGATTGACCGTGTGATATACATTCTGATCGGCTTGGCTGGCGTGTATCAGATCGTCAAGTTGCTGAAAGCCAATAATTAGCCCGAAGGTTTACTCGTAGACCGCGCTGGAATTTGCCGCCATCGGAGTCAGATTTTTCGTTAGATATCGATAAATGGCATCATCTTTATCGCAGTTGAATGTAAGCGCCATCTTTTGAAACATTCCTAATAAATAAATGTCGTAATCTGGACGGTCTTCCCTGAGATCGGTGAAGACGAGAGTACCGTCAGCTCTATAGCGAAGGTTGTTGGGTTGTAAGTCCGCATAAATGCCGTTTCGATAGGCGTCCTCAATCAGACGACGCACATTATCAAGGACTGCTTTTTGATGCACATCCATCGTATTGGGATCATCGCCTCGGGCCCATGGCATCTGAAAGGGCGTTGGCACGTATTCCACGAGAAAATAGCCGCAGCCATTTAGTGCCTGTTCATAGTTATAGATTTCCATGACCGGTATGCCAGCTGCATTCATTTGATCGTACTGATTCAGGACATTGGTTGATGCGTCCGGGGAAATATGAACATTATCATCGCCAATGACCATTATGCAGTAATCGCGAAACGTCTTGAGCAGGATCTCTTCATTCGAGCGGCCATCAATGACCGGAGGCTGATCAGGGGCAATCCTGGCGACGACGCAGTGCTGTCCAGTCATGACGCGTTCATTGACAGTTAGAGCAATGTGTTTGCCTTCGAATGATTGGATAGCGAGATTAGTATCCTGTTGGAGCAACACGGCGTTTCTGTTGAATCGAGAATGAATTTTTTCAAACGCGATGTATCCTAATCTTTTGGGTTTTCGCGGACACCTGGAAAAATCAAGAGTGACAGGATATCGAGGAGTGTAATAAGTGAAAGAGGACTCAGGCGCTCGATCTTCTAATTTTGGACTTGGTGAAAAACTGACTTCATCATCAGGAAGGCAAAAGGGCAAATCGGTATTATTGCGTAAGCGTTTTAATGGGCTTCGACTTGGCCTGGCGTCATCCGGAGTGCAAGGCGATGTCAAGCCGGTATTGCGGAAAAGAGAATGGGGTATTGTCTGTTGCTTTTCCAGGGTCTGAGAAGCGTAGATTGGCGTGTTGCCGATCGGCGTATGAGGGGGTGTGGAGACAGCGCTGGCGAAAACAGAACGGGGGATCGTTTGTTGGGCTTCGGAGGTCCAGGAAGCTCTAAATGGCGTGACAGCAATCGGCGTATGAGGGGGTGTGTTGTTTATAGGAGTGCTCATAAAATTCCATTTTTTAGTAATGATTCCTATTGATTTTACAATAAAGCCACATTTATTTCAATGCTTGTTGAAGATATGTTTATAAATTCTTAAAAAAACGTCGAGATGGGATCGACATCGACCAGAATGGAAATTTTTCTTGATCGGCTAAATTCCAGGCGGAGGGCAGCGATCAGCTCTGACAGCAGGGGTACCTGATTGGTTTTAATTAAAAACTGGAAGCGGTAGAGATCCTTGACTTTAGGATGACCCGATGGCAGAGGCGGCATGAATTTTGCATCCTGCGGGGCCATTTCCAGCAGCATCTGGCGGAATCGAGCGGCTGTCTCAGACGTTTGCCTTTCGTCGGGGCCGCTGAAGACGATCTTGATGAGGCGGCAAAATGGCGGGAAGCCAAAGAGCCGCCGCTCATCGAGTTCGCGCTCATAAAACGCAGAAAAATCCTGGGATGCCGCCAGCTTGAGCATGGGATGCTCCGGCATGAACGTCTGCAAAATCACTTCGCCGGCCAGCTCGGCCCGCCCTGATCTACCCGCAACTTGCGTGAGGAGCTGGAACACCGATTCGGATGAGCGATAATCGGGGATTTGCAAGGCGGCGTCGGCATTCAATACGCCGACAAGGGTTACGGAGGGAAAATGAAATCCCTTGGCGATCATTTGCGTGCCGATCAAAACGTCGGCCTTATGGGCGCGGAATTGTTTGAACAGCTCTTCGTGGCTGTCTTTGCCCCGCGTCGTGTCGCGGTCCATGCGCAGCGTGCGCACTTCGGGAAAAATGGCGTGCAGGCTTCGCTCCACGTGTTCGGTGCCAAAGCCGCGGAATTCCAACGAAGAGCGCGATCGGCAGGTGGGGCATTCTTTCAGCGGCGATGTCAGATAGTTGCACAAATGGCATCGGAGCTCATTCGCCTCCCGATGAAACGTCAGGGACAGATCGCAATGCGGGCATTTGACGATATGGCGGCATTCGGCGCATAGCTGCATGCGGTGAAAGCCCCTGCGATTGAGCAGAAGCAGCGTCTGTTCGCCTGTCTCGCAGCGCATTTTGATGCCATCGAGCAGTTCCTGGCAAAAATGGGTGAATCCGCCCGTGCGATCCATGGCGATCTTCATGTCGACGATGCGCACCGTGGGCAGCGATGCCGCCGTGGCGCGGACTTTGATCGTGCTCAGGATGTATTTTCCAATTTGCGCGTTATAATACGATTCGAGGGCCGGAGTAGCGCTGCCGAGGATGACGACGGCCTTTTCCATTTTGGCGCGCATCACGGCGACGTCGCGGGCATGATAGGCGGGCATCTCTTCCGATTGCTTATAGGAGCTGTCGTGCTCTTCGTCAATGATGATGAGTCCGACGTTTTTGGCCGGACTGAAAATCGCCGAGCGCGCACCGATAGCGATCTTGACTCCGCCGGAGCGCAGCGATTCCCACGCCTCCGTGCGCTGCCCGAGGCTGCGCCGATGGTGCAGCAAGGCCAGTTTTAATCCGAACCGCGCCCGGAATCGTTCGATCGTTTGCGAGGTGAGCGCGATTTCCGGGACGAGCATGAGAGCGCTTTTGCCGAGATCCAGGGTTCTCTGGATGGCTTGCAGATAGATTTCCGTTTTCCCGCTGCCGGTGATTCCATGGATCAGATGGGCCGCGAACTGGCCGGATGTCAGGCTGGCATCGATTTTTTGCAGGCAGGACAATTGCTCGGGGTTTAGGGTTTTGGGCTGGGTCGAAAAAAAGTCCGCTTCCATCAGATCTTCTTCCGAGACGGCTTCAAGGCGGATCGCTTTCTTTTTCACGAGGGTTGCGATGGCGGAGCGGGACAGCTCCAACCCATGGACCAGCTGCCCGATGGTCGGAGGGCGGGGCGAGGCCAAAATGGCCTCCAGCACAGCAGCCTGGGCGCTTTGGCGGATGCGCAGCTGCGAGCATAGCGCTGCCGCATCGGGCCTCGATAGAATCAGACAGACCTGCTGGACGATCCGGGGCCGGATCTCTTTGCGGATGCTGGGCGGCGTCAGGCATTTGAGCGTGCGCTGCAGCGGACAGCAGTAGTAGCGCGCCATCCAAAGGGCCAGGTTCCAAAGAGGCTCGGGCAATGAAGATTCTTCGGGCAGCAGGCGCGATAAAGGCTTTACTGCCCGATCTGTTGCGTTTTTGATGAGAAAAACGGTTCCTTGCAAAAGATGGCCGCGCACCGGCACTTCGACTCGGAATCCCGGGCGGATCAACGGCAAAAAATCCGGAGGGATTGAGTAATCGAGGGGTTTTTCCAGATTCTGGTCGAGCAGGACCTCCGCGATGGAGCTGGCCGGCCCTACAAAGAGCCGATCTTCTGACATAGGGCTTTCCAAAGAGAGCGTTTTAATGATGGGTCCTTGAGATAGAGTGTGAGATCGGGCAAGAGCATCACGGGGGTTTTTTGCAAAAACTTTTCGGTGCGAGTGGGATTCTCGCGATAATACTGCAGCAAGTGGGGCATTTGCCAGAGCGCGTAATCGCCGACAATCACCAGTTTGAGCTGAGGCACGGACAAAAAGGCTTCCCATTGATTGTCTTTTTCAATCCCTTCCGCCTGAATCAACTTGGCCTCGCCGTAGAATGTGTCGAGCGCCGCGGTGAGATTTACTAAAAACTGGTGCTGGGCCTTCTGTTCCTGGAAAAAGAGGATGGAGAGAGGCGCTGACTGGTTTTTCGTAATCCATCGCTCGGCGATTTGCCGTGCTTTGACATCCGATGGGATAATGGTCGGAAAAGTCATTTCGGGAAACACACGGCTCATCATTTTTCGAACGTCTTCAAAGGATGTGTCTTTCGGAGCCAAAGTTCGGACGGGTTCGGCCTCTGGGTTTTTAGCAGGAGGAGGAGCTGTCGGAATCGGCGGCGGCGCTATCAAGACAGCTGGCTCAGTTTTTATTTCGAGTGGGATGGGTTTGGGGGCGATCGGTGCCGGCGAGGGCGGTGAATCTTTGAGCGTTCGATAGAGTCTGCGGAAATAATCGCAGTCATGGGCTTCTGCAAGAATTGTTTTTTCCGATTGCAGATGGTCGAGGGCGTCGCGGATCAGATTCCGGGCTTCGGAGAGCAAAGAGCGGTGGGGTGCGGCCATACTAATCCCTCGAACAGCGCATCAAAGCGATGACAAAAGTCGCTAAACCCGCGGCGAGAATATCCCGCAGCCAGTGTTTGCCGCAGCATCTGCGGACCTTGAGGGAACAGCCGCTGCAAAAGGTGTTCCACGGTATTAGCGCCCAGAAAGCGGTTGAGAGATTGCCGCAGCTCCAGGAGTGTAAAAAAAGCAGTCTCGCAATCGAGACTAACTTCAAATA
>Ga0206225_1000003_pt1 | contig 82767 bp, 73 predicted proteins | sample MancosB2_FD_155470 | JGI IMG/M metagenome (GOLD analysis project Ga0206225, IMG submission 155470) | Subsurface sediment microbial communities from Mancos shale, Colorado, United States - Mancos B2 | ecosystem: Environmental > Terrestrial > Deep subsurface > Rock core/Sediment | place: USA...
AGTTCGGTAGATGATTTCCAAAAGACCTGGACCTAAATTTTTATGCACTTCTATGGCCGCAGCAATGATCTTATGTGTTAATTCCTGGTGCAGGTACATCCAAACTGTTCTTTGCGAAGTTTTTTTTGAGAAACGATTGTATATGTCTATACGAAAAATTTAAAGCGGGAATTGCTGTTCACCGGTTGACATTTCCCATTTGGCCCCCTATATTTTTTGGTTTTCATCATAAGGACGCAGATATGCTGGATATCAAGGAATTACGAAAAGACCCGGGCGGGTTCGAGATCAAACTCAAGAGCAAGGACCCCGATACGTCCCTGTCCCCCCTCCTCGCGAAAGACGAAAAAATCCGCCAACTCAAGACCCAGGTCGAAGAATATAAATCCCGCCGCAACGCTTCTTCGAAGGATATTGGGCAAAAAAAACAAAAAGGCGAAGACGTCTCCCAGTTCATGAAGGATCTGTCCCATTTGAGCGACTCGATCGCGAAAATCGATCAGGAGATCGCCCAAATGGAAGCCGATCTGCTGCATGCCTTAGCCGTCTTGCCAAACATCCCCATGGACGATGTGCCCATTTCGCCCAGTCCCAAAGACAACGTCTGCATCAAGGAATGGGGCGAAAAACCGGTCTTCGACTTCCCATTTAAAAATCATCTTGAGCTCAATGAAAAACTCCATCTATTTGATTTCGAAAGAGCCGCCAAACTCTCCGGCTCGGGATGGCCGGTATATATCAATCTCGGCGCCCGGCTGGAATGGGCTCTATTGAATTACATGCTCGACACGCACCGGAAAAACGGCTTCATCCAGGTGATGCCCCCCTTGCTCGTGCGCCCCGAAATCATGTTCGGATCGGCCCATCTTCCCAAATTTGAAAGCCAGCTCTTCAAAATCCGCGACGAAGATTTCCAACTCTATTTAATCCCCACTTCAGAATCGGCATTGAATGGCCTCCACTACGATGAAATGCTGTCCGAAGATGTTTTGCCCTTGAAATACACGGCCTATACGCCCTGCTTCCGGCGCGAGGCCGGCGCCGCCGGCTCGCAGGAAAGAGGCCTGATCCGCACGCACCAGTTCAATAAGGTGGAGATGTTCTGCCTCACCGAACCGTCCGACAGCGCTCGAGTCTATGAAGAGATGCTCGCCAGCGCCGAAGAGGTACTGCAGGGTCTGGAACTGCACTACCGCAATATGCTGCTCACGACCGGCGACATGTCGTTTGCCGCAGCCAAAACCATTGATATCGAGGTCTGGCTCCCAGGCCAAAATCGCTATTACGAGGTTTCCTCGGTCTCGAACTGCACCGATTTCCAGGCGCGGCGCTCCCAAATCCGCTATCGCAAGAAAAATGAAAAACCGCAATTCGTGCATACCCTGAACGGCTCCGGACTGGCGACCTCGCGGCTGATGGTGGCTCTCTTGGAAAATAATCAGCAAGCCGACGGTTCTGTCCTTGTTCCAAAAGTGCTGCAGCGTTATTTAGAAGAGGAGATAGTCAGCCTAAAACCTACGGCCAAATGAACACGCTTTTAACGGATTTCATTCGTTTCCTCGACCGCTCGCCCACCGTATGGCATGCTGCCCGCGAAGTGGGCAACCGATTGGCGCAAGCCGATTTTACCCCTCTTTTTGAAGAAGACCGATGGGTCTTGGAAAGAGGCAAGGGCTATTTTGTCGTGCGCGACGATGCGGCCGTTTGCGCCTTCCGCATTCCGAAAGAACCCGTGAAACGCACCCAGATTCTCGCCAGCCACCTCGACAGCCCCGGTCTTAAGCTTAAACCCCATGCGGATTTGCACCCCTCCCGCCTTTCGCAATTTGCGACAGAAGTCTATGGATCTCCCCTGCTCCATACCTGGCTCGACCGCGATCTCGCCCTCGCCGGGCGTGTCATCGTGCGCACAGCCAACGGAGAAACCGAAAGCCGTCTGGTCTTTTTGGACGATTATCCGATGATCATCCCTTCTCTGGCTCCCCACCTTGACCGATCCATCGCCGAAAAAGGGCTGATTCTCAATAAACAGGATCACCTGAACCCCATCTGCTCCATCGCCCATTCCAAAAATCATCCGGCCACAGTTCAAGCGCTGCTCGGCAAACACATCGCCGAGCCGATCGTCGCCTTCGACCTCTTCCTCGTCCCGCTGCAAAAGGCGTCCTTTGTCGGCGCCCAGAGCGAGATGATCGCCTCCGCCCGTTTGGACAATCTCACATCGGCGTACGCATCCTTGTACGCGATCATCGAAGCACAGCCATCGGCGCAAACGCTGCCGCTAGCGATATTTTGGGATCACGAAGAGATTGGATCCAAGAGCTACCTGGGAGCGGAATCGTTCTTCGTCAATCAGGTTCTCGAGCGGATCTGTACCCATGAAAAAATCGATCGGGAAGACTATTATCGGCTCAAGAGCCGCTCGTATTGCGTCTCCAGCGATCTGGCGCACGGATTCAACCCCAATTATGCCGATCGCTACGATCCGCAAAACTCAGCGCACCTCGGCGACGGCGTCGTCCTCAAGACCAGTGCCATGCAGCGATATGCGACGAGCGGCTCGACGGCCGCCCCGCTCATCCGCCTTTGCCAGGAAAAGAAATTGCCGCTGCAAAAATTTACCTTTCGATCCGATATTCCTTCGGGATCGACCGTCGGCTCCATCATGGCCGCCGTCGCGGGCTTTCCGTCCGTGGATATCGGCATAGCCGGCTGGGCGATGCATTCAATCCGCGAAACCATCGCTACGCACGATCAAACGGCTCTTTGCGAGCTGTTAAAATTGGTTCTGGAAACAGGAATCTCATTTCACGGCGAATCTACATAAGCCATTTGTGTATCGTTGTTTGGGAATGAGTAAATCCATCATGGATAAACTTGCTGCATCCCCACCGATCCCAGCGCCAATAATGAATACCCACTTTGCTGCTACTGCGACTACAGGAACTATCGCACTCATTGCTACACAGGACAAAGCAGCTACAGCAACTCCAATAATTATCGCGATGAGTCTCCACTTAGCCCTGTGCGCCGATAAATTCTGACTTTCAATCAATACAGATTCATTGTTCTTCCGCATATGCAGCTGTACTATACTTTTACCTGCACACCAGGCTCCCAATCCGCTAACAGCCACAGCTACCATTGAAGCAGTAATCATCGCCATAAATCAATCCTTCCGTTATTTCGTCAAATATGTTAATGCGGAGCGTCATTATTTTCAATGCTTCCCAATCGAGGCATTCCCGTTGTACTCGCTTCCTTCGGAAGACGAGCACAACGCGAAGCAAGTTTTTGAATAAAGCTTTCTGCTTCAACAGATTGTGTATGGGATGGATTTTGCAATTCTGATGTCTCCAACAAAACTGCTCTATAGACAGTGTTTGGGGTAAAATTTCTTCTCGTGTTCCTTTTTCCGCAGGAAAAATGAACACCGAGAATGGTTCAATCATTTGTCTATATCAAGAACGATCCGGCCTCGAATTAGTCAAAAAATCTCAAAGTCAAGGCAATTGCAAAAAAAATCCAATATTTATTTGAGACAAATAACTAATCGAATATAAAATAAATTAATCACAATACTACAACCCTGAGGCTCAGTGAATCTCAGCATCAAGCATCCGGCAATGACCCCTGAAGCAATCAAATCAGCTCTCCAAAACGAATCGAAACAGTTCGGGCAGGCTCTTGATTGGCTGGAAAAGCATATGCCGCCCAGCTTTTTGGATGAGGTGTCTCCCGAAACGCGGGTGCTCATTGCTCGCCATTTGCTCAGCTTTCATTTGCAAAACTGTTTTTCCCAGATCCATCTCAGCAATATGGCTCTCGTTTTATGCCTCGACGCACCCGATGCAGACCTCAAGATTCTGGAATCCTTCGGCCTGTACGCCATCCGCTATTACCGCGCGTTCGTCTCCAATGAAGCGCCGCCTTTTGATAAAACAGGAAAATATCTGCGCATCGCTTTGATCGTCCTGAGCGATGAATTGGAGAACAAAGACGTGCTCGAACCTGTTCGCCGCGATGAAATCCTGGAGCAGATCCGCTCCCGCAGCCCCGACATCCGCCGCGAAGAGTTCGAGACCTTGCTCAGCGGCCTGACGCCGCGTTTTATGCGCTCGATGACCCAGGATCGATTAAGCCTCGCTCTGGATCTATATTTTCGCACGCAGACAAAGGACCTTTGCCAATACGAAGTGCGCTATAACCAGGATTGGATGGGGAAAAACGCATCCGTACCGGGGAAAAACTTCTCTCCCTGGAAAGTTTTCCATGAGACGTCAGCGCTTTGCATGGCGACAGCTGCGGACATTTCATCGAAAGCCCCTTCCTTGCAGCTCGTTCTCGCCTGGCGCAACGTGCCCAAATACCGCTTTTTATACCGCCTCGCCAAAATGATCCATCATCACGGTCTGGCTCTGCAAAAAGTCGTCGCGACCTATATCGATCCGAACAGCCAGCAAAACACGCTTATTTTGTCGCTGGGCCTCCATGGACTCAAAGGCAAGGCAGCGTGGGAAGAGGCCGACATCGACGATTTTCTGCGCGAACTGACTCTGCTGAAATTCCAGGACAGCGATGACGCCGTCGAAACGACCTTTGTCAAAAAAGCGCTGTTAAGCGGCAACCAGGCCCATCTGGTGCGCAATTTTATCAGCTTCGCCCATCAATCTCTCGTCTATGCCGATCCGTATCTATACTCGTTTGACAATGTGATCGACGGTCTCTGCCGCCACCCGGAACTGACCATCCGGCTCTGCGAGGCATTCGAGGCAAAATTTCATCCCGAAAAAGCCGATCTCGTGCGCTATGGAGAGCTGAGATCCGATTTGTTGGAGCGAATCGAAGCGCTGGACACCGGCCAGCCTCCGAACGATCAGAGGCGCAAAATCGTCCTCATGCAAGCGCTGAATTTTATCGATCATATCCTCAAAACGAACTTCTACTGCTATCACAAGAGCGCGTTCAGCTTCCGACTGGATCCGGCCTATCTGGATCATGTCCCGTATCAGCGTACAGAAAAATTTCCCGCTTTGCCGTACGGCGTCTTTTTTATCCGCGGCATGCATTTCATCGCTTTTCATATCCGCTTCAAGGATCTGGCCCGCGGCGGCGTGCGCACGGTCATCCCCGAAAATAGCGAACAGTTCGCTCTCGAGCGCAATTCGATTTTTTGCGAAGCATACAACCTGGCCTATACGCAGCAAAAAAAGAACAAGGACATTCCCGAAGGCGGATCCAAAATGGCGATTCTCCTGGAATCCTTCACCGTCTTTGCCAAAGAAGAGGCTATCTTCGCCCAGGAATTGGATAAACTAAGCCTCGATCCATCGGCCATCGCAGAAAAAATCAACGTGTACCGACGCGAGCACCGGCTTGATTTTCTCTATTCGTCCCAGCGCGCCTGCATTGAAAGTCTGATGACCTTGATCAACTGCGACGACTCGGGCACCCTCAAATCCCAGTACGTCATCGACTGTCTGTTAAAGCCCGAGTACATCTATCTGGGCCCCGATGAAAACATGCATAACTCCATGATCGAATGGATCGCCGACTATAGCTTGCAATGCCATTATCGCCCCGGCCGCTCGTTCATGAGCAGCAAATCGCAAGACGGCATCAACCACAAGGAATACGGCGTCACCTCGTTTGGGGTGAACGTGTACATGCAGCAAGCCCTGCTCTACCTCAAGATCAATCCCGAAAAAGATCCTTTCACTATTAAAATCTCCGGCGGCCCCGATGGCGACGTGGCGGGAAACCAGATCCTGAATCTTTTCCGCTTTTATCCCAAAACAGCCAGGATCGTGGCCCTCATCGATATCTCCGGAACGATTTACGATCCCGCAGGACTCGATCTGTCCGAAATGGCCCGCCTCTTCGAACGAGGTCAGCCGATCCGCCACTATCCCCCCGAAAAATTATCCAATGGCGGCTTCCTCCTCGATCTGCAAACAATCCAGGAAGAGACGGCGTACGCAAAAAAAACTCTCTGCTGGCAAAAGACAGATGGCAAACTGGCCCAAAAATGGCTCGGCGACAATGAGATGAACTGTCTTTACTACAACAATGTCCCCCAAACGCCCTGCGATGTCTTTATTCCGGCCGGCGGGCGGCCCAAGACGCTCAACGAATCGAACGTCCATTTCTATCTTAATGATGCGGGCCAGCCCAAAATCAAAGCGATTGTCGAAGGAGCGAACCTCTATCTGACGAACGGCGCACGCACGGCGCTGGAAAAGAAGGGCGTATTGATCTTTAAGGACAGCTCGTGCAACAAAGGCGGGGTAATTTGCTCTTCTTTTGAAGTATTGGCCGGCCTCTGCATGTCCAAAGAAGAGTTCATCAAAGAAAAGAACGAGTATGTCCAAGAGGTGCTGGCGATCATCGGCAAAATGGCCCTCAATGAGGCACGGCTCCTGCTCACCACCCATCAAAAGACGGGTCAACCGCTCTGCCTGATTTCGGATCAGATTTCGGAAAAAATCAATCTGTTCAAGTATCAGCTCCTCGATTATCTCGAAAACAGCCCGCTCCCGGCCGACTCCAATCACTTTTTCAACCGCTGCCTGCTCAGCTATTGCCCGCCGCTGTTGAAAAAACGCTATGCCCCGCGCATTTTTGCCATGCCTGACATCCATAAAAAAGCTGTCATCGCGGCATATCTCGCTGCCAATCTCGTCTACGCGCGCGGACTGGCCGGCCCATCCAATGCGATCGACATCTTGCCCTCTTTGATGGATAGCGATGCCTTTTGATCCGCGCTCTCTCAATCTCTTTCCCGATCAGGTGGGCGTTTATCTGATGAAGGACGCCGGCGGCCGGGTGCTCTATGTCGGCAAAGCGATCCATTTACAGCGCCGCCTCAAACAGTACTTCGCCCCGACCCCCGATCAAAGGGAGATGGTTCCCTATCTCGTCGCTCAAGTCGAGGAAATCGAAACCATTGTCACTCTCACGGAAAAAGACGCGCTGATCCTGGAAAACAATTTGATCAAGCGCCACCGCCCCAAATACAACGTTTTGCTCAAAGACGACAAAACATTCATCAGCCTCGTAGTCACCCAACACAAATGGCCGATGATCCGCCTGATGCGCAATAAGGGCAAACCGAAAGATAGCAGCGCCTATTTCGGGCCTTATACCAACGCTCTGGCGGCCCGCCAGATCTTCGATCTGATCCAGCGGCTCTTTCCCTTGCGCCAATGCTCAGATGCCGAGCTGGCCAGCCGGAAACGCCCCTGCCTGCTGTACGACATCAAGCGCTGCATCGCCCCCTGCGTCGGGAAATGCAGCCCACAGGAATACCAAACGCTGGTCGATGGCGCCGTCCGCCTATTGAGGGGCCAGGACCGCGAACTCGTCCGCGAACTCAAATCGCACATGCAAGAAGCATCGAAAAATCTCGAATTCGAAAAAGCGCATGATCTTTTCAAAATGATTGGCCAGATCGAACACGTCACCAGCGTCCAGCACGTCGACAATCCCTTCGCTAAGGACGCCGATTGTCTGGGATTCCATTCCCAGGCCGATGCCATCATGATTGCTGTTCTCCAGTTTCGGGAAGGAAAAGTGATCGGATCGGAACATTTTAGCTTTCATCTCGTGGCCAGCAGCAATGAGGAGGCCGTTGAATCCTTTTTGCTGCAGCACTATCGTCTGCTGCCGTCAATCCCGCCGGAAATTCTGGTGCCCTTCAATCTGCCCCATACCGCCGCGGTGGCTGAAATCCTCAGCGAAGCGCACAACCGCAAAATCGAGATTGCCTCTCCCAAAAAAGGCAAAAAACGCGATCTGATCGAAATGGCCGATCGCAATGCCAAAGCGCAATTTTGCCGCGAGCAGGATGAGCGCTCGCTGCGTGAAAAAATGCTGCTCGATTTGCAAGAGACGCTGTCATTAACGAGATATCCGCGCCGGATCGAGTGCTTCGATACTTCCAATATTTCCGGAACGGATCCGGTGGCCAGCCTTTGCGCGTTCGTCAATGGGGAGCGCGACAAGAGCCGCACGCGTCTATTTATTATAAAACGAAGTGCCTCATCGGATGATTATTCTTCGATGCGCGAGGTCATCCACCGCCATTTTTCCAAAGAAAAAACCAAAGGCGACTTTTGTGATTTGCTCATCGTCGATGGCGGCAAGGGCCAGCTGAATATCGCGCTGGCGGTCTTTCAGGAGCTCGGCATTGCGCAAGTGGATCTCATCGCCCTGACCAAAGAAGAGGCTCGCCATGACAAAGGGCTGACCCAGGAAAAAGTCTTTTTGCCCCACCAGAAAAATCCAGTTCTCATCAATCCCCGCTCGCCAATGCTCTTTTTGCTCCAGCGCATCCGCGACGAGGCGCACCGCCTGGCGATTGAATTCCACCGCCAGAGAAGATCCAAACGCACGATCCAGAGCGAACTGGACGAAATTGAGGGGATCGGCCCCGTCAAACGACGGCGATTGCTCAATTATTTTGGCAGCGTACGCGCCCTGAAAGCGGCAAGCAGAGAAAATCTGGAAAAAATCGACGGCCTCACGAGGCAAGACGTTGAACGTCTTTGGCAATTTATCGCGAGTGGACAGAAAGGGTGAATGAGCGGGCGTATCCAAAGCGCTCCTGCAGCAGTAACCCCAGTTTTTTTTCCATATCGAGCATGAGCCGTATTTGCAGCTTTTCTTCCATCGGGGTCAAATCCACCGCGACTTCCAGCCGCTCTTTCGCGATCACGGCGATATCAGAGCCGCGCACATAGGAGGCAAAATTCGTCTGAAAACACTCTTCGACCACCTGTTCGAGCAGTTTTACATCGACCATCGCCATATGAGGCTTCATCGTGAGCCGCAAAAACCGACCCCGGCCCAACCCATAAAATCCCAAAAGAAGAAGAAAGCCGAACAGTCCGATCCCTCCTCCGATCCAATAAAAAATCTCCGGATAGCTTTGCAAATAATCAATGCCAATGGCTCGCCAATCGGGACGCAATGGGAGAACAGTTGCAATAGTAGCGAGACAAAAATAGGAAAATACAACTAATAATTGGAGTGCCGATGCGGCGGCTTCGCGAAGATGCATAACGCCTCAAAAAGTTTCTTCCACGATTGTGCTGCCGGCCATCGCCTCGGGCTTTTCGGATCGCTGGGGAGCCATCAAATCCTTGAAAATGACATGGACAGAAGCTACGTGGAGCCCCGACCAGCGGCTGATCTCTTCGACGATCTTGCTTTGCACTTCTTCCGCTTTTTCAGGAATGGACATTCCGTAGGCAATATTGATCTCGACGCGGACCTCGACGCTATGCTGATCCTGATCTTGTTCGACGTGGATTCCTTTCACGCGCTCGACCTCGCGGCCCAGGAGGCTGTCAAAGAGATTCCCTTCCAGAAAACCCACGCCCTCGATCTTGGCTAAACACTGCAGCACGATGGCCTGAAAAACACGCGTCTCAATATCGCGGATGAACACCGTATCGGGCAAATTCAGCTCTTTTCGATCTAATTTTTCATACATGACAACAAACCTATCACCGGAAAAACTAAACAATACTCCTTCCGGGCAATTCACACAATATCAGGCGTTCACAGTTCTTTCGGAGAGCGTTGAAACGAAAACAGCCGGCGCGGTATCATAGTCTTCTATGAGCCTTACGATTCATCTATGCATCGCCGCCATCGTCGGCACGATTACAGCCATTATTGCCTCCAAGCGCGGACACAACCCCTATTTCTGGTTTGCCATCGGGTTTCTCTTTGGCATTTTGGGCCTTATCGCCATTTTCATCGCTCCACTCCCTAAAAAAAAGCCACCTCCCGCCCCACCCGCGCCTGTGTCTTACATCGACGGACCCATTGACCGATTTTGGTATTATCTCGACGAAGCAAGGCTGCAGAAAGGCCCCATGAGCCACAATGCGTTAACACAGGCATGGAAGAAAGGCGAAATCCCCGTTACTACGTTAGTTTGGCACGAAGATCTTCCCAACTGGAAAGAACTGCAAGAGCTAATTAAAAATAAATCTTAAGAAAAATCAGAGCGGGAAAAGACCTCCCCGCCCAAAAGTTTACCAGCTGGCTTTGAAAACACCAGGAATCAGACCCTGGAGAGCCATTTCGCGGAAGCACAAGCGCGACAACTTGAACTTGCGAAGATTGCCTCGCGCCCTGCCGGTAAATTGGCAGCGGTTGCGAAGCCGTACGCGGGAAGAATTTTTCGGCAGTTGGTTCAGAGTATCGACAGCCGCCGCGCGCTCTTCGTCGCTCTTGCTCATGTCGAGGATCGTTTGCTTGAGCTGCTGGCGCTTGTCCCACTTCAACTTGACCAGTCTCTCTCGCTTTTTCTGTTTTGCAATCAAAGCTTTTGTTGCCATTGAACAATTTCCTTTACTTCTTACGGGCTGGGCCTTTTTGCCGCTGCTTGCGATTAGGGTCTTTTTTGTTGATCACGTAAATACGGCCTCGGCGGCGGACGACCTGGTCCCCCTTGGATGCGTCGGCTTTAATAGATGCACCTACTTTCACAGGAGTCTCTCTGTTTGAAAGCCATCTTTTATACCTTTCCGGCGATTTCCCTTCAACAGAAACAAAGAACTGGCCAGATTTTCTCTCGGGAGTTTACAATGAGAACACCGAAAATTTTTGAGAGGAAAAAGATATGAAGCGCACGTACCAGCCGAGCAAACTCCGTCGAAAAAAGACCCATGGTTTTCGAGCCCGGATGAAAACTGCGAACGGCCGCAAGGTGATCAATCGCCGACGCAGAGCCGGGCGCAAGACTTTAGCTCCTTGACAGCCAAACACTTCTCGAAACATCTCAAGCTGCGCAAGCGCTTCGAGTTTCAAAAAATTTCAAGACAGGGGCAACGCCTGTGGGGGCAGCTTATCTGTATTGACTATTTGCGCTCCGGGCTTCCACAAACGCGTTTGGGCATTACTGCGTCCAGCCGATATGGCGCTGCCCATGAGCGCAACCGTTTCAAGAGGCTCGTCCGTGAAGCGTTCCGCACGACCCGTGTAGCACTGCCCGAAGGATTGGATCTCAACGTGATTCCCCGCCGCTACGCTCACCGGGCGACTTTATCCGCCCTGCAGAGCGAGATGGCCTTTTTATTAAAATCGCAGGCGATCACCCCCCTCGAAACACTCGAAACGCCATGTCGTTGAATCCGGAGCAGGAAAAGGCCGTTCGGAGCTCTTCGGGGCGCGTGCTGCTGATCGCGGGAGCCGGCAGCGGAAAAACGCGCGTCATCGTCCATCGCATCGCCTACATCGTCCGCCAGATGGGCCAAGATCCCGAATCCATCTTAGGGATGACCTTTACGAACAAGGCGGCCGCCGAGATGCGCTACCGGGTCCAAGAGATGATCGGCTCGGAGGCCGCGAAAAAAGTCACCCTCTGCACCTTCCATAGCTTTTGCATGCAAATCCTGCGCAAGGAAATCCATCAAATGGGCTATACGCGCGATTTCAGCCTCTATGACGAGCGCGACATGCGGCGGCTCATCGGATCGATGGCGCGCGAAATGCTCAACCATGAAGGAGAGCTTCCCTCTCTCGAGCCGACCTATGCAGCGCTGGCCCAGGCCAGCCAGCGAGGGCTGAGAGCGGAAGAAGATGATGAGGAAAAACCCTGGCATGACACTTTTTCAAAAGATCTCTATGGCCGCATGCAATCGACTTTGCGCGCCTACAACGCCGTCAGCTTCGACAGCCTGATTACGTTGGCGATCCAGCTCTTTGAAGAACATCCGTCCATATTGTCCCGCTATCAGGACCGATACCGCTATCTGATGATCGACGAATACCAGGATACGAATCCCGCGCAAATGCGCCTGGCCGAGCTATTAGCCAGCCGCTATCGCAATCTGTGCGTCGTGGGCGACGACGATCAATCGATCTATGGATGGCGCGGAGCCGACATCCGAAACATCCTCGATTTTAAAGCCGATACCATGATCAAGCTCGAGCAAAATTACCGCTCGACGCCCCAAATTCTCGCGGCTGCCAACGCCGTCATCCAGAACAACACCAGCCGCCACAAAAAAAATCTGTGGACCTCGTCAAAAACGGGCGGGCCGATCGAGGTATTCCACGCCCAGACCGATATCGAAGAGGCGCAGGCAGTCATCGACCGAATCGTCTATTACCGCCAGGAAAAACAGCTGCGATGGCGCGATATGGCCATTTTATACCGATCCAATGCCCTGTCGCGCCAATTGGAAAATGCGCTCATAAACGCTTCGTGGAACAAGGACGGCCAATGGGTGCGGGGCATCCCCTACGAAGTGTTTGGGGGCTTGGCCTTTGCCGAACGAAGCGAGATCAAGGATATCCTTGCCTATTTGCGGTTCATAGCCAATCCGCAAGACAGTGAAGCGCTACTGCGGATCATCAACGTGCCGCGCCGTGGGATTTCCGACACTTTCCTGGATACGGCAACGCAACAAAACCGCAGCACCGGCACTCCGCTTTGGAGCCTGATGGAGCAAATCGCCTCCGGGAACTATTCGATTGGAACGAGTCGTGCGCAAGGCGCTGTCCGCTCGTTTGTCAGCCTGATTGAAAAATACCGCCGCTATTTTCATGAAGAGCCGCTGTCCGTTACTACTGCCAAACTCGTCGAGGAGATCCAATACAAGCGCGCCATCGAAGACGAGGTAAAGAGTGAGACAATGCGCCAGTTCAAATGGGAAAACGTCCAGGAGTGCATCAACGCTCTGGCGCAATACGAGCAAGAGCAATCCCAGCAAAACGAAAAGGCCTCTTTGCAGGATTTTATCTCCAACACAACGCTCGTCAGCGAGTCGATCAAACAGAAGGCAGTCAACCACGCGGACAATCTGCAGCTAATGACCCTGCATAGCGCCAAAGGCCTCGAATTTCCCGCCTGTTTCATCATCGGCCTCGAAGACCATATTCTGCCGCACGAAAAGAGCCTCCAACAAACCGGCCTCGAAGAAGAAAGAAGGCTTTTTTATGTCGGGATTACCCGCGCCCAGCGCCATCTCACCCTGAGCATGGCCCGCACGCGCCTAAGAAACGGCAAGGGAATGCCGACCAACCCCTCGCGATTTTTGTTCGAGATCCCCAAAGATCTGATCAGAGTCACTACGCCGAAGTCCTTTGCATGACCCCTCCGACGATCATCCTGCGCCATCGGCGCGAGAATTTGAAAAAATGTTCACTCCGAGGCCTGGAATTGCGAACCGATCTGCGATTTTTCACCTATCCGCTCGTTTCCTGGCCCGATCTGACGCACTATCTATTGCTGGAAGTCGGCGCACCGCCCCTAACAGAACAAGATGCCCATCGAGGCATTTTCATCATCGATGCGACCTGGCGCCTCGCCGCGCTCATGCGGCGGCAATGCCCGCCCATCCAATCGCGCAGCCTTCCCACCCATTTCCGGACAGCCTACCCAAGACGGCAAACCGGTTGCCTCGACCCCGATCAGGGCCTCGCCTCCGTTGAAGCGCTCTTTCTATCGCATCTGTTACTCAGGCGCAAGACCGACGGGCTACTCGATCATTACCACTGGAAAAACGAATTTCTTCAACTACTAACCCACTCGTCAAATAAGTAACAAAATGCTTGCTGCGGCTTTGCCATATTGATCCTCCAACGTCGGCCATAGTTCTACTATGGCCTCCTCCTTCGGACCGCTGCGCTTCAATCTGGCCTTGCCTCGCCGGCGCCTTTTGTCACTTATTTAACGAGTGGATTAGTCTAAACTCCGGCTTTTTCGAGAGTCTTTCCCTTCCGGAATAACTTCGCCTTCTGAATCTCAATGCGGTAGCACTTGTGGCAGCTGGGCAGATATTTTTCTTCCGCGCCGAGTTCCACCGACGGGCCTTCATTGACGGCCATGCCGTTGACGTGCTTCAGGTTCATGGTCGCCTTGCGATTGCAGTAATTGCAGGTCACCTTGATCTCTTCGATCGAATCGGCCAGTTCCATGAGCCTTTTTGACCCTTCGAAAAGAAATGATTTGAAATCCGTCCTCAGGCCGTAGCAAATAATGGGCAAATCCCAATCGATCGTGATCAATCGGAGCTCGTCGATCGTCTGCGCAGACAAAAACTGGGCTTCGTCGACCAAAATGCAGCTGAGTCCCTGAAAATCCATGGTCAACAGCGACATTCCGGAGTGGATGAGAACGTCTGCCTCTTCTTCCAGCCCGGCGCGCGATCGAATTCGATCCTTGCCAAAGCGGGTATCGATATCGGGCTTCATCAGAATGATTTTCTTGCCCTGCTGGCGGTAATTATGGGCGACAGCCAATAAATTCAACGTCTTTGCGCTTCCAACCGTGCCATAGCGAAAATAGAGCTTAGCCATGATTTCCTCCAAAAATTCGATTGCGTTCAAGTTACCTCGACTTTGTACATTTTTAGGACCGAAGGCCTCGATGGATTTGCCCTCTGAGGCGTTAATTTAATAAGGAAGGGGTTGACTATCCCCTTCCTTATTAAATTAACGCCTAGTTCGACCAGAGGTCGAACGTCAGAGGGCAAATAGGCGAGGCAGGCGGCCCTAAAAATGGACAAAGTCGAGGTTACCTCGATCGTGCATTTTCGAAAAATCTATTTCCACAATTTCAACACATACTTTAAACTTCCTGCCCCTTGGATCAATCGGAAAATCAAAGGAGTGATCGGCAATATGGCGTCTTTTTTGGTAAATTTATTTTTCTCCTCTTCCACTTCGGTTGCTGTCAATGAGCCCGAAAACAAAACAGATACAGCGATTCAGTCGCTCAAGCCCTTAGAGATCATCAGCCAATCGAAAAATCCCCAAACCGCCGGTAAGGAGGCTATTTCATCAACATGGCAATTGATCGACGACGAAACACCGGCAGACGATTGGGTTTGTGTGATGCCTAAAATCACTGATCAACCAAAGAGCCACATTTTCCGGTTTCCAACCGCTCTCACGCATTTGATGGAAGGCTTTAAGATTCGAACAATATTGGGAGAGATCGATATCCAAGGATTTTGGGATTCGAAAAAACCGCGTTGGCATTTGACCTCTTTACTAAGAAAGATCGAAGAAAATCTGAAAAACTTTTCGATGAGTGTGAATCACCAGGAATATTCCAATCTCGCCATGTTGCTAATCAGCTTCAACCTCTCGCCCAACATCCAAACATTGATGAAACAATTGAATGAAATGCCGGATGTCAATCGCGTCAAGATACTATCATTTTTATGCACACTTACGGATACCACCAGCTCATTATGCATCTATGCAATGGAAAATAAATATCTGACTAAAAATCAGATGGCCGCCATCAATGGCCATGCCGCCCCACGAATCAATGCAGAATATAATCTCCAAAAGCATACTTGGAACACTAGAATCGAACAAAGTCTTCTCATGATCGACTTACCAGTTTCCACCCAACTACCAGCAACTCCCATCACCGTCATCGCTGAAATCAGCCAGGAGGATGCCACCTTCACGTGGGTTGAACGCGGCGGCCCAGCCATAGCAGCGCCGCAATGACCACAAATCCCGCCCCGCTGACCCAGCAAAGCGGGATAAAATCGAAAAAGTAAATCATACCCTCGCGGCATGAAATGCCGGGGCCGCAAAGAGCGTGGAAATCGAAGACCAAATCGAGCGATTGCAGAACGGCGGCTGAAAATCCGACAAAACACAGAGGAATCCCATAGATGGCCGCGCTGCCATCCGATCGATAGGTGAATATCCCCAGCTGGATCGCGAGAGGAAAGAGGGCGATCCGCTGAAACCAGCAAAAGCGGCACGGCTCAATATGTCTGAGTTCGCTAAAATAAAGGCTCATCAGCGATCCCGCCAGGCACAGCACCCAAGCCAGATAAATTGCAGGCAATCGCGGGATTTTCATTTATGCTTTTCCAATTTTTCGATCCGCTCCCCGATCGCGTCCGCTGACCGAATCGATGTCCGCATTCCATTGATATAAAGCGTCGGCACTCCAAAATCCCGACCCATGATCCTCTTGCCCCAATCAAAATTCTGCTCGAGCTGCTTCGAATAGCAATTAGTCAGGATGCAGTCTCTGAGCCGTTTGAGATCGATTCCTCCCACTGATTGAGCCACGTCGAGAACCTCTTTCTGCTCCCACCCGTTGGATTCCCTCCCGTGAAAGTGGACAAATACCGCGTGCAGAAACGCTAAAAATTGCTCGGGAGCTTGTTTGTTCACGGCCAAAATGGCATTCGCCAAAGGCTCGGATCCTTCCAGAAACGAAACCGGCACCACAATGCAGTAAGCGCGTCCCGTTTCAATATATTTTTCGTAAATTTCAGGAAAAATATTTTCCATGAAATAGTAGCAGGCTCCGCAGCGAGGATCTTCGATCAGAACCATTTCAACCTTCGCTTCCAGACGGCCGATCCGGGGACGGCCTTCCGCCCTCAGCTCGTTCGTCTCCAGAGGAACCGATGCTTCGTATACAGCGCCGATCGCAATCAGCAAAGCCGACACAACTGCAGTAGCAATGACGAGTAAGTGAATGAAAGTAGGTTTTCTATCCATAGACATCAGATAACAAAAACGAACTATCTACGCAACGAATCTCACCTCCCAGCCATCTCATTTGCAATAAATAACCGCACCGTTTATAAAAAAAAACAAACAGAAACTACATACATTTAATTTAGAACATAAGTTATGAAAAAAATTTGCCTAAATATGATCGTTAAAAACGAACAAGCCGTTATCCGGCGCTGTTTAGAAACCGTTAAACCAATCATCGATTATTGGGTGATCGTCGATACGGGATCCTGGGATAATACCCGGCCGATCATACAAGACTGCCTCAAAGACATTCCGGGAGAGCTGCATGAAAGCGCCTGGGTGAACTTCGCTCACAATCGCAACATCGCGCTGGGGTTGGCCAAAAACAAGAGCGATTATATCTTGTTCATCGACGCAGATGAAACGCTTTTATTTTATGATTCTTTTGATAAAAACAGGCTCGACAAAGATTTTTATTTTGCCCTGAAGACCGGTCAAAGGGCGGAGTGTCAATGTGCACTGCTGATCCGCAGCGATCCCGGCTGGAGATGGGAAGGGGTCATCCATGAATATATCACCCACTCCCATCCCATGGTAGGCGACGTTCTGAATGAACTGGCCGTCGACTGCTCTCACAAAGAAGGACATCGATCGCAAGACAGCCAAAAAGCTCTTAATGATGCGCAGATGCTGGAAGAAGCCTTGAAAAAGGATCCGGATAACGGCCGCTATGTCTTCTATCTCGCTCAAAGCTACGCCAACGCCAAAAAGCACGATCGCGCGCTGGAAAATTACAAAAAAAGAGTATCCATGGGCGGCAACGAAGACGAGATTTTCTGGTCGCTCTATTGCATCGCCAGTATCCAGGAATATTTTAAAATGGATTTTCAAACGATCGTCGATGGGTATTGCCAGGCCTACTGCTTCAAGCCGTCGCGCGCCGAACCCCTATACCGCCTGGCCGCCTATTTTCAGACGACGGGCCATCCGCTGATGGGCTATCTAACCGCCCGTCTGGGTACACAGCTACCCATTCCCCGGCAAACGATGAAGCTCCAAAAATGGATCTACGACTATGGCTTCCGATTGAAACATGCGGAATTGTCCCATGCCATTGGGCATAGAGAAGAAGCCCTGCGCTCTTTCAAAACTCTGCTCGCCCAAAAAGAGTGCCCCGAATCGGTTAAAAAAGAGATTGTTGACTTTAGAAATGATAGGCAGATATTCTAATCACCGAACTATTTAAGCTATTATTTCGTGCAGCCTAAAATTTATACTCTCGAAGAGCACCGGATTGTTCCGGAAAAGATTGACACTCATGCTTTTTATGTGATTGAAAAGCTACGGGCGGCGGGCTATAGCGCCTATCTCGTCGGCGGCGGCGTGCGCGATCTTTTGCTGAACCGGCGCCCCAAAGACTTCGATATATCGACCTCGGCGAAACCCGAAGAAATCCGCTCGCTGTTCCGCAATGCGATTTTGATCGGACGGCGCTTTCGCTTGGCCCATATCCGGTTCGGAAAGAAAATCATTGAAGTGGCTACTTTTCGCTCAGGCGATCCGGAATCAGCCGATCTGATCGTCCGGGACAATGTCTGGGGATCGGAAGAAGAAGACGTACTGCGCCGCGACTTCACGATCAACGGCCTTTTTTACAATCCGGAAAATCAAACGGTGATCGATTACGTCGATGGCTTTCAGGATGTCGAGAAAAGAATGTTGCGCACGATCGGCCAGCCCGACGTGCGTTTTGCCCAGGATCCCGTGCGAATGATCCGCCTTCTGAAATTCTGCGCCCGATTTGATTTCAAGATCCATCCCCTGACGCATGTTGCATTGATTCAGTGCCGCAGCCACATCATCAAGAGCTCATCCGCCCGCATTCTCGAAGAGCTTCTCCGCATGCTGGAATCGGGTGCGGCGGAACCCTTTTTCCGTTTGCTGCATGAATACGGTCTATTGAAATTGCTCATCGCCCCGCTCTCTCACTTCATCGACCTCGACCAGGAAAGACGCATCTTCAAAATTCTCGCCGTGGTCGACGATGAAATGCGCAAGGTGTTTCCTAACACCCCCGACCGCTCGCTGCCGATGGCAGCCCTCTGCTTTCCCATCCTCGATTTAACGATCCGCCACCTGATGTCGCACTCCGACCGGATCCCTCATCTCGGCCAGATTGCCCAGGAAGCGGACGAGCTCATCACCAACCTCTTTTCTCCCTTTTTCCGCCTACCGCGCCGGCTGCAGTCGATGATGGTCTTTATTTTGACTTCCCAATACCGTTTCACTCCTCTCGATCAACGCCCCATCCGCCATCCGCGGCTGCCCCGCGACGAAGCGCTTCCCTTCGCTCTGCAGCTGCTCAGCCTGCGCACCATTTTGCAGCCCGAGCTTCTTCCTCTCTATACGCAATGGACGGAAGCCGCGTTTAAAGCACCGCCTGTGCATACAGAGCCTTCTACAGGCGAAGAGGCCCCAAAACCACGGCGCCGCAGAAGAAGAAAATTCCGTGAGTGACCTGTTTATTCTTGCCGCCGAACCAAGCGCCGATCTGCACGGAGCCCACCTCATCGATGCTCTGCATAGTCTGGCGCCCCATCAATCCATCGCCGGCGTCCTGGGCCCGCGCATGCGCGAAAAAAATGTCCAGTGCTGCTATCAAATGGAAGAGCTGCAGGTGATGGGATTTACCGACGTCATCGCCGCTCTCCCGCGCCTCTTCCGCCTTTTTCGACAAATCCGCCAAACAATTCTGGAGCTCAATCCCCGCACCGTCGTCTGCATCGATTATCCGGGATTCAACATCCGCCTCGAACAATCGCTGCGAAAAAAAGGATATCGAGGCCGCCTGATCCACTATATCTGCCCGACAGTCTGGGCCTGGGGCAAAAAACGCATCCCCGTCATGGCGAAAAATCTGGATCTGCTGCTGACGCTATTTCCTTTTGAAAAGGATTGTTTTGCTTATACTTCTTTGCCGGTGCAATACGTCGGCCATCCCCTCGTCAAAAAAACCGATCAGCATCTGCCTAACGCCCATTTTCACGAGCGCTATCACCTCAACCCAACAAAAAAAATCCTCGCCCTCTTTCCGGGCAGCCGCCAAACCGAAATCGAGAGGAATTTTCCTTTGCAGATTGCAGCAGCGAAGGAAATGCTCGCCAAAACCCCGGATCAACAGATCGCCGTATCTCTGTCCCATCCTCAATTTCGCGCCCATCTCGCGCGATGCGGCTTTCCCATCATTGAACCCGAGCACAATTACGATCTGATGCGCCATGCCCATCTCGCGCTGGCGACGTCCGGCACCGTGACGCTGGAGCTCGCTCTATTCCAAACGCCTACGGTCGCCCAATTCGCGATCCGGCCCTTTGACGTGTTCCTCGCCCAAAAAATCTTCCGAATCAACCTGCCGCATTATGTGATCGTCAATATTCTCATGAGAAAAACAGTCTTTCCGGAACTGTTTGGGCCGCATCTCACGCTCGAGTCTCTTTTGCATAGCGCAAAAATTTTGTGGAATGATGAACATGCGAGGCAAATCTGCAAAGAGGGTTGCCATCAAATGAAGGAACTGCTCGGAAACACTGATGCGAGCCATGAGGCCGCTCGTGCGATATTATACCGCTCGTAATGCAAGCAGCCTTTCAGGCCGGTTCGCTTTGCTCACCTGCGATGGTCCACTGGACCATCTCGTGCGGTCCGCAGCCTTGCCTATTCCCATTTTTTGAATCACTTCCTTTATAAATTCTAATTAAAACTTTAATTACTAAACAGATGTAAACAGAACAGAACTTATTTCAAGTTTACTTAATTCATCTTAATTGCATAATAGAACCGTCAACAAACACGAGGTTTTAATGTTTTCTGTTTTTCATTTAGACTCAGATCAGAAGCTTGAATGCAGCATATGCCAAGAATCGATAACCAGCGCAAGCGATATCGTTGCTCACGAAAGCGGGGGCAATCGTCACCCAATACATAGAAGCTGTTTTGTAAGTTTGATCAATGCATGCGCCATGCAATCAACGACAGCACTCTGTCCCCTTTGTAGGCGTGTTATTGTCCAACTCGATCAGGTAGTTATAGGAAATGTAGAGGCTTCTCCTGAATTGACAATATCAAGACTTAAAAAGTGTATTCTCCCAATTATTTTACTGCTTAGAAAGTTAGGGCCTTATATAAACGTTGAAAAAATGATAAATAATACAATAGAAGAAACTAGTTATTATGGAAAGGATCAATTCGGTAGACATGTAAATATCGGTTGTAACTTGGATTTTACAATCAATATCCAAATATCACTGGAAGGTTCGACTCATATTCCGCAGGGTCAGGATACTGAAAGTGTCACGCAGCGCTTCGTGCAGCACGCGCAAGAGTTCCTTCTGAGGTTAGTCTAGGCTAGCAGCGCGTTCAAACAACCGTTTTGCTGGATACACGAAGAGCGCCACTACAAAAAGCTCAGAAGATTGTTCGGATCGATGAATTATTTACCCCTCGGGTTAATAAATCTGCGACGCGAGAGGGGCCCCTGAAAGGGGATCCGCGGCGCAGCCCACGGCTGAGCGAGGCAATGAAGAATCGCAGCGCAGCCGCAAAGAGCAGTGCTTTGCACGGCGAGCGGCGAGCACGCGATAGCGAGCGATGACATCAATGGCTAACAATAGAAGGCCTTGCGCGAGCGGTCTTCGAAGCCGCAGCCAGCCAAGGAAGGAGCGCGGAGGGCGTTAGCCCTCGACGAGCATGTCCATGCCGCCACGAAGTAGGCGGCCCCAAGGGGTTGCAGGGGCGCAGCTCCGCCCCTTTTACGAAAATTTTAGCTGGATTACTGTTCAAAGTCGACCCACCCCTACCGATAGGAGCATCATTTTCCATCAAAGGTGAGAAGAAGTTCAGTCTCGGACACGGACTCGGACTGGGACACGAAAAATATACAAAGTCGCACTATAGGCTTTAAAATAAAAAATTTAATTGAACCAAATACTCATCTAAATCGCTGGATTTTTAAGCCCGAGTCCCTTAAATTGATAGGCATTTGCGGAACTTTTTCATGGCTGAGCCATATATTATCCATATTGACCGTCTGGGAGACGGCGCTATTCAAAAAATCGATGCGATCCTGTCATCGGAATTTATCGGCGTCGACGAGCCGGATTTACATTTTTGCGATGCCGTCAAAGTATGCGGCGAGGTCTATGCGACCGACGAAGATCTGGTTTTACACTTGAATGCCTCGACGATCGCCCAAATGTCCTGCAGCGTCTGCAACCGACCCGTTCCTCTCCCGCTATCCATCAAAAGCTATTACCATACCGAACCGCTTTCGGCAATCAAAGGAACTGTGTTCGACTTCCGCGCCATTCTTCGCGAATGTCTCCTGATTGAGCTTCCTAAAATCGCCGAATGTAGGGGAAATTGTCCGGAAAGACCCGCTTTGGCCCCTTATTTACGCCAGCCAGCAGCGCCGGACATTACCCCCCATTATTTTCCCTTCAACGATCTAAAAATCCCTTAAGGAGTCATCCACCATGGCAGTCCCACGCAATCGCACCTCGAACGCCAAGAAAAACTCACGGCGCTCGCACCATGCGAAAAAACCAAAAAATTTGTCAGCCTGCGCCCATTGCGGCCGCATGCGCTTGCCGCATCGCGTCTGCATTAGCTGCGGTCATTACGACAACCGGGCCATCGATGCCGCGCAAAGCTGAGGTTCGCATCGGCATCGACTTGATGGGGAGCGAAAATTCCCCTGACGTTTTGCTGAAAACGGCGACAGACCTCGCTTCAACGCTTCCCCCTCATGTCAAACTGGTCGCCATCGGCACTCCGGCTTTGGCGAGTCGTACCGATCTGCCCTTCATCCATGCGACCGAAACGATCGAAATGGACGACGCGCCTCTGACGGCCATCCGCCGCAAACGCGATTCGTCACTCTGCGTCGGGCTAAAGGCACTCAAAGAGCAGCGGATCGATGCGTTCGTTTCCGCCGGCAACACCGGCGCGCTCGTTTCATGCGCTAAAATGACCCTTTCCATGATCCCCGGACTACTGCGGCCGGCTTTGCTGGCCCTGATGCCCACCCGCCGCACCCCGCTTGCGGTTCTGGATGTGGGCGCCAACGTCCAATGCAAAACAGAGCATCTCGTGCAGTTCGCCCTCATCGGATCGGCCTATCAAAGAGCGCGAGGCGTCGCTCTGCCCTCCGTCGGATTGCTGAACATCGGATCGGAAGCTATGAAAGGCACCTCCGAGATCCGGCTGGCCTATCAGGAAATGCAGCGCCTCTCCTTGCTGCCCAATCCGTTGTTTCGATTTGCCGGCAATATCGAGGGAAAAGTGGTATTCGACGGCAATATCGATGTATTGGTGACCGACGGTTTTACCGGGAATGTTTTTTTAAAAACCGCCGAAGGATTGGCCAGCCTCATTCTCGACCGCCTCAATGAAAACCTGCCCCCGGACATTTTGGCGCAAATGCAAGACCAGCTCCTCGATCTGCAGCGCCACCTGCATTACGCCGAATACCCCGGCGCCCTGCTCTGCGGCATCCGCGGCATCGTCATCAAATGCCACGGCTACTCCTCTCCCCAGGCCTTTGCCAGCGGCGTCAGGGAAGCGATCCGCATCGCCAGCGAAGGGTTTTTGCAGATCCTTCAAAATAAGTTGCTTGCATATTCCACTGAGCGGAAATGAGCCGATCTTTTTTTTCTAGAAAAAGATGGTTCGTTGCTCTATTATCTCGACTTTGGGCCTTTTTCATAATTCCAACACAAGATGCGGTCGGGCGAGGCAAAGCCAGATCGAAGCAAAGCGGTCCGAATGACGAATCCATAGCCGAAGGCTCTATGGATGAGGAAGAGGATCAATCTGGCAAAGCCGCAGCCGACCGCAGCTCTGTTGGAATTGTGAAAGTGGCCCAACTATGTACGATTTGACGAAAAAAACTATGAATGAAATTCTACTCAATATTGAATCCAAAGAAACGCGCTACGCACACCTGCATCACGGACAGCTTCACGACTTGATCGTGGATCGCAAAAAATCCCGCCAGATCACAGGCAACATTTACCGTGGGAGGGTGACCAACATCCTCCACAACATCCAATCTGCGTTCATCGACATCAACGAGGGCGAAAACGGGTTTATCCATATCAGCGATATTTTGGAAAACACGAAAAAGTTTGAAGAGATGTTCGATATGGACTTCGATTTGGACTATGACATTTCCAAGATGGACGCGAACCCCAAGCCCAAGGACATCTCCCAGCTGCTCAAAACCGATCAGCCCGTGCTCGTCCAGGTCGTCAAAGAACCGATCGGCACCAAGGGAGCCCGCCTCACCTCGAACATCTCGATCGCCGGCCGCTATCTCGTGTTGCTGCCGAACAATCCCCATCGAGGGGTGTCCCGCAAAATCGAAGACAAAGCGTCCCGCGACCGCCTGAAGAAGGTGATCCGTTCCTTTGAAATGCCGCAGGACATGGGTTTGATCTGCCGCACCGCCGGCGCTCAGGCAACAACTGATATGCTCATCGAAGAGGCGACCGATCTGTTGAAAACCTGGGTTTCGGTCGTCGACAAATTCCATCAGACCAGCCACTCCCAACTTTTGTTCGAAGAGTCGGATCTGATCAAGCGCGCCATATTGACGTGCGTCGATAAAAAATTCGACCGGCTGCTCGTCGACGATTACACCGTATTCCAGCACTGCAAGCATCTCTACCAAAAATACGAGGCCGAACACCCGCTCAAGATCGAGTTCTACCGCGACAAAGTCCCGATGTTCGAACGGTTCAATATCGAGCGGGAAATCGACCGCGCCGTCCGTCGAAAGATTTGGCTGCCCTCCGGCGGCTATCTCTATTTTGACCGTACCGAGGCCATGTATACCGTCGACGTCAACTCCGGCAGGTCCCAGTCGGGTGCGACCAACGACGTCGAAGAATCTCTGGTGCGTATCAACCTGGAGGCGGCCGAGGAGATCGCCCGACAGCTGAGACTGAGAAATATCGGCGGTCTGATCATCTGCGATTTCATCGACATGCGTCTGCGCAAAAACCAGCGGCGGATTCTCGAGCGATTGAAAGAGGCGATGAAAGAAGATTCGGCAAAATGCACTATTTTGGGAATGAGCGAATTCGGACTGATCGAAATGACACGCCAGCGCAGCCGCGAATCGCTGACGCAGACGATTTACACCGCCTGTCCCTATTGCTCGGGCAGCGGAATGGTCAAGAGCCACGAAACGGTGTCCGTGGAAATCGAGCGCTCCTTGAAAAAACTCCTTCTATGCCAAAACCAGTTTGCTGTGAAACTCGTGACTCATCCCGAACTGAACCGCTACCTGGATGGAACCGATAAGGACTTTTACCAAAAGATCGCGGGGAAATCCAACGCGCAGATTGAGTTTGCCGTCAACGATAACCTGCATATCAACGATTATCTATTTTACTCGACCATCAATGGACAAAAACTCGAAGTTTGACGAACAACGGATCGCCTCTGAACTGGACAAGCTGGTTCAGAGCGGATCCGTTCCTCTAAAATATCTGTCGATCCTGTTGCATTTTTACAAACAGGTCCACGATGCGCTAGCCCAGGCGGGACGACCGCTGGATTCTTTCTATGAGCAATTCGCTCTATATCTCACTCTTTTGCAAAAACAGTTCCAATCGCCCTTTGCATTCGAACCCTATCACCGCAAAATCCGCCAGCCGATCGATTACTATCGCTTTTCCCTGAACTTCATTCGCCCGCTCATTAATTTGCCCCGATCCCGGGTTTTTGGCCTCGATATCGCGACAAAGATCGAAGAGTTATTGCAGCGGGGGGAAAATGCCGTTTTGCTGGCGAACCACCAAACAGAGACCGATCCTCTATCTATTTCGATTCTGTTGGAGCAAACCCATCCAACGCTCGCGGAAAAGATCATCTATGTCGCCGGCGAAAGGGTCGTGACCGACCCATTAGCCGTTCCATTCAGTATGGGCTGCGATCTGTTATGCATTTATTCCAAGCGCTATATCGATCATCCCATCGAACTGAAGGCCAAAAAACAGCTCCACAACAAAAAGACCATGGAGCGGATGAGGCAGCTTTTAAGCGAGGGCGGAAAAGTGATTTATGTAGCACCGTCCGGCGGGCGCGATCGCCGAAACAGTCAAGGGATTGTTGAAGTGGCTCCCTTCGATCCGCATAGTATCGAAATGTTTGATCTCATGGCCCGCAAATCGAACACTCCGACCCATTTTTTCCCGCTCACTCTAGCCACTTATGAATTGATGCCTCCCCCCGAAACCATTCAAGTGGAGCTGGGAGAAAAACGCCCGGCCCGTTTCACGCCGATCCATATCAGTTTTTCTCCGGAATTCGACATGAACACCTTTGATGAAGCCGATAAGTCGGCCTTTTTCCCGATTCCGACACAAAATGCGGGCGAGCGAGGCAAAGCCAGATCGAAGCTTTGCTGTTCGAATGACGAATCCATAGCCGAAGGCGCTATGGATGAGGAAGAGAATCGATCTGGCAAAGCCGCAGCCGACCGCAGCTCTGTTGGAATTGGGAAAGAGGCCGATAAATCGCTCAAGCGAAAAAATCGCGCAGAGGCAATCTGGAATATCGTCAATCACGAACACGAACGGTTAATTAATCTATGAAATTTCTCATTCTCTTTGCCGTCATCGCCGCTCAACCGATCTGGCCGGACACTCCTGCCTTGCAGGAGATCATCGACGAGGCCAATTTACCCCTCCTTAATCCCGATCTTTCCACGCGCAAAACCGCCAAAATCCGCCTCGTGAATGGGCTGGAGGCGTATCTGATCTCCGACCCTCAGGCCGATCAATCGGCAGCGGCGATGGCCGTTCAGACCGGCTCCTGGGATGATCCAATTGAATATCCCGGCATGGCGCATTTTTGCGAACATATGCTTTTCAAAGGCTCGCAAAAGTTTCCCAATGAAAATGAATTTTCAACGCTGATTGCCGACAATAACGGCCTGACGAACGCATTCACGGCCTCGGATCGGACGGTGTACATGTTTTCATCGTGCGAAGAGGGTTTTTTGCCGATTCTCGAGCGCTTCGCCCGATTTTTTATCGATCCCCTGTTCAATCTGTCGGGGATTAAACGCGAGCTGCACGCCGTCGACCAGGAATTTGCCAAAAACATCGAAAACGACAACTGGCGCGAGTACATGGTCTTCAAGGAGACCGGCAATCCCCATCATCCCAATGCTCATTTTTCGATTGGCAACTCTGAAACTCTGGCCAATATTCCGCAAAGCGCCCTGAAAAAATGGCACTATCAGCACTATATCGCCCCCAAAATGCGCCTCATCGTCTATTCCCATCTGCCGATCGAATCCCTCAAGGAAACGGTGCGCAATTATTTCAGCCTGGTTCCCAATCACGACACTCTCGCCGCCAACACGTCAGCGGCTCTCACCTCCGATCAGCAAAAAGGCCATTTCATCTATATCCAGCCCATCAAACACTCAAAAATGCTGACTTTGAGCTGGGAGCTTTCCAGCGATATTTCATTGGATCCGGCCAAAAGCGCCCAATTATTTTGTTATGCGATGGGCCGCGGCCAGCCCTACAGCCTCCATGAGCAGCTCATCAAAGAGGGTTTTATCAACGATCTGTCCATGCGCGTCGATGAACTCGGGGACCCGTCCCACCGCTTTTTGCAAATCGAGCTGGATCTCACGAAAGAGGGCCTTCAACAAATCGACAGCGTCATTAACCGCGTATTTCAAACGATCAGCCATCTAAAGAATAGCGGCATTCCCCGCTATCTGTTCGATGAGATGAACAATATCGCCAAACTGGCCTATCAGTTCCAGCCGCGCAAGGACGCCTTTCGCTATATCGCCGGGATCGGCGAAGAAATTCTCGACGAGCCTCTGGCCTCGTATCCAAGACAGACGATGCTCGCTGCCGATTATGATCCGCAAAAAATCGCCAAAGCGGCCTCTTACCTCACTCCGGAAAACGCGCTGTACTTTTTGCGGGCCGATTTTTCCGATACGGATATTTCACTCAACCTGCGCGAGCGATGGATCGGCGCCGAGTACGCCATCGGGGAAATACCGGCCCATTGGCTCAAAACCTGGAAAAAAGCCGAGGCGCATCCCAATATCCGGCTCGCCAATCCAAACCCCTTTCTTCCCACGAATTTCGATCTCGTCTCGGCCATCAACGATCCCAAGACGAGTACTCCTCTGTTGATCAGCGAAGATGATTTTGGCCTGGCTTATTATTCGCGCGTGTCTGAATTCCGCACGCCTGAATCGGTGTATTTTCTCCATATCCTGACACCGCAAATCAATGCAACGGCTCGCAGCCACGCTCTGGCCTCCCTGTATCTAAACTACCTGACCGACCGCCTCCATCCGACCCTGTCAGCTGCCCGAACAGCCGGATTGAAGAGCAGCTTTGGCATCGACCGAAACCGCCTTCACTGCACTGTTTCCGGTTTTAGCGATAAAGCCTCATTGCTGCTCCAGGAAATCCTCAAACAGCTCGCCACACCACCGCCAACGCCGGCGCAATTCGAGCAATATATTGCCTATTTATCCAAAGAGCTCGAAAACGCCTCGAAAGATTTGGCCTTTATCCAGGCCAAAGAGCTAGCCGCTTCGCTCATCTACGGAGACAAACCGACCCAATCGCAGCAATACGATGCCCTGCAAAACATCAGCTACGACGATTTTTGCACTTTCCTGCACTCGATGTACGATGAGACCTATGTCCAGGCGATGTTTTGCGGCAATCTCAGCCTGAAAGACGCGGAGTCCGCCTGGCTCGATGTGCGCCACCTGCTCGGCAGCGCTCCCTTCCGAAAAGAAAACCATCCTCCGACCAAAATCCTCTCTTTGCCCGAAGATAAGGGTCCGTTTGCGATCCATGAGAAAAGCGATGTGCTCGGCCATGCCGCCTTCCTGGTGCTCGATGTGGGGACCTTTTCGTTCGAAAAGCGCGCCGCCCAAGAAATTTTGGCCGCTGTATTGAAAGAATCCTTCTTCGACACGTTGCGCAGCAAACAGAAAACCGGCTATATTGCCCAGTCCGACCACCAGGAGCTCGAACTGAGGCTCTTTCAGTATTTCTTCGTGCAGTCCAATTCGCATCAGCCCGATGATTTGCTCAGCCGCTTTGAGCTATTCCTCGAGACGTTCGTCCAGGATCTGCCGGAAACGATCCCGGCGGCCCGCTTTGCCGCTCTCAAGCAAAACATATCTGAATCCCTGTTCTCGCGTTTTCGGAGCCTCAATGAAAAAAGCGCACTCTGGAATCAGCTGGCGTTTGATTACGAGGCCGATTTTTCCTGGCTGGAAAAACGGCTTGAGGGCTTTGCCCAGTTGAATTACGAAACGTTTTTGAAAGATGCACAGAGCTTTTTGTCGAAAGACAACCGCAAACGGCTCGCCGTTCTGTTCGAAGGGCGGATCGATCATCCCTTTATCTATGAATCGGTCACAGCGGACGAGATCGGACGAATGGCTGAATATTTTACCAGAACGGATGTCGCAGCTCAGATGGAAGATGCTAAACAGGATTAGCCGGTTTTTATTTTGTAGCAAGCGATGTAAATTTTTTCAGATTCGCCTTTAATATCCCAAGGGTTCCCCTGAATCTCTATGGGTGACTCTGTATTCATATCATCCACCAGAAACCATTTACCATTTATTTTAACGTAGCCGTAATGATGGCCCTCAGTCGTCTGCACGCCGTCATGACATTCGAGTGCGACGAGTTCGTATTTTTGCTCTGGCCCGCTCACAAATGCCTCGGCGGGTAGGGTCATAAATTCATCGACCGTTACAGGCTCGTTTTTGAATTCATCATTTCGTTTGAATATGGCCGTCAACCGAGCTGGAGCAGTCTCCCATTGCGTTTGCTTGGTCACTTTTTTCACTTCCGTGGTTTCTACCTTGTTAGAATCCACAGACTTTGTTGAATATTTACCTTCAGTTTCTTCATCATGGTTCAAAGACTTAATCAAGGTCTCAATGAGACTCTTTGAACCCATACCCTTTTTCATATCAATTAATACTTCTCCAAAATCAACACCTAATTCTTCCTTTCTTTGATAAGTACCATCTTTATTATCAACTAGTTTCCACATCTCATCCTCATCCAACAGACGGCGATCATTTAATTTTATAGTACTAATGTCCCACTTAGAAACTCCATAGTTTTCGAGTTTCCCGCGCTCTTGCAGATTACTTCGAATCAGTACCAGAGCTTCAGAAGGGTCCTGCTGGCCTCTCATCCACTCTTTATTTCCTGAAATACGCCATAACGCACGCCGTATCCCCGCGACACCATCGACGGTCTTTTTGCCTTTCAACTGCGCCCGTCGATATTCATGCAGAAAACGCCCGATTTCCGCCGTTGGCCCATCAATTCGGTCATCCCAAAGGGCTTTTTCCAGGATCGGATCGGTCAAGATTAAACATTGGATCAAGGCCGCTAAAAAGCAGGAATTGTCTTGATGAACAATATTAATGGGAAGCGTGTCCTCGCACTGTTTGCCCAGAAATCTTTGTTGATTCATCGCTGCCGTTGCAGTGGCTATATGAGGTGAATTTTTTCCATTCGTCTGATCGGCTCGTTTATTATCCCGTTTATCGACTTTCTTCGTAGCTTTAACAGGTGATGAAGTGGAAGAAGGAAGTTCATCAACTGGGAAACCGCGATATCCCTCGAACTTGGCGAAGAATTTATTGGCTACCGAGGTCGCTTCATCAGTAAGTTTTTCTGAAGAGAGCGTCACTTTATCTTTCGGTTTATCACCAGTGGAATAAGTCACAATCACGCCACCGCCTTTGCTCTCGATCGAGAAAGAGGCGATACCTGGTTTAAATACATCCTTTGCAACTCCATTAACTTTTTCAAGAGTGGCTTTCATTCCAACATCAATCTCTATCCACTCGGCATCAGTGTATTCGACTTTTTTTTCACCATTCGCTGTCGCTTCATAGATGGTATAGCGATATCGATAAGTTTTATCTCCATCCTTCCACGTTATGCAAGAACTGGATCTGCGTTGGCCTGACGAAGAGTCCGAGGATTTTTCGGCCGATTTATTTAAACTGATCTCCAACGGCATTACAATCACCTTATTATCAATCTGATAATAACGATTATACCACAATTACACGCGATAATCAATAACAATGTAATATGTAAAAATTCGTATGTAAATGTTTCGCTATGAGTCGTTGACCGCAGGGAAACGACTCATTGGGAATGCTTATTCCAGTCGAGCTAAGCCCTTCACCCGACTGCACTTAAACGAGTATTTAAATAGGAAGACAGCCCCGGCGAGATAGATCGCATTGAGCCCCAGGCTGATGAGAAAATCGTTTAAACAAAAAACGCCGTTCAGCAAGACCTGCCGCATCCCCTCGAAAACATAGGTCATGGGAAGGCACCAGGAGATCGTTTGGGCCCACATGGGGAGGCTGTCGACGGGGTAAAAAACCGCGCTGAACGGGGCAAAGAAAAAAGCCATCATCCAGGCCAGCATCTCCAGTTTTTGCCCCCAGCGGATGATCACGCACGCCGACAGAAACCCGAGCGCCAGACCGGACAGCATCAGCGAGGCGGCAAAGGGCAGAAAATACCAGCCGACGACAAACACATTGAGGGCATAGAGCAGATAGACGACCAGAGCGCCAAAAGAAAGCCCAATGATTATTTTGCAAAAAGACAGCAGAATCGTGCCGAGGGCCCACTCGACTTCGGTGAGCGGCGTCGAAAAGAGATTGCTGAGATTGCGGTTCCAGAACTCTTGCAGCAGACTTACGGATATGTCATTGGCCGCGCGCGTGATGATTTGGAAGAAGATCAGCGCGGTCAAAATGATCAGCGCTAAATTGGGCATATCCTGCTGCTGCTGCAGCCAGACCGTCGTCAAGCCCCACAAAAGGATCTCAATGAGCGGCCAAAAAAAGAGCTCGGTGATCTGATGCAATCCGGTAATGGTATAAAAATACCGCAAAAAAACAGCTCCGATGCGGCGCATGCTTAGGATCATGATTTTTTCCTCGCCATCATCAAAAAATAATCTTCCAGGCTCGGCTCGAGGATTTTAATGCTCGAGTAGAACACGCCTGCCTGGCCGAGTGCCATCAAAAATGTGGGAATCTGCCCCTCGTCCAACGTCACTTCTATGACGCGCTCATTGACGGCAAAGCTCAATTGCATTTTTTCAGCCAGAGACATTGAACGCTTCAACCCATCGCCCACATGCAGGCGGAGCTTGTATCGCGAAACGCTTCTCGCTAAAATTTCCGGCTTGTCATCGGCGACAATCTGGCCCTTGTGCAGAAAAATCACCCGGTCGCACAACTCGGACACCTCGTCCATGCGATGCGAGGCAAAGAGGATGGACAGGCCGCGCTTTTTTCTTTCGCCCTGCAAAAACGCCAATACGTCCTGGGCCATGTCGGGGTCTAGCGAAGCGGTCGGCTCATCAAGCAATACGATATCGGGCATGGGCAAAAACGCTTTGACCAGCATGAGGCGGGTGATCTGACCCGATGACAGCGATGAAACGGGTTTCTTTTTCTTATCGAGGATGCCGAAGCGCTCCAGCAACGGATCGGCCCGCTCATTGATCATGAGACCGCTCAACCCGGCCAGACGGCCGAACACTTTCAGGTTTTGTTCGATAGTGAGCAGCCAGGGCAGGCTGGCATAGGTGCTGGCAAATACCACGCGGCGCAAAATGTCCTTGCGGTGCTTGAGAAAATCCTGGCCAAAATAATGGATTGATCCGGACGTATACGTCAGAGTCCCCATCAGCATCTGAATCGTCGTCGTCTTGCCAGCTCCATTTAAACCGAGCAATCCAAGGACCTCTCCTTTCGCCAGTTGAAAGGATATTCCATCGACGGCTTTCACAGGAGGCTTGCCATCGAAGAGCTTGGACAGGTTCCGAACGGAAAGGACAATTTCTGCACTCATGGGATTTCTACTTCATATTGTGGTAGACGGCATCGACATCGTCGAGATTTTCCAGCCACTCGATCAAGGCGATATTATTGTTTCCATCCTCTTCGCTGACTTCTACAAAAGTCTTCGGGACCATTTCCAGCGCCGCTTCGTCAATCTTGATGTTCGCTTTTTCTATGGCTGTCTTGACGGTGGGAAACGAATCGACCCGCATAGTCACGACAAAATGATCGTCATCAGCCGCGAAATCTTCCGCGCCCGCATCGCTCACCAGCATGAAGAGATCGTCTTCGCTATTAGAGCCTTTCGGAATGCGGATCACGCCCTTGCGATCGAAATTATAAGCGACTGCGCCCGGCATCGCGACAGTCCCGCCGCGCTTATTGGTCGCAATGCGGATATCGGAGGCAAAGCGGTTTTTATTATCGGTCATTCCATCGACGATGATGCCCACGCCGCCATATCCATAGAGCTCATAGGTCATTTCGTCGAAATCATGCTGATCCGCGCTCGCCGCCTTCTTGATGTTGCGGTCGATGTTTTCATTCGGAAGATTGGCCTCTTTGGCCTTTTGCACCGCGATGCGCAACTTGCTATTCGATTTTTGATCCGGTCCGCCCTGCTTGACGGCGCTGATGATCTCTTTCATGATCCGGCTGAAAATCTTGCCCTTTTTGCGGTCCGCCCGGTCTTTACGGTGCTTGATATTGGCCCACTTGCTATGCCCTGCCATGAGTATCCTTAAAAAATTTTAGACCTTTCTTCCCCCAATCCTTGGCCAGAGCATAATGGGGATGCTTCGCTTCCCTCTGGCGGAACTCGGCCGTATGAACACTAATACGGCCGCGGCCATCGATCTTTGATGCACAAACGACATGAAGCATTTCATGATAAACGATGAACTCGACGAATGGCAAGGGGATCTCGGAAGAGTCGAGCAGGCGGTTGATCCGGATCAGCGGGCGGGTGCGGTCATAGCTGCCATAGGTGATATGGCGATAACGGCGGTAGGGCGGAGGATTGAACCAGGCAATCGGAACGCCGATCTTGCCCTCGAAAAAATTTCTATTCGCCTGATCGTAAATCACTTGCAAATCAATAACCCTTCCTTGCGCATCGGACAGGCCGAGATCGGGAGCCGGCGGCTCGATCTTTGTGAAATACAAGAGAGCCATCTGCCGGATGGTCGCCTTCGCCTGATTGTCGCGGCTGAGGGCAAACCGGATCAGGGCCTGCAAAACGGGCGTTGAAGAGTACAGAAACAGGCGATGAATCATGAGGCGGATCGTGCCATCTTTTTCCCGCCGGGCGGCCGCATAGGTCGAGCGATTTTCGTGGATCTGAATGCGGATCGGGCGCGGGCAAATGGCTTGCAGTCGCTCGCACAGCTCATCGGGGGTCATCGCCATCACAAAACTTTCTGCATCATGATTTTGCCGATATACTGACCGTTGTCTTTGATAAATCGGCGCTGATAGCCGTATTGGACAAAACCGAGTCTTTGATAGAGATGAATGGCCGGATTGCCCTCGTATACCTCCAGATGGAGCAATTCGATCTGAAAACGCTCTTTGGCGATCTTCTCCAGCTCCCTGAGTAAAACCGTCCCAACTCCCCGGCCGCGGAATTTTTCATCGACGATGATCGCGAGCAGGGATTGATGAGCCAATTTTTTAAACGGCTGGATATAGAGCGTGGCCATTCCGCAAGGCGCCCCCTCCCAAAGAGCCGTCAGAACGGCATTGTGTTTGCTATTGCCAATCCAGATGCGCGCGGCGTCTTCGATCTCGCGTAGATCAGCCAGAGGGAACCACTGCAATACGCCCGGCTGCTGCAGCCAATCGATCAGGCATTTCATATCGTCTTCGAGAGCGAAGCGAATCTCGATCGGATTGTTTTTCATCATGTAAAAAAATGCTCCAAACAAATGCGGGCATGGCCGCTGCCATCGATCTTGATGAAATTTTCCTGGCGGGCAAACATCTCAAATCCAATCTTCTCGAGCAGGAAAATAATCGGATTCGGCTCGTAAATTTCAACAGACACGCTCTCCAAAGAAAAACGCGTCTTGGCCAGATGGAGCAGATTGCGCACCATCGAGGTCCCGATTCCCAGGCGCCGATGGCCCGGTTCGACAAAAACATAGAACGAGGCGTGATGGGCGACTTTGCGATACGGCATCAACAGCAAAGTTCCCATGGCGCAGGGCTGGCCGGACACCATGCCCGTCAACGCGGCTTTATAGCGCGAAAATCCGATCCAGTTCTTCAGCACATCCTCGGTTTCCTGATCCGTCTCGAATGGGAAAAAACGGCGCTCCACAGGATCGGCCAACCATTGCTGCAAAATAGCCAAATCCTCAGTAACCGAATAGCGAATATCGTAATCAGACGGCAAGGTCATCTATCCAAATTCTTTCAAATAAGCGTTAATGAACTCGTCGATCTCTCCGTCCATCACAGCCTGGACATTGCCTACTTCGACTTTGGTGCGGGTATCTTTGACCAGCGTATACGGCTGAAAAACATAATTGCGGATCTGCGAGCCCCATGCAATTTCTTTTTTCTCTCCGCCCATGGCCGAAATCTTTTCCTGCTGTTCGAGCACCTCTTTTTCGTAGAGTTTCGATTTTAACATTTTCATGCAAGTTTCACGATTCTGCGTCTGGCTTCTTTCGCTTTGGCATGAGACCACGATTCCGGAGGGAATATGTGTGAAGCGGACGGCGGAATCGGTTTTATTGACGTGCTGCCCTCCCGCGCCGGAGGCGCGATAGGTATCGACGCGGATATCGTCCGGACGAATGTCAATCTGGACATCGTCGACAATCGGGGTGACGTCGACCGACGCAAAGCTGGTATGGCGCTTCGCATTCGCATCGAACGGCGAGATGCGCACCAAGCGATGAACGCCTTTTTCCGACTTGCAATATCCGTATGCGAAATCGCCCGTCATCCGGTAAGTGATACTCTTGATTCCCGCCACATCGCCGTCGAGGCGATCGACGACTTCAACATTCCAGCCGCGCTTTGTGGCCCAGCGCTGATACATCCGCGAGAGCATCAGGGCCCAATCGCACGATTCAGTGCCGCCGGCGCCGGCGTTGATCTCCAGATAGCAGTCCCGCGAATCCATCTCGCCGGACAGCATTTTGCGAATTTCGAGATCACCGAGCTTTTTCTCAATGTCGTCCAATTGAGCGAGCAACTCTTTGACCAGCTCGTCATCATTGATGCTGAACGCTTCCGGCAATAGCTCTTTAACATCCCGGAATCGGATTTTCAATTCCCGATAGGGAACGGTCCACCGTTTGAGCGCATTGCATTCGTCGATGATCTTTTGAGCGGCCGTCTGATCGCTCCAAAAATCATTGGACGCCATGCGATTTTCGAAATCTTGAACTTGTTCTTCCTTGACCGCCAGGTCAAAGATACCTCGACATTTCGGAGAGGCGTTGATCGGTTAACTTGAGGCGTTCTTGCGTTTCAAAGTTCATAGAGATTCCTTGTGGGTCATTTGCTGTGTTCATCTCCAGATTACGCGTTCGCGCAAAAAGCCGCAAAAAAAAAAATTTTCAAAACTTTCATCTGCTCTTTACATTTATTTTTATCGACCTATAATTGACGGCTCTTTTACGAACAATCGGAGGTACCAATGTCTATTTCAACCGTTACGGAAACCGTCGTCCACGCATTCCCAAAAATGCCAGGCTTTATGAGCACAGGCATAAGCGCAGTCAAAAGCTTTGTAACTGGCTTTTTTACTGATCTCATGCATGGGTTACCCATCACCAGGGCAATAGCCTTCGCCCATCCTATAGCGGCCGTTGGCGTCGCTATCGGTATCGGCGTCATCACTGCATTGGCAATCAAAGGAATCAGAGCAGCCATCTCTCATTACCGCGCAGCACACGCTGTCCCTGCGCAAGTATAAACGGGTTCGGCAGCGGCTACAGGGCCGCTGCTTCTTTTTTCATTTTGAGACATTTTCCATCTTGCAAGACCACGAGTCTTTCCCCATCCTGCACTTCGAAGCAGTGTCCTTTTTCAAACCGCACATTTTCAGCGACGAACTCGGATCTACCATGCAAAATGATGACGATCGATTCTTTGCGATGATAGCGCGCCTTCCAGAATGGACGCGACTGTTCCCAATCGATTCCCGCATTGACGACCTGAACGTTTTTTAAGACGCATCGAGGCTTTGGTGCCGAAAACCGCGGCGATCCGGTGGGATTTTTCGCGATGATCTGCAAGCTCCCATCAACGGAAAGATTTTCAATATCCGCCTCGGCGATTTCCAAAATCAGCTCGCTGCCATCTCCCAATCGCCCCTGTCGGACTTTTTGGCCGATTGTTTGAAAGAGCGGGCCGAGGGCGGGATGAAATAAAAAAACAAAAGGAGGATGAGAGGCCAAAACCTCTTCCAGCGTGCGATCGGGCGGCAATGAAAATCGGCACACATCTTGCAATAGCTCGCGGTGGGCGCGCAGCAAATCGTAGAAGCAATTTTCCGGCGTTTCAGAAAATGAGCCGCCGTCTGCCATCGCTTTTTTTGTCGTTGAAATGGTCTTATGGCGACGGTTATAGGTGATAAAGGTCTTTTTCAAATCGTGCGATTCTTTGGTGAGCGGCTTTCTTTTCCTTTCGACAAAAACGTCCGCGATATTTTGCATCGCCGATTCCAGACGCCCGATTTGCACGCCATCGGATTTCTTTTTCAGATTGATGATCAGGCCGGGAAAGGGCGTTTTCTCAACGGCGGCCTCGATCGCCGACAAATCGGCAAACAAAATATTGGTATTGGACGTGAACCGCGAATAAGGTTCGTTGGGAACCAGGGGGCGGTCCGGAATGGAGTGCTTTTCAAAATCGGTATATTCGATGTTGGAAACAACGTAGGAAAACCCGTGAGGGATCTTGCGCTCGACGAGCACGTTCATCCCCTCGGCAGACAAACATAAGCGCGGACAGGATGCAAACCCAAACGATTTTTTCTGCGTAAATCCAATCCCCGTAAACGCGAGAAGACCGTAGTCGAGCCCGGCGAGCGGATTGTTGATCTGACGCACCAGGGCAAATCGAGTCCCCAACTGACGGAAATAATCGAAAATTCCGTGATCTAAAGCCAATTTCCAGATCGCCCCGTGTCCGCCGGGCTTCATGAGCATCTTCCACGGCGCGCTCCAGATCCAATTTCCATGCTGATTGACGGCGGGAACGAGCGGTTGGACAAACAGGCGGAACCGGTCTTTAGGGCGTCCGAACCAACCATTTTTCTCCAAAATATCCTGCACGTGGATCCAATTGTCTTTTTCGTGGGACGTCATCAGAGCGACCGGGACCGTCAATATTTTGCCCGTGCGCTTGAAATAGAGATATTCTCGCGCCTCGAGATCGCGCAGCAATCGCTCGAGGAGCGTAGTTCTGGCAAATTCAAGTTTTGCGGCCGGCAGCTCGTGGCCAGTGCTCTCATCGACGAGATGCAAACGATCCGCCGCGCCGCCCACAGGATACATTTCGCACAAAAACGGCATCGCCTGAATCCCTGCCTCAATCGCCGCGGACACCTCTTTCGTCTCGTGCGAAATGTCGATAAAAGATGGCGAATGGTATCTGGCATCAGATAATTTCGATTCCTTCGCCGCCAGCAACCGAAGAACCTGATGCTGATATCCAATGATTCCGCCGATCTCGCGGTAAAATCGATCCACCTCGAGAAGGCGGTTGAGAAAATCTTCCCATTGATGATCGGTGGGATTCTCGCCACTTGGCGCCTGTCTGATCGCAATGAATTGCTTGATGGCGGCCTGCTTGTCGAGAGGCAACTCTCTGATTTGAGAATAAAGCGGATGTGTCGTTTTCAAAAACGGCTCGACCCAAGGGTCTTGATCGAGTACGGCGATTTTGGCCAATGCCGTTTTCGCATTTCTCATTTGCCCGGCCAAACTCTCAATCTCTTCCAGGGACTGCATATGGATCCTAATTTTTTTTTATTACTGCAAGGCTATAGTAATCCTAGCGTTTCTTTTGACTCTCGGCAAGCGCAGACTTCTTGTAAAATTTTTTTTTGTTTCGCGAAAAACTGGACTTTTTCCCATGAGAACGGCATCTTTGATTTGTGAATTCTTGAGGAATCCTCTATGATTTATTTTGACACGTAAATCCCTCGACGGATAAAAGACTTCATTTGAGGAAAAAACTCGCTGAGCCTTCTTAAAGGAGAAAAAGAACATGGCAATCAAGCAAAAAAATTCAAAATTTATGCAACCGATGAAGTTAAGCGAAGAGCTGACTGTGGTCGTCGGTAAAGGTCCAATGCCTCGCACGGAAGTGACGAAAAAGCTTTGGGCTTATATCAAGTCTCATAAATTACAAGATGCGAAAAACAGAAGAAACATCAATCCGGATGATAAATTAAGCCGCGTTCTCGGCAAAAAATCCGTGAACATGTTCGAAATGACCAAGCTGGTCAACAAGCATCTCTCCTAAAGATATTTTTTGTCTTTGGGATCGTTTCTGTTAAGGCGGCTTTAATAAAGCCGCCTTTTTTGTTATACTGGCCCCGTTTTATACGGGCTCATCCATGTACAAAAATAATTTATTTACAGCTATTCTCCTGGCAGGCGGAAAAGGCCTGCGCATGGGAGACGGCCTTCCCAAACAATTCAGGCCCTTGCTCGGCCAACCACTGGCTCGCTACAGTTTTGATTTTTTCAATAAATGCAGCGAAATCGACGAGATCATCGTCGTCTGCGAGCCCTGCTATCAACCGATTTTTCAGGGCGCCGGAAAACCGCTCAGTTTTGCTCTTCCCGGCCTACGTCGCCAAGATTCAGTCTACAACGGCCTCATCGCATCCTCCGAAAAGGCCCATTACATCTGCGTCCATGACGCAGCCCGTCCTTTTATTGAAGAAACAGCCTTTGCCGATCTTCTCGACAAGGCGATCAGCCACGGGGCCGCCGCCCTGGCCGTACCGGCGACGAATACGATCAAGCGCGCGGATCGCAACCAGCAAGTGCTCCAAACCCTGCCGCGCAGCGAGTGTTGGGAACTCCAAACGCCCCAAGTGATTCGCCGATCATTATTTTTTAAAGCCTATGCCCATGCCCAAAGAACGGGTATTGAAACCACCGACGATCTATCTCTGATCGAAGAATTAGGCGAGCCGGCCGTCCTCGTCAAAAGCTCGACGCGCAATCTAAAAATCACAACGCCCATCGACTGGCTACTGGCCGAGCAAATATGCGCATCAAACTGATCATCTCCTTTGACGGCACCCGTTTTTGCGGCTGGCAAGTGCAACCGAGGGGACTTTCCATCCAGACTCTCGTGCAAAAAGCACTCGTTACCGTTTTGCGCCATCCGATTGATTTGACCGGGGCGGGCCGCACCGACGCAGGCGTCCATGCTTTGGGTCAAACGGCCCACTTTGACACGGAGATATCCATCGATCTGAACCGACTGCGCTATTCGGTCAACGCCCTGCTACCCGTTGATATCCGCATCCTCTCGGCCGAAACCGTTTCAACTGATTTTCACGCGCGATATAGTGCCACAGGAAAGATCTACCACTATCATCTGCACCTCGATTCATCGCCTAATCCCATGACCCGCCTCTATCGGACGCCCGTCTATGGGGCATTTGATCTTGCCGAGCTCAAAAGAGCCGCCTCGTTTTTTATCGGCACCCATGATTTTGCCGCCATGGCCAACGAGTCGGATCGAGGAACTGCTGCCCATGATTCCGTACGCACCTTGCTACGGCTCGACATTGTGGAACAAAGCGGCGGAATTCGGCTGGAGTTCGAAGGAGACGGATTTCTCTATAAGATGGTGCGCAATATCACGGGCACTCTTCTCGATATTGCCGCCGGCCGCAGATCTGCGGACGAAATCCCTTCGATCCTCGAGAGCAGAAACCGCCGCCGGGCCGGTCAAACCGCCCCGGCTCAAGGCCTTTTTCTCATCCAGGTAAAATATTAGAATGGTGGTGATCATCTGAAAGACAAGATAAGCACATTAAATTTTTTCCAATGCCTCGATTCATTCACATGCTCATTAAAATTTTTGGAAAACGCTGAGTTTAAAAGAACTGAGGCACTAAGACGCTGAGAAAGAAAAAAACGCAAAATGCAAAAGAGTGAGGGATACAAGCCGCCCATGTTTGCAAATGCATGCATGCGAAGCTGCGAAACTTTTAAGAAAGAAGGGGCACTTGAAAAGCTGGCGTTAATTAGCCCCCCTTCTTTCTTAAAAGTTTCGCAGCTTCGCATGAAGAGCTTCGCTCAACATAGGCGGCCTCAGCGCCTCGGCGTCTCAGTTCTTTTAAACTCAGCGTTTTTCTCTAATAACCACAGAAGAGAAAACCTGTTATGAAATACCAGCCACACTGAGGGCGATTGCATGAAGAATGTCTTGACATGACTTGCTCATAGAGAAAAACAGGATAAGCAAGATCGACGAAACGCCGGCAGGATGGGCAGGATGATTTTTGGGTTGCAGGGCCTCCCTGCATCTTGAACATCCTGCCTGATCCTCCCGCGAAGCGGATCCTGTTTTTCTTTTCAAGCAATTTATCATGCAATTTCCCTGCAGCCACACTCGAGAGAAAAAAGACTCTATCAAAACCAGTCAAGCGCTGGATTGATGAAGTGCCTGCTTCTCAACTATTGTTTCCGTCAACAATTGTTTATATGTTGACATGATATTAGTTTTTTTGCTATCATTATTAATTGAAACCATTAAAATGTATTAATTTTTTAGGTAAAAAATGAGCCTGCATGTAATGTCCACATCGACAACCCAATTGGGAGACGTCGCCATCTCCATTGCTCCCTTATCCACGGCCTCGCCAGAAGAAGGGAGGTTCAGGCTATTATGGAATTCCGCCCGACACTCAATGCATAACTTGACCTCTGAAGGAACCTGGGCAAGAAGGGTTCTGAATCAGTCAAATGCCCTCGAGGAACGGCTCGCTCACCTCTGCGCCCGAGTATTCAAATGGGTATTTATCAGTTCGAACGGTGAGTCTTCCCACGCAATCGAAGCCCCCCAAACAATCCTGGGTTCATCCATTTCCACCCGAAAGATCGTCGAGCGATTTAGCTCTTTCGTGTTTTTGGAAGAAAATCGTCGCGGGCTACGCGTCGCCAGCCTGTTGATCCTCCTGAATTCAGCGCTCAACTTTTTGAATCCTCTTTGTTGGGCCAAAGTCGCCACAATCCTGAACGCGAAAAACGGTGAATTTCCAGAAGAACTGGGCCAAATCCTGTTCCTGTCGCTTCTCGGCTACTTGGGGCTTCGTTTGATTGGTCCCATGGCTTTCAACTTCCAGGACCGGGTTCTGTCCCGCGTGCAATTCAATACCCTTCACGCGCTGGGGCAAGCCATGCTGTCCCATTTGCTCAAAAAACCACTGGAGTATCATGTCAAAGCGGAGCGATCCGATATGATCTTCCTGATCCAGAAAACGTTTTCGCTGGGGACTATCATCAACAATGTGCTGATTCAGCTCCTCCCCACCATTGCAGAAACATCTATAGCCGCTTTAATAACAACCTACGCGTACGGGTGGGAAGTGGGCGCCACACTCGCCGTCCTCCTGCCTCTTTTTGCAGGTTTCAGTTACTGCATGGTGCCCTACTTGATCGAAGTGCGGGAAGCATCGATCAAAGAAGGAAATAAAAATTGGGAAGATTTTAGTGGAGCTCTTGAAAACTATAAACTGATGTGGGAGTGTAATCGCTATCCCGACGTCATGGCAGAACAGAGGCAAAGTTTTCGTAAACTCTTTGATACTGTCTTTCGCGAAGCAATCAGAGAACTGGACGCCAATCGGGGCTATGTCGCCATTTCTTATCTCTACCTGGCTTGCATGACTTACCTGATGTTCTTGCGCTGGCAGACAAAACGATGTAGCGGAGAAGAGTTCCTGACAATCACAGGCTACGCGGCAGGCCTTGCCTCGTCCCTACCCGAGTTCGGGAGAGCGTTGAGCGGCCTTTTCCGTGCCCGTCCCGATTTAAGATTGGTGTTTTCAGAGCTGGAGGAGCCCGAAATTATCGATGCGCACCCCGATGTGGCTCTCTCTTTCGAACGAGGTCGTTCTGATGATACGGCCTTCATCCAATTTGACAAAGTGGGATTTACACGCCCTCCCCAAAAAGAGAAATCGGAGGAGACCACTTGTTTTGTCGACCTTTCCTTCATGGTGAAAAGGGGGGAAAAGCTCGCTCTTGTCAGCGAGAGCGGGGCGGGAAAATCGACGCTTTTTAATTTGCTCTACCGGTTTTACACGCCCAATTCGGGGGAGATTTCTATTAATGGTCAGGAAATCTCTAAGGTCGGTTTTCGCTCCCTCTATGAACATGTCTGTCTCATCGAGGATCGCCCATCTCTCTTCAAAGGGTCCATCCGAAAAAACATCTGCTATGGAGCTGAGCTGACAGATGAGGAGATTTTTACCTTGGCTGACTCTGTGTATTTGAAGCCATTTCTTGAAGAAAAAGGGTTGGACACAGATGTGGGAGCGGGCGGCAAAGCTCTGTCTGCCGGACAGCAGCAAAAGGTGGCCATTTTAAGAGGCCTTGCCAAGTTTTTAAAAGGAGGGCCAAAACCCTGCCCCATTCTTCTGATGGACGAAGTGACCGCCAACATCGACGCTGAGGGGGCCAGACAGATTCTTCAGGGCATCTTCTCGATCGCCTCGAAAGAGGGAACCACCTTGATCATGATTTCGCACGACTTGACATTGACCATGCAGGCTGACCGTATCATCGTGCTCGATAAGGGCAAAGGGGTGTTGGCGGAAGGGACCCATGATGCGCTTCTCACCTCCTGCAACCCTTATCTGAACCTCTGGGATGCCCACACAAAGAGCTCTCCAAGAAGCCCCGCACCATCCTAACAATCGCTCTAAGCTGGATTGTTGCAAATAGCGGGCCGAACATGATTGAATTTTCTCGCTTCAGCCGATATAGTTCAAAAAAAACACTTGGACTCCCATGAAGCTTTATTTGTGGCTGAAAAGAGAATTTCTCCACGTCATCCCCGTCTTCATCTTCTTTTTTATCGCTTTCAACATCATCAATGTGACGGAAGGGTTGATTCTGAAAAAGGCAGGAATCGGCCGCTTCAGCATCCTGGAAATCACTCTGGCCGCAGCGCTCATCGCAAAAATCCTCCTTGTCCTCGACCACCTGCCCATCGTGGCATGGGTCCCTGAGCGACCGCTGATCTACCATGTCATTTGGAAAACTCTTCTCTATTGGCTCATCACGCTCCTTGTGCGTCTAACAATGCGGCTAATCCCCTATCTATTCACCAATCAGAGACTTCCTGTCGAATGGGAACAATTTGTCACCCATGTCGACTGGCCGCTGTTCTATTCGATTCAAGCCTGGTATCTGCTGCTGTTTTTCTTCTTTGTAACGGCCCGCGAACTCATCAATGTGATTGGCGCCAAAAAAATAAACCGCATCTTTTTTTATAGCAGGGATTAGGTCATCCGGAAATTGTCGGGAATGGACTCGAGAGATTCAAAATGCATCACCCCGCCTTGCACGGCCAACTCCAATAATGGATGATGCGACGGGCAAATCAAAACCGGCCGAGCGCTGGTTTGCCCAAGCGCCTGCAGGCCGCGAAGAGAGTCTTCAAAGCCAATGATCCGATCTCCCGGCTGCGTGCATAGAGCAATCGCCTGCAGATAGCATTCAGGATCGGGCTTAGGCCTGGAATAATCTTCCCGCGTGATCCAATGGGGAATGGTCTTTAAAATGAGCCGCTGTGAAGCGATGACATGAGTCTGTTCCAATGAAGCATTCGTGACCACGCAGCGGCGGATGCCGGCTGTCGCAAGCTCCTTGAGCAGCTGTTCGGCGCCGGGCATCATCTCGACTTTTCCCGATAAAATCATATTGAAATAGGCCTTTTTTTTCTCTTCATAAACAGCGCTCCAATCCGTTTCCAGATCAGGAAATGCGATGCAGAGAGCTTCGCGCAATGCGGTCGCATTCAACTGGGCCACTTCGCAAAACTGGGCAAAGCTCCAGTCCAGGACATAGCCCCTTTGTGCCAAGGTGTTTATATATGCCTGAAAGTGAAGATGCTCCGTATTGACGAGCAGGCCGTCGAAATCAAAGAGAAATAGCTGAAATTGCCGAATCCACTTCATGGTTGTTCACTCTAATGATTTTTCATTATGGATTCAACAAGAAGAGGCTCTTTGGAAATGTCATAAAAATTTCACCACAGATAGAAAAAACCGACGAAACGTCGAAGAATCATCGCATCGACAACCCTTGTTGCAAGAAATATCACCACAGAGATCGAAACCACAGAGAAAAAAACGACGGAATCCAAATAGTTTTTCTCTGTGGTTTCGATCTCTGTGGTGAAATATTGCATCATGCCTGCTCAATCTTTTTGCGTAGCGATCCCAAATAGTTTTTCTCTGTGGTGTTTTTTTTTAACAAGTTGTGTGGATTTAGAAAATCAGCTATCTCCAAGTTAGAGGGAGACTATGCCCGATTTGAATTCCGATCCCGATCCACCCGTTTGGATCAATTATTTTTATTTTGGCTCTCTGTTTGCCATGATGATCCTTTTGAGCATCAGCGGCAATCTGGTGCGCGAAGATCTCGGCGGCTCGCAAATCTTCTTCCTGCTTTATTCAATCGGGGAAGCCACGCTGGAGGTAGTTCTCTTTATTTTCTGCGGTTGGCTGATCCGCCGCTATCTGTCGAAAGTCTGGTTTCATCTTTATATCGGGCTGACGTTCATCTGCCTCTTTTTGCATCTGATCGATTTCATGATGGATCGACTCATCAATTTCACGATTTGGGAAACATTCGAGTTTGTTTTCGACGAGACGTTCGACAATTTTCTCCATTTGCTGATTGCCACCGGGCTTCCTATCTGGGTATGGCTCTGCATTTTCGGATCGCTGGCAACGATTCCCTTCATGGGAATCTTCATTTACTGGGTCACAGACTGGCTGGCGAATAAAAAACCGCTGGGCGTTCGCCTGAGTCTCTTCCTCCAGGCGTTCTTTTGCATTCCCGTCGCTCTCTTTCTTTGGGATTTTTCCGCCTCCCGCTTTCTGCATCGCGAAGTGCATCACTCCTACATCAAATCCCTGCCATGGAAAGTGACTTTTTTACATCCTAGATCTCCAACTCTACACCTCAGCCATTCACTCGCCCGCCCCAAAACACAAGAGCAGATCGACGCCCTGATTGATCAATTCCCCTATACACTCGAGCACAAGCCCAATATCTACCTGTTCGTCGCGGAGGCGCTGCGAGATGACGCGATTGTGCCCGAGATCGCCCCATTTTTGTCGCAATTTAAAAACCGGAACTTGCATGGGAAACTCAGTTTATCGAACGCCAATGCCACGCAAATTTCCTGGTTTTCGATCTTCCATTCGAATTTTCCATTTTACTGGAACATCGTCAAACATCAAAGAGGCCCATCCGGAAGTCCTGCATTGCAGCTTTTAAAAAAACTGGGATACGAAATCCGCGTCTACACTTCCGCTGATCTCGACTATTATGGAATGAATGAGCTGTTATTTGGAAAAAACGGACGCCTCGCATCAGAAATCAAATATTTTCCGCATACCGCGCCTAAAGAGGCCTGGCAAAGCGATGAACAAACCATCAACGCATTCGCCAGCGATCTGGCCAACAACGAACACTATCGGCAAGGCCAGTGCTTTGTCTTTTTTTGGGACTCGACTCATTATGAGTATAGCTGGCCAAAAGAAAAGACCCTTTTTCGGCCAGTCTCCGGCGCTATGAATTACTTCAGGGCCTACCACTCTAGAGAAAACATCGATTCCATCCGGAACGCCTATAAAAATGCCCTGCACAATCTCGATGATTTATTCGGACACTTCCTTTCGATCGTTCCCGACCGCGACAACGCGCTCATTGGAATAACCGGCGATCATGGAGAAGAATTTTTCGAACACGGGCACCTGTTCCATGGATCGCATCTCTCTGATGTACAAACCCAGATACCCATCCTTTTGCAGCTCCCGCGCCCTTGCGCCACGCCTGAACTGCTCACCCAAATGGACATTTTCCCCTCATTCATCGATGCGTTGACAGCGGACGGCGCCACTGCACAGCTATTGGAAGGGCAATCGGTCTATTCGAACAATCGCTGGCCGTTCGCAATCATCTCCCGTTTTAATGCCAGCCGCACGCCGTGCGAATTTTGCATCCACAGCGGAAAGCATAAATTGATCGCACGTTTTGGAAACCATCGGAACATCTTCCGATCGAAATTTTTGAAAATCCTCTCTCTTCGCACCTGCCGCGATCGGGTGTTCGACGATTGCAAAAAGGATCTCAACAGCTGGATCCGCCGAGAATTCGGAGATGCGTTAGAAAAAATCTTTCCCGCCAAAGAAAATCAGTTCTTGGACAACTGAGACAGCAGCTCGCCGATCTCTCTTTCGCCCACTTTGCGATCCAGGATAGCGCCTTCCTGATCGAAATACAAAACCGTCGGCATTGCCTTGATCTTGTAATTCACTGTCAAATCGCCCAGTTGATCGACATTGACCTTCAAAAACTTGACCTTGCCAGCCAGAAGAGCCGCTGTCGATTCAATTTTGGGGGCAATCCGTTTACAAGGCGAGCACCACGTGGCGTAAAAATCGACGACCAGCGGCATAGTGCTCGTTTTCAGCTCATCTTCAAGCTGCTCTAGCGAAGTGATCTCGACAATATACGGACCCGCCGGCTGTGCCGGCTCTTTCTTCGCTTCAACCAGCTGGGCGCGATCTCCCGATAAATCCGACTGAATCAGGGTCAGCGCGGCCTTGGCCCCATCGCCGGCCGCCGAAATCGCCTGTTTATAAACAGGGTCGACCGCATCGCCGATCGCATACACACCCTCAATTGAGGTCTGCTGGCCTTTAGTCAGGACAATATATCCATTGTCATCGAGTTTGAGCTGATTCTTGAAAACTTTTGTATTGGGCTGCGCACCGATGGCCAAAAACACCCCATCCAAAGCAATCTCCCGATCCGGACCCTGCGTCTGGCTGACCCTCACTCCCGTGACCCCTTGTCCATCGCCCTGGATCTCCTTGATCCGTGTTTGATAGAGTACTTTGACATTGGAAAGGGCGAGCAGAGCTTCCTTTTTTTTCACATCGTGGGCTCTGAACTCATCTTTACGAACCATCACCGTCACTTCATCGGCAATCTTGGACAAATAAAGACCTTCCAGAATCGCGGCATCGCCGCCGCCGACCACGGCTACTTTCTTTTTCCGATACAGCGATCCATCGCAAACCGCGCAATTCGAAACGCCCTTTCCCCAATATTGGCTCTCGCCGGGAATGTGTAGATAATTCGGAGCGGACCCCGTGGCGATGATACATGTTTGGGCATAGACCGTTTTGGATTCATCCGGTTGGCCTGGCGTTTGCATAACAATAGCAAAAGGCCGTTTGGTAAAATCAACACTTGTGACTTCGGCATCGAGATAGATGGCGCCATTTTCTTCGGCCTGCCCGCGGATGCGCTCCATCAAATCACTGCCGCGGATCTTGAGCTCTCCCGGCCAATTTTCCACCGAGTCGGATTGCGCCAGGGCGCCGCCCGGGCTGGCTTTTTCGATGACCATCGGATGAAAACCGGCTCTTCCCAAATAAATCGCCGCCGATCCACCGCCGACGCCGCCGCCGATGATCACCGCATCGCGAGGCCCTTCCGCACTGAGGGCCGTTGCTGCGACAAAAAGAACTGTAGTAAAAAGCCTTGCAATCATTTCTTAACCCATTGATTTAAAATAACAATTAAATCAAATTCACAATATATAGTCAACAAATGTAAAGTAAAAAAACATGGAACCGAACGAAAAAAACCAGGTCAATTATCTTTTCTTCAGCTTCTTATTCCTTTTTCTAATCGCATTGACCTTTTCCCATTTTTTGCGCATGGGCCCTCTTCTGTGGGGCGTGCCGCTCTATTTTTTGCTTTACGCGCTGGGGCAGGCGTTTTTAGAAGTTTTTTGTATCATGCTGATCGGCTGCGCCCTGCATCGCTGGATGCCCCAATGGACATTCAAATTATATATTGGGCTTTCATTCGGCTTGCTTCTAGCCCACTTCACCAATTATACGATGGTCCGTCTCATCGACACGACGCTGTCATATCTGATTAAATTCCTATTCGGATACAGCCTGGACCATGCGCGCGTTGCGTTTTTAGCTTTGAATCTGAATAGATTCATGCTGGGACTCATCATTGGAACGATCCTGTGCGTGCCGCTGCTGGGCATCGGATTTTATTGGCTGACTCATAAAGTCTCGATAAAACGGCCGCTCGCCCTGAGCCAAAAACAAATTATGGGCATCGTCATCTTTTTAAGTCTGTCTCTGTTGGCGCTCGACATCATGGCCAAACCCTATTTGAATAACAGCCTGTACAATAAGTACAGCAAAACGCTGCCCCTGGGATCGACATTTATTGCTCCGACACTACGGCGCATGCCTCTTCCCGCCACTGTCCGCCACGCCAGAAACGAAGATCAAATCCAAACCCGTTTATCGGAAAGCTCATTTTCAGCCGATCGCAAACCCAATATTTACATTTTTGTCATCGAGACTCTGCGGCGGGATTTTATTAATTCTGCTATTGCGCCAAACATGCAAAAGTTCGCCGATCAGAACATCTCGCCGCCCACAGCCTATTCCAATGCGAATGCAACACTGCTGTCCTGGTTCGCCATTTTCCACTCCAATTTTCCCTATCAGTGGACGGAAGTGCGCGATCAATGGAGATACGGCAGCACTCCTTTGCAAATCATGAAGAAACTGGGCTATCGGATCCGCGTCTACGGCTCGGCAGACCTCACATATTTTAATATGGATCAAATCATCTTCGGAAAAGAGCGGCAGCTGGCCGATTCCATTATCGATTTCTCCCATTTACACATCGAACCCTGCGATCGGGACCGGCTGGCCATGAATGCCCTGACTGAAGACGCCTCGAGAGAAGAGTCGGGAACGTTATTCATTGTTTTTCTCGATTCCACCCATTCGGAATACAGCTCGCCCAAAGACTTTTCCCATCCATTTATGCCGATGTCCGACTCCATCGACTATCTCGCGATCTCGCGATTTTCCAATGATCTCGAATTGCTGAAAAACCGCTATCGCAACTCGATCCATTGGGTCGATCATCTCATTGGGCGTTTCTTTTCCAGCCTGGAAGAAAAAAACCGCTACGACGACGCGATGATCGTATTGACGGGCGATCACGGAGAAGAGTTTTTCGAAGAAGGGGCTCTTTTTCACGGAACCCATCTCAACGAATGGCAAACGAAAATCCCGCTATTTTATAAATTTTCCGGCCCCCTGCCTGGTGCGGCCGCTCAACGATCGAGCCATCTCGACATCTTCCCGTCCATTCTGCATGTGCTGACCGGGCAATCCCGATGGGATCAGTACTTTGACGGCCAATCGCTATTCCTGAAAGACCGCTGGCCTTATTTACTATGCGTTCAAAACAACAATTTCGACACGCCCTATGAATTTTGTCTGATGGACGGCCCCAATAAGCTGTCGGCCCGTTTTCTCACCCCTCCGCGCATCCATGCGATCCCCAGCATCGAGCTGCTCTGCCTGGAGACAAAAAATGGACGTGAAATGGAGCCAGGCGAAGAAACAGTCAACAAGCATTTCCCCAATGCCATGCAACCGATCCTATCGGACAGCGCGCCACAATAAATCTTTCGCAAAAAGGCGATTCAATACGGCCGGCATCATCGGGCCCACTTTCAAAAAAGGAAGGATCTTCCCCTGGATCGGCACGATTTGCACCTCCGAAAACTGCTTGGAAAGCATTGTAGTCAAATTCTGATGCGAGAAACACCGCACATGCGTCGGATCGCTTTCAAATTCGTTGCCGGCCAAAAATTTCAGGCGATTTCTCACGCGAAAGGCGTTGGGCACCGAGCCTATGAAAATAGCGCCGGGGCGCAAAGATGCGCAAAGGCGCTCCATCAACGAATCCAGAACATATAGATGCTCCAGAATCTCGCAAGCGACGATCGCATCGAACGATTCGTTTGGAAAGGGCCATTCGGCGTTGAGATCGACCCACATTGTCTCGATCCCTAAATTTTTGCGGGCAATTTCGAGGGCTTTTCGATCGATATCGACGCCCAAAACATCATTTCCCCGGCAAAAATATCGGGTCAGCATTCCATCGCGGCAGCCTAAATCAAGAACCTTTTTCCCTGTTCCGATCCAGTTCTGCAGCCAAGGACCGCGCTGTCCGTGGCAAAACAGATATCCATAGCGCTTGCCCCGCTCATGATGAGTGCGGTATTGCGCTTCAAGCTTTTCTTTATTCATGAGAACATCATCTCAGGATCGGTGAATAAAAAAAACAGGATCCGCTTCGCGGGAGGATTGGCCAGGATATGCAAGATATACTTTTTATCCTGCCCATCCTGCCGATGTTTCGTCGATCCTGTTTATCCTGTTCTTTTTTTTGATCTCTTTTTTATAAACAAAAAAAAGACGCTTCCTTTGGAGGGAAGCGTCTTCATAGAGAGATGAGCCTTAGCAGTTTTCTGCTGGCAATGGAATCGAGGCCAATTTCCTGAATTCGGTGACGACTGATTGCGGCACACGGGAATTGGCTTTGATGAAGTCATTGAGGAATGGTTCGGCCCATGCTCTCATTTCACCAAAGGTGGCTTTGTTGTCCTGCCCAAATGCTTTGAGCTTGACGCTGAATTCTTTTAACAGAAGAACACCATCTTGCAACGGCTCGATTTCTTTCGTATAGGTCGAAGAAATATAGCCCTGCAGCGTTTCGTTGGATCCTTTATGACGGCTGTTTTCGCGGATCAGAATGTTATTTTCTGTTTCGCGATCGCGGCGCGCCTGCTCATATTTATTACCGGCGTTTTTATATTCTCCAATGAGATCACTGGAAGTGCCGTTGCAAAGCTCTTCGACCGCTTTTTCATCCGGACTGATTTGAGTGCCATCGGCATTTTTCAGGCCGTATTTCTTGATCAGCCAGGCCCAATCATCCGTGCGACTGGCAGACTCTGCATTCGCATAGTCAACCGTTACCTGCTCAGCACGTCCCCACCAATAATCGCGATTTTTTTTGTCGTAGGACATATCGATGTTGTTTTGCTTGATCTTCTGCTCATTGGAAGCAATCGAGGCTTTGTTTTTTTCAATCCGGTCTTCCCAGAAATTGATTTTTTTCTGTAAAACCTGAATTTTGCCTACTTCTTCCAGAGTTAAGCCGTTCACATCATTGATCAATTTCTCAACGATGTTGATCGATCCGATCATTCGATCGGAGTTGAGCGGTAAAAACCCTTTCGGGTCGACCAAAAACAGCTGGGGAACTTCGCCGAGGAAATAGCTCTGACCATCGAGCGATTCCTCAATTTCGTTCAACGACTGAATGGACTGTTTCTCTTCTTTCGCAGGAAGAACAGCCATCGGATCAAAATGGCTATTTTCCTGAGAAGAGCTCTCCTCGTTTCGGAACGCCGAAAACTCTTGCATATCAGACATGGATTTCCTCCTCAATATCGCCTGGCGAGCGTTGGTTATGGGCGAACTTTCAATCAAGAACGCCCCCAAGGCTTATTTTCAATAATATATAATTAATTGACAAGTTAAAATAATTAAAACCGCGTCAGTGCAATAATACACAGGTGTTTAAATACAAATAATTACACTAACAATAAAGAGGCGGCCGGACCCAAAACCAACAAGAACCCACCTCGACATACTGATTTAAGTACCCTTCGACGTCAAAAAAAAGATCCCCATACCAACAAATGATGGAAAAAAAAACAGATCCCAATGTTCTCTAAAACAATCACTTGAATAAAATAATTTTAACATGACAAGTGAAATTTTTTAGAATTGGTAGCAAAAAATTCACTCGTCATGTAGATTGTTATTTATCCAGTATGCTCTTCCAACTAAGGAAAGAAAAATGAATGCAAATATGACAAAGCTGATCAGTTCAGCAGCAGCAGTACTAGCAGTGGGCTCTAGTGCTTTTGCACAAACCAAGGCATGCCCCCCATCATCCGGCTGCACATATGAGCAAGGATATGGACTCTGCGGCGATAAGTTTCCCGCAGCTTACAACGCTCCTGCACGGATTGATGTGCAGTGCAGCTGGGACTTCTTCGCAAGCGCTAGCTTCCTTTACTGGTATGTTGACCAGGAAGGGATGGATATCGCTCTGCCGGTCACAACTGCAACAGCACCATATTATCCTTCTGATGATCAATTCCTGATGCAGAAATTCGAATTCAAACCCGGCTTCAAAGCTGCGATTGGTATGGATTTCGACTACGACAATTGGGTCGGCGCTCTGGAATATACCTGGCTCCACCAAGAAACCAGTGTCAGTTCGAGCTCCGCTCCTGCAGGCAGATTTTGGTTGATGGCAGACTGGTTTAATTTTGGTACAGTTGCAACCAGCCTTTCATCAGAATGGCATTGCAATTTAGATTTGTTAGACCTGACAATGAGCCGTCCGTATTACCAAGGCCGCAAACTAACAGTATTGCCCTTCTTTGGTGTGCGCGGTGCATGGATTCGCCAGAGCATGCACATCGAAGCAACGACAACACCTGTTTCGACAGTGACTCCTCTCGTTTCCAAAACCCACTCTCATAGCTGGGCGATCGGACCGAGAGCGGGAGTTCAAGGCCATTGGCTGCTCGGCTACGGATTCCGTATCGAGGGCGATGTAGCTGCCAGCACGCTTTTCACGCGCTACACAGATGTGTCGCACGATGAAGACAACGGCTCAGGCGGAAGTCTGTTCTCGATGGAGTTCGAAAACTATAGTACTCTGCGCCCAATGACCGAAATGAGCATCGGCTTTGGCTGGGGCAGCTATTTTGATCGGCAAAACTACCATTTTGATCTTCTCGCCACATACGATTTCAACGTATTGTGGGGGCAGAACATGATGCGTTCGCTGGTCAACGGCTATCAGTCGTTTGGCATGTTCCAAGCGCCAGACCTGCATATCCAAGGTTTGACGGCAACGGCCCGTTTCGATTTCTAGTCCTCCAAATTGCAGGGCCGCTCGATCGCGAGCGGCCTTTTTCTTTTTTACATTTTTCATTTTTTCATATCACTGCTACATCTCTGTGCAAATGTATAGCAAAAATGCCATTGGCTGCTCGACTGGGGTTCCGTGGTTCGTCCGATGGCCGATATAGGCATTACTGAGATCGCCTCGCTTCCGAAGCGGTCATATTTTTACCGAATCCCAAATACTTTCTGACAAAAGGGGCTAGCTGCCAGGCTGATCCATAGTCCGGACGCTACGATTTGCACCGTGGTGGATGGCAGCAAGGCCCAGGTAATGAGAGCCACGCATACGGCGGAGAAAATTCCGAAAATCCCCAGCCCAAAGATTTTTCCAATCGAGCGCGGTGGATCAAAATAGAGAGTATATCTGGTAGAAAAATAGACCCCCACCGACATCGCCGTCAGCGATGTCATCAAAAAAACCGTCTTAAAATCATGAAAAAAGCACGAAATTGCCAAAACGATGGCCAAACAAATACCGAGGGCTGCCTCGGGACGGCGGGTCGCCCAAGACCCGATCCGCCGATATGTTTGTATGAACGCGAAGAAAATAACCGCTCCCAAACACCATCCTCCCAACACATCGACAGGAAAATGAACGCCGAGAAAAACCCTGGAAAAGCTGATGAGCAGGATGTAAAAAATCCCGACGGGCCACGCAAAGCAGCTTTTCCATAGATAAATGATGAGACAGCCAATAATCATCGCATTCTGCGCCCCGCCGCTCGGAAATCCATAATCATGCAATTGCACGATGGCGAGCGTGGGATCGATATGAAAAGGACGCGGCAAGGCAAAAGTCAATTTGGCCATTGCGTTGACCCAGCCTGACGCGATCACCAGGAAACCCAGGCGAACGCCCCAACGCCAGGAACAACCGATCCAGATAAACGCAATCAGGCTGCTAATATAATAGTTCGTATCGAACACATTCAAAAAGCGAAAGAGCCAATCGACGATGGGGCCTCGCCACTGCTGCAAAAAACAAATCAGTTGTAGCTGCTCATCGATAAAGAACATCGATCACTCCTGCTTTCTTTTGACAATCTCGACTTTGTACATTTTTAGGGCCGAAGGCCTCGAAATATTTGCCCTCAGAGGCGTTAATTTAATAAGGAAGGGGTTGACTATCCCCTTCCTTATTAAATTAACGCCTAGTTCGACCGTAGGTCGAACGTCAGAAGGCAAATAGGCGAGGCAGGCGGCCCTAAAAATGTACAAAATCGAGATAATAGCAAAGTCCCTAGATAAACGCATGAGACCATTGCACAAGAGCGGATCGAAGCGCCGTCTAGACTTTTCCGGACTTATTCTGCTTTTTTTCCTGCTTCTTTGCGCGGCGCTCTTTGAGAGAAAGCTGCGGTTTTTTTCTCTCATCCTTACGATGTTTTACAATTTCTTTTGTCATAAAATTCCCTTGGTTTATTAACTCGACTTTATACATTTTTAGGGCCGCCTGCCTCGCCTATTTGCCCTCTGACGTTCGACCTACGGTCGAACTAGGCGTTATTTTAAGAAGGAAGGGGATAGTCAACCCCTTCCTTCTTAAATTAACGCCTCAGAGGGCAAATATTTCGAGGCCTTCGGCCCTAAAAATGTACAAAGTCGAGATTAAGATCTCGAAAAAGACCTTTCCAAAATCGGAATATAGTAAATCGAATAAATTATAACAAGAGAATTCCAAAATACTGTATCATTAATCGAAAAAAAACATTCAGAGCGATGGCGATGAAAGAATTCTACTTTGTTCGGCATGGGCAGACCGACCATAACATATTAGAAGCCCACGAAAAGAAAAATCTTTCGCAAGACATTTCGATCAATGAAACAGGCAAAAATCAAGCGGCCACTATCGAGCCTGTCATCGCTCGTTTATCCATTCAAATCGTCTGCGCAAGCCCATTAAAACGAGCCCAGGAAACGAAGAACATTATTGCGGCGCGTTTAAAAGCTAACCATTTAGTAATCAATGATTTCGGCGAATGCTCCGCTGAGATTTGGAAGGAATTAACGCGACACGGAACGCTTTCGCCCATTCCTGAACAAGGCAAAGCTCGTGAATTTATCGAAAGAGTACAAAATGGAATGAACCTTGCCCTCTCACAAACCGGCACCCCATTGATTGTCGCTCACGGTGGCGTTCATTGGGCGATTTGCTATCTATTGGGAATTCAAAATCACGACTGGGCGATCGACAACTGTGCGATTGTTCACTTTTCTATCGATGAGCATAATCGATGGAATGCATCGAAACTTTAAGGATACTATGCCTGAGACAGCACTCATCGTCATACCCGCACGAATGGCATCCAGCCGATTTCCCAATAAACCCATGGCGATCATTAAAGGGAAAACAATGATCGAACGCGTATGGCGAATCGGCAAAGCGGCCGCCGGCGGCCATGATGTGATTATTGCGACCGATGATGAACAACTGAAAATATTTGCCCAGAAATTGGGAGCCAAAGTGCAAATGACGAGCCCCGCCTGTCTAACGGGAACGGATCGAGTGGCCGAAGTCTCCCATCTGCCGGACATGAAGCATACCATCTTTTTCAGCTTGCAGGGAGATGCGGTTCTAACCCCGCCATGGGTGATCGATCGTGTGCTTGAGGCCATGATTGCCGATCCGATGATTCAGATCGCGACGCCGGCCGTGCATTTAACAGGCCAGGCATTGACGGATTTTATCGCGGCCAAGAAGCGCGGCAGCTCGAGTGGAACGACGGTCGTTTTTAATAAAAAAGGAGACGCTCTCTATTTTTCCAAAGCATTGATCCCCTTTCATCGCGACGATGAGAGTGTCGATCGAATGGTATATCGCCATATTGGTCTATATGCCTATCGATTGCAAACGCTGCAGCAACTGGGCCGCCTTCCCGAGGGAAATCTGGAACGATCGGAAAAATTGGAACAGCTGCGGGCTTTAGAACATGGGATACCGATTCGAGTAGTTCCCGTCGATTATCGCGGAAGAACGCATGGCTCGGTCGATCGACCCGAAGATGTGGCGATCATTGAAGCGGTGATTGAACGAGAGGGAGAGCTATTGTGATTCGTCTGATATTAGTGCGGCACGGGAACACCTTCGAAAACCACCAAACGCCGAAGATAGTCGGCGCTCGGTCAGATCTACCGTTGACCGCCCAAGGATGCGAGCAGGCCAGGCAGCTGGCTCGTTATCTCATCTCAAAAGGAATGAGCCCTGCCGGGATTTATGCAGGGGGACTCAAACGGCAGATCCAGACAGCGCAAATCATTAACGAACTACTTTCGATCGAACAACCGGTTGAAGAACTCCTCCTTAAAAGGAGGAGATTCTTTACTCCGCTTAAGGATGCGGTGCGGCTAAAGCCGCATACCGCATTTCATAAAATAGCTTGCCTAGACCCACCCCTAAAGGGGCGGGATTGCGGCAAGCAGTGCGTTCAATCTCATGAAACGGCGTTAACAGAAATCGACTACGGCCCGTGGGAAGGGCTAACCCAGGAAGAGGTCTTTATTCAATGGCCTCACGAATACAACGATTGGACCACCGAGTCGCGGTGGGCCCAAGGAATATTTGGCAAAACGCTGGATAGTCATCTTTGCGATATTAAAAATTGGATCCTCCATTTACGAACGTCGTATGCCCCGGGCGATGCAATCGTTGGTGTCACTAGCAATGGGGTCATGCGTTTTTTCTATTCTCTACTGGAAATGGACTGGCAGCACTGCGTAAAAGAGCGCCAGATGGAACAGCTCAAAGTCAAAACCGGCCACTTTTGCGAACTGCATATTTTGAAAGATTCAATCAAAATAATATCCTGGAACGTAAAACCAGTTTTAGGCAATCGGACATAATTCGAACTTTTGACTGGAAAACCCTCAAAGAAAAACTTACAATTTTGTCTTTTACATTGCCCGATAAAACATTTGGAGTTCAAGGCTATGGATCAGTCTAACAATCAAGTTCCAGTACCGCCAAATCTGTCTTTTGAGTCGCTCAAAAAACTGAATCAGCACGCCGTCGAATATTGGAGTGCACGAGATCTTCAGGCTTGCCTTGGGTATTCCAATTGGAGAGATTTCAAAAATGCCATCAAGAAAGCGATCCAGGCCTGTGAACAGTCTGGAAATAGTCCAAATCATCACTTTGCGGACGCCCGCAAACCGATCCCGGGGGGTAAAGGATCATCGCAAATAGTTGAGGATTATCATCTTTCACGTTTTGCCTGTTACCTCATTGCTCAAAACGGAGATCCAAGAAAACCAGAAATCGCCCAAGCGCAAAAATACTTTGCCATCCAAACGCGCAGGCAAGAGATCTCAGACCAGATGGCCGCCGATATGGAACGAGTGGAGATGAGGAAGCAGATGAAAGAAGATTTTCAGGAGCTTTCAGGAGCGGCCAAGAAAGCCGGAGTTCAGAATTCCATGTTCGGCATTTTTCACGATGCGGGGTACAGAGGGCTTTATGGAGGACTCGGCGTGGATGCGATCAAAGCCAGGAAGGACATCCCACCTAAAGACAATTTAATGGACCGGATGGACAGATCGGAACTGGCGGCCAATCAGTTTCGGATGACTCAAACTCAAGACAAACTGAAGCGAGATAACGTCAAGAACCAAAGAGATGCGATAGGAACGCACGAAATAATAGGCAAGGGCGTGCGCTCCCTAATTGAAGAGTTTGGAGGAACTCTTCCCGAAAATATTCCTCCAGCCGAGCCCATCAAGACTGTTGTGAAACGGATTAAAACCGTAAAGCCACGTTTGTTACTCGATCCAAAAGATTCGCTAGGCGTCATTAACCCATCTGAAATCATAGACGAGCAGAAAAAATAAAACCGCCTCGGGAGCTTTACCCCTAAATTACCTACAGCCAATCATAAACAAATTATTTGAATATTAAAACAAAGAGGTTACAAACCTTATCGATTAGTTTGACCGAGTTGAGCGATTTTTGGTCATTTTTGAGAGGTGGCTCTATCTCAGTGATCGCTGCTTCAGGTTTAAAGTAGGATCGCCAAATGGCTCTATCTTGGTGATCGAGGGGGTGGTTCTATCTCAGTGATCACCACTGAAAATTTCTAACGAGACCGCCAAATGGCTCTATCTGAGCGATCGAAGGTGGTTCTATCTTCGTGATTTTTACCAGAACTCCCCATTCATCCCGATCAAGCCGTCACATTGACAGTCGATGGGCGCAAAGTGGGCGAAGCCGAACTCGTCACTCTCGGGGAAACCTTGGGTGTGAGAATTCTTGAGCTTTCATGACATGATCGTCAGGGATTCGATCAATCAGTTTATTGAGCGGATCTACGCCTGCTTTTGAGGGAAGCTGGTCGACTTCGATGTGGAAAGTGTTTTTTCCGCTAGCGATTCGATGCTTTTGGAGGTATTGCAGCTGACCCTGGTGGTTGAAAACCCCCACATCGATGAACTCCTCCATGGGGATTTCTTTCTCCTGCCCAAACTCATCGGCGCGCAATTTACGGTTGTTTGAACAGATTTCCACCTCATACTTGCCGTTGTCAGTTTTTTTGAACTGTACACTGTCTGTGCGGTTGTCATAAAAGGTGATCGTCTCAAAAAGATCTTCGATGATATACTTTTTATCGCAGGGCGCGGCATCTCTGAATCGCTCCACTAGATCGACCGCGCGTGTGAAGGGGGGCTTTTGGAATGCTACATCTTTTATGTAATCGTGTAGAACTTGATTGACGACATTTTCGCTTAAATAATCTTTGAGCGCATAGAAAACTAAACTGCCTTTCTCGTAGTGAATGTAGGGTTGATTCTCATTGAGAACGAGCGGCTTCTCTTTTTTGGATGCACTGCCCCGGCCATATAGATAGCGATCCAACTCGTATTTCAAAAACTTTCTCATCTGTTGAGAGCCATACTCCTTCTCCATGACCATGAGCGCCGAATATTGCGCGAGCGATTCAGATAGCATGGTGGCCCCTTGTACATTTCCGCCAATCACTTGATGCGCCCACCACTGATGAGCCATCTCATGTGCAGTGACATAAAATGGATAATCAATATCCTCTGGATCGTTCGCATTTACTTTTGCGATAAACCCGAGCCCTTCCGAATAGGGAATTGTATTTGGAAAGGCTTGCGCAAATGGCGCGTATCTAGGGAATTCAATGATCCGAAATTGCTTAAATTGATAGGGAGAAAAGTTTTGCGTATAGTAATCCAGCGAGCTTTTCACAGAGCGAATCATCCTGGGAATATTGGTGGTGTGTCCAGGATGATGGTAGACCTCAATCGCTACATCATTCCAGTGATCCCGCACGACTCCATAGCGCCCGGATTGAATTGCATAAAAAGGCAAAATCGGCTGATCCATTTTGTAATGGAAGTAGCGGCGGCCATTGGCTTCCCATTCTTTCTGTAGATAACCCGGAGCGATGGCGATCTGATCCGGCGAGGTGCTGATCGTGGCTTCAAAATCAATCCATGTGCCTTCCGAAGAGAAATACGTCTTCTGTAAAGCTTCCTGGTCATTCACATCAGCCAAGCGAGATTTTTCTGGTAATCCATACTTTCGTCGAGTTTGCGGTTCACCTAGCTCAAGAAGGGTCGAATATCCAATGACCGGAAAGAAGTCGGAGGAATGGAAAAAGGTTCCATTTTCAACAATTGCTTTCGAAAATTCTTCATTCTCAAACCCTTTAGGGCGTACATGCAGGGTAAATTGGAGCGCGATTTCTTCGTTTGGCTGCAGAGGTTCCGCGAGATCGTAAACTTTTGCGATGACTTTCGCTACGAATTGCTCTTGCATGAGCGCTGCGGGTCTGCTCCAAATGAGGGAATCCGCTTCGGATTTCTGCGATACGTTAAGCAGAAAAGTTTTGATGGGTTTGGGCGATGTGTTGCGATAGGTAAAAATGCCTTGAGCCGCCATGCTCTGGCTTTCAGGAAAGAGATCTACATGAATGTTCACAGCTACGAGGTCTGGATGAGCCATCTTTTCAAAGCGACTGTACGTGCGCTCATAATCAACTTGCTCGGCTTCTTGCTGCGCTGTTGTCTTATAGTTATTTAACACGTTCGTATTGTAGTAAATGAATGCCCCTAACAGGATCCAAGAGCCAAGAGCTATGGTTGAGAGGCTTTTATAAACCGACCGCATTCTGATTCGGCATTCTATGAGCCGCTCTCGCCATGTTTGAAGACTGCCGCGCTGCCAAAGAAGTAGGGTCAAGATGGCAAGGAAAAAATGAAAGGCGCCCCAATAAAGGCCGAAGAGTAAGTAACGCCAAAACGAGGTTCCAAAACCATTCATATCTGAGTAGGGAGCTTTTGGAAGCGTTCCGATCAAATAGAGATGATGGTCAAACCCAAAAGAAGGGAGCCACATCACAAAGATGAAGTAGAAAATCACGATCGAGTGGCCGACCATTTTACTGCGAGCCACTGTTTGGGCGAAAAGAGCGAAGACGCAGGTCAGCAGCCACGATGGGAGGGTGTAGAGAAGCAAATGCTCGGCATAGACGCCCCATTCAAAATGGGTATATCCTTTGAACAATTGAATAGCGGCGCAAGAGACAACGATGATCAATGCCAAAAAGAGCTGCACAAAAGAGAGCGATAGGAGTTTTGAGAGATAGAGAAATCGATTTGATACAGGCGCAGAATCGATCAGTTCATGAACGCGATGTTCTCGATCTTTCCAGACGAGTTCCCCCGCATAATAGGTGGTGATGATTGCGACAAAAAGGGAAAAAGTACCTCCGATGACTTCAAGAACCTGATAGGTCACTGGCAATGTCTCGGTTCCGAACATTTTGCCTAATTGCCCGCTGACACCAAAAATATATAAGACACCGCATAGGAGAATGACCAGAAAATAGATATTGGAAAAGGCTTGCCTAAACTCCGATAAAGAGAGCTGCCAAAAGACTTTCCATGACTGGGGGAGACATTGGCTTTTCAGTTGCTGGATGCAATCCACCTTTGACACAGCTTCTTCGTTTTGTTTTTTCTCTTTTGCTAGAGCAAATGGACGAAATCGAAGATAGGCCAGGGCAGAGAGAATTAAGCTGATTCCGAGCCATAAGAGGCGGTTATAGAGTAAATATCCTACTAGAGGGACTGCTTGCGTGCTCTGTTCTTGCAGCGACCAATATCGAGTGACCTGCTGCATTGCCACCATACCGAATGGATCGATGAGAGAGGCTAATAGCTTATTATCCATGTCAGATAAAAATTTGCCAGCCATCATATAACCCATATAAATCACAATGCTTGCGATATATACGGGGGCCATTTTTTTACAGATCGCGATGACAGAGAAGAAAAGCGCACCGAAGAGGAGGATGTTTGGGATTAGGATAGAAAGATACGGGGCTACATAAAACCAAAGTCGATTTTCTCCGACCATTGATTGGTCAATAAATGGCATGAGGGTGGCGCACCAGATCCCCAACCCGATCGAAAAGAAAATTGATAGAACTGCAATGAAAGAGGCAAGATAACGGACAAAAAAGTAGGTTGATTTACGGATCGGCGTCGCGAACAACACGCTATGAAATCCCGTCTCGAAATCTTGGTTAATGCTCTGTCCAAAGATGGGCGCGATAATTAAAAGTCCTAAACAGCTGGTCACAACAGTTAAAAGATTGATCACCACTGGACTATTCAAGCTTAAGCGATCGGACATTCCAAAATTGACGAAAACTCCATTGAAGGCGCCGGCAAACGCGGCTGCACAAAAAAAAGGAAGGCCAAAATAGATGATAAAATAAATGAGAGAAGAAGGTCTCATCAGCCTGTTTTTGATCTCGAACCAGAGCAGTGATCGGAACATATTAGATCCCATTGATTTGATAAAAATAGACATCCTCGAGACTTGGCTCAATGGAGGTAAAAGGTGATCCGGGATTCGTGTCGCTATAGATCTTCATCAGGCATTTGCCATGTAATAGCTTTGAAGAGATGACATGTCTTGTTTTTGCAAAAAACTCTGCTTCAGACTGTGAAAAGGGCGCAGCCCAGATTTTGCCTTGCAATGTCTCGATGGCTGCCTTTGGAGACATCTGCATTAAAACGCGTCCTTGATGGAGGATAGCCATCTCATTGCAAAGCTCGCTTACATCCGAAACAATATGGGTTGATAGGATGACGGTGATCTCTTCCCCAACGAGGTTGAGAAGCTGATGGAATCTGTCGCGCTCGATGGGATCCAATCCTGCCGTTGGCTCATCGACAATGATAATTTTTGGATTCCCCAAGAGAGCCTGCGCGATGCCAAACCGCTGTTTCATACCCCCTGAATAACTGCCGAGCTTCTTTTTTCTATATTGGGACAAATTGGTCATCTCTAAAAGACGGTCTACCTCGCTTTTCCGCTGCGAGCCATCTACAATTCCTTTCAAAACCGCTAAGTGGTGGAGTAAGTTTTCCGCAGAAATCGTAGGATAAACGCCGAACTCCTGCGGCAGGTATCCGAGAACCGTGCGCATTTGCTCTTTAGAGTTGAGTACATCCATCTCTCCAAACTGGATGGTTCCATAATCGGGTTCCTGAAGCGTGGCAATCGTTCGCATCAGACTTGATTTTCCAGACCCATTTGGCCCGAGGAGGCCAAACACTCCAGAACCAATCGTTACATTGATGTCATTGAGCGCTTTTGTTCCGTTTGGATAGGTTTTGGTAAGATTGGTAATACGCAGCATAAAGCCTCTGTAGTAAAGAGCTATTTTCGTATTATACAGAGTATTTCTGCAATCATTATGCGAAGGCGGCAGCAGCTCTAGCGTTTCGCGAGGGCAGCTTCCTCGAAATTTTTTGTTAATTTCTCAATGATATCTTTTTTCATAGATCTACCTTGTCAATCCCCTATCTGTTTTTCACCCTCGGATAATACGTTGGCGGCTCTTTTGAGAACTTTTCGTTGCTTGGAGGCTTCCTTCTTTTGAACCTTCAATTTGTTAATCTGTTCAAAAGACAACACAACATCGGGAGTTTCTTTATTAAAACGTTTCATATAAAGATTCTCAATAAACTGAGGTAATGGAGCTTTCCATGGTTCTTGCTTATGATTATCAAGTTTCCCAAAACTTTTAGGATTCATTCCCAATTCTCTGGCCATCTGGATATGCATTTGAGAAAGGCGATGCCGTTTTTTGGCTTCAATCCAAGGTTGTAATTCTTTTGGTGGTTTTGTATTTGCCATAATCACCTTTCGTTATGAGTAAATAAGGATCAATTCCTGCATGCACAGAGCAGGGAAAGGGTTCTCCAACCCTTTCCCTACCCCCTATCCCGCCATCGCTACTTCGTGCGATGGCGACTCACCCTCCGCCGGGCAAAAGCCCGTCATGTCGGGCTCCCGTTCGCGCCTGAGGCGCTTCACTTCGAGTCCGGACGCGACCCAAATTATTGGGTCGCTTCACGGCAAAAAAAAGGAGAAGCGGTCGCTTCTCCTTTTTATTTGCCGATGACCGGACTCGAACCAGCACTCTATTGCTAGAAGTAGATTTTGAGTCTACCGCGTCTACCAATTTCGCCACATCGGCAGGATGTGATAGCAAAACATCATAGAAGAATATTGCTTTTAGAAAAAGAGCGGAATGAAGTCTCAATCGTGAGGATAACCGAGATTGGCCCTTTTCCAGTCGTAGACAACGCGCTCTTTCGCCTCGCGGTCATAGCGCACCTGCACCGAAATATAGGGATAGGGATGGCGGTTGTCGGCATTGCGGCCCTCGGATGGACTGTGGTACTTGATAAAAATTTCTTTATTATACCACGGCTTCGTCGTCACTCTCGCGTCCGGCTTGTCGTAGCGCAGGAACTCCTCATACTCCTTAACCCCCTTGTACGGACGGGTTTGCCGAAAATATTCCATCAACAGCTGGATGATTTCCATCGGCCGCCGTTCCATGTCCTGCACATAAAAATCGACCTCGGCGCCGATCTGATGCTTCGAATACTGGTTCTCCTTGGCCGGATCGACATACTTGTTATGAACCGGACAGCGATGCCCGCTAGTGATAATGACGCGCTTCGCGGTTGTTTTCTGAACGTAATTGAGCAAATCGAGCAGAATCGGATAGACCGATTGCTGGCCGCGCAAAATCGGCAGGCCATGGCGGGTGCTTCCCTCGCAATCTGTGCAAGGAACCAACGCCGCCAGATCGCTTTTGTCCATGATGGGAGGATTCGCCGGACTGCCCTTGCAGCGGAAAAACTCTTTGGTAATGCGTGGCAAATTGCCCTCCCAGGGATAGGGCGGGCGGGGAAGGTGGGCGGGCGGGGGAACCGCAATGACATTCTCATCGTGATTGCGATAGATATACTCCCCCTTGCAATTGCGGCGGCGCACCTTCTCGTTTTCCGATTGCTCAATGCCGGAGCAGCCAAATAGTATGAGAGCCATAGCGAGTATATTCAGGATTGCCGTATAGTCCCGAATTTGGGGGAAACGCATGTCGTCCGATCCGGTGCTGGAGCAACTTCAAAAAGCGGTAGATCTCGCTATGCATAGCCAAAATACCGATGAGGGCGTACGCCATCTATCCACGGCCTTTCAGCTATTTTCCGAAGAAACCATCCGACTTAAAGAAGCATCTGACAAGTTACAACAGCGGCTGCAGACAGTCAACCAGGAATTGGCGCAGGCGCACCGCAGCCTCGTGCAAAAAGTCGCCGAACTGGGCAATGTCACTCACTATCTCAACAACATTTTGCAAAACATCTCGCAGGGCATTGTATTCATTAACCTCGACGGCATCATCACGACATTCAACGACACCGCCGCCCGACTCTTCAACGCTCGAAACACAGATGTGCTCTACAAAAGCGTATGGACCTGCTTTTCCGACGACATCTTTGGCTTTTCCCTCAGAGAAGCGCTGCGCTTCGGCCTCGCGCAACGCCTCCTCTACAAAACCATGCAAATCGACGCCGATATCAAGGAGCTGGAAATTTCGACCACTTACATTTCCGAGGGCCCCAAAGCCTACCACGGCCTCATCATTATGCTGCGCGACATCAGCGAAATGCAGCGGCTGCAGCGCACCGCAAACCGCAATGACCGGATGAAGGAGCTCGGCGAAATGGCCGCCACCGTGGCTCACGAGATCCGCAACCCGCTCGGCGGCATCCGCGGCTACGCCACTCTGCTGTCTCGCGACCTCGCCGATCAGAAAAACCTGCAGGAGATGGCCGAGTTCATCATCGAAGGAACCAAATCGCTGGAAACTCTCGTCTCGACAATCCTCTCTTATGCCCGTCCCATCCAGATCCAACCGCAGTCGCTCGAGATCGGCGCATTCTTGAAGCAGATCGGCCAATTCGTGCGCGTCGACCCCGCCTATCCGCGCGGCGTCAAACTCGATATCCACATTCCCCAAGACCCGATTTTGGCTCCCTTTGATCCTCAGGCATTCAAATCATGCCTGCTCAATCTGATCTACAACGCATTTCAGGCCATGCCGCAAGGCGGACTTCTCACCATCGCCCTCTTGCAACTCGACAATACCTGCCAAATCGCCGTGTCGGATACGGGTGTCGGTATTGAAGCCAGTCATCTGAATCAGCTCTTTTCTCCCTTTTTCACCACCAAACAAAAGGGCACAGGCCTCGGCCTCGTCGAGGCCCAAAAAATCGTCCAGGCCCACGGCGGACAGCTCGATGTCCGCTCTCAAATCGGGCGCGGCAGTACTTTCACCATCATTCTCCCATTAAAAAAAGGTGTGAAATAATGACCATTGAACGCGTCCTAATCGTCGATGACGAACCGCTCATGCGTAATTTCATTGCAGAGACGTTGAAGCGCTTGGGCAAAGAGGTCGCCACTGCCTCCAATGGGCAGGAAGCCATTCAGCGATTGAATCAGGAATCGTTCGATCTCGTCGTCACCGACCGCAAAATGCCGATTCAGGACGGCCTCGAAGTGTTGAAAACCGCCAAATCGCTGCATCCGGCCTGTTTTGTCATCATGATGACGGCCTTCGGCAGCGTGGAATCGACCGTCGAAGCCATGCGCCTCGGCGCCTTCAACTACCTCATCAAGCCATTTCCACCCGAAGCGCTCGAAGCCGCGGTCGAACAGTGCGAGGCGCAATCGCACTTACTCAAAGAAAACCGCTACCTGCGCGAAGCGATCGGCCTGCCGCAGATCGTCTCTCAGAGCGCGCCGATGAAACGGGTCATGCAGGATCTCGACAAAATCGCCAAAAGCCAGGCGAGCGTCTTCATCACGGGCGAGTCTGGCACCGGCAAAGAAGTCATCGCCAGCGCGATCCACCAATTATCGCCCCGCTCTCCCTTTTCATTTGTCAAAGTCAACTGCGCCGCGATCCCCGAAACCCTGCTCGAATCGGAATTTTTCGGCCATGAGAAGGGCGCCTTCACCGGGGCGCATGTGCGCAAGACGGGTCGATTCGAGCTCGCCGACAAGGGAACCATCCTGCTCGACGAAGTGACGGAAATCCCCTTGTCCCTTCAGCCCAAATTGCTGCGCGCCATCCAGGAGCAGGAGTTCGAGCGCGTCGGCGGATTGCGATCGATTCGCGTCAACATCCGCATCCTGGCCACCTCGAACCGCAACATGAACGAGGCCATCGAAACAAAAGTGTTTCGCGAAGATCTGTTCTATCGGCTCAACGTCGTGCCGATCCATCTACCCTCCTTGCGCCAGCGCACCGAAGATATCATTCCCCTCGCCCACTTCTTCATCGATCGCTTCTGCACGGAAAACCACAAGACGAAAAAAACGCTGAGCGAACGGGCGTGCCAAAAATTACTCGCCTATCACTGGCCCGGCAACGTCCGCGAGCTCGCCAACATCATCGAGCGCACCGTCGTCCTCGACTTCGGTGAACAGATCGATAGCGAGCATCTCTATCTCGAGCCGATCGCCGCGGAAAAACCGCCCGAAACCGGCCTTTCCCTCGTCGGACAGACCATCCACCAGGTGGAAAAACAGCTGATTCTGGATACTCTACAAGCGCATCACCAGAATCGCACTAAAACCGCTGCCGTCTTAGGCATCAGCGTCCGCACCCTGCGCAACAAACTGCAAGAGTACGGAGCGGAAAACTATAAAAAGGCTCTCTGACATTGGAGGGCCATTTTTTGAAACGCTTTCCAATCAAACGTCTTTCGATCCGGATCGAGAGCTCGAATTGTTTTTTGAATATCGAGAAAAATAATCGCTGCGGCTTCTTCATCGAAGAGCTCGATCTCGGCCAAAGCGCATTTTCCGGCGTTATCATTTTGGACCAAGATCTCCAGATGACCCAGAACCCGATCCAGACTTGTTTTTAACTCATCGATCTTTTCTGAAATAACAGCCGTTGTCGTGGGCATGGCCCATCGCTGTGTGGCACTGTGAACCAGCGCTCTTAGATCGCGCATAGAAGAAAATGACGAGCGCATCGCGGACAGCAGCGCCGTTTCAATGCCTTTGATTCCGATACCACCTTGCGTACAATTGACCCATCGCCGATCCCGATGGCGGCGGGCCATGCGGGACAATGCATTCGCCTCCATCACCCATCGAACAGCGCTGACGACGGGTCTTCCCTGCCGATCCTTTTTCATGAGGTGGCGATCGACCGGCTGCAAGCTCTCATGGCTCGCCTCTTCCGAGGCCGCTACACCGGCGGCATAGCGCCTCTGATTCGTGTAGGCGAGATCCAGCCCGTCGAAAATGATGGGATCGCAGCCTAAAAAATAGGCAATCGCTGCGCTCAGCCCTGTGACGGAAATCGATTCCGGCGAAAGAAGCGCGCCGAGAGTTGGTTCAGTGAGTCCCATCTCCTCATCCAGCCAGAGTTCGGGAATCCCCGACATGCCGGAGCGAACATAGCCAAACGGCCCGTTCACGGCGGCAAAACAGTCGGAAAAAAGACGCGATGTAAACAAAAACGGCACTTCGAAGGCGAAACTGTTTTTCAGGCGCCGCATCTCTTCAGGATTGGGATCGATCGCAATGGCAAAATGAGGGCTGATGCCCTGCTGCGTCAAGGCCGCGATCGCCGAGCCGCCCGCGAAAACCAACGCCTGGTTTTCCATTTGCCCCAGATCGTAAAGAGAGCTCTGCAAAGACGGACCCGCTCCGCAAATGATGGCGGGAATATTGCGAAAGGAGTCTTTCATCCGGTTCAGATAAAAGGCCGACGGCAAATGACGGGCATTCAAAACGAGATGCCGCAGCGGCACATGGCCCATGAACTGATCGACGAAGACGGCGTGGCTCAAGGCTGTTTTGCGAAGCAGCGCCAGTTTCGTGCGCGCCATCGATTGCTTTTCTGATGAGGGCAAATGCGGTCCCTGAGCCAAAAAAGCCCCTCGCACGGGATAGCGATCGGCCATTTCCTGGAGCAAAGCCCTCTTTTCCTTGCCTTGCGGCAAATGATAGATCTCAATCTGGGCCCATCTCAGCACCTGCATAGCCAATGGCCCATTCAAAAATTGCATGATCCGCTGCGCCTGGGGCTCGAGAAAGATCAGGCGATGCGCCGGATGCCGATCGAGCCAGTCTTTGAGCAGCAAAGCCGCGCTGCCATCGCCCAAGCCATAGAGATAAAGCACTTCGGCATGCTGCAAGGGCAGCGAGCCGAGCCAAAGCGCATCGGCGGATGGCAATACATCAACTCCGGTCGGCCATGCGAGTATGCTAAGACCATAGCGCGGAAAACGCTCAACAAACAAAGCGGCGGCATTAGAGAACATACTCTTCCTCGTGAAGGATTGTTCCCTCTTCACTCCAGATCCGATCCCAGCCGCATCTTCGGCCATGCGCAAACTGGCAGCTCCGCTTCATCGGGCCACTGGGCCAATAGAGAATCGATTCGCCATGGAGCCTGCCTTCCCGATATTCCTCAATCGTCTTCGGCTGACCATTGTCATAGAAATACTCCTGACGCCCCGTCTTGAGATCAGATAGATAGCGCAAGACAGCATACGGGGCGCCCGAACAATAATAGTAGCGCGCGATGCCCATCCTCTTCCCTTCCCAAAACCATGTTTCCGATAGCAAGACTTTTTCCTCGCTAAAAAAACGCGACGGCCCATGCAGGCATCCCGCGCGATAGAAACATTCGGACTGAAGGGCGCCGCTGTCATAGAAAAGCCTTTCAGACCTGATGCCATCCACATCGCCGTGAAGGTTCAAACCCAGTGATGGTTCCTGAATGGAAAATATCTGATCTGTGAATACAACCATCATGAATATCGCTTTTTGGCCATCTCTAATAAATCGCGATAGGCCGGAAGAAAAGGGACGTGTCCGATCTTGTCTGCATTGAGCCACAAAGTGTGAATTTGTGTCTGGCCGGCCACACATAAAAACGGCGCGCCGATCGTCGCATTATAGCCCAAGGCCTGCTCGCGCGCCGCATCCGTTGCATCCTCCGCTTTGCACTCGACGAGGAGCAGAGGATAGAGTTCATGAAGCGGGTGAAAATGACAGCCGTAGCAGACGATATCAAAACGCCGCCCATGCTCGCCCAGCTCTTTTTCGACAGCGATCAATCCTCTGGGAAACGCAAGATCGCCCAGCATTTTTCTTAAAAGAGCCTGGCGTACCATCTCTTCATTAGTCGCTGCAACATATCGAAGCCGGACCGGATCGTATACCCTTTGAGGCATTTATACCGCTCGTGATTCAAAAATCGGTTTAGGCAGCGTCAGCTTTGCGTTGCCTTTGTGTCTGCCTCGGTCGCCCAACTTATTCAAGTTGAGCTCCCTCGGCACCGGCTTCGCCTGACCTAAATTGAAGAACTCCTTCCTAAAGGAAGGAGATTCTTCGACAGCTAATGGCGGGCGCTTAAAAGCGCCCGATAAAATAAATAGCTCGGCTAACCCGCCCCTGAAGTGGCGGGATTGCGCTTCGAGCAAGCTGTTCAAGCAGCCTCCTTGCCTATTCCCAATTTTTGAATCACTCCCGGTATAGGAACCGATCACTGAACTTGTACAACTGCATAGTTCTTGTCTTCGCGGCGATAAATCACTTTGAGCTTCTGATCCTCTTCGCCGCGAAAAATCAGGAACGGATCGTCGGACAGCTCCATCTTCATGACCGCTTCATCCTGCGTCAGAGTCTTCAGCGGGATCGTTTCTTTGGCCGTGATTTTATGAATCTGACAGCGCTCCGATTCTTTCTCAACATTTTCCGCTACGATGTCGTCGTTAATCGCAGCGAGATCGTCCTGCAGCGGCTTAATGATGTTGACATGGACATCAACCGTGGACAAATGCTTGGAGCGCGTCGATTGCAGCTTGGTCTTGTAGCGCCGAATCAGCTTAATGACGCGGTCCGATGCCTTGTCAATGGCCGAATACATATTGTCCGTGCTCGCCGACACCTTGATGTGGAAATGAATAAAATTCATCACAATAGTGCAGGAATGCTCGAGCTTTTGAGCGTCGAGTGTGACGAGAATATCCATAATGTGGTCTGCGAAATGCTCCACTTTTTTCAATTTCTCGAAAACGTAATTACGAATGGCATCAGTGATTTGAAAATGTTTGCCAATGACAGAAACATTGTAAGCTTGAACGTCAGTTTTTTCCGGTCTCGCCATAACAGTTCCTCAAGATTTAAAGCTTTGCCAGCTTAACACGGCCGATTTCCTCTGCCAAGGAGAATTTTATTCTTGCTAGGTAGATCTTGGGAATCGATACTGAGGCGATGAGCGGCGATTGGGATCGACACGAAGGAATTCTCTTACAGACCATCCCCTATTTGGGAAGCCATCGCATATTGAAAATTTTCACTCCGGATGCCGGCCTGATCTCATTGATGGCCAAGCACATTAAAACAAATAACGCGGCAGTAACGACCCCGTTTTGCCGTGCGGAATGGGTGTATCGCAAATCGATTGGGGAAATCCACCCTCTCAAAGACTTCGCCATGCTCGACCCGCTGCAAGAATTACGCGAAAGTTACAACATAATCTCTTCCGCCGGGTCCATCGCGCGCGATCTGCTCCGCTCGCAACTGCCGGGCCGGTCGGCCAAAAGCCTCTATGAACTGCTGATCGCTTCCTTCCGGCATTTAAAAACCAATCCCGCGGCCATCGCTCTGAGCTTTCGGTTGAAATTGCTGCAATTTGAAGGACTGATCCGCTTAGAGCCCCATTGCATGCGCTGCGGAGCTGCAGCCAACCATCTATCCGGCGGAGAAAGTCTATGCGCTAGCCATGCACGGCCCCCGAGCTTCGCATTGGATGATCCGGAATGGGGTTTATTGCTGAAACTGGGGCTGGGCCGGCGCTTTTCCGAATTCGCCGCCCTCCAGCCGACCCCGGCCTTTGCCGATATCACCGACCGCCTCTTTTCCGAGCGGATTCATTAAAAAACAGCCCATTCCATCATAAAACGTGGCAATTCATCACCTTTTTCGTTGGAAAAACGCGATAGATTACCACGTTTTTGTATGGAAAATCGCGCTGGAAATTTTATAACGTTTTGCATTTTAGTTTATTAGAATAAAACCTGCTAAACTGGTGCATTCGCCAATGCCTGAAGAAAGAGCGCGCCTTTGATTCTTTTCACAACATCTTCTACCTCAGCGCATTCTGGCGCAAGTTCTTGAAGAATCTGCAAGTAAACTTTTGCTTGATTCAAGTCACCTTTTTGGATGTAGCATAGACTCATCACATATGAAAATCCTTTCCATTCAGCAGCGTGAAAAATTTTTCTATCTGGATAGAGTTGCGACAAGGTTCCCGCGTTTTCCAGAATCGCGTGAGCTTTTTCAGGCTCTCCTCTACGAACAAGATAGTGCGCATATTCTATACGGCCAAAGAAGTAATCCGGAAAAACTTTCAATGTCTGCGTCAGAACCGCCATTGCTTCGCGAGGGCGTTTCAAATGGCGATAGGCGCCGTACAAAAAGTTATGCAGCATCGGAATGTCTGGATATTTTGATATATACACAGGAGCTGCTTCAATGACCTTTTCTGGGTTTTTAGAAAGAAGGTCGTGTAAATCCAGAATAGACTCCCTTTCCGTTTCAGGAATCGCTTTCCATGCATCGGATTGTTCCAGAGGGCCGTAAGAGATTACTGATTCTTCGACTCGAATCTTTGCCGGCAATTTGTCAGAAGGTCGCTTGTTCATGCAGCATTTTTTATATTTTCGACCGCTTCCACAGGAACAGATTTCATTTCTTTCCGGTTTTTGGAAAAATTGATCTGCGGTGATTTGGGCATGCTCAATGAGTCGGCTGATAATATTATCTAATTTCTCGGATTGAACGGGATCGGAAGATTCTTTGGATTCTTGCAGTTTTTGACAAAAGCTGTGCGTCTCAATCTCATCTCGCATCTCTTCTATGCACCATTCCTTACCCATCATAAATTTTTTGAGTACATCGGAAATATCGACTAAACTCTCATCGACCAGGTTCGAGCCAAACAATTCACGGATTTCTTCAAGACACTCTCCCGGCCAAAAGTTAGAGCAAGAATCAACTAGATAGGTAGGGAGCATTCCTTCAGCAAGCTCTCCACTTAATATCCGACAAAAAAGACTTTTAAAATAATCAACAACTTCATTGCGATTAATCCGGCCTTTTGCGAGTGCGAGAGCTAATGCACAAAGACAAGCGCCCCGAAAAAAATCCTCTACGGCTGGATCTTCAATTTCAGATTTAAGCAAATCCCACTGTCCCATCGTATCAGCGAGTAAAAAAGCAAATTCTTCTGATATGAACTCTTCCAAAAGCGACTGTTCAATGGATTCATGTGAAACATGGCAAATTTTGCGAAGCCAGGGAAATAATTCAGACGCTTCAAGAAATGCAGCGAGATTCAAGCCCCCAACAAGAGCTGCCGGATCAAGGCAATTTTCATTGGGCGGAACCAGCAATATTTTTTTGGCAGCGACAGTTGCTAATTTTTCTTCTGAATCCGGATCTCGCACAAAAAGCGAAGTTTTGTCCTCCAAAGCAGGTTTTACCTGATTATCCAATAGACAAGGGATCTGTTTTAAAAAAAAAGCATCGAGCCGTTTAATGATCTCTTCTCGATTCTCTATCAGAATCGCTTGATCCTGATCGGACAGGCTATCGATTTCACCTTTCAATATCTTATCTACAAGCTCTTTAGATCGAAGATCTTTCATAAATCTAGCCTATTTTAACGAAAGAAAATCATTCTAATCTGCTTTTTCTTTTCGTGCCATTAACTTCCTGTGGAAAGATAATGCTACAAAAACTTTAGGTGATCCAGTGGCTGGAAATAGAGAAATTGAATTCAAAGCGATTCGAGTCAATCCTCAACAATTCAAAGACGCCTTGTTTGTGTTAAATGAACTGGCAAGATTGGGACACGCACAAGACATGGGAGCGGTCAATCAAGAAGATTTTTATCTCGATCATCCTGCTTTTAAAGATACTGATTATGCGTTATATAGCAAAGGGGCTATTAGTAAAAGCCTTCGCATCCGCAGGGAAAACTCTCTTTCGGGCAGTGAACAAAACCATTCCCTATGTGTCAAAGTGGCCCGGAAAGGAAGCGTAGAAAGCGATCATGAGCGAAGAGAGTATGAGCTTCAGATTAAAGATCCCGCTCTAGCTACGAAAGTTTTTGAGCTCCTCGGATTTTCGGTAGAGAAAAAACTAAATAAAATCAGAACATCCTTCCGCTACCTTCAGTATGAAATTGTGTTGGATCAAGTTGTCGGGCTGAAAAAGTCTGCGACTTCAGATTTTTATGAAGAGGAATTTTTCAGTTATATCGTCGAGGTAGAATTGAAAGAAGGCGCAGATCAGGTTTCCGACATTCCTGCATGTATTGAAGCGATGAAAGAGCTTGTGGAAACCGTCCTTAAGATCAAGGATTATCAGCAAGATCAGAGCGGTATGGAAAAATACATGAAGTAACCCTGAGAAGACGAGACTTATCGAATTCGGGCGCTTTGCTACGGAAAATCGAAAAAGACGGAAAGGGAAACCGGAGACGTTTACCTTTCTCGGCTTCACGCATATATGTGGGAAGACAAGCTTTAGGAGGGTTTTCGCGATCGGTTCATCGAGTCAAAAACTTCCGGATCTCTTCCGCTTTTTGTTCGTGAAAAAGCGCTTTTTCAATGCAGTCCAGATCTGTGTAACAGGTTCCTAATGCCATGTGGACTTTGATCATTGATGAGTGATTCTTCTCAAATATTTTGTTGAGAATCTCCAGGGCCCTTAAGTTATATTCCAGAGCCTCTTCGCGCCGTCCCAATTTACCCAAATTGATCCCGAGCCGGGAATAGCTTTGGGCCGTTTCTGAGTGATTTTCTCCCAGAGTTTTTTTTCGGATTTCCAGGGCTTTTTGATTGTAGAAAAGCGCTTCATCGTATTTTTGAAATCCGATGAGAGTAATACCTGTCCCCGAATAACTTTTAGCCGTAACAGGATGTTCATCTCCTAAAGTTTTTTTCCGAATTTCCAAGGCTTTCAGATGGTATTCCAGTGCTTGTTGATGTTTGCCCAAATTGAGCAGGCTGATAGCGAGGTTCGCACAGCTTTTGGCTGTTTCGGGATGATCATCTCCCAAGATCTTTTTTTGCAGCTCCAAGGCTTTCGATAAATAGTGCTGCCCTTCTTCGCTACGATCAGCGCGGTTGAGGCTGATTCCCACCGAACCATATGCAATGGCAATACGGGGATCATCGTCCGGCAATATTTTCTTTAAGAGTTCAAGACTCTCTTGAAAATACCCGAGCGATTTCGCAGGGTTCCCTTCTACCTCTGCCATCCAAAGGCCCGCATGTCTTAAAAATAGGGCTCTTTTTATTTCTTTATCTGTGCTGGGACCGTTGGCAGGGTTCGCTTCATCGTCCAGGAATTGGAGGAAATCGTTCACTGTTTGCAAAAAGTCTGGATCGAATGCATCCAGTTTTTTCGAAAGATGCAGCGATTGATTCAAGAGATCTCTAGCCTCTTGAAATTGGCCCATTTCCATATTGCCCCACTGATTATTCAAAGTTGCGATCGCATCCAAATGGTCTTCCTTATATAGCTTTTTCGATGCCTCTAAAGTTCGGCTGAACAGATCCCTTGATTCTGCAAACTGACCATTTTCCCATAAAATCATCGCCAGGTTATTCATGGAAATGATGGTTTGAGGGTGTTCTTCTCCGAACAACTCAATCCGGTTTTTTAAGGCATGTTCGTGATAGCTCTGAGCCGCTTTGTAATCTCCTTTGAAGTATTTCCAGTTGCCCATCAGGTTTTGAAGAGAGGCGATATTTTCCCTGGAACATTCAGAACTGTATTGATTGATAAACCAGGCTGCATGAGGTTCCCATTCTCTGAGATAGGTCCGTTGAGGAAGATTAATTTTTCCTTCGTAAATTCTTTCTATATTTTGCGAGCTGTTAATTAGAAACTGGGCCACTTGATCGGCAATTCCTTTTTGAAAAAATCGATCCCTTTTCATCACATTTTGTTTGAGGTGGTGCAAAGACAAAATATGGGTGTTTTTTTCAAACCGCATCAAACTTTGGTTGACCAGAATCCGCAAAATGTTGCCTGAGAGGATTTTGACATTAAACGGATCGCTCTCTTTTTGGATATCCGTCAGCCATTTTTCTACCCAGGCGGCCGGGATGCCGGCAGGATATAAATAAGAACAAAAATGGAGCCAATGAAGCGTTTGCGGATTATTCTTGGCCAGTTCAGATGCCGTGATATTCCATGAAGATAAGAGAGAGTTCGGATGGCGCTCATCGAACGGCATGCTCGAGATCAAATCGATATTATTTTGTGATAGAAGTTCCAAATATAATTCTTCATTCATCTCCGGCGTTTCAGCGATATAGTGTGCCGCCAGATTCATTGTTAATGGAAAAAAATCGAGTTGATTCGCCAGTGAATGTACTTGAACCGGATCCCTGCAATTGGTAATTTTTCGGAATAGATCGACGGCCTCCTTTTCTTGAAAGGGGGCGATTTCAAGGCAGTTGCATGATTGCCAGGCCGCTCGATCGCGAGTGGTAATGATGATGGAACCTTTCCCCTTCGAAGGTAGTTCTGTCTTTTCGGAAGCATTATCGAAAATCAAAAGCCAGGGTTGGACCGATTTTTCATTTTCCAGATGGGTGTGCACTGCTTTCACGATGTCTTTTTCTTGATCGACAGAGATTTTAAGGAGCTGTGCCAAGTCATAATAACTGGCTGCACGGCTTTCTTCCGTTTCGCTATTGATCCAGCAGATAAGTTGAAAGTGTTTTGCGTGCGTGTTTGCAAAAGCGATGGCAATTTCGCTCTTGCCGATTCCCGCTTCCCCCCAAAGAACAGCCACTGGCGGAGCCGTCTTCCAATTCAAACAAATCACTTTCAGCTGGTTTAAATAGGAATCCCGCCCCACAAAGTCGGGATGGGTCCGCTTAACATTCACAATATGAGACGAGGAACTGTGAAACGGATGATAAAAAAATAGAGATGTCAGAGAGATAAAACTACAGATTATCCAAACAAAAATCCGTTTATGTCTCTTCAATGGCTTTGCCTGACGAAGCGTATGAGCCAAATCAAATCGTTGCAGATCGGTCAGAATTTTGGCCAGGAGAACGGATGCTTCCGTCATTTCCGGATGGTTTTGGAAAATTTGAGCCCCGTCGATGAATAGATCCAGGTGATCCAAGTGATCGCTCTGGAGAGCTCTGAAAGCCATTAATAAAAAGGGATCTGCTTTTTTTTCGTACTCGAAACACTTCACGGAAGTGATTAAATTCGAAGCTGCTCGAACCATGTTCGGAGATTGCTTCATTTGCCGGTACCAATACTCAAGAACTTTCTCTCGATCGATGGTTAGCGGTTCCGATTCAGCGATCTCATAAAAAATAGGATGGGGAACCCAGGCATCGACATCCCAGTGGATCAAAGCCAGTTCTTCAAATAAGGCGATTGAAGAGATAGAGAGTTGAAAAACATCGGCCAGCAGATCTTTTTCGAGATAACAGCCGCATCCATAGATGGCTGACATGGTTTTCAGCAGCTCTTCCTTTTCGATGCGATGGGTAAAAATCGTGTTTTGGCTCAAGCAATGGGCCACTTGCCGCATTTTTGATGGCTTTCCTCGGGAAACGAGATGGATCAGTCTTGTCTCTTTTTCAGTGCAGGAGAAAGGAAGCATGAAATGCTCTCCCTCTTCGGAAGAGAAAGGTTCCATCGCAATTTGAAAAAAACGGCTTCGCAATGCTGCCGGCAGATTTTTCTCTAACGAATCATTCGAAATCAACAAAAACTGGATACATGAATCAGCCGCTTCTTCGACAAATCGACAGAGTTGTTCCGGAAAAATATTTTCCGCTTGATCCAGCAAAAATAAACTGCCCGAAAGCTCTTCATCCTGAAATGGATGGGATCGAAAGGCAAAAGGGAGTGTGTCGATAAGATTCTGGGAAGATGAAGAAAAAGGAGGAATATTCACATAGAATGTTTTAGTGGGCTTATCGGCCAGATATTGGCCAAGAGAAGTTTTTCCGATCCCATTTTCCCCAACAAGAACACCAATTTTTCCTCGATTGAGGATGAGCGCATCCTCAATTTTCCCGATCATCTGCGATCGACACAGAAGTCCGTTGGGATTGAAAAATGGGTGCGTAGAAGGTAAAAAGGAGATCTTGTCGCATCCGATATTGTATAATTCAGGAAGTGGTAAGTCACCTGCCTTAAGTATTTTGCAAATATCTTCGAAAAAACGGGAAGAATGGGGTTCTGTTTTTCGGGTACGGGCCAGGATCTTCAATAATGCATCTGTAAAATAGCCGTACCGATTATTTTCAAACGATTCCTGGATACCCGACGATAAAAGGCAAAATAGACTATTATTGGAAATTTTACATCCCTTGATTTCTTCTTCCAATTTAGGGTTTAAAAGAGAATTGATTCTCAATGCGCAGGCATCGATGAAAATGAAGCTCTCCTTGGCACCCGATTGACAGATTTGGCTGATGAGAGTGTCGAGGTGGATCCGTCCGTCAAAGAATTGGAGGTAGGAGCTGGGAATGGGGCCGGCCTCTCGCTGCCCATGGCCGCAAAAATAGAAAAGCAGCTTGTAATCTTTCGTCCTTTTGGTCAGGGCGTTGAACCATTCATTCAAATGGTTCAGTGTCGCTTCATTATTAAGAAAAAGTGTGGTTTCAGAAATGCCCCAATGGGATAAAGCTCTGGCAAAATGGATCGCATCTGTTTGGGCTGCAGGCAAAGGCGTAAATTGACTTGCCTGATACTTGGAGATTCCAACAATAAGAGCGATTGTAGATGACATGCTAAAAATAAATAAATTGGTTAATATTATCCTAGCCTCTCCATTTTTTGGCTACAATCTAGGAGAGACCCGTTCAGTTTTTTTGCAAAAAATAAATGCAAGGTCCATATATTTTCTCAATATTATCGAAGAGGTTTTTTTATGATGAAGGCAGTTGTGATGAAGGAGTTCAGCCTTTCAAAAGGTTTGGTGTTGGTAGAGCTTCCGGTTCCTAAGCCGCAATCTTGGGAAGTGAGAATTGCAGTGATTGCATCAGGCTTTAATCCGATTGACTGGAAAATACGTGCTGGAAAATTCGGCGGAAAGACTGAAAGAGTGTTGGGGTGCGAGTGTAGCGGGATCGTCAATGCAGTAGGAACAGATGTCAAAAGCTTTTGTGTAGGAGATGCCGTGTTTGCGCTCCCTTTTCATCGCAGCTCAAACGGCAGTTATGCAGAGTTTGTGTGCTTGCCAGAAACATTGGTGGCCAAAAAACCGGGTGGACTTTCATTTGAACAGGCGGCTGTAATCCCCTTGGCAACTCTCACAGCATATCGTGCGACGCGTTCCGTATCTTCCTGTATAGATGGAGCAAATGTTTTAATTGCCGGTGCCGGAGGGGGCGTAGGAGGGTTTGTTCATCAATTCGTTAAGATGCAAAAAGATGTATCTGTATATTCTCTGGCAAGAGATGCGGCGAGCCGTCAGTTTTTAGAAGAAAAAATAGGGATTCAGAGAGAGCGTATTTTAATATATGGAGGATTGTCTGAATCAGAAATTAAGCAGGGACTAATGGGGATGACTCGAGGGGCTTTGTTTGATGCCACCTATGACCTCGTTGGCGGAACGACGAAAAACGTATGTTTGGATATGACTAACTATTCGGGACATTTTGCCACAACTCTTCCTGAACACGGACCTAATCCACCCGCTGTGTGGCCTTATTCATCGATTCCGTTTGGCAGGAATTTATCTGTTCATTTAGTGAATATTGGCGCGGAATTAGATAGTGATTCCCGTGCTACATGGACGGTGTATCAAAAGCAACTGAAGCTCATTGCGGAGCTTTTAGAAAAAAAATCCCTTTTACCTCCACACACGACCATTGTAGGTTCATTAAGCGCAGACACAGTTCAAAAGGCGCATGATTTGCTACATGCCGGGCGGGTGAAAGGAAAGCTTGTGATGAGTGTCAATGTCTAATCTAATCGCTTTTACGACTCATAAGTTGCTTCTAGGAAATTTCTCCCAAATGAATTTTCCAAAGTTTTGCGTATGGACCCTGCAAAACCAAAAGTTGTTGATGGGATCCATCTTCGGCGATTTTCCCTTCATTAAAAATTAGAAGGCGATCCATCGACCGTAGGGTGGAAAGGCGATGCGCAATCACAAGCACTGTTTTACCTCGCATTAAATCTTCAAGGCTTTTCTGCAATTCTAACTCGCTCAATGAATCAAGAGAGGCTGTCGCTTCATCCAGAAGCAAAATGGGCGCTTTTTTTAAAAAAGCGCGGGCGATCACAATTCGCTGTTTTTGACCGCCAGAGAGTCGCAAACCTCTTTCACCGACAATCGTATCGAAGCGTTGAGGAAATGATTGAATAAATTCTAAAGCACAGGCTTGGCGGCTAGCTTCTAACAATTCTTCTTCGCTTGCCTGTGGAGAACCGTATAGAATATTCTCTCTGATCGATCGATGAAATAATGATGGGTCTTGAGGAATTAAAGAAATCTGACTTCGAAGAGACTCTTGAGTAACTTCATGGATTCGCTGCCCATCTATTGAAATGAATCCATCTTGTGGTTCAAACAACCGCATTATTAAATGAATAAAAGTGCTTTTCCCTGCTCCGGAGAAACCGATGAGTCCCACCTTTTCTCCGCCACCAATTTTGATGGAAAGATTCTGAAAAAGAGAGGGGCTGTGCTTATATGCAAATGTGACATGCTCGAAAACAATTTCTCCATTAGTAATGACGAGTTGCTCTGCCGATGGCATATCAGTAATTTCATGTGGAACTTCTATTAATTGAAGAGATACTTTGCATTTTCCCAGTAATTCAAAAAATGTTACGAAATCCAATGAAATGTTTTGAATCGCCGTTGAAATACTCACTCCAATTGTGAGAATTAACCCAAAATCCCCAATCGAAACCAGTTCTCTGCTTCTTGCATGAACTAAAGCAATAAGCAATAAGCTCATCATTAATAAAATGGAAGTTCCTTGAACGAATCGAATTTTTAAATTAGTCCATTCTAATCTTTTATCCCAGATCACTTGCTCGGAGAGCTGTTCTTCAATGCGCGAAATTTCGTGTCCTTTGCGTGCGAAAAGCCTGACTGTCATAATGTTGAGAATACTGTCTGTAATTTTGCCAACAGTCTGATTCCTGACTTTCGATGTTTCTGTAGAGATTATTGCTGATTTTTTGCTCAGAAAAAATGTGATCAAAATAAAAAAAATAATCCATGCCAAAATAATCAGAGCCAGGGAAGGATTTACCGTGAAAACCGTTCCGCAAGCCAGGATAATCGCAAAAATGTGAGAAAAAAAACGATTGATGCCGATTTGCAGAATCTCTTTAATGCCGATGGCCAATTCTTTAATTTGAGCAGCAAGGCTGCCGCTGAGTCGATTGATAAAAAATTCATGAGAATGACCTTGGGCATAGCTAGTCATTTCACGGATGATATCTGCCTGTAGAGAGGGATAGATAAACATGCGGATGTAATCATAAAAACGAAACACAATATTGATCAAAGCTTCGCAACCAAGATACCCGGCAATGGGAAGAAGGAGCGTCATAAAAAGCTGCCGTTCATCGGTAGAAGAACCTTCCAGATGATCGAGCAGGAGCTTAATGGTATAAGGCCGTGCCGACATCTCGACACCCCATACGAAAGCGATACATATGATACAGAGAAACTTCATTCGATAGGGCTTAATAAAACACCAAATAAATGCGCAAAGAGAATTGTTTTGTGATTTAAATGTTGTTTTAATGTTCATTCTAATCTACTCGTTTTATTGAGTTGCGCGAGTTGAGAAATATCATAATCGACTAGCGTTTTGGCCTTGATTCGTAGTTCATCCAGACACCTGCCATTATTTTCAATGATTACATCGGGTTTCATGCGTCCAAAATTTTCATCTAAATGACTTGTTGCAGAGACCATCAGATCTCCGCGTTTCGAGAGACGCTCTTTTCTGATTTCTTCAGAGGCGTTGATCAGAATAGTTCGAAATTCTAAACCTTTTAAAATCATCCAATCTATATTTACATCTCTTACATCGTCATTAATGACAACAGATACATTCACTGAATCATATCTCTCCAAGAAATTGTTGATAATAGCCTTAGGATTCAGCAATCGTAAATTTAGAGCAATATCTTCCATTAAAAATTGATTTTGCTGACTGGGATTTATTTCCATTTTCGCCTGCTGATAGAATTGTTTTTGTAGATTGTAAATTGGTTCAGATAATTTTAATATTTCACAACGAAGATTGTGATCTTGAAAGCATTTACACATAAATTTTGCGACGGACGATTTTCCTGAACCGGATGGTGCAATCAAACAGTATTTGAGTAATATTTTGCTGTTCATCGCGATTTCTCTTGAAGGGTTTGGGTGTCTTTATAAATTTGTGATGCCATTGGGCCTTTCGCGCCTTGATATTTACCGTCGTAAATCATACGTTTGCCAGATGGGTGCCAAAACATCATCTGACCGATCCGCATTCCTTCATAAACGCGAATAGGATGAAGCGCAAAAAGTTGCAATGTCCAGCATCCAATAAAGCCAATGTCTCCAAGGGGAGCAGAAAGATTGATAAACATTCCGAGCCGCGCCACGGAAGATCTAGTGTCTAATTGCATAAATTGGCGATCGTATTTCTGAGTTGAGCGCCTTTGACTTCTCGTTTTCGCCAGACAAAGGGCCTGGCTCCTTGATGGTACACCGAGACAAATTCCTCT
>Ga0206225_1000004_pt1 | contig 78155 bp, 76 predicted proteins | sample MancosB2_FD_155470 | JGI IMG/M metagenome (GOLD analysis project Ga0206225, IMG submission 155470) | Subsurface sediment microbial communities from Mancos shale, Colorado, United States - Mancos B2 | ecosystem: Environmental > Terrestrial > Deep subsurface > Rock core/Sediment | place: USA...
TTAGAGAGGTGCAAATGTGAACGATCGCGACGAGCGGGATATTTTCTAATATCTCCGAGGAGCGATCGTTTACAGATGGGCCTCTATAATGGCCGCAAAATGAAATAGTTATTTGCTTACGACGCCTAAATATCGATCGTTTTCACAGAGATCATCTTCGCACCGCGAATACTTGGCTCGAGAACGGTCAATTCAAAGGATCCGATCTCAATCGCCTCGCCCTTAGCGGGAGGGTGATGAAGTTGGGAGACAATCAAATCGCTCAGCGTCTCTTTCTTTTTAAACGGGAGATGGGCTTGAAAATCGCGGTTAAATTGCTCGACGGTCATTGAGCCTGCCACCGTGCGCTCCACGTATAGGTTGCCTTTATCTATTTCCAGAGGAGAATACTGCTCGGGGCCAAAAATCGTATCGATGATCTGGTCGATGGTCAATAGGCCGCACGCATGACCGCCCGCATCCAGGATGACAGCCACACTCTGGCTGTTGCGGCGAAATTGCTCCAGGATCTGCATGAGCGAGGCCTCCTGAGTGACAAACCACGGCGGTTTCGAAACATCCAAGACCTTTTTTTTGGGATCAACATTCAACAAATCCCTCAAATGAACGATCGCTACGATATTTTGCACGCTCTGATGATAGACCGGAAGAAACGGTGTATAATGGGCCGTCAATTGCTGCCTCGCCGCATCAATAGATGCGCTGGATGCAATCATTTTTACGGCATGAACCGGGGTCATTGTTTGGCGGGCATGCAGATTTTTCACCCTGAACACCTTAGAAACAAGCGAATTAAATTCCTCTCTCACCTCTTCGCCTTCCTCAAAGGCCTTTTGCACTTCTTCTCTGGAAAGAAACGAAGGAACTTCGCGGGATTTGCCCATGATGCGATGGATCAGCATCGCGATCATATCGAATGCCCAAATGATCGGACTCAAAATCCGCGAGATCAATATCATCAAAGGCGAAAAAGTCATCGCAAGCTGTTCCGGATGGCGGCGGGCCGCAAACATGGGAACGAGCTCGCCAAAAATAATGACGAGAAAAACCTGTGTCAAAGGAGCCCAGTCGGGATCGATCGAAAGGGACTCATAAAATCTTCTGGCACATTCGGACCCGATTTGCATGGAAGCAGTGATGCCGATCAGAGTCGTTCCAAAGAGTCGGGACGGCCGTTGGATCAATTTGCTGAGCCAAATAGCGCGTTTTTTTCCCTGGCTGGCGAAATAATGCAGCCTCATTTTATTAAATGAAACGCATGCCATTTCAAACATGGCAAAAAACCCCTGAATGAAGACGGCCAGAAGCGTAAAGCCTAAAAATGATAGCCACGGAACCATCATCGCTTCCATCCTTTTTTCGGCGTGCGAATGCGTCGGACATAGATTCTTCGAATCCTGTTCGGATCGGCGGCCAGAACATAAAAAAGAAAATCATCTGTGGCGTATTTTGTACCGGCGGCCGGAATGTCTCCCAGCTGCTCGATCAACCATCCTCCCAAAGTCACTGGATTTTCTTTGGACAAAAGCTTCACGCCAAACAGATCCTCAAACTCGCTGATCTCCATTTTTCCGCTGGCGATGATGACATCGTCGCCGGATCGGGTATATAGGCTCTTTTCATCCTGCCGGGCGATCTGCCCTACAACCGTCTCAATCAAATCTTCCTGCGTAATCAATCCGGAAATCGAGCCATACTCGTCCACCACAATCGCCATGTCCTCGCCCGCTTCGCGCAAGGTCTGGAGCAATGACCAGCCATTAGTGGTTTCAGGAACAAAATAGGGTTTTTTTAAAATCGGGACCAGATCAGCACTGGAATGTATTTTTTCCTGGTGAAAGAAAAATCGCCGGACCGACAGGATGCCCAACAAATTGTCGAGCTGGGAATCGCAGACGGGAATACGAGTATATTTTTGCGCGACAAACAGATGCATCAGCTGCGGCATCGGCTCCTGAATATCGTAAAAAAGCACTTCATCGCGCGGACGCATGAGTTCTTTCACGGTGGCGTCCTTTAAATCCAAAGCGCCGTCGATCAGCTCGGCCTCGTGGCGGCTTAATACGCCGCCGGCCAATGAAGTCTTGACGACGTGGCGCAGCTCGTCGGCGCTAATCTCTTCATCCTCGTGCAGGAAAAAGAAAACAACGCGGGAAATCAAACTGGCCAGACTATTTAGCCGAACGAGAAAAGGCCTGAATAATCGCATCAGTGAATTGACAACGGGTGCCGCTTTGGAAGCTATCGCTGCATTGTTCGGCAATGCAATCGATTTGGGAATGACCTCTCCAAATACCAGTACGAGGACAAGAGGAAGACCCACTTTGAGGGTCCAGTAGCCGAATTGATCAAAAATGCTCGAAACGGTGTTTTGGATCAGCAAATTGGAAACAACGTTCATGATAAGAATCGTGACCAACACATCGCGAGGCCGATCCATGAGCTGAGAGATCAGTCTCTGGTGCGGATCGTTGGCAGTGCGATAATAGCGCAGCGTCAAAGGCGATAATGAAAAAAGCGCCGTTTCAGATGCAGACAGTAATGCAGATCCCGAAATCAAAAAAAGTAAAATAAAAACCAGAGCCAAATCGTGCAATCGATCCTCGAATCAATCAAACGGTAGATTAGTGCTAAAGAAAAAGTTTTGCAAGAAACTTGCAACTGGCTCAGCAATTCCTAATGAAAGCAGGAGCAGCTGTTTTAAGAGAACCATTCCTCTATGGATAGGCGGAATGACGCGGCCGACTCCAGATGTCCTTAGGGACTGTAATAGAGTAGAGGAGTTAATCGCTTAACTCCTCTACTCTATTACAGTCCCTTACCAAAGAAGTTAATATTTATCCCTTTTTCTTTCTTTGTCGTTCCAGGCATCTGGTCACTTCTAAGCAGCACGTCTTTCCATCACAAGTGCCATTGAACGCACTGCTTGCCGCAATCCCACCCCTTTAGGGGTGGGTCTAGGCAAGCTATTTTATGAGATGCGGTATGCGGCTTTAGCCGCACCGCCTCCAAAAGCTACTTAAAGAATCGCCTCCTTTCTAGGAGGAGTTCTTCAAACTCCTATCATTTTAAGTCGCTTACTATAAGCGCGATACACTTAGCGCAACCACGCTATATAAAGACTTATTACATCCTTTACATTATTATTAATTTATTATATAATATATGTATAAGACATAGATAATATAGAGGTTAATTATGAATCCTGCATTAAGCCCAACTAGTTTAACAACATACTCTAGCAATTTTGCAATCCCTGGGTTTTTTAAACGTTTTTGCATCCGACTTTCAACGTTATTTGATAGAAAAATCAATCAGGAGATCAGAAACCTCGCAAAAGTGGCTTTTAGTCATTTGTTAAAAACCTGGGATAAAAACACCCAAATATATAACGATAATGGCTTAGACAATCTTACTCAAGATATTGTAGATCTTGCCTATAAAATTACCGACAAAAAAACAGACAATAGCATGATTCTAAAAAGCGCCAAGAAGATAGGATCGCTTATTTTGCAAAATCGGATATCAGATTTGTTCCGTGAAACTCTTGCTAAAAAAATTGTAGATAAAATTGAAAAGGATATTCCAACTAACGAATCGAGCGCCGTTAAAGAGATCCCTATTGACATTCGAAGTTCCCTCCCTACCAATGAGAAGGAAATTATAAAACGAATTTCAGATCTCGAAGAAGCGCTGGTCTTAAATCAAAAAATAGCCGATACTCATTATGATAATTATACCCGTGATATAAATAAACATATAGTTATTACTGATGGAATTACAGGCCTCAAAGAAAATTTAAAGCCAATTAAACATATGCCCGAATCCCCAACAGTTATCTCATCAACACCTATTGGCTCAGATGACTCAGAAAAAAATAATATCCCCACCCCTCCTAAAAAGTCCGAATTTCCCATAAATCTTAGCCAACGACGCACAACTATAATGCCCACTCCAACTGACAATAAGAAAGAAGGGCTCACTGATAGCTTTTCAAGTTCCACCGCTAGCAATAATTCAGTTGCTCAACAAATTGAAACTCTCGAATTTGAGAATCTCTCTAATAGAAATACATGCGAGCTTCATTATAAAAAATATGCAATAATCAACACACAAATTAAAGCTGACAAAAAAGAGTTATTCGAATTAAATAAAACGCTCAAATCCTTACGCCTTACCTCCCAATTAACTCAGAAAAAACTCTCACCACCACCACCCCTAAAAATCCCGAATCTGAACAAGCGCATTTGCTTTTGAAAAGACGCTGAGAAACGCCTTTCCAGATCGTCTCGAAAACGGCGAGCAACTCTTCGCGATTGAGATAGCTGATCTGATCGGCCTCGTTCTGGCCGACGACCTCTTCCAACAGTCCCTTTTGCCTTTTCGAGAGTTTTTGCGCTTTTATTAATCAAAAACGGATTCGCGTCTCTTCCTGGGAAGGGAATCCCCTTTTCTTTCTTTGTCGTTCCAGGCATCTGGTCACTTCTAAGCAGCACAGCTTCCCATCACAAGTGCCTTTGAACAGCTTGCTCGAAGCGCAATCCCGCCCCTTCAGGGGCGGGTAAGCCGAGCTATTTATTTTATCGGTCGCTTTTAAGCGCCCGCCATTAGCTGTCGAAGAACTCCTATCCTTAAAGACCACGGCTGATGCCGGCAAGGTAGGAATAGCTAGCTGAAATTACTGTTACTTCTGGAAATGGACCTTCGTCCAACCCTCGGGCACTACGCCGAGTTCTTTCATCAGGGTCATTTCAATCCAGGCCGGATCGGATTCAGATTGCAGGCGGAGATTTAGTTCATCCTGCTCTTGCGCGACGATCAACTTTTCCTGCTCCATATCCTGCATGCGCGAAGATAGATCGAAAAGCACTGTAGAGCGGCTGTGCGCCGCCTGAAAATAGAACGCGATGCACAGCGTAGAAAACACAACCGCCCACCATGAGTGAACAAAAAGTTTCCTCATGATGGATGATCGAACCGATTTCGAATGAATCTGGCTGATTGTCCCGCCCATAAACCCACGTCCTGACCTGAATTATCAGGAGGGTTCCATTTTTAATCAAATACGTGGACAAGTTATTTCCATCTGCTTCATATACTTACCTTTACGATCAGCATATGAAACCTCGCACGCTTCTTTGGCCTCAAAAAAGAGGACTTGAGCGAGTCCTTCCCCGGCATAAATCTTCGCCGGAAGGGGGGTTGTATTGGAAATTTCGAGAGTGACCGTACCTTCCCATTCGGGTTCGAACGGAGTCACATTGACAATGATTCCACACCTGGCATACGTCGACTTCCCAATACAGAGGGTCAATACATTCCGCGGAATGCGAAAATATTCGATGCTTCGGGCCAGGGCAAAGGAATTCGGCGGAATAATGCACGTCGATGCATTCTTGAAAGTGACAAAAGAATCGTCGCGAAAATTCTTGGGATCGACGATCGAGTTATACACATTGGTAAACACCTTGAATTCATCAGCGACGCGCAAATCATATCCATAACTCGACAATCCAAAGCTAACGATCTTGCTCCCTTCGGTAGCTCTCATCTGCCGGTCTACAAACGGCTCGATCATTCCATGCTCGAGCGCCATTTTCCGAATCCATCGATCTGACTGTAACATGAAAACCACCTTTGTTATGTTCTCGACTTTGTACATTTTCAGGGCCGCCTGCCTCGCCTATTGCCCTCTGACGTTCGACCTCTGGTCGAACTAGGCGTTCATGTAAGAAGGAAGGGGATAGTCACCCCCTTCCTTCTTACATGAACGCCTCAGAGGGCAAATCCATCGAGGCCTTCGACCCTAAAAATGAACAAAGTCGAGATGCTGAATCATATATGATATAGCGTTTGAATTCGTTTTCTTGCTAGAGTTTTAATGATGGACAACTCCTCAAGCGCCCCTAAGGGCAGCAATTTTATCGAATCTTCGTGGGCTCAGCCGGATCAGCCTTTTGAAATCCCTCTTCGTCCACAGACATTGAACGATTTTCTCGGCCAGGAATCGGTTCGTAAACGCCTTGAGATCATTATCACAGCCGCCAAAGGGCGCAAAGAAGCGCTGGGCCATTGTCTTTTTTCCGGCCCGCCGGGACTAGGAAAAACCACATTGGCCCACATTATCGCCAAATCAATGGGATCGAATCTCGTCGTCACTTCCGGACCGGCGATTGAAAAAGCCGGGGACCTTGCAGGACTATTGACCAATCTGAAACTCGGCGACGTCCTTTTTATCGATGAAATCCACCGCCTGGCCAAAAGCGCGGAAGAGTATCTCTATCCCGCCATGGAAGATTTTGCTCTGGATCTGATGATCGACTCTGGCCCCAATGCCCGCAGCGTGGAAGTAAAGCTCAATCCATTTACCCTGATTGGCGCGACCACACGATCAGGCCTTTTGAGCGCCCCGATGCGCTCGCGCTTCAACATTCATTTGCGCCTGGATTATTATGAACCTGCGATTTTGCAGCAAATCATTCAGCGATCCGCAAAACTGCTAAACATTTCGATCGATATGGCCGCATCGCAAGTGATCGCGAGGCGCTCGCGCGGCACTCCGCGCATCGCGAATAATTTACTGCGATGGGTCCGCGACTATGCGCAAGCCCATACAATCGCATCGATCGACACTTTGGTTGCCAATCGAGCGCTGGAAATGCTCGCCATTGACGAGGCGGGTTTAGAGGAAATGGACAAAAAAATTCTAAGCGTTATCATGGATCATCACGAAGGTGGACCTGTCGGCCTGAGTAATTTGGCTGCAGCGGTGGGAGAAGAGGCTCACACGCTGGAAGAGGTCTACGAGCCTTACCTGATCCTGCAGGGTTTTCTGAAGAGGACTCCGCGCGGACGGGAGGCGACAGCAATTGCTTATCATCACATGGGGAAGAAAAGCCCCTCAAGAAAAATGGAGTAAACGTATGCGCATCATTCCTGCTATCATCGCTGCGGCCCTGTGCGGTGTATCGCTAACGACTATTTGGGCCGATGTCGGTTCCACCCCCGACGCTAATTTTGAAAACATCGCGGAGCCCGCCGCTCCACAAAATATTCAGGTGCTCCTTGAAAGAGACGCAACCGAAGCGCTCCTGGAGGTCAAGGGCTCCTATTTCCTGTTCAACCCGCAGGATGGAACCAAAGTCGCCTCAGGCCTTCTCGGCAAGCGCTTCATGGTTCATGCCACACCAACGGGTCTCAAATGGGGAGAAGAGTTTCCCGGCTTCTATCAATTGCTGATTCAGCCCCGCTCGGATGAAACATCCATTTTTATCAATGGCATCCAATATAGCGGAAGCGTCGCCATTTACGCCGTTGGCAACCGGATCAACATCGTGAACGATCTCGACATCGAATCGTATGTAAAAAGCCTGTTGTCCGTCCACCTCGCCCAACCCCTCGAAAGCGAAGTGATGTCTGCCATGGCGATCCTCATCCGAACGAACGCCTACTACACCGCCTCAAGGCATCATGAGGCCTTCTGGAACGTTTTTGCCGCCGATGTCGGCTATCAGGGATCCGGATTGATTTCCCCTGTTTCTTCGGTTGCGAAAGCTGTGGAATCCACGCGCCATCTGATTCTCGTCCATCCCAAAGAGGGAAGATCTCTTCCATTCGCCACATCCTGGACTGAACATAGCGCCGGAAAAACAGCCGCTTTCCAAACGATGTTCCGCAAGGATGCTTTCGCTATCAGCGCTGGCGTAGAAGCGCCCCATGCCGCATTGGATCGCAAAGATGCAAAATGGAACTATTCGATCGCGAAGAAAACGCTGGCCCATCTGCTCGATGTGCCCCAAATCAACAGCATCGAATTATTCGTCGATGCCTCGTCGAACAAAGTCTACGGCCTGAGAATCAAAGACGGTCATGATGCGCATGACATTGATTTCTTTACTCTGCAAGAGCGCTTGGGCAAGCAGCATCTGCTCAGCAGCGACTTCACTGTTTCATTGAAAGAAGAATCGGTCAGCTTTAGCGGATTTGGCAAGGGACACGGCGTCGGCCTATGCCTCTATTCGGCTTCGGCGATGGCTCAAAATGGCGATAATGCCATAAAAATTCTTTCAAAATTCTTTCCGGAGACCTACTTGCTGAATTTAAACGCCATTCCCGAAAAGAAAACGGAAGTACGTTGAGATAAAGGAAAGATAGATACTATACTTTAGTTTTCACCGGGGAACTCGCGGGATAAGCAATCTGAACCAGGTCAGGACCGGAAGGTAGCAGCCTTAAGGATTCAGTTTTTGCCGCGGATCACTCTCCGGTGTTTTTTATCTGCTGACAATAACGGCGCAAGGCTGACTCGGCATCGACCCCTGAACTTTGGGCCTGTCCCAGCAACTCCCATAAACGTCTCGCCACTTCCTCTTCAGAAACTTTCTGGCCAGATCCGATGGGTGCCAATGAACTTTTGTGGCGCTGAAGCTTTTCAATCATTTTTTGCGCCCGGGCCAAAATCGGCAATGTGGGAGGGATCCCCTCAAAAATCGTTTTCCGCTCTTTTTCTTTCTTCTTGATGGCTTCCCAGTTCTGAACGATGTCATCGACGCCATTCACGCTCACGCCTGCAAAAATATGGGGATGGCGCCGAATCAGTTTTTCACAAACACACTGAACCGCATCGTTGAATGTAAATCGATTGGCTTTTTCACCCAATTTTCCTATAAAAATGAGAGAAAACAATACATCGCCCATCTCCTCAACAATTTGCCCGGAATCATCCCGATCGATAGCCTCAATGAGCTCGTGCGTCTCTTCCAACAGATATTTTTGCAGGGTCAATAACGTTTGTTCCCGGTCCCAGGGACAACCTCCAGGGCCGAGAAGACGGTCTGCAATCTGTAGTAATTCCAATATTTCTTTGATACAAAACCTACAATTAAATATTCTACTTGCCTTGCAAAGGACTATGTCCATGATGATGTATCAACGCATTTAGAGGCAATCTTTTATGGGTATTCAGGCCGTCTCACCATCTACACCTGATCGCACAACGCCTAAGGATGGGATATCATCTAACAGCTCTCAATATATTGCCCCCCCGGCATTGGCCGATTCGATTGCACAGGCTCCCTCCCTAGACGATCGCCCTGTAAATGATCCGCATGAACAAACCGATCGGGAGCTCGATATTTTCATCCACAAGGCTTCCATGCTGGCGATGGTGATCGCGATGGACCATCAGATAGCCGCATGCGACGCGATGGATATCGTCAACAGCAGCTTTGACACGCATCGCTCCATTTACAGTCTATTCATGGAAAAAACCGGCAAAAACCGATCATTTTTCCAGAAAAGAGCCGCGGGCTTCAAATATTTTTTTCTGTTCCGCCTTGGCATCATTCCCAACACCCTCGATACATTCATGAAAACGCTTCTGGCCAAGATGCGCTCGGAATTAATTCATGGCGAGGGCGGCCTGAATATCCCTGCGCTGAACCACAGACTGCTGAGCGATGCCAGTTTCATGTTGGATCTTTTTTTTGAGTCGGCCGAAAATTATGCCAACGGCAAAGACAAGGCTCGCTCCAAAAGAGAACTCCTCAAGCAAGGCACTCCCTTCGAACAAATCTGCCGGCAATTTGCCCAAAATGCCGTCTATGAATTTTTACCGCGCGTCCCCTTCTTTATTTCGCTAAAAAAAAGCTCATGGTTTTTTATTCGGTGGAGCGGGTTTTTTTTCGACGCTACGATCGGATATGCGGCCAACCGGTTTCTTCGCTTTAGCATAGGAAAATGCATCTCATTCCTCTTCCACGCGAAAAGCACTGGAGCTCCAAGCCCTTCTCTTCATTTTACTATGCTCCCGTTTGCCGTCGCAATCACATCGGCGCTGATCCGGCAGCTGCAAAAATTCAAAACCCATATTGAATCGACCATTCATTTACCGAACGCCGATGACTCCCGAGAGGAAAAATTACTCGAGGTAGTTACAAAACTCATCAAAGCGCACCAGCTTGCATCCTGTAAAACGCACCAGGAAGTTCAAAATCAGCTCAAACCAGCCAGCAATACACTCTCTCAACTGATCTGCGTCAGCATAGATCAAATCGACATCAGCCGCATTTTTCTCACATTTATTTCCGATCCAGAACATTCAGAAGAAATTTTTTACTCTGCTTTACATATTTTCGATGTTGAACCACCCTCGACACCGGAAGAATTGAAGGATCTGCTGGAGCAATATGAGGCTTTGAAAGGGCAAATCATTGGCGAAGGACGAGAGCTCTTCTCTGGAATGGTCATAGAGCAGCTATTCGGGCCGTCGGAGAAGCGCGTTCAGCAAATGGCTCTGAGTGTCGAACAGGATCTGCGCACCCAATTAACTGTTATCCATCAGCCCATCCAGGAAAGTGATCGGTTAATTCAGGGAAAACTCGAACAGATCGTCCATTTACCCTCTGAAGCGATCCATGAGCTGAACGATTCCGTTCAGCGAATGCAACGACCGATCCCGGCGCCCTTAGACTCCTGGGCGCAAGCCATCGCCGCCTGTCAAGATCGACTCAATCTTGGCTGGCATGACGTGCAAAAAATTCTAATTCTGATTCCAACCGTGGAGGCAAGTTTACCAGAAAGAGGCCAGCTGCGCGAAATCTTCGATTCAATGCGATTGACTTTGATCCGCTCGATCCAAATTCCACCGAATTCATTGGATCTCACTAGAGAACTCAATGCAATGATTCAGGCGCTGAAGGGCGAGCTAACGTGCGATCCCCAACGCGTTCCATCCCCTCTTCAGCCTGGAATCGACCAATCGATGCAACCGATTCATCATGAAATGGGCAATCTGGGAGTCATGATCCGCCGGACCCAATCGGGGCAAGCTTCGATTGTTTCTTTGGAAGATCAATACAAAGACTTTGAACAGCTCAGTATGATGCTGAGCCAATTTCGCTCATGCGATATCGCCGGATTTAGACGTGTCCTCGGCCGCGTTTCGGGATGCTATCGAGAAAGCCCGATGGGTCGCCTGCTTCAAACCTTCGCTCGATCAGAACCAGATGCCGCTCCAATATCCGACGAATTCATCGCCCAGTTAACAGAATCGATACCACCTGTTCGCCAGCAACTGGAATTATCGATGAGATCCCATCAACTGGTGGTGTTAACGGACCTTTCCCGTATGCCGTTACAGATCCAGAAGGTCTCAGAAAATGCCAGGCTGCTTCGCATCCGCAAAATAGAGCCCATGACTCAGATCATCATTCAATCCCTCGGAGGCGCCCCTGCAACGATCTGCATTTTGGCCGGTATTGTCTTCGCGTGGCAGCTGTCATACATATTTGGCCATGCTGCGGCAACGATCACAGGTACGGCAACAGTGATACTCCTCTCGAATCGCGTCGACTATCCAACGACCGTCGCCGTCGGGGCTCTGAGCGCATCATTCTTCTCATTCCACATCATCAGTACCGTTGCGTCTCTTTTTCTGGGAGCCATGAGCGGAAAACTGGTCGCGGATCGTGCGAAAAACAGGATAGCCGCCAACTTCCACAACTACGATATTTTTGACGTGATGAAATCAATCGGGAATTGGAAAAGGAAATTGTATTTGTAAAGTTTCTATTACCAATGCCTGTCACGTTTTTCTTTCAGAGTGGTTTTTTCAGGCTCGCTATATTTATTGTATTTATTGGCTCGATCCACACATGACGCCAAGCAGAAGATTAAGAATGTGATGATCACGAGACTTCTCACTAAGACCTCTGCCAAGTGCAAATCCACCTATTATTTAATAGTTTCTATTCAATAAAACTCCATAATTTTCAACAAAGAAATGAAAATTTACACACATTTAAGATTTATAAAAGACACGCAAATACTTAAATGTTTAAAATTAATTAAACTTTATGGTCTGAAGAAAATGATGGAACAACTGATCGGCGGAAATATCGCGGATACAGGCGCCGGTAGAGCAGCTGCGAAGCAGCGGGCACTGCTTATCGAATGACTTATTGTAGGGACAACAGCCCAGGTAGGCCGCGTGAGCAGTGCCGGGGGGTTTAAAAATTTCCGGTGAAGTGGGACCGAAAATGCTGAACGATGGCGTCGACGTGGTGCCGCAAAGATGTAGAGCGCTGGAGTCCATTGCAATCACCAGATCCGCCTCGCACATCAAGTTCTGCCACAAAGGAACCTCCAGGCGATCAACGACCACGCTGCAATGCGAAAAGCGCTGCCAAAGACTATGGCACATTTGTTTTTCCTCTTCCCCTCCCCAGACCAGAAGAAAGGAACAATGCAGAGCCACCTCAATTTTTTTCATAAAATCAGCCAACGTTTCCAGAGGAAGCTGTTTATTGATCCATTTCGATCCGGGACAGACCATCACCCGGCATTTATTGCCGAGCTCGCTCGATGATAGCAGCACTTTTAACTGATATTGCTCCTCGAGGCTCATCTTGAATCGGACCCCCTCCATCACAGCGGGAGAGGAATCGTTGTAAAACTTCTGAATGAGGGTCGTATACTGCAAACGAATATTCACCCTGCGCGGGATTTCAAACCGCGTGCGCGTAGCCATAATATTTGGCCATTCGCGAACGCTCTTTCTTCCAAAACCCACTTTTTCTCTGCCGCGGGAAAGAAATGTAATCGCGCCTGATTTGCAGTTGCCCTGCAAATCGAAAACCGCATCATACTTTTGATCTCTCAACGCACGAACAAAACGACAAATGCCGTGCCGGAACGTTTGATCGCGAAAACGCCTTTTAAATTGTTTGATATCGAACGAGATAGCTCTTCTCACCAAGGGATGTGCCGCGACAATCGATGCGAACCGCTCGTCTACGACCCAGTCAATGGATGCCGCGGGAAACTTTCGATGTAAATAAGTTAATACGCCAAACGCCTGAATGATATCCCCGAGAGAAGATGTCTTGACGATCAAAAACTGCATCGTTTTTCTGCTTCATAGTGCAAACCGGATTGATTCAGAACTTCGATGAAGTCCTGGGGAAGAGGAGCGTTGATCTCTAACGATCTCCCACGCCATTGCAATTTCAGGCCCAAAGAGTGCAACATAGGGCGTGCGGCATATATTTTCGATTGAAAATGAGAGGAATATTGGCGATCAAAAATGATCGGATGCCCCATTTCTGCCAGATGCACCCGGATTTGATGGGTGCGCCCTGTTTCGGGACGGCATAATAACAATGACGCATTGCGCGAAACAGACACGCAATGCCATGCGGTTTTGGCATAAAGCCCCTGCCCCGCACACGATCCCCAGATTGTCTGTCCCTGGTATGATCCTTTTTTCGCCAGCCGGGTTTCGATAACTCCCTCTTTTTTTTCCACTGCTCTGTCAACGATCGCTAAATATTCCTTCTGGACAAGGCGTTGTTTAAAACACTCCTGAAGCTCAACAGCAACGCCAGGATCTTTCCCAAACAACAAGACCCCTGTTGTGTCCTTATCGAGACGGTGAGCCAGCCAAACGGTTTTTTGAAGCTTTTGAGAGAAATAGCTGTCAGTACATACGGAAAGCGGGGCTTTATTGATGATCAAGAGCTCACGATCTTCATACAGGATCGAAACCTCATCAGAGCTCTTTTCGTCAAAACTCTCCCAACGATCTTTCAATTCAATGATATCGCCGGCAGATAGAGCAGCCGATGCGAATCGCTCGATACGGCCATTCACCCGGCAAACATTGGCTTCCAGAGCGCGTTTGATAAATCGGGCAGAAAAAGAGGGATCGACGCGCATCTTTAATGCTTCGATCAACCGAGCCGAATGAGATTGGCGCCATCGAAGAGTCATGTAGCGTGGCGCTCGAGAAAATCAATGAGCAGGCGCACGCCGAAGCCGGTCGCCTTCGAAGTATTGTAATATTTAGGCTTGGATAGATAGCTGCTTCCGGCGAAATCGATATGCGCCCAATGTACCGATCCGACAAATTCCTGCAAAAAGAGGGCTGCCGTCATCGAAGATGCCGATTTACCCGCTGAATTCAAGAGATCCGCCGTTTCGGATTTGAGCATTTCCTTATAATCGGCATGCAGTGGCATGCGCCAAACATTTTCTCCCGTAGCTTCCGAAGAAATAGCCAAGTCTTTCGCCAATTGATCGTCATTGGCAAAAACGCCAGCGATCTCCTCGCCCAGGGCAATAATAATCCCTCCCGTCAGGGTCGCCACATCGATCATTTTCGTCGGTTGCCAATGTTTGATCGCATAGGTCATCGCATCGGCCAGAACCAGCCGTCCCTCAGCATCCGTATTATTGACTTCGATGGTTTTGCCGCTCATGGAGCGATAGACATCGCCGTTTTTGTAGCTATTGGCGTCAATCGCATTTTCCGTCACCGGAGCGACGGCCGTCACATTGACTTTCAACTGCAAAGCGGCGGCGGTATGAACAACCGCAAGTACAGTAGCTGCCCCGGCCATATCGCACTTCATGGTCGCCATGCCATCTGCCGGCTTCAGCGCCAGGCCGCCGGTATCGTAAGTGATCCCCTTGCCAACGAGCACGATGTGCTCTTTGGATTTAGGATTACCCTGATAGGATAAATTAATGAGATAGGGGTCCATTGATGAGCCGCGATTAACGGCCAAGAGCAGTCCCATCTTTTCTTTTTCGATCTGTTTTTTATCCAAAATCGTCGCTTTGAGACCTGGCGTTCGCTTTTCTAATGAAAGGGCCGTTTCAGCCAGCATTTTCGGCGTCACATCATCGGCATTGCCATTGACGAGCTCGCGCGTCAGATAGACGCCCGCTGCGATCTGTGTCAATTTTTGAATCAAGGCCTCATGCTTCATCTCCAACCCGATGAAATAAGCCTTTTCAAGCAAACAGACAGGATTTTCCTTCAATGAGTCGTACTTCAATTGCGAAAAAGAATAATTCGTCAGCAAAATTCCCTCAGAGATGCCCCGCAAGACATCTTCATCAGCCATCTTGGGTATTTTTGGGACAACGAGGTGAATCGTTTTAACTTTTTTCGTCTGGGCCAGCCGGACCGCCGCCGAATAGGCGCGCCGCAAAGACTCGCCATTCACGGCATCCTTTTTGCCAAGACCCAGAAACAAAAGGCGGCCCTGGCTATAGAGAAGAAGAGTATCGCCTGCTTTCCCATTGAAATCGCCGCTCGCGAGAGGTTGAACCGCGATTTCTTTCCACATCGAAAGATCCGCCGCTTCTCCGGGACCTTCCCAATACGGCAAGACCATTAACTCGAACAGCTCGCGTTTCTCAAACGCTTTCTGGCAAACGATTTTCAGCATGGGTCGATCTCAATTAAAATGGGACTTCATCATCAACCGTCTCACCAATCGGCGCCTTGCCCGACTGAATGGGCGGCACGTAGGGATTGTTTACATTATCGCCCGTCGCACCAAACGGAGCGGCTCCGGGCGCTGAACTAGCCCCCTCTTGGCCTTGACCCTGGCGATCAGGTTTTCCGAATGGGCTGAATTGAATGCTCGACGCCGTAATATTCATAGAGATTTGCGGCTTGCCATCGCGGCCGGTAAAAATTTCCGGTTTTTGGAGTTCTCCAAATACCACGATCGCACTGCCTTTTTTGAAAAAAGCAATCATTTTATCGAATTGCTCGCCCCAGATCGTCACTCGCCACCAGATCGTGTCGTCGGCGCCATTGCGGCGCGTATTCGTAGCGACGCGCATGGTCGTCACTTTTTTGCCCGATGAAATAAACCGCACTTCCGGATCAGCGCCTAAATGGCCCGCAATCGTAAGAAAATTCATACCATCCCCCTATCAATTCTTATGCGCCCATTATCCTCTGCCCCCCGTTATCGGGTCAAGCAAACTCTTGAGAGCCATTCCCGATGTGCCTCTTCGACGATATTCGGAATCTTTTCGACGATTTTACGCCCATTTTCCAAAGTCCATATAACTCAATGAGATATTGGACTTCGGAAAATGGGGTAAACTCGTTCGAAAATATCCCGAATCTCCCCGAAGAATTCACATCGGGAATGGCTCCTTGAGGAAATCCACACCAAAAGACATAATTTAATTTTTTAAAGGTAACTATGCGAAAAACCGAAAAAATTTATAGCGAGCATGCTCCGAAAGCGATCGGGCCTTATTCCCAGGGAATCAAAGCAGGTGAATATGTCTTTGTTTCCGGGCAGCTGCCGATCGATCCCAAAACTGACCAGCTCATCAGCGGAGATATCGAAGCGATGACCCACAAAGTCATCGATCATCTGGAAGCGATTTTGGCCTCCGCCCATTTGACATTGGAGCATGTCGTAAAAACAGATGTATTTTTAAAAGACCTGGCCCAATTCCCGGCATTCAATCGGACCTATGGCGAGCGTTTTAACCATTCGCCGCCGCCAGCCAGGCAAACGATCCAGGTGGCCAAACTGCCGCTAGACTCGCCCATAGAAATCTCTTGCATCGCTTATCGACCCAAGAATCATTAACTCTTGGCCGATCGCTTTGAAAAAAACATCAACAAAGCTCCCATGATGACCAGCGGGATGCTAAGCCACTGTCCCATCGTCAGCTGATGGGCTGCGGATACAAGATGGCTCTGTTCAATCTTGAAATACTCGATGAAAAAGCGATATCCGAAAACAAGGATCAAAAACAGACCGATCAGCCATCCTTGTCTTAGCAGATATTTCCGCCGATAGCTCAGATGCCAGAGTATCAAAAAGACGATCAGATAAAAAAAAGATTCATAGAGCTGAACGGGATGGCGAGGGGCAGGGAAGCTGTGATCGGCCGGATGGCCGAAAACAACGGCCCATGGAAGCGCACTCTTCGTACCTAGAATCTCTTGATTGATAAAATTGCCCCAGCGGATCAACGCGCCGGCCAAAGCGGTCGGAACACAAATAAAATCCAACAATCGAATCCAGGTTAATCCGGGTTCAATCGTTTTTGAGTAACGGGAAAATAAAACAATTGCAGCAATGATGCCAATCGCTGCCCCATGACTGGCCAATCCTCCATTCCATACTCGCAATATTTCCAGAGGATGGGTAATATAGAGGGAAGGATTTTCATAAAAGATAAAATGGCCCAATCGCGCTCCTATGACGGTTCCAACAACGGCATAAAGAGTGATGCGATCGGTCATTTTGAGTGCCATTTCCTTTAAACGCTGATTTTCACAATCAGACACTTGTAAAAGATAGCGATAGACAATGGCTTGAAAAATGGTAAAGCCGACAGCAAAACCCAGCGCGAAAAGAAGACCATACCACTTGATGGGCCAGTTCAGACCAGGGATAATGAAAAGGTCTGGATCTGGATCCCAATGAAATACAGCTATTGACGTGAAATGATGGGGAATTTGAGACAATATCATTGCGTTTACCCTTTACTCGACTTTGTACATTTTTAGGGCCGAAGGCCTCGAAATATTTGCCCTCTGAGGCGTTAATTTAAGAAGGAAGGGGTTACTATCCCCTTCCTTCTTAAATTAACGCCTAGTTCGACCGTAGGTCGAACGTCAGGGGGCAAATAGGCGAGACAGGCGGCCCTAAAAATGTACAAAGTCGAGTTTTACTCTCCTAGGATGGCAAAAACATGTTTAAAGTCAAAGTGATCGCGGTCGGAAAATGCAAAGAAGAGTGGCTCAGGATCGCAATCGCAGAATACGAAAAGCGACTTTCGCCCCTTTTACAGATGAGCTGGATTCAGGCGGACGATGACAGTCAGCTTCCTCTTTTGCTTCGAAATGAAACTTTTATCGCGCTTGATCCGGCAGGCATTTCTTATGATAGCATCGCATTCAGTCAACACCTGCTTCAGGCCATTGAAAAAACCGGCAGCCGAATTACGTTCGCGATTGGAGGCCCCAACGGCTTTCCAACAGATCTGCTGCAAAAGGCATACTTAAAATGGAGTCTTTCCCCACTAACTTTTACCCATCAATTGACCCGACTTGTGCTAATCGAACAGATCTACCGCTCCCTGGAGATCTCTAAAAAATCTCCATATCACAAGTGAGGATTTTTTTTTCTTTGTATGGTCGACAAAAAAACGCCGAGCAAACTACAATTCAATTTTTTATGGCTGGACAGATGTACAAGATGATTTATTTCATCAGAGCATTTTGCTAACCTAAATAAGGACAAACTACCCAGATTTAAGTAAACTATCCTTGAAGAGCGCTTTTTCACAAAAAAAGCCTTCTCGATGGGATGAAGACCCAAATACAGGAAAAAAAAATATGAACATCGCATTGGCCTTCACCAGGTTATTCTTTTTCATACTGTGCATTTTTTTTATTACTACCTACATGATCTCCGGCGATTCCGGCTACACCTTCCCCAACTTACTCATGGGCGTCGGACTCGGATCGCTTCTCGGTTTCTTGCTCATCGGCTTTGATCTTCTCTTCAAACGGTTCAACCTGCGCTCGTTCAACATCGCCATCATCGGATTGTTCATCGGCTTCTTCATGGGCGAAGCGCTGGTATTGATCTTTCGGGCAGTACTCGACATCTCCGCCGCCAGCATTCATTTAAATAGCCAAATTCTGGAAATCGTCAAAATCTGTCTGTTTCTCTTCGGCACTTATCTCGGCACAATCATGACGCTGCGGGCGTCCGATGAGCTTTATGTGTCCATTCCGTTCGTCAAATTCACTCCGACCGCTCAGAAAAAGAAAGATCTGATCATCGATTCTTCCGTTTTAGCGGATGCCCGCATCATCGATTTGGCATCTTCCGGGATGATCGATCACCATCTGGTTTTACCCCGTTTTCTCTTGAAAGATCTTTATGCCCAGTCAGAGGCCAGCGATGAAATGTTGCGCAACAAAGCCAAACGCGCTCTGGAAGTTGTGAAAAAACTCGAACAACTCCCCGGTCTGGAAATGCGCTATAACGACACCGACTTTCCTGAAGTCAAAGATTTTATGAGCAAACTGCTCAGACTTGCGCGCCTCCTCGATGGAAATATTTTAACGGCGGACATCAGCCGCGTCCAGATCTCTGCGATTGAAGGTGTGCGCATTATCAATATTCACGCTCTTTCGAACGCCTTGAAGCCATTAATGCAAGCCGGCGAGAGGATCAAGATCAAAATCCAGCGCTTTGGCAAAGAGCCGCGCCAGGGAGTCGGATATCTCGAAGACGGCACGATGGTCGTCGTGAACGGCGGCGGCGCTTTCATCGGGGATACTATCGATGCATTGGTTTTGTCGGTTAAACACACCTCTTCGGGCCGCATGATTTTCTGCAACGCCATGGATGAAGAAGGGGATTACCATCCGCACGACGATAACGACGAACAGCCATAAAAAAAAATGATTCAAGGGATCGGAAACGACATTCTGGAAGTGGCCAGATTGCGCCAAAGCATTGAACGGCAGGGGCAGCCTTTTTTGAACCGGATTTTTACCAAGAAAGAACAAGATTACTGCAATAAGTTCAAAGACTCGATGCCCCATTTCGCCGGACGCTTCGCGGCGAAAGAAGCCATCGTCAAAGCTTTTGGTACCGGGTTTGGAGCCAAAGTCCAGTGGCACGACATCGAGGTTCTCAATGACGAGTACGGCAAGCCCGTCGTCTATCTTTCTGATCCTCTGAAAAAAGAATTTCAGGATCCCACGTTGCTCGTTTCAATCAGCCATACAGAGCAATACGCTACAGCCGTAGCGATTTGGATCGGTTTACAAAAAGGTTAATAAAGTGTCCGCTTTCCTTGTTGAATACAGCCTAAGTACCAGACACGGTTCTATTGGCGAGCTTCCGTCTATTCACACACCTCCATCCGTTTCTTACAAAGAATTCTCTCGCGTAGAAGAGGCTTTTATATGGATAAGACTGAACGAACGGAATATAAATACTTACAAGATTTTTGAAACAAATAAGTTTTCAAGCGATCGCCCAGCTACAGGCCTATGCTTCGTAGGATATAATACCCCGAATATCTATGTTCTTTTACCTCAATCCATGTCTTACAGGGAATTCCCTTGTGTAACAGAGGCTTTTGCATGGATAAAATGCAATGCGCAGAGGATAAGAAATCCTAAAATTCTTGAAGCGAAAGAGTTCACAATCGAGCTTCCGGAAGCTGTTCGACGCCGACTCCCCTCTCCACCACAAGTACCGGACGATGATTTCTAAAGAGAGAATGGCAACAAATAGCTAAAGATAAATGCGTTAACATTCTGGGGACATGCTTTTGCCAAGACGCGCCGTTGATATTCCACGCGCAGCGTCCCCCAGACTCCTGTGCGATAGCCGTAGCGGATTCCCACATCGATCGATTTTTGCCGGATCTTTCCATACCCGTTAAAATGTTCGGTATTCACATGAGAGTGGCGGCCATAGCCATTGCTGCCTATCGCCAAAAGCCCCCATTTATGCTTATCATCGATGTTCGTTTCAACGGCAGCCATCGCTCGCACCCATGGCGATCCGCGATTCGCCTGACCCAGAGCCCCAAAACACCAAAGCCGCCATCGCCAGCTCTCTGAAGCATCGAATTCCTTTCCAAGAGCAAAATTCATCTCAAAATCGACATTGGCATGAGAAGGACAGCTTACATCGCGCAGGGCTGACTCAGAAGTAGCGCGGAAATTGGCTCCCGTGGAAAAGGTCACAGGATTACCAACGATGTCGTCCGCCCATAGATAGCGCAGCTGCAGAGCCACCGATCGAAAATTAAATGGCACGGCCGTCGTATCCGCCACCTGCACATCGCCATCAATACTCCAGTCAGATGTTGGACAAAATTCCAATCCCAAATAACCCAGATTTGAGTTGAAAGGACTCTTCAACTGAGGATCTCCGCCCTGAACGCTATTGAAACGGCTGTAAACATAGCTACCTAGAAAATGAAATTCAAAAACGTCGCCAAACCATGGCTGTACTTCAAGACTGTGGCATAGCCCCGGAAAAAACAAAACGCTGAGGATGATTGCCTTAATCTTCATTCCACAATTCCTTTTTTGCTCAGCCACCGTTCGACATCCAGCGCAGCCATGCATCCAGAGCCGGCTGCTGTAACCGCCTGCCGATACACTGGATCTTGCACATCGCCCGCAGCAAAAATTCCCGCCTTGCTCGTATATGTAGTTCCCTTCTTCACAACAATGTATCCCGCATCATTCAATTTCAGCTGCCCTTGCAAAAAAACTGTGTTGGGCGAATGTCCGATGGCAAAAAATACACCGCCGGCCTCTCGCTGTTCCATTTCATGGGTCAACAGGTTTTGTAAAATGACCTTTCGTACGATCTGATCTCCCTGTACTTTTTCCAGGGTCCGATTCCAGAGTACTTCAATCTTGGGATGTTTCAGAGCGCGGGCCGCCATGATTTTCGAAGCTCGCAATTGATCGCGGCGGTGGACGAGAAAAACACGGCTGGCATATTTGGTTAAAAAAATCGCTTCTTCAACCGCGCTGTCGCCGCCGCCGATCACGAATAGCGGTTTGTTGCGAAAAATCGGCGCCGCCCCATCGCATACGGCGCACGCCGTCACGCCCTTTTGCCAAAACTCTCCGTCGCGAGTGCCCTCGATGTCCATCCGCTTCGCCGTAGCCCCTGTCGCAATGATGATCGCATCGGCTAACATCTGGTTCTGCGAGCTCTTGATAAAAAACGGCTTTTTGGACAAATCGATCGATTCAACATCCTCTGTGAACACGACAGTCCCGAAACGCTTGGCCTGCGCTCGAAAGCTTTCCATCAATTGCGGTCCCAGGATCCCATCGGGAAAACCCGGGTAATTTTCCACTTCGGTGGTGATCATGAGCTGTCCGCCTGCGGTTCCCGACATAAAACCTTCGAACAGAACTGGTTTCAAGTTAGCTCGCGCCGCATAGATCGCCGCGCAATAACCTGCCGGTCCTGATCCAATGATTACCAAGTGATGTCTTTCCATACTTTGCCTCTGAGCGCAAAACAGCCGCGCTAAAAAATTTTAAGTATCAATAGTTCTACACCGCTTGGCCGAATTTCCTCAAGGATAAACAGGCCATTCACGCAAACTCGGAAATGGAGATCTAAACTCGACTTTGCAACTTTTTGGACCCGCCTGCCTCGTCTATTTGCTCCGAGAACAAATATCTCGAGGCCTTCGGGTCCAAAAAGTTGCAAAGTCGAGCTAATGGTATAGGTCAATACCAGCTAAAAAAGATTTTTTGAAGAACTCCTCCTTAAAAGGAGGAGATTCTTTACGTAGCTTTTGGAGGCGGTGCGGCTAAAGCCGCTTACCGCACGAATAAAATATCTTGCCTAGACCCACCCCTGAAGGGGTGGGATTGCGGCAAGAAATGCGTTCAAAACAGAGAAATAATGCCTCGATATCGTATAATATAAAGACTAACAGCCCGTTTTTACGAGTGAGATGCAACGCCTTTTTCAAAAAGTTTTTGGTATTTATCCCGGTGAGGGGATCAAATCATTGCGATTTGCCCGTCTGGCCATTTTCTGGGCTCTTGGAATAACAACCCTCGAGACTCTATCCGATGGGTTTTTTCTAGAAAAAGCCGGCGCCCAATTTCTTCCGATCGTTTTTTTAATAACCTCCCTTTCAATGGTTTGCGTCTCAACGATCGTGCTCTATTGTTTGCGATTCACAAGTCCCTATCGAATTTTGACCATTGCCATCAGCATCGGCGCCCTTCTTTGCGCCTCATCGGCCTTTTTTGTGAGCGGCTCGCCCCCGCTCATATTTTGGTACGCTTTTAAAATCGCCTCCCGGATGCTCTTTACCGTTTTGATTGCCTGTTCCTGGACATTCATCGACCAATACCACGATCTGCAGGACGCGAAAAGAGTCTATTCTCTCTATAGCGCTGCATATTTTTTGGGGAACATCTGCTCGGGCATTCTCATCAACATCGCCCTGAACATGCTAGGAATCCCCGCTCTATTGATTATCGCCGCAGTATCATTGCTCATCGCCTTGACCGAAGCGCGAACCATCGCACACAAAACCCCTGCTGTGCACGATGACACCGTGGATGGCGTATTCTCAACCGATCGCAGCGGTTTTGCCTCAATCGTCAAACTCATCAGCCGCTCCCCTTTCACCATCTATCTTCTTTCATTGAGCCTGATCACACAGCTGCTGATCACCGTTTCCGAATACAGTTATATGGATAGTTTTGGACGGATTTTTAATTCGGCCGAATCCGGGATTTCGGTTGGAACGATCGCCGAATTTCTGGGCAAATGCCGCGCCTATATCTCGGCTTGCAATATCCTGGTCGGATTTTTCTTCTATAGCCGCTTCGTGAGGCGCATCGGCCTTTGCAACGCCATTTTGATCACGCCGATCTTCTTTTTGGCTGTTTATTCTCAATGGGTCACATACGATACCCTCATTATCGCTATCTTGGGGCTCATTGCGGTCGACGGCATTCTGTTTACCATAGAAGACAACTGCTTCAATCTCCTGTCCAATGCCGTGCCAGCACAGCTGAAGTCAAAGGTACGCATCATCAACGACTCCTTTTTCGAGCCGATCGGAATGCTGGTGAGTTCATTGCTATTATTGGGGATGCAATCCGGCAGCCGCTGGCTAGGCTTGGCGCTGACCCTCATTTCGCTCGCCATCACTCTTTTGATCCGGGCCCTGTATTCCAAAGCGATCCTGATCAATTTGAAAGACAATGCCTTGCATTTTGACCGAAAATTGAAGGACTGGCTAGCCTCAATGGGTCGCAGGGAGCAGAAAGAGGCCCGCAAAGACATTCTGGCGGCGCTCCGTAGCGGCCGCGAAGAGGTTCGCCTGCTGGCTTGTGAATCGCTTTTGTCGCTGCACGACGCAACCGTGCTCGCGCAGATTCTCGAAGTGAGCCGCGGTTTTGGCACGCTGAGCAAAATCCAGCTGCTGAAAATGTTCGAAGCCAGTTCATTTTCGAACGACGCCCGAGTGCTGGACAGCATCGCGAGCTGGATGAATGAAAGCGAATCGCCGGAATTTTGCAAATGGGCCAGCTTCTATCTCGCCAAGCGCGGATTGCATCATCCGGAAAAAGTCGAAGACGATCTGGAAAATAGCGATCTGTTATTGCAAGGATCGGCTATATTGACGCTGCAGAAATCTCTCGTTTCCCAGCCCATCGAAACGGCGGCCATCCATCGCGCGATCGCAACGAAAAAGATCGAAATCATGCTGAAATCATCGCGCATCGATGAGATCAGTATGGCGCTCGACATTCTTGCCGAAGGCGAAGTGCCGCAGGGCGCAGGGAAGGCGCTGCCCTTTTTATCTCACGATGCGATTCTCGTGAAGCGCTCCGCCGCGCGCTGCATCGCGCGCCTGGCCGATCCCCACTTCAGTAGAGATGCGCCGCGCCTGATCGATGAGCTGGAATCGTCGCGTGACAATTTTTTCCGCCTCTATTGCCTCGACGCCCTCGGTAAAATCGCCGATTCGTCGACCGTGAAAGACCTTCTTGCCGCTAGCGTATACTTCCGTCCGAACGAACGGCGCCGAACCGAAGAGATCATCATTGCCATGGGGCTCAAAACAGTGCCCATTCTTTTGTCTCTCACCAAAGATTTGTCCATTCCCGACCGCAGCCGCATTCTGGCGGGAAAAATCCTGGGCCGGTTAGCGCTGCCGCAACTCCAGGCCAATCTGACGGATGTGATTGGAATCGAGATCGACCGGGCCTATTTCTATTTTTACTTTGGCCATAAGATTCAAAAACAATACCCGCTCTACGACCTTGAATTACTGGAAAACGCTCTTTTGACCGGCTTTCGCAGCGTGATTGACTTCGTAATCCATTTATTAGGGGCGGCAGGCTCACTGCAAGAGCCGGAGATGCTGGCGCGCGCACTCTATAGCCGCAATGCCAAAATTCAATCCAATGCTGTCGAAAGCCTGGAAAGAACCTGCGATCCGCGATTATTTCGACGCATCTCTCCACTGATCGATGATCGGCCCCTGGAAGACAAGCTGGCGGCCTGTCTGCGCTTCAAAAAAGATTTACCCCAGTTGTCGCTTTCGGATTTGCTGGCCACGCTGGATCGCTCGGGTTCCTTGTACGATAAAGTCGTCGCGGCCCGTTTAAAGGCCATGCTGCAAATGCCGAACTGGCGCCAGGAGCTGCGCGAGCAAATCAAGCGCTCCGATGAAACGTTCCATCACTTTGCCTATGAGCTGTTAGAGACATGAAACACTTTAGTCTGATTGAAAAGGCTTTCTTTTTGAAAAAGGTCAAGATCTTCAATGATCTCGACCTCGATCTTCTATTGGCCATCGCCGAAAAACTGCTCTACGACGAGTACGACCAGAAAGATCAGGTGTTTTCCCTGCATCAAGCGGCGAACCGCATGTACATCATCTACGACGGCACTGTGCAAATCCTCGATGAGCGCATGCGCGCGGTATGCGAACTGAATTCGGGAGACTTTTTTGGAGATGAGTCTCTATTCAATGAGCAGCCCAGAAGCTATTTTGCCATCTGCAAAACCGATGTCCGGCTATTCATCCTTTCGCGCAGCCATTTGTTATCTGTCATTTCGGAGTGCCCCTCTGTGGCCGTGGCTCTATTGCAAAGCTATGCCAACCCCCTTTCATGCCGTCTCAATGGAGCTGCTCAGCGAGCGCCATGAAAATCCGCACCCGTTTGCTGCTCTCTCTTCTTCCCGCATTGGTCGGAGACATCATATTGATCGCCCTCCTCTTATGCTATAGCCGGATTTTTATCGAGCACACCCATCTGGCTGTTCTCGGCGTTGCACTCCTGGCTATCATCGCGACGGTTTCGTTGTATTTCATCGCGGGAAAAATTTCCGAACCGGTACAAAAGCTGAACAATTCCGCTCTGGCGATTGCCGCGGGTCATTATGGCGAATCGATTCAGGTAACCGGCCCAAGAGAGCTGAAAGAGCTGGCCAATACGCTCAACACCATGAGCGAGTGCCTGCTTGAAAACATCAACCGGCTGAAGGAAAATTCGCGACTTTGGGAGCGCATGTATGGCGAGGCCGAGTGCGCGCGGCTGCTGCAACACCTGATGCTGCAAAAAAACATCGATGAGTGTTCATCCGAGGCGATCGCTGTTAAAGCCATCTCTTTCCCTTCCGCCTCCACCCGCGGTTTGCTCGTCGATTTCCCCGCTTCGGACCGCCCCGAGCTCCTGAGCATTTATCTGGCAGAAGCCAACCAGGTAGGGTTTGATGGAATGTATCAGCTGTTAACCCAATACAAACTCTCGAAAGACCATCCCCAGGAAAAACTGCCGTTTCCCTCGCTGCGCATTACTTTGAACAGGGAGCGATCGATGATATCATCCCAATCGGCCAACTGCGCCACGCCCTATATCTGGTCGGTGGAAGATGGGGATCTAAAACAACTGAAAGGCAAGCGCCGAGTAGCGGCCGGAGACTTTGTTTTTCTCATGAACCACGGCTTTGCGTCTTTTTTCAAAGAACCGCAGAAAATGTCCGACCTTTTGACGAAAACATTAAAGTATTTTGCCCAAGACGGCATAGAGACAACGGCCGCGATGCTCCATAAGGAAATCTCGTTTGCCACCAAACGCAAAGATCTGCAGAAAGATCTTCATCTGCTTTGCATTCAGATCCTGAAACCAACGCTTTAACAATAGTTAGACAGGTGGGTAACGATTAGGGCACAGGCAATCCAAACCTGTAAAAAGCCAAATGATCAAACCATCATTTGGCTTTTAATGGAACTCAGACTTTCACTTTTCTTTTTTCGATGTAACTGATGACATCGCCGACGGTCTTGAGCTTCTCGGCATCTTCTTCTGAGATTTCAAAACCGAAGCGCTCTTCAAATGTCATGATCAGCTCAGTGAGATCCAATGAATCGGCATTGAGATCTTCAACGAATGACTTTTCGGGAGCCACATCGTTCGCATCCACCCCGAGCTGCTCTATAATGATATCCATTACTTCTTGTTGAACTGACATATTTCCTCATATTTAAACATTGCTTACATGACCATTCCGCCATCGACTGTGAGCACCTGGCCTGTGATATAGTTCGCCTGATCGCTCGCAAGAAATAGGACCGCATGAGCCACTTCACTGGGCTGCCCGATGCGGGAAAGCGGAACTTTGGATAGAACCTCGTTTTTGACTTGAGGCGAAAGTCCCTCGGTCATCTGAGTTTGAATATAACCGGGCGCCACGCAATTGACGCATATGCCGCGAGAGGCCAATTCCTTGGCCAGCGATTTTGTGAAGCCGATCATACCCGCCTTGGAGGCGGAATAATTCACCTGTCCTGCATTCCCCGTCAATCCAATGACAGAGGTAATGTTAATAATCTTCCCGGCCCTCGCTTTCATCATGGGCCGAGCCAAAATACGGCAGGTGTTATAAATTGATTTTAAATTGACATCAACAACTAAATCCCAATCTTCTTCGCTCATCCGCATGAGCAGATTATCGCGAGTAATCCCCGCATTATTGACTAGAATATCGACCTGGCCCCAGGCACTGAGAAGTTGGAGGATGGTCGTCTCCACCTCTTTCGTTTTCGAGACATCGACGAGATAATAGCCGAACCGCTGGGCGTTATCGATTTTCAAAGACTCCATCTCGCGGACCACTCCCTGCGAGCGCTCTTCATTGGTTCCAAAAATCGCCACGCTGGCCCCATTTTTCGCAAACGCCAGTGCAATTTCCCGGCCAATGCCGGCCGATCCGCCCGTGACAAGAACTGTCTTACCTGTGAATTGCATTTATATACCCACAACCCCTTCAATCTGACGGGCCACCCCATCCAGATCACACACCTTTTCAATACTGAAAAATGGCTGCGTCATGCCCATTTTTTTATTCATGCCAGTCAAGGTCTTCCCGCATCCGATTTCCAGATAGAGCGAAACGCCCTTTTCCATCATCGCACGGACGCCCTGCTCCCACCGAACTGAATGGGTCACCTGGCGCGTAAGATTGTCTTTGACCGGATCGATCCCATCGACATAACTGCCCGTGACATTCATCACAAAGCCGGTTGCGCTGTCAACAATGTTCGCCTCGGCAATCCGGAATTTAAGCCGATCCTGAGCGCTTTGCATCAACCTGCTATGAAATGCTCCCTGCACCTGCAACGGAATCAACCGCTTGGCGCCCTTTTGCTTCAGCACTTCGCCGGCCGCCCGGATCCCATCGTGCGTTCCGGAAATCACCGTCTGTCCCGGGCAATTGAAATTCGCAATCCATACTTGAGGAATCGACCGGATGGCTTCCTCGACATCCTGCGCCTCAAGTCCTAAAACGGCGGACATGGACCCTTTCGTTCTGACGCAGGCGTCATTCAAATACTCGCCGCGCAGCTGGATCAAACGAAGCGTCTCGGCAAAGCTGAGCCGGCCGGAGGCACACAAAGCGGTGTATTCGCCCAAACTCAACCCCGAACAAACGGCCGGAATTAATTCAGGTAGCAGCTCTTGCAAAGTGCGCATCATGGCCATACTGTTGACGAAGATCGCGGCCTGGCTGTATCGGGTTTCCGTCAGAAGAGCCGCAGGCCCCTCAAAAATCACCTGGCTCAGATGAAAAGAGAGCAAGTCGTCCGCCTCTTCAAAGGTGTGGCGGGCTATCTCAAACGCATCAAAAAAATCTTTCCCCATTCCGGGATATTGGGCGCCCTGGCCGGGAAAAAGAAACGCAATATTTTTCATAACCCGTCTCCTGCTGTGAGCAGTGCCGCTCCCCACGTAAAACCGCTGCCGAAGGCTGTCAATAAAATATGTTCGCCATTTTTTACTTGGCTCTGCTTGAGCAGCTCGTCGAGCGCGATTCCAATCGTCGATGAGGAAGTATTTCCATATTTGTGGATCGTCTTGTAAATCCGCTCAGGCGGAAGATGCTCGAAGCGCTTGGCGATGGCTTCAATGATGCGCAAATTGGCCTGATGGGGAATCAGCCAGCTGATATCGCTCTCAGCTAAACCAGCGTCTTCCAGGCAGCCTTTGCAGGCGGACTCCATCCGGCGCACGGCGTGCTTGAACGTCTCTGACCCCGCCATTCGAATAAAATGTTGATCATTTTGCACTGTATCGACGGACGCCGGCATGCGGCAGCCGCCCGCTGGCATGATAACAAATTGGGCCTGCTCGCCATCCGATCCGAGGCGGATATTCGAAATAGCCAACCCCTTGCCGGCAGAAGAAACGACGCAAGCACCCGCTCCATCGCCGAAGAGTACGCAAGTGGAACGATCCTTATAATTGGTGATGGCAGAGAGCTTTTCCGCTGCGACGACCAGCACATTTCGATACATGCCCGCTTCAACAAAGGCCTTGGCAACAGACAATGCATACAGATATCCGGTACAGGCGGCGAGCAAATCCACAGCGCCGGCATGCTGAGCGCCCAGGCCATGCTGAATCAGACACGCTGTACTGGGAAATAAATAATCCGGAGTCGTCGTTGCCACTAGAATAAAATCGATATCATCCACGCTCAGGCCGGCGTCGGATATTGCCGCCCTGGACGCATGAATCCCCATATCCGAAGAAAATTCGTCGCTGCGCGCGATGCGCCTTTCCTTCATTCCTGTTCGCGTGACGATCCATTCGTCGGTCGTCTCGACGATCTTTTCAAGATCGCTGTTCGACAAAACGCGCTCAGGCAAATAAGATCCGGTTCCTATAATTCTCGCTTTCAAAGCCATCTGTTGTTTTTCATTAATACAAACCGCAAAAAAACATAAAAAATCAGTGACACAAAGTGTACCCTATTTTTCTTTAAAAGAGAAGAGCTGGCTCATTTTTCCCGAACTTCCATAAAATATTGTAAAAGGATATGATGATGTTATGAGTGTTTTAAATTACTAACCACTCACACACAAAGACTTACAGACAACAACACCCTCAAACTTATTAATTAAGCCATGCCAAAATACCCCGAAGACTTACAAAACTTGATCGCCGCTCTAAAAAAATTACCAGGCATCGGGAGCAAGACCGCTGAGCGATTCGCCTTTGAATTCATCAATTGGGGCTCCGACGAACTCACCCATTTTGGGGGGCTTCTGGCTCAGATCCGCAATAAAATTCCACCGTGCACTACATGCGGCTGCCTCACTCAACTCGGTCAATGCCAATTTTGCGATTCGCGATTGAGAGACGGCCATTCGCTCTGCATCCTCGCCTCGGCGCGCGATGTCTATTCGATCGAAGAAACCAGAGCGTTTCGTGGGCTATATCATGTCGTGGAGCACCTCTTATCGCCCTTGGATGGACGATATGCGGCCGAGCTGCGAGTCGACAGGATTGAATCGCGCATCCACGAAAATCAGGTGCAGGAAGTGATCATTGCATTTGATTCGACGCTGGAGGGCGATGCGACAGCGCTCTTTTTAAAAGAAAGGCTCACCTCCCCCAATGTGAAAATCACCCGGCTTGCCTTCGGCCTGCCTGTCGGCAGCTCGCTGGATCATATCGATGGGGGCACTTTGTCTCGGGCCTTGACGGGCCGCCAAACCCTATAGAGTCCGCTCTTTCGTTTGCATTTTTCAAGGTATTGACCTAACATGGGTCAACTATTCGCTGCGATTTTTGGAAACGAAAGAAATCATATGTCAAAAAACACATTCCTGATCCGCTCTACCGTTGTGCTATCCTGCCTGTTTGCCTCCGCTGCCATTCCTTTGAGCGGCGCCGAACTCTATGAAGAGAAAAAAGTCTCTCGCATCCAGGTCGAATACGATTCGCCAGAGTCCAACACATCGTTTGATCCAAAACCCGTCTTGACCAAGCTCAAGACCAAAGAGGGCGACGACTTTTCCCAGTTCACCTTCGACAACGACCTGAAATCCCTGTCCGAGGAATACGACCGCGTTCAACCAACGCTCCGCGTTCAGGATGAAAATCTCGTCATCACGATCCGACTGACTCCTCGGCCCATCATCCATCAGATCGTGTTTGCCGGCAACGAGCGCTATTCCACCGGCACATTGCAAAAAGAACTCGAGATCAAGCCCTACACCATTTTCAACCGGCAGGAATTCAACAAGGCCTTCAACAAAGTGAAGGACTACTACATCAAAAAAGGCTATTTCGAATCGCAGCTTTCCTACACGATCCGCCCGATTGAAAACACCAATGAAATCGATATTGTGATCGATGTGAAGGAAGGGAAATCCGGCAACATCAAGAAAATCGTATTTAAGGGATTTTCAAAATCCGAGCAGAGCGATCTCGGCGATGCGATCTATTTGAAGAAATACAACTTTTTTACGAGCTGGCTGACTGGCGTCGGAAAGTTCCGCGACGAAGCGCTTGAACAAGACAAGATGACGATCCTGAATTATCTGCATAACAGAGGTTATGCCGATGCTGCGGTTGATATTCAAATCCTCGACGATCCCGTCAGCGACAAAATCATCGTCGACATTACTGCGAATCGCGGGATCCAGTATCATATTGGTCAGGTTCATGTGAGCGGCCATTCGGTTCTTACCACCGATGAAGTGATGAAACGGGCTTTGGTCCACGAGGGCGACATCTTTTCGCCGGACAAAATACGCGACAGCGCCCAGGCCATGAAAGATTTATACGGCCAGAAGGGATATATCGATGCCAGCGTCCAATTTGAAACGCCTCTTTGCGAAAACGACCCCATCTTCAATGTCGATTTTGTCATCGATGAAGGACAGCAATACAAGATCGGACTGGTCCACATATTCGGCAACCATTCGACCAAGAATAACGTCATTCTGCGCGAGTCATTGCTGGTTCCGGGCGAAACGTTCGATTCCAGAAAACTGAAGGCTACCCAGCAGCGCCTCGAAGCGATCGGCTATTTTAAAACCGTCAATGTCTATGCGGTCCGCACCAGCGATGATGCCGGCCTCGGTGACAATTACCGCGATGTATACATCGAAGTGGAAGAGACGACGACGGGCAATGTCAGTCTGTTCATGGGTTTCAGCTCGATGGACAGTATTTTTGGCGGCCTGGATCTGACGGAGCGCAATTTCAATATCGCCGGCTTGGGGCGGGCCTTGCATGGCCAGATGAGTTCTCTGCGCGGCGGCGGCCAGTATTTCCATGCGCGGGCGACTCTCGGCAAAAAAGAAGAAAACATCCTCCTTTCCTGGATGAACCCCTATGTCAACGACACTTTGTGGCGTTTTGGGGTCGAACTAAGCCAGACCTTTAGCGAACTCCAGTCTAAAAACTCCAGAGTGAGCACATACGGTGGAACCGTTCTACTCAACTATCCCCTCTCCGTTTATTGGACGGCGGGTGTACGCGATCGTCTGCGCCACACCCAAAACTCGATAAAAATCCATAAGCCCAAGGATGGCGAAGAGTCAAAATCCTACTGGGAAGCAAAATCAAGGAATCAGGGAAAAGGCTTTTTGTCCGCCATCAGCGCGAACATCGCGTATGACTCGACTGACAGCTCCGCGAAACCCCATCGCGGCTGGCGATCCTATCTCGAGGGAGAAATGGCCGGCGTAGGCGGTAAGTTTCATTTCTGGAAGGTCAGTTATTTGAATTCGATCTATTTCCCTGTCACAGCAAACAGCACCTTCAAAATCCGGGGCGAGGCGCGCTTCATTACTCCATACGGCGAGCGCGAGCCCATGAAAAATGTTCCCTATAGTGAACGCTTCTTTTTGGGCGGTGAATCGACGGTCCGTGGCTATAAGCCATCTATTCTCGGCCCCAAAATTCACTATACATATACGAATGAGCATGGCCAGCAAGTCGAAGAATTTACCCAAACTCCTACTGGCGGTTTTTCATCCTGCCTGCTATCTGCGGAATACAACTATTCGCTTTTGCGCATGCTCGACGTCTTTTTCTTCTTCGATGCCGGCAGTGTGACGCTCGACACTTGGTCGGTGCACACATTGCGCTGCGGTACAGGCGCCGGGGTTCGCCTCGAGATCAACAAAGGAACTCCGATCGTGCTGGGATATGGCTATGCGATCAATCCGGCCCATCTAGACGATCGGCAAAAATTATTTTTCTCGATGGGAGGCCAGTTCTGAGCTTCTTTATTCTTGCGTTGGCAATCAATCAATTAACAATGAGGGTGATTTCATGTTTCTAAGAAAATATTTACCATGGGTCGCTGCAGCATGCGGAGTCACATTTTCTCTGAGCGCTGCCGACGCTACATCGGTCGTCAATTTCTCGACCTGCATTACCAATTCCAAATACGGCAAAAAAGAGCAGGAAAACTTTGAGAGCCTGCGCAAGCAGCTGTCCTCTTTAATCGACGATACTGAAAAGGAACTCAAAGACCTGTCTGCCAAATTTGAAGACAGCGAATATCTCGACAGCCTGTCTCCGAAAGCCGAAGAAGAGATGAAAGCGCGCTTTCAGACCTTGAACGAAGACCTCTCTCGCTATCAAGGGCAATTCTACCAGGTCATGCAGCAAGCGCAAATGCAGCTCGTACATAAAATGAGCGCTCAGATTACCCGCGCTTCTGAAAAAGTCGCTAAAGACAAAAAACTCGATTACGTGATCAACAAAGAAGCCTGTTTTTACTATCGGCCCGATCTGGAATTGACCCAGCAGGTCATTTCAGAAATGGACAAGAATTTCGATGTCGACTCCAAATCGAAAAAGCTCTCTGATAACAGCGAAGAGCAGCCTGACGAAAATGCCGGAAAAGAAACGTCCGATCAACACGCAGGTTAATCGGCATGCAGGTAAAGAGTTTTACTCTGGCTGAATTAGCCGATCAACTCCGAGTCGAGTTGATCGGCAATCCGTTGCACGTGATCTCAGGCGCTAACGCCATAGACAAAGCAACGAGCGTCGAGGCGTCTTTTTTAGCCAATCCCCGCTATCGGGAGGCGATGAAAGAGAGCGCCGCCGGAGTGATTTGCATCGATCGGCAAACGCCCACGGACAGCGGCAAAAATTATTTCGTATGCGATGATCCATCGCGTGTATTCCAGCAAATCATCGAGCTTTTCATCTCCAGTCAAATGCAAACAGCGTTTACCGGAATCCATCCCACGGCCATGATCGACCCAAGCGCTATCCTCGGTGCTGGCGTTTCGGTGGGTCCCTACGCGGTGATCGACGCCCACGTCCGGATCGGAGACAGGACTCGCATCGACGCCCACACTTTTATTGGCGCCCATGTTGAAATCGGCCAAGACGGCCACATTTATCCATCCTGCGTAGTCCGTGAGCGCTGCTGCATTGGCCATCGCGTCATATTGCAAAGCGGCGCCATCATCGGCTCGTGCGGATTTGGATATACGACCGATAAAACCGGCTGCCATCATAAACTCGAGCAGCTCGGCATTGTCGTAATTGAAGACGATGTCGAAATCGGAGCGAATACCACGATCGACCGTTCCCGCTTTGACATGACGATCATCCGCCGGGGAACGAAGATCGACAACCTAGTTCAAATTGCCCACAACGTCGAGATCGGCGCCTACAATCTCATTGCCGCGCAAACCGGCATCGCCGGATCAGCCAAAACGGGCCATCATGTCATGATGGGAGGCCAGGCGGGCGTATTGGGACATGTCGAGATCGATGATATGACCATGATTGCCACGCGCAGCGGCGTGAGCAAATCAATTAAATCCGGCAAATACCGCGGAAGCCCCGCGATTCCGGTGAATGAATTCAATCGCCAGGAAGTACACGTGCGGAGACTCGAAGGATATGTCGAGCGCATCAAGCAGCTGGAAAAGAAAATCGCTGAACTTGAAAAAGCTGACGAGTAGTATCTAAGAGCCATTCCCGATGTGAATTCTTCGGGGAGATTCGGGATATTTTCGAACGAGTTTACCCCATTTTCCGAAGTCCAATATCTCCTTGAGTTATATGGACTTCGGAAAAATGGGCGTAAAATCGTCGAAAAGATTCCGAATATCGTCGAAGAGGCACATCGGGAATGGCTCTCTAAACAGTTGCCTTTACTTTATTCCCTGACAGCCCCTATGAAGAAAATTAAAGGGGACCAGGTTCATGATTGAAATATATTTAAAAACAGAACACGACAATGAATTCAATCCCATCGCGAATTACTGCCTCGGCTGTTTTGTCTATGTCAAGCAGGCCTCATTAGAAGATCTCGATCAAATCGATCAGCTCGTCTCCCACGAGATCGGCGATATTCATGGAAGCATTGACAAATATGAAATCCCCCGCGTCGAGCAGCATGGGGACAATCTCATTCTATTCACCCGCCATCCCGGGGAACAGGAGGTGGGCCTGCATGCCGAACCTTTGACTTTGATTCTCACAAAAAAATACCTGATCGCGATCTCGCCCTATTCCAATCCGCTGATCAACCACATGCTTCTTTCCAATATCGATATCCCGACAACGAACCGATCTATGCTGCTGCTCTATCTTTTGGCGAGAATCTCCCATCAATTCACAACGAGCATCAAACAGGTCCGCCATTCGATTTTATTGCACGAACAACCCACGCGCATGATCGACAGCGACGCAATCATCGCTCTGACAAAGAATGAAGAGACCCTCAATCAATATCTAACCGCCCTGGTCTCCATGCGCAATCTGCTAGAGGCCCTGGCTACGCACAATTATCTGGAACTGGCCGATAAAGACCGCGAGCAATTGCAGGAGCAGGTCATCGCCATCACCCAATCCGAGGAACTCTGCCACGTCAACGTAAAAAGCATCCGCAGCTTGCGCGACTCGTATCAGATTATTTTTACCAACGACGTCAACAAGACCATCAAACGACTGACCGCGATCACGATCATTTTGAGCATACCGACCATGATCGCCTCGATCTATGGCATGAACGTGGCCGTGCCTTTCAAAGACTATCCCCACGCCTTTATGATCATTCTTTCCACCGCAGGCGTTTTTTCGCTCTTTGCCATGCTGCTATTCATCAAAAACCGCTGGCTTTAAATAAGCAAAACGGCCGGATTTTCCAGATATTTCTGAATCGTCTTGATCAGTTTGGCGCCCTCGGCGCCATCGACGACGCGATGATCGAGGGAAAGAATCAGATTCATCTTCTTGCCGGCCGACGCTTTGCCATTGGCCTTGATCCGCACGCAATCTTCAATACCGCCGACGCCTAAAATAGCCGCTTGGGGCGGATTGAGGATGGGAGCAAAATCGGTGATGCCGTACATGCCCAGATTGGAAATCGTGAACGAGCCGCCTTTATATTCATGGACCTCCAGTTTGCCGGACTTGGCCCTCGCGGCCAGTTCCTTCACTTCCACGGAGATCTCTCCGATATTTTTGTAATCCGCATGGCGGATGATGGGAGTCACCAATCCCCCGTCTACAGTGACCGCGACAGAAATGTCAACCGTCTTAAACTGAATGATCGTCTGATGGACGGAATGAAAGCCGCTATTGACACTCGGATGATCGCGCAAGGACAACGCCGCCGCACGAATGATGAAATCATTGACAGTCAAGTGAATGTTGTAGGATTTTAGCTGTTCGCGCACGAGGGTGAGCGCGGCCGCATCGATTTCCTGGCGGATATAAAAATGGGGAATGAACGTTTTCGCTTCCTGCAATCGCAGCCCCACGATCTTCCGCATCGGGCTTAACGCCACTTCTTCGTATGTTCCCGGCAGCACATCCGGCATCTCGCGCCGGCCAAAGGTCACAGCCAGGTTGGGCTGGGCCAGATCCAGATCGCGGCTGACAATCCGCCCCTTCGGACCCGACCCCTTAATGGTCGATAAATCCAATCCCCTTTCCTTCGCCATTTTTTTGGCCAGCGGAGAGGCCAATACGCGCTCGGAAATATTACCCGTCGGAAACGCAAATTGATAATTTTTGAGCGGCGGCTCAGGAACGAATGCCGGCTGCTGCATGGCAGCGCCTGTGACTGCCTTGGCTACGGGAGCAACTGTATAAGGCACTGAAGATTCTTTCATAGCTGAAGATGCCGCCGGAAATCCTTCAATACTTTCATGGGGCTGAACGGTAAACACCGCAATCGGCTGATTCACCGCAGCCGTTTGCCCCTCATTCACGAGAATTTTCCTTAGATACCCATCATCCAAAGCGTTGTATTCAATCGTCGCCTTATCGGTCGCTACTTCCAGCAGCAATTGGCCGGACTGAATATGATCGCCGGCTTTTTTATGCCATTGGGCGATGGTTCCCTCTTCCATTGTCGGGGACAGCTTCGGCATGGTGAGAATAAAAGGCATAGATCCTCAATTAAATAATCGTTTAAGAGCAGCGGTGATCCGCTCCGGATTCGGTATGGTTTCCTGTTCCAGCACTTTTGAATAGGGCATCGGCGTTTCTCTCTGGCAAACCCTTTCTAATGGGACATCGAGATCGTCAAAGCAATGTTCCATGATCTGAAAGCCGATCTCCGCGCAAATGCCGGCAAAGCGGTGACCTTCTTCGACGAGAAGGCATCGATGCGTCTTGCGAATCGAGGCCGCAATCAGGGCGATATCCACCGGCTTGACGGTGCGCAAATCGATAATTTCGATCGAATATCCATTTTTTTCCATCTCGCGGGCCGCCGCAACGCAGGATTTCAGCATGCGGGAGTAAGAGACGATGGTCGCATCACGACCCTCTTTGATCACTTTTCCCTTTCCGATCTCGACGATGTACTCATCTTGGGGTATATCCATTTTATCCCCGTAATCCAGCTCATTTTCCAGGAACAGGACGGGATTGTTGAAGCGGATCGCTGCCTTGAGCAGGCCTTTGGCATCGTAGGCATTGCTCGGAGACACAATGACCCAGCCGGGCAAATTGCCATAGATCGCTTCGACGCAGTGGGAATGTTGGCAGGAGACCTGCGCCGCCGAACCGTTGCAGCCGCGCAGCACGATAGGCACGTTGAACCTTCCGCCTGACATGTAGTGCATCTTACAAGCATTTGAAATGAGCTGATCCGCGGCGACGAACGAAAAGTTCCAGCTCATGTACTCGACGACGGGCCTTAGCCCCGTCATTGCAGCGCCGATGGCCAAGCCCGTAAAGCCATTTTCAGAAATGGGCGTATCCAGAACGCGCATGGGCCCCCATTTGTCCAGCAAGCCCTTCGACACCTTATAGGCGCCGTTATACTCGCCGACCTCTTCGCCGATGAGAAACACCCTCTCATCGCGAGCCATTTCCTCATCGAGGGCTTGGCGCAGGGCTTCGCGGATCTCTACAGTTTGCAGTCCCATTATGGCGCCATCACTCCTTCTTCGAGACTAACAGTCGATGGCCAGGGACTTGCCTCGGCAAAGGAAACGGCCGCAAGCACCTTGTCTCGCTGTTCTAAGTCCATTTTTCTAAACTCTTCTTCCGTAAGCATATTATGCAGGATCAAAACAGTTTTCATGAGCGCAATCGGATCGCGCTCCATCGCCCAGCGCAGCTCTTCTTTGGAGCGATACTGGCCGGGATCCGAGATCGAATGGCCGCGGAAGCGCTGCGTATCGGCCTCGATCAGAATCGGCCTCGATGTCTTCAATACAACGGCTAGAGCTTCCTTAAAAGCGGCATAGCAGGCGAAAAAATCCATTCCATCGACCCGAATAGAGCGCATGTCATAGCTTTTAGATAAATGATCCGCAATTGGGTCAACTGCGATCGCGCGATTCGCGGCTGTGCCCATTCCCCAGTGGTTATTTTCAATGACATAGATGGCGGGAAGGTTCCACAAAGAGGCCAGGTTCAGCGATTCGTGAAATGCGCCCTGAGCCACAGCGCCCTCACCCAAAAAACAGAACGAGGCCATCCCCTTTTGCTTCTGATATTTTATGCTAAAAGCGGCTCCGGTCGCAATGGGGACCTGGCCGCCGACGATTGCCAATCCGCCCAGCAATCGATCGGTAAAAAGGTGCATGGATCCGCCGCGGCCCTTGGCATTCCCCGTTTCCTTGCCAAATAGCTCGGCCATGATTTCATTCGGTGTCGCCCCCAAAAGCAGGGCGAGCGCATGGCATCGGTATGTGGTGGTATACCAGTGTTGATCTCCTGCAGCCGCCACGCAACCCGTCTGAATGGCTTCCTGTCCGATATATGAGTGGTAAAATCCACCTACTTTACCATTTTGATAGGCCGCCTCGCCGCGGATTTCCAGGTTCCGGATCAAGAGCATTTTTTGAAGATGGGCCAATAGAGCATCGCAGCCCAGCTCATCGATCACTTTTTGTAAATCGAAGGTAAAAAAACTCTTATCCCGGCCGATAGCCATCATTTCCAGTCTAGTAGGGGGTTGATTCTCCCATGCCCGGGATCGATGATCCATGATTCGGGATAATGTGGGGATTATTCGTTACGGGAACGGTCCTCAGCTCGCTATCATCGGTCGAGGTCTGAAAACAGCCGCACAGGCAAATCATTGAAAATAGGATCAAATATTTTTTCATAGGCTCAAATCTAAATTGTCTGCTTAAAGATACCTCATTTTATAGAAAAAAGGAAAGAGGATGAGCCTGATGAACCAAAAATCGGCTACGGGACCATTGCGAAAAATTTACGATTCGGGTTAGATGTGGCGTTGTTTAAAAGGTTTTTATGCGCCCCATTTATTATGACACGGAAACGACAGGTGTACGCCCCGGGAAAGATCGGGTGATTGAGATAGCAGCGTATGACCCGGTTCAAAACAAAACATTCGCATCCCTGATCAACCCCCAATGCCCCATTCCCCCCGAATCCTCCGCCATCAGCCACATCACGGACGAAATGGTCAAGGATGCGCCTGCATTTGGCTCGGTGGCGGACGAATTCGTTTCTTTTTGCCTAGGAGACACGGTATTGATTGCTCACAACAATGACGCCTTCGATCAGCTGTTTTTAGAAGACGAATTTCAAAGGATCAATCGCAAGCCGCCTGAATGGAAGTATATCGACTCACTGAAATGGTCTCGCAAATACCGCACTGACCTGCCTCGACATAACCTCCAATTCTTACGCGAAGTATATAAAATCGAATCGAACCAGGCGCACAGGGCGTTAGATGACGTGATTGTACTTCATCAGGTTTTTAGCAAAATGATCGATGACCTTCCCCTCAATACGGTCATCGAACTTCTCAGCCGGCCTCAGGATATGACTCGCATGCCCTTCGGAAAACACCAGGGTAAAAATCTGGCTGATGTTCCGAAGGATTACGTCGAATGGCTGGACACGAGCGGGGCTCTGGACAAAAAAGAAAATGCTCCGCTTAGGGACGGGTTTGTAAAATTAGGGCTATTAAAGGCAAAAAAATGAAAATTGCGATTCTCGGCGCGGGATATATCGGCAGCGATGTCGCAGCGCTTTGGACCAAAAAAGGGCATCAGGTGACGGCGACGACTCGCCATCCTGATCGATTGGCCGACCTTAGCCGGGTGGCTCAAAAATGCGTCATTTTCAAAGGAAACGATGAAAACGAACTGGCCTCTTTGATTCTGAATAACGACACCATCCTGGTCACGATCTCTGCCGATCTGCCGGATGAATTCGAAGAGACCTATCTCCAGATGGCCCACGCGATCCGCCGCGTTGCCCTGGACCGCTCGCCCCCGCGGCGTCTGATTTACACCAGCAGCACGGCCATCTACGGCGATCATCGCGGCCTTTGGGTCGATGAATCGAGCAAGCTGAAACTAAAATCAGAGCAAGGCCGGATTCTCATCGAGACCGAGCGCGTTTTTCTGTCTCTGGAAGATCTCGGCTGGCATGTCTGCATCCTGAGAGTATCGGAGATTTACGGACCCTTGCGCGAATTGTCCCACCGCCTCAGAGCCTTGCAGGGCCAGACGCTTCCCGGTTCAGGGAAAAATTACTCCAACATGATTCACCGCGCCGATGTCACCAGCGCCGTTGACTATGCGCTCCGTCGCCGTCTTGAGGGGGTTTATAATCTCGCAGACGATGATCATCCAACCCGGCGAGATCTCTATGATCAGATCGCAGCCAAACTAGGCCTCCCATCCATCCAATGGAATCCCGGCGACGCCTCTTGGCGCGGGGGCAACAAACGTATATCGAACCACAAAATCAAAAAGCTGGGATTCAAATTCCGCTATCCCCATCGCATCATAGATTAAAATTCACAATTCTCTCGTATCTTGCTCGATCTTCAACACGTCCTGAAACATTCGAGTGATTTCAGCCGTTGTCAACTCGCCCAGCAAAAAGCGATCGATATCCAGCTTTAACTGATCAAAGTCCCGCTGAATCCGGCCGCCGATTTTTGTAGCGAATCCATTGACAACAGAAAGTTTGCGATGAATCTCGCTTTTGCGATCAAGCAGTCGATGTCCCGACGAATGTTGAAGAATCTTCCAGAGAGAAGCGATCTCTTGTCTCATCTGTGAGTAGATATCTTGGGCCATAGAATCTCGCTCCTCATTTATTTCATCCATGGCACAAAATCGAAATATTTGCCAATAATCTCGACTTTGTACATTTTTAGGGGCGAAGGCCTCGAAATATTTGCCCTCAGAGGCGTTTATTTAATAAGGAAGGGGGTTGACTATCCCCTTCCTTATTAAATAAACGTCTAGTTCGACCAGAGGTCGAACGTCAGAGGGCAAATAGGCGAGGCAGGCGGCCCTAAAAATGTACAAAGTCGAGATAATGGCTAACATCCCAAATCAACATCCTTCACATCTTCAGTGGTTATTAGAGAATAACGCTGAGTTTAAAAGAACTGAGACGCCGAGGCGCTGAGGCCGCCTATGTTGAGCGAAGCTCTTCATGCGAAGCTGCGAAACTTTTAAGAAAGAAAGGGGGCTAATTAACGCCAGGTTTTCAAGTGCCCTTTCTTTCTTAAAAGTTTCGCAGCTTCGCATGCATGCATTTGCAAACATGGGCGGCTTGTATCCCTCACTCTTGTGCATTTTTTTCTTTCTCAGCGTCTCGGCGTCTCAGTTCTTTTAAACTCAGCGTTTTCCAAAAGTTTCTTGAGAACAGGAACGTTAAAATTGATCAAGAGACCCACCTGTTTGTTTGATAGTCGGAGATAGGACAAAAGCTGAGCCTCATGAACGGGAAGGACTTTTTCTACAGCCTTTAGCTCGAGAATGATTTCATCCAAACGATTCATTCGCCAGCTCATGGCGGATGCGCTCTACGGAAATGGCAAAGGACTGCTCAGAGCGGATGAACCGATTGATTTCCCTCTCTTCAGCCCGCTCGATTTGCGGACGGCGGCGGTGACAAATCGCTCGCTGAGTCAGTTGAATGAAAAACTCGTTGCACGAGTACTCTTCCTGAATGATCCGATTGAGCTTTTTAAACCCGGCGTGCGCCGTGGGATCCTGGAGATAGGTCCCCATCTCTTCAGCGATTTGCATCCAATCTATCATTTTCGAGCGCTGGATCGAGATTTCGTCGACCCACTCCCCCTCTTCTGGGGGCAGATGATGATCCAGAACCTTTCCAAACAGACGTAAAATGCCCATTGCCGATGGATGGGAAGAAATGCGGTTTTCCCCCAAAGCAATCAGATCTTTGACGAAAAAACGGCTATGATCGCGCGGTTCATAAAAAAAGCATTTATTGTGAGAGACAGCGTCGCTGAAGCTCTGATCGCCCCGGCAACCCACAAAATCCTCGCTAAACGAGACGAGCCTTTGAAAATCCGTTGAGTCGATCGTCTCCGGACAAAAAATGCGCAAGGTTTTACCACTATGAGGTCCGATCGATTCGGCTCGATGAGCGCCAATATGCAATGCGATCGTTTGCACACCGTACCGCTTCTCAATCAAATCTTTTTTCTCATCGATGCGTGATGCGAAATAGGAAATGACTCGAGAAGCGTCAGGAAAGCAAACATCAACATCTTTTGCATCGTTTTCCAGTGATTTCAAAAGTGCGTGCAGATAGATAAAAATGCCCGCCTCGCTGAAAAGATAGCCCAGAAAAAAGCGATGATGCTTCCGATATTTTGCCACCACCGCATCACTGACTGAATCTTGACCGAACATCCATCTCAAAAGGCCCGCATTTTGCAAATCCAGGATCGAAAATGACTCGGCCGGTTTGCGAATGAGAACCCCTTTTTCCAGAAAATGCAGGCCCATGCAATGAGCTTTAGTTCGGGGGTGGAAATTGTCCGACTCAATATATCCATATTGGCCGACAGACTCCCATTTCGGCATAGGATCATCGCTCGCAATCCTTTCGACTTGCGCTTGAATCTCATCGATTTTAGGATAGTGAGTCGGCATCTGTAATATCAGATCTGAGCCGCGCAATGCATTCAATTGACTCTCAGATCCATCCCACAAAGCAATCGAAATATCATCCACAGACGCAAGCTCTTTTTCACTGATAGCAAAAAGATGAATCTCCAAAAACGGGAAAGCATTTTTTATCACCCGCGCTACATGAATCGATGCATAAAAATCGCCCAATCCATCCGGAATCACCCAAGTCAAAATAGTCACTTTGGCATTGCGAGGCACCGGATATTCGGAATAAAGAGAAAAAATGGCTTTGGCACCTGCAGTTTTGAGCAGAGCGGGCAAATAGGAAAAATCCGATTTGATTTTAGAAATTGCAATACTGTTTTGGTGGTATTGGCGCGGCAAGCCGCGAACCATTCGCAAGCGAGGCAAACCGCATCGCTGCATTTCGCTATCAGAAAAAGCCTGCAGGATCTTTTGCTCCAGATGCACCGGTCCCCGGCCGGAGAAAAGATGCTGGTATTTTTCTACAATCTGATCCAACGGCATCGGAGCCGATGTGCGAACAGCCCTACTAAGCGCATCGCTATAATCGCGAACCTGCGGATCAAATCGATCGTCCCATCCTTCTTCTTTCTTTTTCCTGAGGAGATCTTCTTGCAAAAAAGCTAAAAGCTGCTCGTGAAATAGTCCAGAAGGCTCCTGAGACATGAAAACACTCGTTAATTTAAGCTTGCATGACCATAAAAGTTTTTGTGGATATTTGCATTCATATTTTTTCTCTACACAGCTCAAAGTCGAGCACAGATTGTTGTTGCGTAAAACGGAATCGGCGTGCAAAACTACCATTCAAAAATCAAAAAAATTATTATTATGCCATCGCCAATCACTACATTTGCTGCTCAATACAATGATGATTCGACAACCTTCCGATCAATCGCTTATAATCGCCGCATTGAATGTTGGGATCATATCGCTCGGAGCCTGCCCAAACAACTGATCGCAGCCAATGAGGCCATGCATTGCGACCACAAAAACCGCCGAGGTCTAATTCTCCAGAAAAAATCCATTCCATTCCGTGCAGACAACGTTTTGAGGATACATTTTCAAGAAATGGATCAGCTATTTAGAGAAAATAAACTGATCTTTCAGTTCGAAAATCTGCAAATTGGACCATTTAAATGCGGCTATTGCCATTTTCAGGGCGATCGAATCACACTCGAAGACGAACACATTGCATGCCAAACAACCTTGGAAATTCAACATCAGAAATATGATGCGCAGATTTTTGGCATTCTGGACGGCCATAACGGCAACGAGACCGCTAATCACGTAAAAAATCACTTTTGTACACAATTCCAAATACAAATCGACAATCTGGGCCAGCGCTTTCCCGATGGGCCAATAGATCCGATCATTTGGAATGCCCTGAAACGCACGTTTGTGACACTGAATGATCAGATCAGGGACAATTCCGGAACTGCTGCATCCATCGCATTGATTATTGACAGCCAGCTCTGGGTGGCCCACAGCGGCGATACAAGAATTTTCATCGATGAGAGCGGTGACAGAATCACGGCTTTAACTGAAGATATGAAGCCCGCTCAATGCAATGATCGTGAAGAACAAATCTGGCCCATCACGCTCAATGATACTCGCTATTTCACCCATTTTACACGCCGCATACTCAAGCGCGGCGGCATCATTGCCAAGAAATCTCATGATGTTTTCCGCATCTCGGGCTCGACGGGGAACCTGGCGCTCGCCGGCGCGATTGGCGATATTTACATTCATGGCATTAGCGCACGGCCGGTCATTACGCGCGTACCCATTCACAAATTAACAAATGAAACATATCTCTACCTCGTTTGCGACGGAGTGACCGACGTCGTATCCAGCGTTGAATTAGCCAATGCGATCCGTTCATATGGAGCAAGAGATTGCGCGAATATGGCCAGCATTACGGTCATATCCGCCTATAATGCAGGATCGACCGACAACATCTCAGCAATGGTCGTCTGTTTAAAGATGCCTATGCCTCAACAGAACTCTGATGATACGCTTCCCACATAAGGCGGAACGGCCGGCAGGTCTGTAATAGTTCTTCCTTGGAGCCTTCAGCGATTTTACGGCCCTTTTCGAGAAAGATAATTCGATCGACATGCTCGATCGTCGAAAGGCGATGCGCGATGAGAATTTGCGTCACTTCTCCCTGTAGATCCTGAATGGCCCGCTTAATGCGGCTTTCACTGATCGCATCGAGAGAGGATGTCGCCTCGTCCATGACCAGAATCGGCGCTTTTTTCACAAGAGCGCGGGCGATGGCTAAGCGCTGCTGCTGGCCGCCGGAGAGGCTCTTGCCCATCTCAGCGAGCAGGGTATCGTATCCTTTGGGCAGATCGACGATGAACTCATGCGCATACGCCTTTTTCGCAGCGTCTTCGATCTCTTCTCGGCTATAGGAGCGCCCGAAGGCGATGTTGGCGGCCACGGTATCATAAAACAAAAACGGCCGCTGGGGCACAAAGGCAATCTGCTCGCGCAGAGATTTTTGACTCAAAGTCTCGATCGGGGTGGAATCGATGCGAATCTCCCCTTCCTGCACCTCATAGAGGCGGGGCAATAACTGAACGATGGTCGATTTGCCGGCGCCGGTCGCCCCGACTAATGCAACGACCTCCCCTTTTTTGACCTTGAAGCTGAGATCGCGTATGACCCAATCATTGTTGTATTTGAAAGAAACGCGATCGAACTCAATGGCGGTATTAAATTGATCCATGTGGATCGCGCCATCGTGATCCTGAATCTGTGGCTTGAGATTTAGCACCTCGAACATGCGCTCCGCTGCCACCACCCCTTTTTGAACGTTGGCATTTTCCTCAGCGAACTTCTTGACCGGTTCATAAAACAGATGGAGCAAGCCGCAAAACATCAGCAGCTGCCCGACGGTCATTCGAAGAGTATACAGCCCAAAAAGAACAACGATGGCCAAACAGGCTGTCGCAATGAGATGCATGACCGGGCGCGTCAACAAATTATACTTGGCGCTCTGACTCTCCAGCGCAGCCATCTGGTCGTTCTGCTCTTTGTATTTGCGCAGCGAAAAACCTTCCATGGCAAAAATTTTGACTGTCTGAATCCCTGCAAGAAAATCCAATAAAACTGATGAAAACCGCTCCTGATTCTTTTGCAGCTGCCGGGTGATTCTCTTGACCTGCCGCGTCAATATAACGGCAGGCAGCACGATGAGAGGTAATCCCAGAAAAATCACCATCGATAATTGCCAGGAAAGATAAAAACAGGCGGCCAGTGTCGAAATAAGAGTGAAAGGAGTCTGTAAATAGTTAGTCAGCAATGAATTAATCGACATGGCAATCTGACCGGCGTCGCCGACAGCCCGCGAGCTCAGGCTGCCCAGATTATGCTCCTGATAAAAGCTCATGGGAAGAGACTGGATATGTTCAAAGAACTGCTGGCGCAAATCGCGTGTAATGCGTATCGCGAGCAGTTGAGTCGCATAGCGCGAAATAAAGAGCGTGGCGGCCTTAAAAAGAGCCACAGCGGCCAAAATCGCGATTAACATGACGAAATTTTCATCGATATCGAAATGGGAGGCAACGCGATGCATGACCCAGCCCAATGGATTGGATCCCTTGCGCTGCGCCATATAAATGGCGGCGTCCTGTTTGCTGATCGCCCCGTCGTGATTTTGATCAATGAGCTCCCAGCGCTGAACAACCTCTCCAAAGCGGATTTTTTTGACTTGCCCTCGATCATCCGGGCCAAAAAGCGAGAAAAAATCAGCTCCGGTATTGGCCATCAGGCCGACGGAAAACATCTCACACTGATTGGCGACGGTCAAAAAGATCAGCGTAAAAAATGTACATAGAGCCAGCGTTAAATGACGAGTGTTTCTGAGAGCTGCCTGAATCAGTAATCGCATGAAGGAACCGCAACCTAAGATGGATCATTGCGTTTTAAATTTGCCCATTTTGCGGAATTTTTGATAGCGATTTTCTATGAGCCGCTGTTTGGGAATACAGCAAAGCAGCTCCGATTGTTCGCAAATAAAAGATTTTACAGCGGCGTACGCCTGCTTGGGGTCCACATGCGCGCCCCCGCGCGGCTCGGGGATAATCGCATCGATAATCCCCATCTCCATCAAGTCTTCCGACTGCATTTTCAGGGCGGCTGCAGCCATTGCGTTTTTCTTGGCGTCTTTCCATAGAATCGACGCACAACCCTCCGGCGAAATAACAGAATAATAGGCATGCTCGAGCATGCCAATCGTATCTCCCACGCCCACGCCAAGAGCGCCGCCCGAACAGCCCTCTCCAATCAAAACAACGATGATCGGCGCCGGCAGCCGAGCCATGGACCAAAGATTATTCGCAATCGCCCATCCCTGTCCGCGTTCTTCAGCCGTCAATCCGGGATAGGCTCCGGGCGTATCAAGCAGCGTGACGATGGGAATATTGAATTTCGCAGCCATATTCATGCATCGCAAAGCCTTGCGATAGCCTTCGGGATGAGGCATCCCAAAATTGCGAAAGAGGCGGCTTTCCGTATCTTTTCCCTTTTCCTGGCCGATGATCATGAATTTCTGAGAGCTGATCATGCCCAGGCCGCAAATGATGGCGTGATCATCCTGAAACGTCCGATCGCCGCACAATTCGACGAATTCATCCGCAATGTTTTCAATATAATCAACCGCATGCGGCCTCAGAGGATGGCGGCAAATAGCGACCCGGTCCCAGGGTTTGAGCTGTGAATAGACATTTTTTTTCAGAAGCTCAAGCTTGCTCTCCATTTTTTGCAGTTCTTCCTGGCTCCAGAGCGAATTATTCTTGTTCTGCTCTTTCAGCTTGCCCATGGTCTGTTCGAGCTCGAAGATCTGCTTTTCGTGGGGCAGAGTCATGGATTGGCACCCTTTTCCACACCGGGGAGTCTTGCATCGTGATAATCCTTCACGAGCTCGATTTGCGTGGGCTTGGTCACAATGATGGAGAACAATTCTTCGATATCTTCAGAGTTCAAGCGAATGCATCCATCGCTCTCATATTTGCCGATTTTGCTGCGATCTTCGATGCATTGGCCGCTGAGAGGATCCATCACCCAGGGAGCGCCGTGGATGCCAAACCCTTTCGGATTTTCAGTACACCCCTCGACTTCTTTTTCGAACGGAATCCACCGTGTGCCGAAAACGCGGATCATTTCAGTCTTGCGTTCCTGAAAAATCCCCATCGTGCCGGGCTTAAAAATCGCGATTTTGCTGCCTAGAATATATTTTCCCGTCGGCGTCAAATATCCGGACTGCGTCTTGGGATCGATCCGTCCCACTCCGACGCGGTATGTCTTCAATAGCATGCGCTCGTTGGCATCGAGATCGACATAGTAAAACCACATCCGGCAGCGAGACAGATCAATCAGCAGATGAAATTGGATATTCTTGTCGCATTTGAAAACATTGAAGCGATCGCCGGGGGTTACCTTTTGAGTAAAATAATCGGGTTTGCGGTTCAGACTGCGGGCAATAAAATGGCGCGACGTTGAGTAATGGGTCGCATAGTCGGCAATCCACGCCGGGCGATCCTTCAGCCAGGGTACGCGGCTCGTATAAGAAATCGTCTCGACAATGGGGAGTTTCGATGAATCCAGGGCAAATAGCTGTGGAATCCGGTTAACCTCAGGAATTTCATCATTGATCTCGGGTTTCGTTAAATGGACAGAGCCATTCGCTGGCGCATCTGCCGCAAGCGGCACTTCCTGCACCACCTCTAAAGGGGCAACAGATGTCGCTGATTTCTTTTTTACGACTCCAATGACAGCGATCAAGCTAAAAATCACCGCCGCACTAATCAACAAAGTTCTGGGCACTGCCACCGTAACCCCCAGTAAAATTTTTTGTGTGTATTCGAGTTTAGTCCATTATCCCCGGCTGGCGACTATTTGGCAAGATAAGAGAGTTAGATTAAATTAATAATAAATTTACAATATCCGAAACAAATAAGAGGCCTGATTTTGAGAGGAAGTGAATTCAAATGCGACTAAAAATGTTGAATTCCAAAAACATCCGGATCCGGCCAGAGGAATGACCTGCATATTCAACATTTCAGAACATTCAATCTGCACAGACTGATTTAAAATAATTTTTTGAGATGTCCCCTCATATTTTTGCATACTTCGGGGCTGAATCTGCGTCCCATCTTCCAGTTGGCAGCTATCTGCTTTCACATAAAATACCATGAAGAAAGGCCCGGAAGTTTGAGGCTCGATTCCGACCCAGCGGACATTGACATCGGCGCCTTGAATGGTCGCCCGCGCCTGAACCTGCATCCAAATATCTTTATGGCCATAACATCTGGTCCAACCGTTCAAAGAAAGAAGTTCTGGATCTGCTGCGATTTCAGCTCGATGCGCTCCGATTTGAGCAATGCCAAAACCATTGAGATCGCTCAAAGGAAAGCGATGCGGACCAAATGATGGGATTTCCACTGAATGAAAGCGCATCACGCCGAGTCCCGTATTCCATCCGCTGATGGTCAGACAGGCATCGACCGGCTCCGTTGCAATGCGGGCAATGCCGAGATGGGCATCCATGCCATTGGATCTACTGTCAAATGCACATACTTCCAGGTCTTTAAAATCGCCCTCGCGAAAAAACAGATACCGAGAATGACCCACGCTACAGAGCCAGTTTCTGGCATCTTCAGCACTTTTAAGAAGTCCCAGCTCATCCCACATTTGAACTAAACGCCTGGCTATAGGAACCGGCAGCAATCGATCCGCCTGCCTTCTAGCCCCAATCGTCCCCATGGGAGCGTTCGATGGAAAGAGTTGGGGAGTAATATTTTCATGATTTTTGCCCATCAATCGGGCGATCAAAGCCAGCGCTGCCATGGAGGGCTGGTAATTTTTGCCCATGGGATCTGCCATGGCCATTTCGTAAAAGCGAATGATTTTCGAAACATCCGTTGGATGACGCGCATCGTTCAACAGATTGCAACAAAAGCGAAAATGATCGAGCGGACTCTCAGAAGAAAGCCGCCCGACATCAACAGAAGTGGGGATTGACGAAGTTTCGGTCCCCAGCACGAACAAATCTGGCATGAATATATTATTTCACTTCGATCAGTTTGCGCATTTTCTTGCCAGGCGTAAATTTAACCGCTTTGCGAGCTGGAATCAAGATCGGAATGGACGCATTTTTTGGGTTGCGGCCGATTTTCTGTTTTCTTTGTACGACTTCGAATACGCCGAAATCGCGAAACTCCAAACGATCTCCGTGAGAAAGCGTATCAGTCATGGCATCGAGAAATGCCTGAATCACATTTCGCACATCGTTCGGATGCATTCCGCGGTTCTGCGAGATATTCTGGATGAGTTTCTTCTTGGTCACCGTAGACATTTCCGTGCTCCTTCTGTTCATCTTATACCTCTTTGCTTAATCCATATTTTCCACAGCCTACAATATACCGCTCGTGATTCAAAAATCGGTTTAGACAGCGTCGGCTTTGCGTTGCCTTTGTGTCTGCCTCGGTCGCCCAACTTATTCAAGTTGAGCTCCCTCGGCACCGGCTTCGCCTGACCCAAATTCAAGCAGCCTTCTTGCCTATTCCCAATTTTCGAATCACTCCCGGTATACCATGCCGTAGATTCGGAGCTCTTGCATTTCAAGAGCTTCACTGGTTCAACATAATGATTGGCGCTTATTTTTCAAAATAATTTATTTCGCGATGTGCACTAAAAATCGTTTTTTCTTGCCTGCGCTTAGCAGCAAATATGCCCCGTCAATCAGGTCTCGACTCGATATTGCAAAAGCAGGATCCTCGATCCGCACATTGTTGAGATACGCACCGCCATTTTTGATCAATCGAACCGCCTCTGACTTACTCGACGCTAAATTGACGCGGACTAAAAGATCCACCGCCTTACAATCAACAACATCAGATCGGCTCATTTCCTCGTGCGGCATGTCGCGCATCAGCAGTTGCAGCGTCTGTGCATCCAGCTGGGCGTCTGAACCGGGCGCCATGCCATCCGTTACTTTTAATGCCGTCTGTAATCCATGTTCGAGATGGACAAAACGCGTCACTTCTTCGGCCAGGCGCTTTTGCGCGCTATTCGGTACGTAATCGCTTTTTTGCATATCAGATTCAATAGCGCGGATTTCATTCATCGGCAAAAAGGTTAGCATGCGCAGCAGCTTGATAACATCCGCGTCGGGTACACGCACCAGATACTGATAAAAATGGTACGCAGAGAGCTTTTCCTCGGACAGCCAGACGGCCCCTTCTTCGGATTTGCCAAATTTTTTCCCGTCGCTTCTCGTCAGCAGTGGAAAAGTCAGACCATAGACTGCGCTCTGGCCGATTTTGCGATTATACTCGATGCCGGCTGTAATATTGCCCCATTGATCCGATCCGCCCATCTGGATCGTCACTTGTCGGTGTTGATTCAGATATGCAAAATCATATCCCTGCAAGATCTGATAGCTAAATTCGGTAAAACTCAGCCCTTCTTCCGAGCCTAGGCGCATTTTAACGCTTTCCTTGGCCAGCATTTGGCTGATCCGAAACGTTTTTCCCACATCGCGTAAAAAATCGATCAGGCGCCAGTCGCGATACCAATCATTGTTGTTTAAAACGACCGGCATCAGACCGGGTCCATAAAAAATGTGTTCGAAAAAATGGCGGATCGAGCGGAGATTATGTTCTATCTGAGAATCATCTAATAAAGGCCTCTCCTGGCTTTTACCCCCAGGATCGCCAATGCGCGCCGTCGCCCCGCCTAAAATCACCACGGGCTGATGGCCGAAGCGGCGGAACCATTCCAAAGCGATAATAGCGACCAGATTGCCCAAATGAAGGCTATCGGCCGTAGGATCAAAGCCGAGGTATACATTTCTTGGCTGCTTTGTATGCTCGACCAGCTCGGGGCTGGTCATCTGTTCGATGAATCCCCTCTCTTGCAAACACTCAATGACATTTTTCATAAGTCTATGAGGTTATCGAACCTAGCTATTTTCAGCAATGGGAATGGCCCTATTCGGGACGAATCGCCATTACCAGGCGCTGCATATCTTCGCCGAGTTTTTGAGCAATCGCACGTACGCGTTGGCTGATCTTTGCCGCATTTTGGTTTTCGTCGAACAATGAAATGTTTTTGTTCTTCAAATGAATCCGCTGATGGGCGTGGCGAGCAATCCATCGATGAATCTCGTCCGTTTTTTCCTGCAGCGCTTCCGGTGTGATCTTTTTTTCAAGATCTGTCCAATGTCTTTTTAACTTCTCGCGCGCTTTTCGGGTCTTTGCGCTTTCGGGGGCCAATCGTTTAGGAGCTTGTTGTATTGTCATAAAAACCTCACGCCTCGGTCACATCCTAAAATGTTTTGGATAAATTTTCTACTAGAATTTGACGTCCTTTTATCATACATTGGCCCTATGAGCATTGAAGACGCTAAAAAAGCCGTGGGCAAAGCGGCCGCCGATCTAATCCAAAACGATATGATCGTTGGACTTGGCACAGGATCTACCGCGAATTATTTTATCGAAGCGTTATCTGTGCGGGCGCGAAACAATCTTTTTCTCAAAGCCGTTGTGCCGAGCTCGCAGCGATCCCACATTTTAGCCAAACGTCTGGGTTTACCTGTTCAGGAACTCAACGATGTACCTTATGTGGACATCACCGTCGACGGCGCCGATGAGATCGATCCGCTCAAGCGGATGATCAAAGGCGGCGGCGGCGCCCATGTCCGTGAAAAAATCCTGGCCGCCAACAGCCGTGAAATGATCGTCATTGTGGATGAGTCAAAATTAGTTCCGGCCGTGGGCGTCGGCAAACTGCCTGTGGAAATCCTTCCTTACGGATCCCCTGCGACGCGCAGCAATCTGGAAAAATTGGGCTATTTGGGTAAATGGCGCATCCAGGAAGACGGTTCTTTTTTCATAACGGAAAACGACAACTTGATTTACGACGTCGTCTTCAGCGCTCCCCCGCCCTATCCACAGCAGGATCATGAACAAATCCGCCTTGTTCCTGGTGTCATCGACACCGGCTTCTTTTTCAACATCGCCGGCCGCGTGATCGTGGGCTACAACAACGGCCGCATTGAGATTCATTAATAATTGATATTGAATTTGCGCTGGGCAAGTTTTTGCAGCGCCTGGATCGCCTCTTCCGCGTCATCGCCGACTGCCTCGATGCCGATCCGCGCGCCTTTTTCTGCCGCCAGCATCAAAATCCCCAGCAGGGATTTAGCATTGACAACGTAGTTGCGGTATAAAAGATGAATCTGAGCGTTGAAACCTGCCGCACATTTGACGAGTTCCGTCGAAGGCCGTGTATGAAGCCCCTTGTCATTGAGCACGACAAAAGTTGCCTTTGTCATGACCGTCTTTGGTTTGCATTTCATAAATCATCCATCTCGACTTTGTAACTTTTTGGACGCGCCTGCCTCGTCGATTGGCTCGCCGAGAACAAATATCTCGAGGCCTTCGGGTCCAAAAAGTTGCAAAGTCGAGATCCATGTGCAAGTGGGATACTTATCTGAAAAATCGATTTCCTGCAATGGTTTTATTCTCCGAGAAGCGTTTTCAGCTCCTTGACGAGCCCTCGAAAGCGCTTCATGGCCAATTCAATCGGCTCTTTTTTACGCAAATCGACACCAGCGATCTGTAACAAATCGAGCGGATATCGGCTTCCACCAGATGAAAGAAACTGCAAATAGCGATCGCGGCACTCCGTTGAATGGGACGCTTTTTGAAGAACTCCTCCTTGAGAGGAGGAGATTCTTTCGTAGCTTTTGGATGCGGTGCGGCTATCGCCGCTTACCGCGCCATCAAATAGCTTGCCTAGACCCACCCCTGAAGGGGTGGGATTGCGGCAAGCAGTGCGTTCAAACAGCGCCAGCGCAGCACTCAGACCGGTCGCATATTGATACACATAAAAGTTATAGTAGAAATGCGGAATGCGTGCCCACTCGACCTCGAGGCCGCCGTCTAAAATTATCTCAGGACCATAATAGGTCCGGTTGAGAGCGAGATACGCCTCATTCAACAGAGCCGGCGTTAATGTCTGTCCCTTTTCCGCCATGGAATGGATCTTCCATTCGAATTCCGCAAACAGAGTCTGGCGGAAGATCGTCGTTCGGATGGCTTCGATTTCATAATTGACGAGATACGCCAATTCCTTTTTCGAGATGGCCTTTTCCTTCAATGATTGCAAGAGCAGCTGTTCATTGAATGTCGATGCGACTTCCGCCACAAAAATAGGATACTGTGAATTGACATACGACTGGTGTTTGCGGCTCAAGAAACTGTGCATGCTGTGTCCCGCCTCATGCGCCAGAGTCAAAACATCGTTGAGCGTGCCGTGATAATTCATCAGGATGTAGGGCATGCTGTCATAGCAGCCGCTCGAATAAGCGCCGCTGCGCTTGTTCTTATTTTCAAACGGATCCACCCAACGGCTCTTCTCCAACCCCTTCTCGAGATCGTTGCGATAGGCCATACCGAGCAAAGAAACGGAATCGATCACCTGGCGGCAAGCATCCATGTACTTCATTTGCGTTTGAACCTCCTCGACAAGAGGAACGTGCAGATCGTAGGGGTGCAGCTCATCCAGCCCCAGCAACTCTTTGCGTAAATGCATATATTCATGCAGAGCGCCGAGATTCTCATGAATCACCTCGATGAGATTGTCGTAGACAGCCGGATCAATGCAATTGCCAAATAGGGCCGATTCACGGCAATCCTTGAATTTTCTGGCCCGAGCGACAAACAGGTGACTCTGCACCTGGCCCTGGATCAGCTCGCAAATCGTATTAGCATACGCTTCATAGGCGCGATGAAGATTGATGAAGGCGCTTTTTCTCAATGCGCGGTCCGGATCGCGAATATATTGAAGATAGGTTCCCGTCGTCAGCTCTTTGATTTCGCCTTGGCTCGTGACGGCTGGAAGAAAGGTCATATCGGCGTTATTCAGCGCGCCAAAAGCTTTTGATGGCGTTTCCAGGGCCTTGCCGCTCAGAGCGACCACCCCCTCGAGCTCAGCCGACAACACATGCGGTCGCATCCGGCCCAATTTTTCCAGATGGAATCGATATTTTTGAATCCGGGGATCGGCGATGAGGCTCTGAAAATCCTCCCCCTTCATAGAGAGAAGCTCGGGCTCAACCCACGAAAATTCAAGGCTGAAATCGTGCAATAGCGACGAAACAAGGCCGTAATTTTGCAAATTTTCGTCATTGACGATGTCTTCGTCATGTCGGAGATGGGCGTATGTATAGAGCTTGGAGAGCTTGCGATCCAAATCAAAGTAGAGATCAAAAAATTGCAGGACGGCCTGGGGCGAGGCTTTCAGTTTACCGGCAAAGGCGCTCAAGTCGGGCCAATGCGGCGCTGTTTTTTCGCCCTTCACAACCTCAAACTCTTTTTTCCAATCCATTGCGTTGGCAAAGAGAGCCTCGACATTCCATCTTTCTTGCTGAGGGACTTGTGATCTCGTTCGAACCATATCATCGCTCCATAATTCTAAGATATTGAAATTTAATACTATCAACAAAATAATCCAAGTCTTTTTCATCGTTGCGCCTCCGTTTTTAGCAATCGGACACAAAAACTGCTAAATTTCTTGCGATAAATTCGCTTGATCTGTATATTCGAAGTCAGTAAAACGTTTCGATTTCAGCGATTTGGCTGGATAAATACAAGGAGAAAAAACAATGGCCCAACAAACAGCAAAAAAAACAACACTAAAACCTCTCGGAAATCGCGTCCTGGCCCAAAGGCTGGAGCAGGAAGAGAAGATGAAGGGTGGCATTATCCTCCCTGATTCCGCGAAGAAAAAACAGGAAAGCGCCAAGATTGTCGCGATCGGCACAGGCAAGCGCCTGGATGATGGAAAAGTTCTTCCGATTCCCGTCAAAATAGGCGACATCATCCTGATGGACAAATACTCTGGCCAGGAAGTGACCGTCGACGACGAAGACTACGTCATCCTCAAAGCTGACGACATAATTGCCATCATTGAAGACTAATTTTATACAAGGAGTTTAAGAACTATGGCTGCTAAAAACATTAAATTCAAAGAAGATGCCCGTCAAAAGATTTTGAAAGGCGTCCGGACTCTAGCTGCTGCTGTCAAAGTGACGCTGGGACCAAAAGGGAGAAACGTCGTCATCGACAAAAAATACGGCGCTCCCCAAATCACAAAAGACGGCGTAACCGTCGCCAAAGAGATCGAACTCGAAGACCGCCACGAGAATATGGGCGCTCAGATGGTGAAGGAAGTAGCCAGCAAGACGGCTGATAAAGCCGGCGATGGCACGACGACTGCCACCGTTCTGGCCGAAGCCATCTATAGCGAAGGGCTTCGCAACGTCACAGCTGGCGCTAATCCCATGGAAGTAAAAAAAGGGATCGACCTCGCTGTCAGCGCTATATTGGACGAGCTGAAAAAACTCAGCAAACCCATTAAAGACAATAAAGAGATCACGCAAGTCGCCACCATTTCCGCCAACGGCGACACCGAAATTGGCGAGATTATCGCGAAAGCGATGGATCGCGTCGGCAAGGACGGAACGATCACGGTGGAAGAAGCCAAAGGGTTTGAGACCACGCTGGAAGTCGTCGAGGGAATGAACTTCGATCGCGGCTATGTTTCGGCCTATTTCGCCACCAACGCTGAATCAATGGTCTGCGAATACGAAAATGCCTACGTCCTGATTTTTGAGAAAAAAATCTCCGGCATGAAAGAGTTTATGCCCATTTTGCAAACTGTTGCAGAATCAGGCAAACCCCTTCTGATTATCGCTGAAGATATCGAAGGCGAAGCATTGGCGACTCTCGTCGTCAACCGCCTGCGCGCCGGCCTGAAAGTCGTCGCTGTGAAAGCGCCTGGCTTCGGCGATCGCCGCAAAGCTCTGCTTGAGGACATCGCGATTCTGACGGGCGGCCAGTTCATCAGCGAAGAGCTGGGCATCAAACTGGAAAGCGCAACGCTAGAAATGCTAGGCCGCGTGAAGAAAGTGATCGTGAAAAAAGACGACACGACGCTAATCGACGGCGCTGGCGACAAGAAAGCGATCAAAGAGCGCATTGCTCTATTGAAGCGCCAGATCCAGGAGAGCACCTCCGACTATGACCGGGAAAAGCTGCAAGAGCGCCTGGCGAAACTGTCTGGCGGCGTGGGAGTAATCCGCGTTGGAGCTGCCACGGAAGTGGAGATGAAAGAGAAAAAAGCCCGCGTCGATGACGCTAAGGAAGCCACCAAGGCGGCTGTGGAAGAGGGAATTCTTCCCGGCGGCGGCACATCTCTGATCCGCTGCATGCCGATTGTCGAAAAACTCATTGCCAAACTCTCCGGCGACACCAAGATTGGCGCCGAGATCATTTACCGCTCTTTGGCCTATCCAATGCGCCAGATTGCTGAAAATGCCGGCAAAGAGGGCTCGATTGTCGTTCAGAAAGTTGCTTCGATGAGCACCTACGAAGGATACGACGCCCGCGAAGACGTTTACGTCAACATGATGGATAAAGGAATCGTCGATCCGACAAAGGTCGTCCGCTGCGCATTGCAGTTCGCCGCATCAATTGCGGGATTGCTCCTCACGACGGAAGCGATCATCACGGATGAAGAGCAGGAAAAACCGGCTGCCGCTCCGGCAGGCGAGATGGACTATTAATCAGTCCTGGTTTCCTGTAGTTCTATGAAGGGCTAGGCATTGTTGCCTGGCCCTTTTCATTGCATCCGAATGGAATCAGCATTTTGAGAATTCCTCCGGGAAGGGGGATAATATTCTTGATGTAATCCATTAGGCCGGCGTTTCCAAAAACATTTGCAATCAGCTCTCGTGTCGGAAAGCCGTTTTTGCTGCTGACATTCGTAAATTCCATGCGATCGATCGTACGCGTCTCTGTTTTGGCCCAAACACCCATTCCGGTGATCTCCACCGTCATGTTGGTAAAGATCAGCTCATTGATGATCACCTCTTTTGATTCAGCCTCTCGTTTCGGGATCTTGGCTGCGATCTCTTTCCAGTTGTTCTGAGAACCCGATGAATTGAAAAATTCGATACCGAGATAGATCTGATCGATTTCAATCCGATCGATGACTGTAGGATCGCTTCTGAGTTGGTTCCATTGATAATCGGCTTGAATCGTTGCCGCCTGAAATGCCGTAGCGCCTTTATATTTCCATGGGTTGTCGATCTTGAAATTCGACATTTTCGTCTCTGTGGGCGAGACGCTCACACTTGCGACAGAAACCCGCATCCCCAACAATTGGCTTAAATACGAAGACATGATCGGGGCTTTGATTAGCCAGAGGAAGACAATCACCGCCGCGACAGTGATACCAATTGTTCTCCAGCCCCACTTTTTCATGGCAATCCCCTATTTCATCATCATTACACGATGAACATTTTCCTCAATAAGTTCAAATCCTCAAGATGGCACAATTATTTACGCCTGCGATCATCATTTCCCCCATTAACTCGACTTTGTACATTTTTAGGGCCGAAGGCCTCGAAATATTTGCCCTCTGAGGCGTTAATTTAAGAAGGAAGGGGTTGACTATCCCCTTCCTTCTTAAATTAATGCCTAGTTCGACCGCAGGTCGGACGTCAGAGGGCAAATAGGCGAGGCAGGCGGCCCTAAAAATGTACAAAGTCGAGATTAACACTCTTTGTCCGTCCACGATTACGCAACTCATTGACCATCAAAAAGAAGCGCAACATATCGCAATAAGAGCAAATAAGATATAATAGCAGTTAATTTGATGAACTTGCTTGAAAAGAAAAATTTGATAGGATCCGCAATCATGGCAGCCAATACAGGTCGACTCTATCAGTGGGCCATCCAGCGCACGGAATCGCGCCGGGCGCCGCTCTGGATTGGGCTGATTTTTTTTCTTGAGCTCATCCTGTTCATTCCTCTTGATGCGATCCTGATGTTCTTTTGCCTGCAGAACCGCAAACGGATTTTTTTATATGTGCTGATTGCCTCAGTGGCATCGAGCTTGAGCGGTCTATGCGGCTACTTGCTGGGGCATTTTCTATGGGATATTGTTGGCCCCTATATCGTTCCCCATCTTGTTTCTGCATCGTTCTTTGAACGCTTTGCCGCGCATTATCAGAATTATGAAGCCTGGGCTGTTTTCTTTGGAGCTTTGATGCCTATTCCGATGAAAGTATTGAGTCTTTCGGCCGGGATTTTCCATCTGGGGCTAGCGCCCTTTCTCGTCTTCTTATTTTTAGCGCGGCTCGTGCGTTTTTCCCTGGTCGGGGGAGCCATGTATCTCTGGGGCGACGCCGTCAAAGGTTTTATTGATCGTCATTTTCGTGGTCTTTTCCTGATTATCGGAGCCAAGATCGCTCTGGGATTCGCATTCTTCTACGCTATTTCCCAATAGCTGATTGCAAGAAAAGAGCTTCAAAATTAGAATAGGTTAACTTTTTTGTTCCGGGTTAGCTCAGTGGTAGAGCAGTGGACTGTTAATCCATTGGTCGCAAGTTCGAATCTTGCACCCGGAGTTTGAGTGGCGACCACGCGTTCAAGTAGCAGGGAGATCTTTTATCCTGCGGCATCAGAACAGCGATAACCAAGCATAAAATCCCATTTATGGGAGTGCCGATCACATGTCGGCGCCACTCTTTTTTCAACATCTGCCTACTAGTACACCGTTTCATCAAAATCTTGCCACTGGAGTTGCGTGAAAGCTACCTAAAATCAACGATCGCAAATCGCGCTGTATTAATTCGATACAGCTAGATTTGCGATCGTTGATTTGAGGTGCTTTGACGCAGTCCAATGGCAAGATTTTGATGAAACGGTGTACTAGCGTGATCAAAAATTCGAATCCCTAGCGAATACAACTGATTTTGCTTTAGCTTGAATCGCCTCAAGCAAAGCGATATCTTCAGCATCTGCGAGCAATCGCTCTTCATGACGCTGCTTTTCATTAAATTCAGCATATCGATCGAAAGCCAATTTTTCAGCTACTTGCGCAGATACTTTGCCTGCATGATTGAGAAGATCTTTTTCATTGAAAGAGAGAAATGAATCCAGCTTTTCTGCCCACTCATTCATAGTTATGGTTTTTCGCCGTTTTGCCTGAGATTCTGCATAGTCTAGATACATGACAACAATCTCATTGATCTCTTCGATCTCTGTTTCTTTGAGATAATTTTTCGCAATCGTTACATCTTTTTGCCGAACGCGGCTTCCCTCCCAACTCGTAAGACCCATATTCGGGAGTTGCGAATCCGATCGCTCGACAATCAATTCCGCTGCTGTTTTATGTGTGATAGCCCAGATCATTTTATTCTGCACTTTCTTAAAAAATAATTGCGCTTGATCGCTTTGAGGAGCATAGTCAACAGCTGTGGCATAAATGTCTCGCACTTTTTGATAAAATCGTTTTTCTGAAGCACGGATCTCACGAATTCGCCGTAACCATTCATCAAAATAGTCTCGCCCACCCGGCTCTTTAAGACGCGCATCGTCCATGACAAAGCCTTTAATGAGATATTCTTGTAAATGCGCAGTAGCCCATTTACGAAACTGGATGCCGCGAACAGAACGAACTCGATAGCCGATAGTGAGAATGATATTAAGATTGTAGAGTTTAACGGTTCGTTGAATCGATCTCGCTCCTTCATTTTGAACTAGTAAGTAATCCTTACTAGTTGATTCAACTTCAGCTTCTTTGCTAGCGTAAATTTCTTTTATATGAAGAGTTACATTCTGCGGAGTGATCTGAAAAAGTTCAGCTATTTCCGTACGCGTCAACCAAACAGTTTCTGCCTGGGTCTTGAGTTGGATCGACGTTTGGCCATCCTCTGTAGTATAAAGGATAATTTCTCCATTAACAGTCATAGAACAAGTCCTCTAAAATCAAATGATCTATAAAATCGTACCTGGAAAAAGGAAACCTCTCCAGTCAAAATTGAATTCAATTGCCCGTGTCCGGGCTGTGCAGGAGATGATCGGTATATGTTCTGGCCCGAAGAGGACCGCTATTGGGATATGATATTTCGAATTTTCCCTTTGTAGCCGGGTAGGATATCTTGGTTTCTTTAACCAAAGGAGTTCTATGTCTTGCCTCGCCATCCCAAATAAATCACGTGACTGGGAACAGAAAATCCAGCAGCAAAAACAGAGCGGCCTTAGCGTCTCTCGCTGGTGCCAAGAAAATCAGGTCCCATATAATACGTTCACCTACTGGAAGCGCCGAGTTGTTAGGGTCGCCCCTCTTGAGCGAAGATCTTTCGTTGAGCTGGGAGAAAATTCCTCTAAAAGTGGCCTTCAACTAGAGTGCGATGGCATTAGGGTTAACATTGAAAAAGGTTTCAATTTATTAAAAAAGTAAATAGCATACAGTTAAAATTACCGAAATTAAACAACAGTTCGTGCAAAAATGAAAACGATTTGTTTAAATATGATCGTAAAAAACGAAAGTAAAGTCATAAAACGCTGTTTAACTTCGATTCGGGATATAATCGATTATTGGGTCATCGTAGATACAGGTTCGATGGACGGGACGCAGTCGATCATTCGCGAATGTCTCAAAGATATACCAGGCGAGCTCTGGAATCGACCCTGGGTCAATTTTGGACATAATCGAAATGAAGCAATGAAATTGGCCAGCAACAAAGCGGATTATTTGATGTTTCTTGATGCAGACCAACAAATAATAGCCAACAACCCACTAAACAAAAACGACTTAACTTCAGATTGTTATATTGTTCAACTAGAGTGTGGCATTACTCAGTACTTACATATTCTCTTAATTAACAATCATCCCGAATGGCATTGGGAAAACAATATACACGAATGGATCTCTAATCCTCTCTTTAAGAAAATGAAAGTCGAAATTTTGCCGAATATCGTCATCAGCAACAATTTTGCCAATAGTCATCGTGCCGAAACCCCTGAAACATTTCAAAAAGACGCACAGATTCTTTTGTTAGAAATCGAGCGTGAGCCGACGAATAGCCGATATGTCTATTATCTTGCGCAAAGCTATCTGGGTGCTGGCGAGTACCCATTAGCCCTTCAATACTATGAGAAGCGAGCGGAAATGGGCGGTGAAGAAAATGAATCGTTCTGGACGCTTTTTTGCATAGCAACACTTAAGCATGCCCTAAAGATGTCCGAGAAAGACATCATCGATAGCTATTGGAAAGCATACCAGTACAATCCATTGCGACTCGAGCCTCTTTATAATCTGTCTTATTTTTTTACAGAAAATGGCCATCATGTCTTATCATATCTTGTGGGAAAAATGGCCGTCGCAATTCCTGCTCAAAATGTCTCTCATCTTCACATCCCCTTCATATATCATTATGGAATGCAACTTAGATTCGCTGAGGCGGCTTTAAAAATTGGAAATTTCCAGGAAAGTCATACAGCTTACCGCCAGCTTTTGACCCAACCAAATATTCCCGGGGACATTCAAACGCTCGTCAAAAAAGAGTTAAATATTTCATGACCCTTTCAATGATAATTCAGATGATAATAAATACTTAACATCCTCAAACTGAATAGCAAGCACAGGCAAACCGCACCAACGAATTGTGTATATCTATAAATCATAAAACGAACTATAATATCCACAATTCACCCAATGAATAACGAGAAAAGCAACGATATTGAGATCACGATGAAAAAAAAATCAAACAACGAGAAATTAGGTTATCCTTTCCGCGCCTGGGCCATCTGGCTTCTGAGCGCCGGTTTTATGTTCTATAAATACGTCCTTGAAGTCTCTCCGAGCGTAATGACCTCGACATTGATGAAAACGTTCCAAATGGGCGGAGTCGAACTCGGCAATTTGGCTGCCTGTTATTTCTATGCCTATCTGCTTTTGCAAATTCCAGCCGGAATGCTGCTGGATCGATTCGGTCCGAGAAAAACCACGACCCTCGCCATCGCCTTATGTGCGGCGGGATCTCTTGTTTTTGCTGGAGCCGAGTCGGTGTTTGTGGCGGGAATTGGGCGCTTTTTAACAGGTGTTGGCGCCGCTTTCGCTGCTGTCAATTGTTTAAAGCTTATCGCCAACTGGTTTCCATTTCGACAATTTGCTTTCATGGCCGGCCTGATGATGACGATGGCCATGCTAGGCGCTGTCGGCGGCCAAGCTCCATTAGCGGCCTTCATTCAAATGATGGATTGGCGCTATGCCCTTTCAGTCATCGGGATCGCGGGACTGATTCTGGCCGGAATTTTTTGGTTTGTTGTACGGGATCAATCGCCGGATCACAACAGAGAAAGGCACATTGCCTCGGATCGAATCTCTCTATTTGACAGCCTGAAACAGGTCTTTAAAAGCCCCCAATCCTGGTGGCTTTCGGTCTATAGCGGCTTTGCCTTTGCCCCTGTCATGGTCTTCGGAGGGCTATGGGGAGTGTCCTTCATCTCCCAATCTTTTGAGCTGTCCCACAATATGTCCGCCCAAATGGTATCGCTGATCTTTATCGGCTTTGCCGTCGGCGCCCCTGTTTTTGGCTGGTTTTCCGACTGGCTGGGACGTAGACGGATTGTCATGTTTTGGGGAACTCTTATCGCCCTCATCGCAATCACCTCCGTGATTTACGCACCCGGAATCTCTACGCCCATTTTGGCGATTTCACTGTTTGTTTTCGGTTTTTCGATCAGCAGCTTTTTACTCTGCTTTACGATGATCCGGGAAATAAATTTACCAATCCTTGCTGCCACAGCCATCGGATTCATGAATGCGTTCGATGCCCTGCTGGGCGCTTGTTCGGATCCGTTGACAGGCCTATTCCTTGACTCGGGATGGGATGGAAAATTACTCGATGGCGCTAGAATATTTTCAGTAGCAGCGTATAAAATGGCGTTTTTGACTCTTCCGGCCTTTTTGCTTCTTTCGCTGATGGTGCTGCTCAAGATCAAAGAAACACATTGCAAACCGACTTACCCTACATCTTTGCCCTAAAAGGATCGCGGTTAATTACCGGCTCCCTAAAGGGAGGGACTTGAACCAGTTTTTGTAGCCATCTTAGCGATTGTTTTTTATTCCCCAAACAGTGTTAATGGATACCCATTTTTTATAAAATTTTAATCGGCAAAAATATGATATGCGCCGTTCCTTCTGCGGAACCTCGTACCAAGGTCTTTGACTCTTTTCCTGCGTGTTTGGGCACAATCCAGACCTTAGCGAGAATTCAGATGATTGATGCTTTGGCTCTTAAGATGAAAACACCTCGAGACAAAGTCTTGATCACAATTCAAAACGCGTGGAAAACTGCTCTTGAATGGATCATAACATCTAAGCCTTTGCCAGATGTGAAAAATGAAGTTGAACGCAAATTGAACTGTTATTATGACCTTTATGATGTTGCGTTAGAAACCGCCCAAACTGCAGAACAAGTCTCTGAACTCGCACATAGAGCTTTATCTGATATCAATTCAATCCCGGCAAATCCGGTAATCAAATCATTTCATGGAAAAAAAGGTCCTACATTTTTGGTCAGCTTTGTAGAATTTGATCCAATTCCCCGCTCGAAAGCATGCGTTTTGAAATGGGCGGATCCGAACGAACTCTGGGGTAATCGACTATTCGACCGTTTCAGCTTCTGCCCAACTCGCGGAAAAGAATGGAAGCCATCCGGTTATGGGTTTGCCATTCCCAGCATGGGGTGGATCGATTTTGAATCACACGATTATGTAACTGCAAATGGCCAGATTTTACGTATGGATTCCGATCGCGAAGCTCAGTTGAAAGCTGATTTACAATGTATTGCTATCAATCGATGTGATTCTGATCCTTTCGCTACGTTGAGAAATAAGGTCATGTTCACTGAACGAATTTTTGGGGGAACGCTTTTTGATTTTGCTTTTTCCCAATATTCCCAACTGCCCGAACCGGCAAGAATGAAGTTATTGGGCCGTTTGGCGAGACTGTCGTTACTCGACGTGCTGGCGGGAAATCTGGATCGATTGATTCCTATAGCAAAAACGGACGATAATGGGTACCAGTTCGATATTTACGAAGCCAACATCGCAAACGTTTTAGTTGTAGTCAAAAATGAGAAATGCAAAATATTCGCGATCGACAACGAAATAAATTTAGAATTAATCGAAAATCCCGAAGACGTCCAAAAATACCAGGCTTTCCTTATAACATTGTTTTCATCACCTGATTTCCATAATCAACTGGCTACTGTCATGATTGACAGTATTCAATCCGCTATAACTGGATACCTGGATGATGCTGATAAAATCTTTCGACAACAAAAAGTAAACTTTAACCCATTTTTATTGGATTTAAAAACGCATTCAGAGCATATTAGTTCTGAATTTTTGGAAATGTCGATTCACCTGCAAGAAATGCTTTCTATGTATGAAAGGGAATCAGATTTTTTCTCCACTGAACTTTTACAGGGATACCCTGCTCTGACCGCTTCGGTCTGGAACCGATTGAACATTCTAAAAAATTTGAGGTTAATACCATGTTGTCAGTCTCTTTCTTAAAACCTGCGTTGCTGACTCCCACAAAACAGGAGCCCACTGAAGAAGAGAAGTTGAATCTTTTTGGGTTGATCGCGTGGTTGAAATATGTTGAATTTTTAGGGAAAAACGCATCTGAAGAAGCCCAAACAATCATTAACGAGCTAAGCAGCAGCACGCTGATTATCCCCGAATGCGAATGCTCTGCTCTGATCAAAGATCTGATAGTGCGGGTTCAAATAGTAGCAAAGCAGAACCTTAGATTCGATCCCACCATCTCGAAAAATGCAACTTTCATTTTACGCGATCTATATCGCGAGTATCAATTGGGCAGCCCTACTCCTATCCACCCAAACGATAGCTTTTCATCCCCCGATTCATTTCATCACCACACACCAAATCCTAATTTGAGCCGGTCATCCGGGGGCCTTTCCCCTGATTATAATTTCGATGTGCCCCCTCCTACTCCTGATTAGGCGTTTACAAGAACAGTTCTTTCCCCGATCGGCAGCACAGTCCGGCCGAGCGATTCATTGATGATCTCGGCCATCGCAAGATAAATCGCAGAAGCGCCGCAAACGATCCCCTCCCAGCCGGCCAGGATTCCAATGGCTTGATTGCCCGTCCAATCCCTGATGGCGAGAAGCATGAAGAGAACGATCAGGCTAAAAAAGACGAACTGCAAAGCTCTATTTTTGCCGAATGTCCCGATCCACATAAACAGGGTGAAGATCCCCCACATGAATAGATACCAGCCCATAAAACTTACATCCGTTCCCGGCAGGTTTTTAAATGTCAGTATAAAGACGAGCGTCAACCAGAATGATCCATAAGAAATGAACGCCGTCAAGCCAAACGTGTTCCCCTTCTTATACTCCAAAATACCGGCAATGATCTGGGCAATTCCGCCATAAAAAAGCCCCATCGCCAAAATCATCGTTCCAATCGGAAAAAATCCGGCGTTATGAATATTCAGCAATACGGTCGTCATCCCGAATCCCATCAGCCCCAGAGGCGCCGGGTTGGCCAGTTTCGTATCCATACAACTTCTTTGCTCCTGTTTGAACATGGTTTGGGTGAGTTTATGACAGCCGTTCATTTTTTTTCGATACATCGTTGAACTTGGGCTAATAGGGATAGCCGATAACCCCCGGGCTGTCGTAAAATCAGAATGATCAAAACAAGGTGTTCTATGCTGGATCGGTTTGTGGTCGGACTCATTCAGGATGCAGCCATTGGCCGCCCCCAGGATAATTTGGCCCATTCTCTTCGAATGATTGAAGAAGCGGCAAAAAAAGGCGCTCAGATTATCTGCCTCAAAGAACTTTTTAACAGCCGCTATTTTTGCACTGTCGAAGAACACGCCCGATTCGATCTGGCTGAGTCCATTCCCGGACCTACTACCGATGCCTTGCAGCGCTTGGCCAAAAAACTTCAAGTGGCCATCGTGGCTCCCCTCTTCGAGCGCCGAGGCCCCGGAGTCTATCATAATTCAGCGGCCGTCATCGATGCCGACGGCTCGCTCCTCGGCGTCTATCGCAAGATGCATATTCCTGACGATCCCCTCTACTATGAAAAATTCTATTTTTCCCCGGGCGATGAAGGATTCAAGGTATTCAAAACCCAATTTGCCACAATTGGAGTGCTAATCTGCTGGGATCAGTGGTATCCGGAAGCTTCTCGCATCACCGCGCTCAAAGGGGCCGACGCTCTCTTCTTTCCCACTGCGATTGGCTGGCATCCAAAAGAAAAAGCCGAGTTCGGCTCTGCCCAGGTCTCAGCCTGGCAAACGATCCAGCGCTCCCATGCCATTGCCAACGGCATCTACGTCGCCTCTGTGAACCGCATCGGACATGAACCCACGCCCAATACGGACGGCATCGAATTTTTCGGCCATTCCTTCATCTGCGATCCTTTTGGAAGGGTTTTAAGCTCTTCGGATGATCAAAAAGAATCGATTCTCATTGCCGAGTGCAGCAAGCGCCATCTGGAAGACACTCGCCGCCATTGGCCCTTCTTGCGGGATCGGCGCATCGACGCTTACGGGCCGATCCTGAACCGCTATTTAGGTAAATAAATGGAACCGCTTTATCAGATGCCGGCCGAATGGGAAAAGCATCGTGCCACCTGGATCGCCTGGCCCCATCAAGAGAGCGATTTTCCCGGCAAGCTAGCCGCTGTGCAATGGGTGTATCCTGAAATCGTCCGCGTCTTGGCTGAATCGGAATTTGTCGAAATTCTCGTATCTCCCAAAACAGCCAAAAAAATTGAGTCCCTTCTCGACGCCAACGGCATTCCGCACGACCGTTACCGCCTGCATGAAGTAGCGACCAATCGCAGCTGGCTGAGGGACTCCGGCCCGACGTTTGTGCGGCACAAACAAACTCTTGCCCTCATGGGCTGGAGCTTCAACGCCTGGGCCAAATACCCTCAATTTCATCACGACGCCAATCTGCCCGACATTTTTTCCACTTTGACCCGCCTGCCTCTGATCTCTCCGATGCGAGGCAACGAACGGATTGTATTGGAAGGCGGCGGCATCGAAGTCGATGGCCAGGGAACTCTTCTGGTCACCGAAGAATGGCTGCTGTCATCTGAACAAATTCGCAATCCCGGCATGACGCGCGAACAATATGAAGAAATTTTCGCCCGTTATCTCGGCATCCGCCGAACGATCTGGCTCGGACGCGGATGCGTTGGGGACGATACGCACGGGCATATCGACGATATCGCCCGCTTTGCCGCTCCAGGCATCGTTCTTCTCGCCTACGAGGAAAACTCGTCAGATGAAAACCATGCGGCCAGCCGGGAAAACCTCGAGTGCCTCTTGGCCGCAACAGACGCCCACGGCCAAACACTTCACGTAATCAAACTCCCCTATCCCCGGCCGATCTATTTTCAGGGGCAGAGGCTGCCTGCAAGCTATGCGAACTTTTATATCGCCAATAACGCTGTTCTCGTCCCGACCTTCAACGACCAGCGCGACTGCGAAGCGCTCTCGATTCTGGCGAAAGCTTTTCCTGAGCGGCGCATCATCGGCATTCATGCCCTCGATCTGGTCTGGGGCCTCGGGACTTTGCATTGCTTGACACAACAAGAGATAAGCCTTGAGAGCGGTCCTAAATAACCGTTACTATGTCAGTTTTTAATTTGGGAGTGTCAACGTGGCCGAAGATCTCGAAAAACCAAAAATCGAACTGGACTCTATCAAGGGCCACATCGAGGTCATCATCTACGTGCAGCCGGATAACGGCTTTACGGTCGCAAGGCTCAAAGAAGTGCATAAAAAAGAACTGACGGTCATCGTCGGCTATCTGCCATCGATCCAACCCGGCGAAACGGTCATTTGCCGTGGCATTTGGAAAATCCATCCATCGCATGGGCGTCAATTCGATGTCAGCGATTGCCAAGTCGAGATTCCTTCAGATCTCGTCGGCATCCAAAAATATCTCGAGTCGGGATTGGTGCGCGGCGTTGGACCCGTGTTTGCCAAAAAAATCGTCGAGCGCTTTGGCATCGATACTCTGAAGGTGATCGATGAAGCGCCCGAGCGGCTGATGGAAATCTCCGGACTTGGCAAAGGTAAAATGGAGAAAATCGTCGAATGCTGGCAGCAGCAGCGATCGATCCGCAAGGTCATGATCTTTTTGCGCGCGCATGGCGTAAGCCCTGCCTATGCCCAAAAGATTTTCAAAGCCTATGGCGACGAGAGCATCGAGCGGGTCAGTAAAAATCCCTACCAGCTGGCCAAAGACATCTTTGGCATCGGATTCAAGACGGCCGATGCCCTGGCGCAACAACTCGGTCTACCTCTTCACTCGCCGGAGCGTATTTCCGCCGGCATTCAATATGTCCTTTGGGAGCTGACCAATGATGGCCACACCTGCTATCCCCGCAAAGACCTGATCCCCGCCGCACGGATGATGCTCGACGTCGAACAAGACCTCGTTGAAGACCAAATGACCCGGCTATCCTTGAGCAAGGAATTGATTCACGACGATATCAACGGCGAGCCGACCATCTGGCTCAAAACCTTCTATGCCTATGAACAGGGCATCGGCAGCGACCTGAAGCGTCTTTTGCAAAGCCCGCAAACCCTGCGATCCATCGATGCCGTCAAGGCGTGCGACTGGGTGCAGACCCAATTGGGGATCGAATTCGCCATTCAGCAAAAAGAAGCGATTCGAAAAGCCCTCGTCGACAAGATCCACATCATCACGGGCGGTCCCGGAACGGGCAAGAGCACGATCACCAATGCGATTCTGGAAATCAGCTCTAAGCTGACGAACAAGATTTTGCTAGCTGCCCCTACCGGGCGCGCCGCCAAGCGAATGTCCGAAATCACCCACCGCAAGGCCTTCACGCTGCATGCCCTGCTCGAATGGGATCCCATTACCGGCGGCTTCAAGCGCTCGCGCGAAAATCAGCTCCCCGCCGATCTTCTCATCGTCGATGAGGCGAGCATGATCGATACGCCGCTTCTCTTTTCACTGCTGCGCGCCATCCCGAGCGGTACACGCGTGATATTCGTCGGCGATATCGACCAGCTCCCGAGCGTCGGTCCCGGAACCGTTCTGCGCGATCTCATCGGCTCAGAGCTCATCGGCATCACGCGCCTGACCGAGATCTACCGCCAGGCCAAGGGATCAAAAATCGTGACGAACGCCCACCGGATCAACCACGGCGAATTCCCTGAAATCCACACCGATGAAAAGAGCGATTTTCATTTTATTGAGGCCCAAACCCCGGAAGCGATTCAGCAAATCATCCTGCAGCTGGTATCCCGAGAAATCCCCGCACGGCACGGCTTCCATCCCATTGAAGAAATTCAAGTCCTCTCCCCCATGAGACGCGGAGTCATCGGTATCGAAAACCTGAATGACATGCTGCAAAATACGCTCAATCCGTGCGACAAGCCCTTCTTTCGCGCGGGACGGCGCTTCCATGTGAAAGACAAAGTGATGCAGATCCGGAACAACTACAACAAGAAAACATGCAACGGAGACATCGGCCGCATCGAGAAAATCGATCTGGAAGAACAATTTTTGGAAGTGGCTTTTGACGACAAGAATGTCGAATATGACTTTTCAGAGCTCGACGAGCTCGTCATCGCGTATGCCGCTTCAGTGCATAAATACCAGGGCAGCGAATGCCCCTGCATCGTCTTGCCGATCCACACCAGCCATTTCAAACTCTTGCACCGCAATCTGCTCTATACCGGCGTCACGCGGGGCAAAAAACAGGTCTATCTCGTGGGCACGAAAAAAGCGATCGGCATTGCCATCTCCAACGATCAGGTCCTCAAGCGATTCACTGGGCTGGAAAAAGCCCTCAAGACAGCATCGGCTGGATTGCCAAATGCCCGCCAGCTGGAGTTTGTCCCGGCAAAACCCGGCTAAGGAGCTGTCTAATAATTAATTGAACCATTTCGCTGCGTCAAAGCCTGTAGAATCGACGATCGCAAGTTGATTCGTATTGCATTAATACGGATCAACTTGCGATCGTCGATTCTACGGAGCTTTCACGCTAGCCAAATAGTTCAATTAATTATTAGACAGCTCCTAAGCGGGTTGCGGATGGATCGAATTCTTGTCCATGTCCTTGAAGCAATCGCAGAAACTTCACGGCCGATGGAGAATCCTTGTACAAATCCGCCCAGTCCTTGGAGATTACCGTATCGATCAAAGCTTATATTTAAATGAATTTTGGCAAATAGCCTACAAGAACAAAGAAAAAAAATCTCTAAGAAACGCAAGATCCTGGCGGCAAATGCTGGATCTGGGGCAGCTCGAGCTGAGGATCGTCGCCAGCGGCTAAAATCATTCCCTGGCTCTCGATTCCCATGATGGTTGCTGGGGCCATATTTGCGACGACAATGATTTTTTTTCCGAGCAGCTGCTCGAGCTCGCATGATAATGCAATACCGGAGACAATCGTCCGTTTTTCGAATCCAAGATCGACGAGAAGCCGCAAGAGCTTTTTCGATTTTGGGACTTTGATGGCTTCGAGAACGAGACCCACGCGAAGATCCATGGCTTGAAATTGATCATAAGTAATGGCCGGTTTGAGCGGCTCGTACGCGATCGATTCCGGGGTCATGAAAATCTCCTGTTTGGGTTGCGCCGCCTTCCCGAGCTTTTCGATCTGGCGATCGATTTCCTCATCCTCGATTTTTCGAAACAGCACATGCGGCTCGGCAATCATTTGTCCAGGCGTTAGCGTCATCGCCTGGACATGGCTCCAGGATTCCTTGGACAATATTGACGTTTGACCCAGCATCGCCCAAATCTTTTGGGCTGATTCGGGAATCAGCGGGGATGCAATGAGCGCGAGAGCCTTGATGCAATGGAGGCATGCGGCAATACATGCTTCGAGCTCAGGGCGCAGAGCCGGATCCTTGGCCAGAATCCATGGCTTTTTGGCATCGAAATAGACGTTCGCCGTCTGGGCAAGCTCCATGAGAGTCTGGCAAGCCTTGCGCAAATGAAACTGTTCAAAGCAAAGCGCTGCCATCTCGGTGAGAACATCAATCTGCTCGAGGAATTTTTCGTCATCCTCGCTCAAGGAGCGCAGCTGGGGAACTTTTCCGGCGCATTGCTGGCGGGCGAACGTCAGAGTGCGGTGAACGAAATTGCCGAGCTTACCCAAGAGCTCCGCATTGCAGCGCATCTGGAAATCTTTCCAGGTAAACTCCGAATCAGCAGTCTCGGGCGCATTGGCTGCGATCGCATAGCGGATCTGATCGGCCGAATAGTGAGTAAAAAAATCAGCCAAATCGATATACCATCCATCCGACTTGGAAAACTGGCGCCCTTCCAGAAGATAAAATTCGTTGGCCGGCAGCTCATCGGGCAGTTTATAGGGCAAATCCTGGCCCATCAGCATGGCCGGAAAGAAAACGGCGTGAAACGGAATATTATCTTTGCCGATGAACTGGACGAGCTTGGTGTCGGATGAGAGCCAATAATCTTTCCAGCGCTGGGGCTGATTGATCGATTGGGCCCACTCCTGCGCGGCGCTGATATAACCGATCGGCGCGTCAAACCAGACATAAAAGACCTTGCCCGGATAACCGGGAACCGGAATGCCCCAATCTGAATCGCGGGTGATGGCACGCGGCTTCAAATCGTCGACATAGGAAAAGGCGAAGCGAACGACGTTTTCTTTCCATTTCTTGGACAACAGCCATTCTTTGAGCTGATCCTTGAAAAGATCGAAGCGCATGTACAAATGCAGGCTCGGCCGCAAAACGAGAGGCGCACCGCTGATTTTAGAGCGGGGGTTTTTCAGATCCGTGGCTTCATACGAGCTCGCGCAGCGCTGACATTCGTCCCCTCTCGCCTCCTGAAAACCGCACTTCGGGCAAGTTCCAATGACGTAGCGATCGGCCAAAAAGCGATTTTCCTTTTCGGAAAATAGGTGATTTTCCGTCTTTTCCTCGATCAGGTTTTTGCGCTGCAAAACCTGAAAAAAATCCTGCGTCGTCTTGGTATGGCCCGGCCATGTCGTACGGCTATAGTGATCGAAGGAAAAGGAAAGCTGATGGAAAAACTTCTGGTTGATCTCATGGAAGAGATCGACGTGTTCTTTCGGGCTGCGATGCGCCATCTCCGCGCTCAGAGTGATCGCCACGCCATGCTCGTCAGATCCGCACAGATAAAGAACCTCATGACCTCTCAGCCGCTGAAAACGGGCATAGCAATCGCCCGGCAAATAAGCGCCTGCGATATGGCCGAAATGAAGCGGACCATTCGCATAAGGAAGTGCGGAGGTGATCAAAATCTTTTGACGCATTAGCTCAGGGCGTTGGGCTCTTTATGAACATCAACGCGCTCCTCGACCGTAGCGAGAATCTCGCCCAAAGTTGCAGGCGTCGAGGCCAGAATCATGTTCCGGCCGATATTGATGGCAAAATTGCATAGATCGAAATTATTCTTAAATTTCTTTCGAATGCGCTCAGTCGTTAATGGATCTTGAATCATAGTTCTAATCTACTTTTGTTGACATTAGGATCAGGCAAAACAACCTTTTACTCAAGGGTTTATTTTTGATTGCGGTGCTCTTCGGCAATACATATCGATCGAAGGACATCGTAAGCCGTTTTCAAATGATCGTTAACGATCTGATAATCATAGCGATCCGCCATCGAGATTTCCTTTTCGGCCCAAGACAGCCTCTGCTCGATGGAATCCGTGCTATCGGACTTGCGGCTCTCCAGACGGCGGCGCAATTCAGCGATGCTGGGAGGGCGTATGAAGATAAAAACAGCCTTGATCTGCTCCATCAGCTGCAAGGCGCCCTGCGTATCGATGACAAGGACAACGTGTTTGCTTTGGCGTCGCAGCGCATCGACATAGCTGCGCCCCGTTCCGTAGTAATGGTCAAATACCTGCGCGTATTCTAAAAAATCCTTGTGAGCGATCATTTTCTGGAATTCGGCTGAGCTGATGTAGTTGTAGTCTTTCCCCGGCACTTCATTCGCGCGGGCGGGGCGGGTGGTAAAGGAAACACTCTCATGCACGCAATCGAACTCATCGCACAGCATCCGCACCAGGGTCGTTTTGCCGGTTCCTGCGGGAGCGCTCACGACAAAGATCAAACCCTCTTTAAAATTCCCCAGCAGTTTTTGCATATCTATTCAATATTTTGTATCTGTTCTCGCACTTTTTCGAGTTCGCTTTTCCCATCGACGATGAAACGGGAAATGGCTGCATCAGCGGATTTTGAGCCGATGGTATTGATCTCGCGCCCCATCTCCTGCACCAGAAAGTCCAGCTTGCGCCCTACTTGGGCATTTTTGCCTTTCAGCACTTCCCGAAATTGAGATATATGCGAATGAAAACGAATGATTTCTTCGGAGATATCGACGCGTTCGGCAAAGAGGGCGATCTCCCTCAATAGCCGCTCGTCCAACTCTGCGCCAGGAGCTAGAACTTCCTGGATGCGCTCGCGCAATTTTTGTCTTTGCCGAGCCACTGCATCAGGCGCCGCTTTCTCGACCCTGCTGATCAGCCTTTCCAACTCACCCAGCCGCTGACCGATATCGATGGCCATTGCATGGCCTTCGCGTTTTTTCATTTCAACAACGCCTTGCAGCGCCGCTTCGATGCACTCTCTCAGAGCACTGATCTGCTCTTCCTCGCTGCCGACGATTTCAACGAGCGAGACAGGAGGCAGATACTGCAGCAAAAATGGCAAATTGATGTCTTTGGGATCCGTTCCGCTGGCTTTAGCGAGTTTGACCCAGGATTTTTTCAACCGCTTGAGCAGGTTAGCATCCGGAAGGAGCTGATCGAGCATCGCATCGTTCGGCGTCAAAAAGAGGCGCACATTGACCTGCCCGCGAGAAATCAACTCCTGAACCCATTTGCGGATCTCCATCTCAAAGCGGTTCAGTTCTTTTGGAAGAGAAATGGAAATCTCAAGATATTTGCGATTGACCGATTGAATCTCGACGACGAGCTTTCCAAAGGGCGCGTTGCAGAAAAAACGGCCAAAACCAGTCATGCTTACGAGCATAGCAACGAATCCATGATGAAGAGTTACAAATATTAGTGTAGGCGATCACCACTTGGCGGTCAAGACGATAGGAAGACATCTTCAAAAGCGAAGATCGGTCATATTAACCGGGGCGGTAACGAAGTGCGGCGAATGAAGGTATAGTCGCGCCTCTATCGTAAGCCTAATTTATATAAATTCCGTCATTAGACGGATACAGAGTTTGGCGGGACTAAGAGTACCTTTTATCGAGCTTTTGTGCGGCGTCTGACGGGGGATTTTCTATAAGCTGAGGGGCGGGGTTTGCGCGCCTCCGGCATCGGGATTTCTGTAAGATGGCCCCGCTTGGTGAGCAGGAGGACCGATGTTCCACTGGGATCAAGGAAGATCCCTTTTTGCAGCAAGTGCCGGGCGTGGTCTGGAAGGAGCCTTTTGCCTTCTTGCACTTTCCAGAGCACATATTTGCAGCCTCCTTTCCATGCGGAGCATCCGTAGCCCTTTTTTCCTTCGATGATGGGCTTTCCGCAGTGGGGGCAGGGACCTAGCCGGTTTTCCTGAACACTCCTGGCATCGCTGGTCGCCAGGATGTGTTGGATGAACTGCTTAATTTCAGTCATAAATAGCGCTGGAGAGAACTTTCCGGCTTCCATCGCCTTGAGTTTCGATTCCCATTCGCCGGTCAGTTCGGCCGATTTTAGGGAGGGGTCCTGGATCAGCGCGATGAGATAGCGGCCTCGATCGGTGGCTTTCAGGTTCTTTTTGTCGCGGCGTATATAGTCGCGGGAGAGGAGCATCTCGATGATGGAAGCTCTTGTCGCGGGGGTGCCGAGCCCTTTTGCCTTAAGGGCTTCGCGCTGCTCGGGGTCTTCGACGCGGTTGCCGGCCGTCGCCATGGCCCCCAGGAGGGAACTTTCGGTGTAGCTCTTGGGCGGTTGGGTCTTGCCCTCATGTAATGAAGGGGTGTGGGGCCCGCTTTCCCCTTCGACGAAGCGTGGAAGCGAGGTGGAGGTCTTGTTGTCCTCTTCGCCTTGCCTGGGGTATAGTACCGTCCAGCCTGGGTCGAGGACCACGGTCTCCTTGGCCAAAAAGTGGATGGGCTCGCCCTGCTCTCTCGGGACGGAGGCTTCTACAGCGGTAGCTTCTTTGAGGCAGGGGGGAAAGAAAACGGCCAGCAGGCGGATGTGGATGGTGTCGTAGATGTGTTCGTGGAGGACGGGGAGGACGCCGGGGCGATGGGTGGTAGGGATGATCGCATGGTGGTCCAATACTTTGGCGTCATCGAAGATGCTCTTGGAGTGGGAAAGATCGTTGAGGTTTAAGGCGGCGGTTTCTTTTGGTTTGCGCTGGCTTTGGCTTTGGAGGATTTTGCACACCTCTTCTTTCATGTCGGCATTGAGATGCCGGGAGTCGGTCCGCGGGTAGGTGATGAGCTTGCTCTCGTAGAGCGCTTGGGCGCCCGCCAGGGTATCTGCCGCGGAGGCGCCGTAGCGGCGATTCATCTCTCTTTGGAGTTCTGTGAGGTCGAAAAGCTGCGGAGGAAGCTGCTGCTCCTTTTTTCGCTTTATCGAGTCGATGCGCAAGGGGCTTTTCCCCAACTGGAGAAGAAAGTTTTCGCCAGCCTCGCGCGCGAGAAATCGATCGCCGGTATATTTGAAGAGGGTCTCCCGGTAGGTGGTGACGAGCTCCCAAAAGGGTTCTGCGTGGAAATGCCGAATGTCGTCATCGCGCTCCACGATCATGGCCAGGACGGGAGTTTGGACGCGGCCCATGCTCCACAGGGACCCCTGGCCGAAGCGCACCGTTAAATTGCGGGTGCCGTTAAGGCCGATAATCCAGTCGGCTTCACTGCGACAGCGGGCGGCGTGGTAAAGGGCGTCGTAGCTGGATCCCGGCTTGAGGTCCACGAAGGCGGTGCGAATCGCTGTGGGCGTCAAGGAATTCAGCCAGAGCCGCTGGAAGGGTTTGCCGTGGAGTCCTGCGTATTCCATGATGTAGCGAAAGATGAGCTCGCCTTCTCGTCCGGCATCGGTGGCACAGATAATTTTGTCCGCCTGTTTGAGGAGCTTCTTTATGATGGTGAGTTGTTTCTTCGCTTTTCCATCGCCGATCGCTTTTAGCTCGAAGCGCTCGGGGATCATCGGGAGTGTTTGCAGCGCCCACTTCTTCCAGGAGGGCTCATACTCTTCAGGGTCTTTCAGGGAGACAAGATGTCCGAAGGCCCAGGTGACTTGATAATCGTTACCTTCAAAATACCCCTCCTGGCGAGAGTTCGCGCCCAAATGAGCGGCCAAATCGCGTGCGACGGAGGGCTTTTCTGTCAAAATAACAATCATAATGGCCAGTCAATTGAAGAACTCCTTCCTAAAGGAAGGAGATTCTTCGACAGCTAATGGCGGGCGCTTAAAAGCGCCCGATAAAATAAATAGCTCGACTTACCCGCCCCTGAAGGGGCGGGATTGCGCTTCGAGCAAGCTGTTCAGTTATACGCTACAATACTTTATAATGTTTTTCGTTAAAATATGACTAAAAAATATGGAATTAGCAGATCCCACAGCGCATAAGCGGGCCATCCTCGAGTATTGGACTCTTGTGGAGTTCTTCACCCCGTACCTGCTAGATATCGCCTTGGCCACGGAGGAACATTTCGAAAGGGTGTTTCCCGAGGAGCCTATGGCGCTCCCCTGGTCAAATCATACGCCCCTTGCCGAACACGACTCTAGCAGTATCCACGCTTCGGAAATAAAACTCGATGGCTGGGAACAAAAACGAAGGGTTTTATTTTTAAGACGAGAATTAGCTGACGATGGTAAGCGAAAAAGAAAAATTAAAACGTTTCAACAACTGTATTTACCCGGGATACTTTTCTCCAATATGAATGAAGGGAGTAAGTATGAATATTCGGTGCTTGTCACATCGCTACATGGAGAAATTCTGACCCTAACCCAGTTGTATAGGGATCGAGCCACCTGTGAAAACAATTTCGATGAATTAAAAAATCAATGGGGTCGGGCTGGGTTTGTTACTCAAGACTTAAAACGCAGTCAGATAATGGCCAGCAATTCCCGCTTTAAATTATTCTCGAGCTAAAGGCTGTAGAAAAAGTCCTTCCCGTTCATGAGGCTCAGCTTTTGTCCTATCTCCGTCTATCAAACAAACAGGTGGGTCTCTTGATCAATTTTAACGTTCCTGTTCTTAAGCATG